>Ga0233425_10000032_pt1 | contig 333229 bp, 305 predicted proteins | sample Watercolumn_Towu_2_FD_181712 | JGI IMG/M metagenome (GOLD analysis project Ga0233425, IMG submission 181712) | Freshwater microbial communities from Lake Towuti, South Sulawesi, Indonesia - Watercolumn_Towuti2014_140_MG | ecosystem: Environmental > Aquatic > Freshwater > Lake | place... | reverse complement strand
TAGAAAGCTGTTCGCCGATGCCGCCACACGCGCCTGGCTGAACAGGGGCCGCATCCGCGCTTTCACATCGCGCAGCGATGACGTCCAAAGCTCCAGCGTTGCCTCGATCGATGCCCCCGTCACCACAACCTCCTCGTCATGGTGACACACTGATTCAGAACACAGTCAAGAACGCAACTGTAATGCTAGGGTTAGGACCCATTGATGTGAGCGTCGCGATCTGATTCAGGCTCCGTGAGGAGACTGGTAATGAGCGACCTGTTTTGGCGGACGGACGAGCAGATGGAACGCCTGCGGCCGTTCTTTCCGAAGAGCCACGGCAAGCCGCGCGTCGATGATCGACGGGTGCTGAGCGGCATCGTCTTCGTCAACCGCAACGGGCTCCGCTGGCGCGACGCGCCCAGCGCCTACGGTCCGCACAAGACGCTCTACAACCGGTGGAAGCGCTGGGGCGAGGCAGGTGTGTTCACGCGGATCATGGAAGGGTTGGCAGCGGTGAATGCCGAGCCCAAGACGGTTATGATCGACGCGACCCCGGCCTTCGCCGGGGCAGGCTCTACCTCAAGGCGCACCGCACGGCCTCAAGCCTGCGGGTTAAAAAGGGGATCTTGGCCGCCTGATTGGCCGCACCAAGGGCGGCATCAACACGAAGCTGCACGCCATTGCCGACGCGAACGGTCGCCCGTTGAGCTTCTTCATGACCGCCGGCCAGGTCAGTGACTACACAGGCGCGGCCGCGTTGCTCGACGATCTGCCGAAAGCGCAGTGGCTGCTAGGCGATCGCGGCTATGACGCCGACTGGTTCAGGGATGCTCTAAACGCCAAGGGCATTGAACCCTGCATCCCGGGTCGAAGGTCCCGCAACGAGCCGGTCAGATACGACAAGCGCCGCTATCGACGCCGCAGCCGCATCGAGATCATGTTCGGCCGCCTGAAAGACTGGCGCCGCGTCGCCACCCGCTACGATCGGTGCCCAACCGCCTTCTTCTCCGCCGTCGCCCTCGCTGCCACCATCATCTTCTGGCTTTGATCAACGAGTCCTGACCCTAGATAATTTGGTTTCCATATCTGGATGGCAGAAAGACGCGTATTGTCATGAGCTTCATGCTTAAGCGCTTAATTCAAGCTCTCGCACCATTGCATTGAGCGCAGCCGCGCAGTCCTGATTGCGCCCTATAGCGTGGTCGCCCCCGGCGGAGTTCCAGAACATGTCGAGCGACCAACGCTCCGGGCAATGCGCGATCACGCAGCGCAGCGCGAGCCGTACCTCGATCGTGTCGACCTTACCCTTGCCCGAGCCAGCGGAGGCGGCGCGCAGGATGTGGAGGGACAGGTCGATGATAATCCGCTGGTGGCATGACAAGGGCGATCAATGGAAGTCGCGGGACTTCACCCGCGCGAGCGCCTCCGGGGCCATGACGTCGGCATCCGGCGCCCAATAGCTGTCGCACGGACCTGGTCGCTGGCCAGCATCGCCCCGGTCGGGCGACCCGGCATGGCGCGCTGCATCGCCGCTGCCGGCAGGATTCCCACATCTATCCGGCCAGGGAACAAGATTCTTCATCTGTCCCCTGGCCGGTTGAGAAATCGTAAGCGTCAGGCCCATACCGTCGGGCGGAAACGCAAACACTTGATGGCGGTACCTTGTTGAGCGAACGGCACCCATAACTGGTTTTTGCCGCTCAAAACGGTCCGAGAAACGGGTAGTAGTTCAATCGGGCTTTACCGGACGAAGCCCGGACCTCGGTCAATGACCTTTCTTGGGCAGGGCGAAGGCGACAATCGCATCCCCGGTGCTGGTCCCCAGGAATGCGTGGCCACCCGCCGATGTCACGACGAACTGCCGCCCGCTCGCGGGGGAGAGATAGGTCATCGGCGTGGCCTGTCCAGCGTGCTCCAGCCGCCCGCGCCACACCACCTTGCCGGTCATGGTGTCGATCGCGCGGAGATATTTGTCCTGGGTCGCGGCTATGAAGATCAGGCCTCCACGTGTCGCAACCGAGCCGCCCAGATTGGGCGTGCCGATCGTGAAGGGGATCTGCGACCCGACCCCCAGCGGACCACTATCCCGCGCGGTACCCAGGGGATGCGACCAGACAAGCTTGCCGCTGCGCAGGTCGACGGCGCTGATTCTGCCCCAGGGCGGAGCCTGGCACGGCGCGTAGATTAGGGAGAGGAAGGGCATCGAGCGCACCGCGAAAGGCGTGCCGAACTGGGCCTGTATGCCCTGGCCCTCGGCCTTTTGCGACCCGCCCATGCCGAAGGGCCGCACGCCCAGCCGGTCTGCCTTCGCGCGCGGGATCAATTGGGCATAGTTGCCGACATAGTTGCTGTTGACGATCATCAGCATCCGGTCCCGATCAATCGAGACGCCGCCCCAGTCCATTCCGCCCAAAAAGCCCGGATAGGCGATGCTGGGCGTGAACCCAGGAGGGGTCAACGTTCCCTCGTAACGTGCTTTGCGGAATTTGATTCGGCACCACAGCTGGTCCAGCGGCGTCACGCCCCACATATCCCGCTCGGCGATGTCGATCCCGCGGAACGAGGGCATCGCGTCCGAGAAGGGCTGGGTCGGTGTGGCGTGTTCCCCCGGCGCCATTCCACCCTGCGGCACCGGCCTCTCAGTGACAGCGCGGATCGGTTGCCCCGTCTCCCGATCCAGCACGAAGATTTCGCCGCGCTTAGTCGGCTGGATCAGCGCCGGGCGGATACCAGACGGCGTCGGAAGATCGATCAGGGTTGGTTGTGAGCCGACGTCATAGTCCCAAAGGTCGTGGTGGACCGTCTGGAAGCGCCAGCGGGGCTGGCCGGTTTCCGCATCAAGCGCGACTACCGAACCGGACCAGGCTTCGTCGAACGGCCGACGTTGCGCGCCGGCATAGTCCGGCACGGCGCCTCCCAAGGGGGCGTAGACCAGACCGAGCCGGTCGTCGGCACTCATCGGCGCCCAGGAATTTGGTGTCGACGGCGTATAGGTCTCGCCCGGCTTCGGTTCGCCCCTGCGGTCCGGTCGCCCGACATCGAACGCCCAGCTCATTTTGCCGGTAACGGCGTCGAACGCGCGGATCACGCCCGACGGCTCGCCCCAATACATGCCGTCCTGGACCCAGCCGCCGAGGACGATCCGGCCTCTCGCGATTGTAGGCGCCGACGTCACATAGTAATAGCCCGCAGGAGCCTTGCTCATCCCAACCTTGAGATCGACGTACCCGTTCGAACCGAAACCGGCGCACGGCCGGCCGCTGCGCAAGTCGAGCGCGATCAGGCGAGCATCGATGGTATTGGTGTAGAGCCGTTGGGCGCAAGGACCCGTCGCTCCCGGCACACGGTAATAGGCAACGCCGCGGCAATGGCCATACGCCGCGCCCGTCAAGTTGACGTTCGCACGGAAGCGCCAGCGAGGTCTGCCGGTTTCCGCATCGAGCGCTACGACATCATTGTAATCGCTGCAGGCGTAGAGGGTGTCGCCGAGCTTGAGCGGGGTTCCCTCGAGGGCGCCAGGTGCGCCCTTAGGCCCGGGGCCGAAATGAAAGGTCCATGCCGGCTTCAGTCCGCCGACATTTGCCGGAGTCAACTGATCGAGGGGGCTGAAGCGACTGCCTGCGGCATCGCCTCCCCAAGTGGTCCAGTCCCCGCCGCCGCCGGCGGAGACGAGCGTCCGCTGGCCCGGTTCATCCTGGGTTCCGGCTTGGAACATCGGGTCTGGGCGATGTTCGTTGAATATCTGGTTCGCCAGCACGCCGATAATGAGCGACGCCACGATTGCCACCCCCGCAAGCGTGCCACGCCTCAGCGCGGAACCGGCCGGGCGAGGGTGAAGGCGCCTTGCCGTCCAAGGCACGAGAAACCACAACCCCAGAACCGCAGGAGCGACCAGACGTGCGGCGAGCGCCCAGGGCGCAAAGCCCGCCTCCCCGATCGCCCATGCCAGCGAGGCCAGAAGAAGCAGGCCATAGAGCAGCGCGCCCGCCCGACGCCCCCGCGCCACCAGCACCCCGCTGGCGATCACCGTCACGCCGGCAAGGGCGTAATAGGGTGATCCACCCAGTGACAGCAATTGCCCGCCCCCGACAAGCAGCACGAGACCGATCAGGACGAGGATCAGTGCAAACACATAGGGTCTGGAGGACAGGCGTGCGCCTATCCGGCTACCGTAAGCGGACGCTTCCGTTCGACGATTGGACGCCATCTTATTGTCCCATGAGCCAAAGGATGCCCATGCCTTCCGGCACTGAGCCACGATGGGTAATGTGCGATGCGAGCCGCCAGCGATCTCTCCGACAGGGGTGGCCTATCTGCGGCGGGACCGGAACCGAGGTATGCAGTCGAACATCTTTCCTGATGTCTACCATCGATTTCTCCTCTGCCACCGGATAGGCGTCATTCAGCCGAGAACATCCCCATCGGTCGATCGGCAACCGACCGCTGAGGGAGCACGCAAACGCCAGCCCATGCCGAAGTAAACGGCTGTTTACATGGATTGTCAACGGTGAACCGATCGCTTCCGAAGACCAAAGGTCGGCAACCCACGCGCGAAGCGCTGCTGCGAGCGGCGCAGACGGCGTTCTGCACGCGGGGGTATCGGGATGTGGGCGTGCGGGAGATCACCGCTGACGCAGGTGTCAGCATCGCATTGGTCAACCGCTATTTTGGTGGAAAGGAACAGCTGTTCAAAGAAGCGTTGGCGGATCTGCTCGACACGGGTCGTATCCTGGACGTACCGCGCGACCAGTTCGGCGAAGGCGTTCTGGAGTTGCTGTTCGGCGAGAGCGGTCGCCGCGAGGTTCCGTTCGCGATGATCCTGCTGGCCAGCGGCGACGGCGCCGCCCACGCCATCACCCAAACGGCCTTGGCCGATCTGGTCTTCGAGCCGCTCGCGACGTGGTTCGGCGAGGCCGAAGGCCGCATCCGGGCCGCCCGTTTCATGATCCTCTCGACCGGCCTGATACTCTACAACAACGTCTATCCGCTGGATGTCCTATCGCCCGTGCTCGATCCGAGACTGCGTGCTTGGCTGGTCGAACAGTTCCAGGCCTTGGCCTCGTAAGCGAGCCGGGGGTCGCGCCGTCCAGCAAGGCTGTGGCGCCCATCCTGCCGCACCGCTCAACCTCGTGCGGCCTTAGCGGTCGTGCTGTCCTGGCCCAGCAGGATCTCACCCCTTCGCAGCTTCCCGATAATCTCCTGAGGCGTGTGCTTCCTGGCTGGCATTCGTCATCCCTTCCTCGATCCAGACTTCATAGTCGATGGATCACTCGGAAGGGGGGCAGCTGAAGGTCATGACGGCGACGATCGGCATGGCCGCGAGGCCTGCCTGCTCCATCGTCGCCACGGGAGGCGTGCTGCGAAAGCGGCGCGGGTGCCGGAGCAGGTGACCGCCTGCCACGAACATCCGCCCCGTGAAGATCTGGCCCTGGAACGCCTCCTGCCCGATGCTCACCACCGCTATCCCGATCCGTCCGAAGATCGTGGTCGACAGGCTGGCCTTCTCGAGCTTGATCATCGGCGTTTGCAGCGCGGGGGAAACGAGCTCCGTGAGCCGGCCGAAATCGCGGCCCCGGCTTATCACGATCACGCCGACGGTCTCGGCGATGGCCCGACCGATCGCAAAGGCCCCGACGGTATCGATCTCGCCAAGCCGACAAAGATCGACGCAGATTTCGCCCTCGTGCCCGCGCAGGACCGGAGTCAGCTCCCGGGGGCACCTGCCCAATCGCATCGCGGTCTAATCCACGGAGTGCGAGCGTGGCATCCTCGAAGCTGAAGGCGGGGATCAGCCCCGGGGCCGGATCAGCGTCCGCCTTATCGTCGGCTTCGATTTGCATGAGCTTAAGTAGACTTTTAAGGATCCTTTACGGAGGTCTCCGGGCATGTTTCGGTCGAGTCCGCGGCATTCTCGTCCACCCCATATCCTTTCCCGATAACATCCAGCTGCCCGCCACCGCTCACCGACATTAGCACTTCGGCAGCGGAGGCTGTCGGTTCAGAACGCCGGATTCGAGGGATCGAGGAGCTGGCATTGTCCGTAGAAGGCGCCGACCTTGCCATCCATCGTGATCGAGCCGGCGAGTCTGTCGATCCGGAGCCTGGGGCTGTTGGTCAGGTTGACGTCGATGTTGCCCGTGATCTCGTCGTTTTTCACCTTCAGGTTCTTGACGCCCACCCATCCATTCCGATTGTTGTTGAAGAACGGCAGGAACCGGCGCGGAAGTCGCACGCGCCCCTTTCGCCCGGAGATCGAGACGTCCATCTGCTCCGAGAAGTCCTTCCTGCTGGTCATCGTGCCCACCTCGACCGAACCGGCCCCTCCGGATAAGCCTGCGACCTTGCTTCCGGTTGCCCGCACGGAGCCACCGTGGTTGGTAACCGTGCGCTCGCCGGAACCTCGGCACGCGAGATAGATGTTGGGCTTGCCTTCCGCCCCCTGCGCGTCGACCGGCAGCGGCGAGAGAATCAGGAACAACATCGCCGCCGCTGGAATGGTCATTGAATAGCTCCTTCGCTGGATGACGTCGCCACGTCCCGCTCGCCGCAGTGGGCCGGGTCCGCGCACTCCGCAATGGAGGCGGGAGGTTTGGCAGCGACCATAAAAACCACCGCGCGCGGAACCCAACCCACCAAGTTGGAATAAGGACACCGATCGGTATCCAATACGATCGCTCCTGTCCAGTTTTTTCATAGGCGAAGTCTGAATGCGTCACCTCCTGATTGCCGCCATGGTTTCCACGACCGCCATCCCCGCGGTGGCTCAGAGCGGGTATTCCGTGTCCAACGCGCCCGACGGTGCCGTGACGACGGCCGTGTTCGGCGTCGTCCCCGTCAGCAGGGTGGCTGCGGCCGACTACGTCACGATGAGCGCGGATGCGCTCAACTACAGGATCGCAGCTGAGCGCCTCTCTTCGCAGCGGCAGGCGTCGATCGACCTCCTGCGCAAGGCCCCGCGTGCATCGTTCGACACGCTCTACCTCCAGCAGGTGTCGGACACCGCGCCTGCCATGTGGGCGCAGAACAAGGGCTACGCGCAGGACGGCACGGATCCAACTCTCCGGCAGGTCGCCACGACCTATGTCCCTGTGATCGAGCATCGCTATCAGGGGGCAAGGGACTCATGCCAGCTACCTTCTCGCGCTCCGGTCCGCTTCAGCCGGACCGGAGCCCTTCCGAGCAGGCGGTTCGCGGCAACGTAGCGTTGATGGGGAAGCGGCGGACGGGATGAGGGGATTCTGCCCACCGTCCTTCCGCAATGTTGAAGTTGACGTCGGGTCAGGTGAGGGGTGCCGAGCAGACCAAGTCGGGCACGAACGCTCGTCAGAAAAACTCTAAAAACACGCCGCCTAGACGTTCAAGGCATCACCCGACAATGCTGTGCGGCGATGTCAGGCACTTGGTAGTGTAAGTGCCCTCAATCAGATCTTCTGGATCAGACAACGATGTTGGGGCTGATCGATGGTCGTTTGCACGCAGGGTCGTTCGCGACTGAAAGTGCCTCGCGATCGCTATGCGTAAACTTACGTCGCCCGCTGAGCGGTGCGACGGATATCGTCTCGGCATTTGTCAGCGCTGAGCGACGATCGAGCATATCGAAGTGATGTGCAACGCCTCGCAAGTTGCGTGTCGACCACTGCGATGGATGATCACCACCTATGGTGGTTGAACGTCATGTCAAGCGAGGCTGACAAACCTGGCCCATGGATGATCGCTCACGAGCGAAAGGAATGCCATCCAGCGAAATTCGAAGTACTGCTCCGGATCATCATCGCCGAAGATGGCCTTCATATCGGTACCAATTCTCGTGCGGCCTTGTATGCTGGTGATAAGGTCGAAGAGAAGAAGCGAGAAGCGGCGCGGGTTTCCCGGTCTTGCGAGACCTAAGTCTTGCGCCTGACGGATTAGTTCGCATGCACGTTCCAGCACGTGGTCGTACCACTTGAGGAATTGCTGGTTGATATCCTCATTGGACGAGGATTCGAACACCATGAAGTTAATGAATATGGAAGCTCTTGGAGTGCATAGGTAGTCAAAGAGAGCTTTAATCCACGCTCGCAGTTGAACAATGGGGTTTTGGCTTGCTTCGATGCTAACCGGATCGGATCGTTCCAATAGACGATCGATCTCGCATTTTACAGCTGCCAGTATAAGGCCGTTCTTGTTCTTGTGATGGCGATAGACGGTTCTCTTGGTGACCGCAATTTTGTCGGCGAGCTGATCAACCGAAAAACCTTCCGATCCCGAGGAGGCAACCATGCTCAGGGTCTCGTCTAGGATTTTCTGCTGCAGCGCCGCGGCCTCATCCAGCGTCGGACGCCCCGTTCGGCGTGCAGGCGTATCCGCGATCAACTTTTAGCTCCTTTTGCACGGCATCTTACATCGATGCCGCCTCAAGCTGCATAGTCCAACCCCGCTCCTGCTGCACCATCGAACATCGCGCCGGCATAGGTACGTGAGCCTGCGCGGAATCCTTCTTGCAAACAAACCCTAGTGGTGTACTTAAATGGTTCGTCGGCGTCCGATCCCGGCGCGCGGACCATCGGCAATCGGGGTTAATGTCATGTCTTTTGACGTTCGACGGCCCAATCAGGGCTCGGCCCGATGCATTTCATGCAGTGAGCGTTGGATCTGTCCGGAATGAGGGCGGCGCATAGTGCGTCCGTGCTGCGGCCTGCGGGTGTGGTGGCGGCCGCGAACCGTGACATCCTTCTCAACGCGCTAGCCGTGATGATCGTGGTGGCTGTGCCCACCATCATCGCGGCGATCATCGTCGCGTGGTGGTTCCGAGCTGGCAACGCGAAGGCCACGCGGAACGAAGATTTCGTCTATTCGGGGCGGGTCGAGCTGGTTATCTGGTCGATACCGCTGCTCGTCATCCTGTTCCTCGGCGGCATCATCTGGATCGGCTCTCACCGGCTAGACCCAAGCCGTCCCGTGCAGGCGTCCCCGGGCATCCGGCCCCTGACGGTCGAGGTCGTCTCGCTCGACTGGCGCTGGCTGTTCATCTACCCGGAGCAGGGTATCGCCACCGTCAATCGGCTGGTCGTGCCCGTCGGGCGGCCGCTGCGGTTCAGGCTGACCTCCGCAAGCGTGATGAACGCGTTCTTCGTGCCCCGGCTCGGCAGCATGATCTACGCGATGAACGGCATGGCGACGGAGCTGAATCTGCTCGCCGCGAAGCCCGGCCGGTATGCTGGCATGTCCGCTCACTACAGCGGCGAAGGCTTCTCCGACATGCGTTTCATCACCCATGCGGTGCCTCAGCGGGCGTTCGATCTTTGGGCGGAGCAGGTGGCGCGATCGGCCACACCGTCGCTCGGCGCAGGCAATTACGCGATCCTGCGGCGTCAGAGCCGCGATCGCGGGGAATATGTCTTCCGCTCCGCACAGCCCGGCCTGTTCGACGCGATCGTCGCCCAGCGGCTCGCCCCGGCGGGCGGACCGCCCGCCGTCCGGTCCGCGACCGATGCGGAGGAGAAGTGATGCTGGGGCGGCTCGACTGGAGCGCGATCCCCCTCCACGAACCCCTGCCCTTGGCAGCGGCGGGAGGCGTCGGCCTGGCGGTCGCGGCATCTCTGTTCTGGATCACGAAGCGGGGTCATTGGGGCTATCTGTGGCGCGAGTGGATCACCAGCGTCGACCATAAGCGCATCGGCGTACTCTATTGCATTCTGGCGCTTCTGATGCTGATCCGCGGTCTTGTCGATGCCGTGATGATGCGCACGCATCAGGCTGTCGCGGTCGGAGACGCGCAGGGCTACCTTCCACCCGATCACTACGACCAGATCTTCTCCGCGCACGGGACGATCATGATCTTCTTCGGTGCGATGCCTTTCATCGTGGGGCTGATGAACTTCGCGGTGCCGCTGCAGATCGGCGCGCGCGACGTGGCCTTTCCGACGCTCAACGCGGCGAGCTTCTGGCTGACGGCGTCCGGCGCGCTGCTGGTGAACGTCAGTCTGGTGATCGGCGAGTTCGCCCGCACCGGCTGGCTGCCCTACGCCCCGCTCAGCGAGACGAGCTATTCTCCTGGGGTCGGCGTCGATTATTATCTCTGGGCGATCCAGATCGCCGGTGTCGGCACGCTTCTGAGCGGCGTCAATCTCGTGACCACCATCGTCAAGCTGCGCGCGCCCGGCATGACCATGTTGCGCCTGCCAATGTTCTGCTGGACGTCTTTGGGCGCGAACCTGCTGATCGTCGCCGCGTTTCCGATTCTGACCGCGACCGTCACGATGCTGACGTTCGACCGCTATCTCGGTTTCCACTTCTTCACCAACGAAGCCGGCGGCAACCCGATGATGTTCGTCAACATGATCTGGGCTTGGGGTCATCCGGAGGTCTACATCCTGATCCTTCCCGCGTTCGGCATCTTCTCGGAAATTTTTTCGACCTTCTCGGGCAAGCCGCTGTTCGGATACCGCTCGATGGTGGCGGCGACCATGTTCATCGTCGTCGTGTCCTTCACCGTCTGGCTGCACCACTTCTTTACGATGGGAGCGGGTGCCGACGTCAACGCCGCCTTCGGCATCGCCACGTCGATCATCGCGGTGGGTACCGGCGTCAAGATCTTCAACTGGATCTTCACCATGTACGGCGGCAGCGTGCGCTTCGAGACGCCGATGCTGTGGAGCATGGCCTTCCTGATCACGTTCGTGGTTGGAGGAATGACGGGGGTGTTGCTGGCGGTGCCGCCCGCTGACTTCGTGCTTCACAATTCGATGTTCCTGGTGGCGCACTTCCACAACGTCATCGTCGGTGGTGTCGTCTTCGGCGTCATCGCAGGCTACACTTACTGGTTCCCCAAGGCGTTCGGCTTTCGACTGGATGAGCGCTGGGGGAAGATTGCCTTCTGGTTCCACATGATCGGCTTCACCGCTGTGTTCGTGCCGATGTACTGGCTGGGGCTAGAGGGCATGACCCGGCGGCTTCAGCACGTCTACGATGCCGGTTGGACGCCGTTCCTTTACGTCATGGCGGCTGGCGTGCTCGCCAGCGTGGCCGGCACGGCGGCGCTGATCATGCAGTTGGCGGTTTCGATCCGCGATCGTCGCGACGAGCGGCTGCGCGATGATCTTGGTGATCCTTGGGATGGACGCACGCTGGAATGGGGACTGCCGTCGCCTCCTCCCTTCTTCAACTTCGCGCAGCTGCCCGACGTATCCGGTGAGGAAGCCTATTGGAGCATCAAGCGGAAGGCGATCGAACAGGGCGAACTGCCCGAGGAACCGGATTATGACATGATCGAGATGCCGCGGCCGACGCCGACCGGGATCTTCGTCGCCTTCTTCTCCACTCTGATCGGTTTCGCCTGCATCTGGCACATCTGGTGGCTGGTGATGGTGAGCGGTGCTGGCGTCTACCTGGCATTCGTGGGCTATGCCTGGCGCGACGTGCACGAACGCGACGTGTCAGTGGATGAAGTCCGGCGCGCCGACCAGGCCGCGCGCGCGCCCCGCGCCGCGGCGCTTGCGCGACTTGTGAAGGAGGGGCGGACATGAGCGCGGTACCCACGCCGCGTCGTTCGGAATGGGCCGGACCACCGGCCAAGGATATCGTCACCGCCTACGGCTTCTGGATGTTCCTGATCGGCGACGTTATCATGTTCGCGTCGTTCTTCGCGGGCTATGCGGTGCTCGCTGGCGGCAGGGCGGGCGGCCCGGGGCCTGCGGACATTATCGAGCTCCCGAACGTCGCCGTGCAGACGCTGTGTCTGCTGACCTCCACGCTGACCTGCGCACTGGCCGGTGTGATGGCGGAACGTCGTCGCATGGCATGGACGCAGTTATGGCTGCTGGCCACCGGCTTGCTCGGCGTGATTTTTCTGGCGCTTGAGATCCGCGAGTTCAGTCACCTGATCGAGATGGGGGCGACGCCCCAGCGCAGCGCCTTCCTGTCGGGCTTCTTCATGCTGGTCGGCTGCCACGGCGTGCACGTTGTTGCCGGAATCTTGTGGTTGGGCACGATGATGGCTCAGGTCGCCGTGCGCGGTCCCAAGGCTTACGTCCAGCGGCGGTTGTCCGCCTTCATGCTCTACTGGCACGCGCTCGATATCGTCTGGGTCGGGTTGTTCTCCATCGTCTACATCTGGGGAAGCATCACATGAGTGGGACGACGGAGCCTGGCGCGCTCGCCATGGACGAATCCGCCGAGCGGAACGGCAGGGAGGATCGGGGCAGGGGCATCGCTGCATATCTGATCGGTTTTGGGATCGCACTGCTGCTGACGGCCGCCTCGTTCGCGGTCGTCATGACCGACCTTGTCTGGGGTCCGGCGGTACCGGCCGCCATCGTCACGCTGGCGGTGGCACAAATGGGCGTCCACCTGGTGTTCTTCCTGCACCTCACGTCCGGGCCGGACAATAGCTCGAACGCGGTGACGGTGGCGTTCGGGACCTTCGTATGCCTGCTGGTGGTGTTCGGTTCGGTATGGATCATGACCCACCTGTCACATGCCGGGCCGCCGCATGCGACGGCCGCCGGCATGTAGGCCGACCCGTCTCCTCATTCCAACTATTCGACGGAACTTTGGTGACCATGAACGATCAAGACGACGGCAAGCGAGACGACGAACATCGCGACGAACACTCCCGTAACGAGGAGGCGAGTAGGCACGACGGCGGCGAGGATGATGCCGAGAAGAGGTCGGGCGACGGGAAGAAGGACTCCAACGATGATGGCGATGAGGACAAGGAGTCCGACAAGCCGTCGCTGCTGTCGCGCACCTGGTTCAGGATACTACTGGGCGCGATAGTCGTTCTTCTCATAGTGGGCGGTGTGATTTACTACGTAAACTACCGCAACTACGGTCAATTCCAGCAGAGCACCAACAACGCCTATCTGGAGGCGGACGACGTGACGATCAGCCCGAAGGTGTCGGGCTACGTGATGCGCGTGTTGGTCGCCGACAACCAGGCGGTGCGCGCCGGCCAGCCGCTGGTCGAGATTGACCCGCGTCAGTCGCAGGCGGATGTGGCCCAGGCCGAGGCGCAGGTCGCGGTCTCCTACGCGCAGGCGCGCTCGGCCGAGGCGCAGATCCGCCAGCAGCGCGCACAGATCGCCCAGGCAGATGCGGATCTCGCCGCCGCGCGCGACCAGCTCGCGCATGCGCAGCGCGAGGTCGATCGCTACACCCCGCTCGCGCAGACTGGCGCATCGGCACCCGAACGGCTGTCGCAGCTTGTCGGCCAGCGCGATCAGGCGGCCGATACGGTGCGCTCGAGACGGGCGGCGGTGGTTGCCCAGCAGCGGCGCATCGGACAGTTGCAGGCATCGGTCGATCAGGCGCTGGCCCAGGCGGAAGCTTCCAAAGCGCAGGTGCGTTCGGTTGCGGTGGACCTCGGTTCCACGGTGCTGCGCGCACCGATCGATGGCATCGTCGGCAACAAGAACGTCCGCGTCGGGCGCTACGTCCAAGCCGGCACCGAACTGATGACGGTGGTGCCGCTGACCGCACTGTACCTCCAGGCGAACTTCAAAGAAACGCAGATCACGTTGATGCGTCCGGGCCAGCCCGCCACGCTCCACGTCGATGCCCTACCGGGAGCCGAAATCCCTGGTGTGGTGGAAAGCGTGTCTCCGGCGACCGGCGCACGCTTCTCGCTGCTGCCGCCGGAGAATGCGACGGGCAATTTTACCAAGATCGTCCAGCGCGTGCCGGTCCGCATCCGTGTCCAGGCGGGCAGGGAGGCGCGGCGGGTCCTGCTGTCCGGACTGTCCGTCGAGGTTTCAGTGGATACGCGCGGCGCGCAGAACTTCACGCACCAGGTCGAGGATGAGGCGGAGCGGCAGAAGCAGGTGATCGATCACCGCAAGGAAATGATCGAACGCCAGGTCAAGGCGAACGACTGATGGCTGACGGCGCGAAGTTGGGTGGCGGTCAGGGGGATGCGTCCGCCTGGCTCGCGGTGATGGCGGGGACGATCGGGGCGCTGATGGCGACGCTCGACATCTCGATCGTCAACGCCGCGCTGCCGACCATTCAGGGTGAGGTCGGTGCCAGCGGATCGGAGGGCACCTGGATCGCCACCGCCTATTTGGTGGCGGAGATCGTCGCGATCCCGCTGACCGGCTGGCTGGAACGCCTGTTCGGCCTCCGGCTGCTGCTGGTGATCGCCAACATCGCCTTTGTCGGCTTCTCGGTCCTGGGCGGCATCTCCACGACGCTGCCGATGCTGATCGCCGCGCGCGTGGGTCAGGGCTTCTTCGGAGGCATGTTGATCCCTACCGCAATGACGATCATCGCCACTCGTTTGCCGCCCGATAAGCAGCCGATCGGCACCGCTATGTTCGGCGCGACGGCGGTGCTGGGACCTGTGGCCGGGCCGCTCCTTGGTGGCTGGCTGACCGAAACCTATACCTGGCACTATGCCTTCTTCATCAACCTGCCGATTGGCGTGTTGTCGCTGGCGCTACTGACGATCGGCCTGCCTGCCAGCAAGAAGAGGTTCGATTTGCTAAGGCAGGCGGACTGGCTGGGCATCGCCGGGCTGGCCATGGGCCTTGGCGGTCTCACGGTGGTCCTGGAGGACGGGCAACGCGAACTCTGGTTCGAATCGCCGATGATTCGCAGCCTCGCCGGCGTGTCGGCGGTTGGGTTCGTTCTGCTGTTCCTCGGTCAGCTTCTTTCGGAAAAGCCTGTCATCAAGCTGGCCCTGCTGCTCGACCGAAGCTTTGCGGCCGTCTTCTTGGGCGCGCTGGCGGTGGGCGCCATACTGTTCGGCATCAGCTACCTCATCCCGCAATATCTATCGAGCGTGGCCGGATACAACGCGTTCCAGGCGGGGCAGATCGTGCTCATAAATGGCGTGCCGATGTTGTTGTTGATGCCGCTTCTACCCCTCCTCATCAAAACGGTTGACGTACGGATCGCCGTCGGCGCGGGCATGCTCATCATGGGTGCCGGCTGTTTCGTCGATACGAATCTCAACCCCGATTCTGCAGGCGAGGCCTTTTACATCGGACAGATCACGCGCGGCTTCGGGCAGATGCTGGCGCTTCTATTCCTGAACCAGGCGGCGGTTAGTTCGGTGTCGGCCGATGATGCGAGTGACGCGTCGGGACTGTTCAATGCCGCTCGCAATCTTGGCGGGTCGTTCGCGCTCGCCATGGTGACGATCATGCAGGAAAAGCGGACCTTCCTGCACGAGCGACGCTTGGAGGAGACCCTGTCTAGGACGTCGGAGCGAGTGCAAGACTATATCCGCGCAGGCACGGCAGGGCGGTCCGACATGGCCGACGCTATGACGCGCACGCTGCGGGTTCTGAGCCAGCAGATTACCCAGCAGGCCACCGTGATGACCTACAACGACCTGTTTTTCATCTTCGCCGTCCTCACCTGCGTGCTGGCACCCGTGTGCCTGCTGCTGAGGCCCCTCGACACCAGTAAACCGATGGCCGCACACTGATGCTTTTACTCAACAACATGATCCGAGGCGCGTCGGCTCTGGCGTCGGCAGCGATGCTCGCCGGCTGCATGGTCGGACCGAACTATGTGGGACCGCCGACAGTGGCGACCGGAGCGGAGGGCGGCGCGCCCTTTAGCCGGATCGGAAATCTGCCGACGCAGCCGCTTGCGGCGGACGCCGCCTGGTGGCAGGCGTTCGGTGATCCCATGCTCGACCGCCTGATCGACCAGGCACTCAAGACGAGCCCCAGCATCGCGATTGCGGAAGCGCGGCTGCGTCGCTCGCGCGCCATGGTGCGCCAGAACGAGGCCAATCTGCTGCCGTCTGCCGGGGTTTCGGCCAGCTATCTCAGGTATCGCCTGCCACTTTCGGGCATAGGCGATATCGGCCAGGCGATCGGCAACAACGGTGGCACCCCGGGGCAAGCCGCTTCCCTGCCCGACGACGCCAGCGGCGGCCTCTGGTCGGCTGGCTTCGACGCCACTTGGGAGATCGACCTGTTCGGCGGCCGCCGGCGTCAGCGCGACGCATCCCGCGCGCAGGCCGAGGCGGCGGAAGCGCAACTCGCCGACGCGCAGGTCAGTCTCGCCGCGGAGGTCTCGCAGGCATATATCGACCTTCGCGACCATCAGCAGAGCCTGATCCTGTCGCAGCGCTCCAGCGTTCTCGAGCAACGCTCGCTGGCCTTGACCGAGCAGCAGTTTCGCCAGGGCGCGGCATCGAGAGAGGATGTGGAACGGCTGCGGACGCAGTACACGCAGACCAAGTCGCAGGAAACGCGGATCTCCGCACAGGTCGAGCAGTCGCTCAACCGGCTGGCGGTGCTGATCGGTCGCGAACCGGGCTTCGTCGACGCCGATCTTGCCAAGCCCGCGCCGGTGCCCATCGTCCCCGCGCGCGTGCCGGTGGACGATCCCGCCGCGATGCTGCGTCGCCGTCCCGATATCCGTGCCGCGGAGCGCCAGATCGCGGCCAAGTCCGCGCAAATCGGCGTCAGCACCGCGCAGCTTTTCCCCACCGTGTCGCTGCTGGGATTGATCGGCCTTGGAGGTCCGTCGCTGGGAGACCTCAGCTTCGACAACTATACCGCGGTCGGCTCGCCTATGCTGCGCTGGAACTTCCTCAACTTCGGGCGGGTCCGCGCGCAGATTCGTCAGGCCGAGGCCGGGCGTGATGAGGCGCTGGCGCAGTATCAGCAGAGCGTTCTCCAGGCCTTGCAGGACGCGGAGGACTCGCTGGCGCAGTTCCGTGGCCAGCGTGGCGCCCTGCAATCACGGATCGAGGGGGCGCGTGCCGCCACAATCGCGGCCGAAATGGTCCGGCAGCGTCAGACGCGCGGGGCCGCGAGCCTGATCGACCTGCTCGACAGCGAGCGCCAGCGGGTCAGCGCGGAGCAGCAGCTGGAACAGGCATATGCTCAGTTGGCGAACGGTTATGTCGCCATAGCCAAGAGCATGGGCCTGGGTTGGCGCCTGCCGGAGGCCGCTGGAACGCCGAGCGCCGCATCGGCGGGCGGGGCTCGGTAGAGCCTGATACGCCGCGCTTGTCCATTCCATAGGATCTTTGCACCATGCCCGCCGGCGACATCTTCGATATCATGAATTTCAAGTTGCGACCCGATCCCACGCGCACGGTGATCCGGCCCTTCGTGCCCGGTGATCCGGATGGCGTGAGCAAGTCTCGATCTCGCCCGCAACGCATCGCCGACCGCATCGCAGCCATACCTAGTGACAAGGTCGAGCGGTTCAGATCGCTGTTGGCCCAGCCATTGGCCGAGCGTATCGAGGAACCCGAACTGCACCTGGCGCAGCATTACGAACGGTTGCGGACGCGACATGGGCTCGCGCCGATGGATCCCGCGCGAGCCATCGTTGCGGGTGCGTTTTTCAGCCAGGAGTATGCGTTCGAGTCGGCGGCGCTTTTCAATCCCAGTTTGGTGCTGCATCCCGATCAGACTGGTCTGGAGCCTCGCGAGGTGCGACTGATCATGTCGCTGCGTGGCATCGGGGAAGGGCACATATCGTCCGCGACGTTCCGGATCCTGCGGTGGAAGCCCGGGGGCGAGCCTGTCCTGGAGGCGGTGAATGCCCGCGCGGTGATGCCGACGATCGAATGCGAGGCGGGTGACATCGTCACATTCTCATGGCCCGGCGACATGTCGCCTTCCGATGCCGTCCTCTTTCCTGTCCTACCCAGCCAAAGGCAGGGGATCGAGGACCTTCGGATGGTCACGTTCACGGACGACGACGGATCGTCGCGTCTGTTCGCCACCTATACCGCCTTCAGCGGCAGCCACGCCCGCTCAGAGATGCTGGAGATGACGAAACATACCAGCTTCACCTTACGTCCGCTGACCGGGCGATGCGCGCAGAACAAGGGCATGGCCCTCTTCCCCCGCAAAATCGACGGTCGTTTCGCCATGTTGGGACGGCTCGACAACGAGAATCTGTATTTCATGCAATCGGACGATCCCTACCACTGGGACGCCGCGGACCTTCTGATCGAACCGGAACACGATTGGGAGATCATCCAGATCGGCAATTGCGGTTCGCCGATCGAGATCGACCAGGGCTGGCTGGTGCTGACGCACGGCGTCGGCATGGTGCGCAGCTACGCCATTGGCGCGGTGCTGCTGGACAGGGACAATCCAAGCCGCGTGCTGGCGCGAACGGCCGAACCGATCCTGAGCCCTCGAGCAGACGAGCGCGGCGGCTACGTTCCCAACGTCGTCTACAGCTGCGGCGGTATCGTCCACGATCGGACGCTGATGCTGCCCTATGCGGTGGCCGACCAGTACACGGCATTCGCGACGGCGTCACTCGATAAGGTGCTCGCAGCCATGTCCTGACACGGACGTCGAGCCTCCTTTGTCATGCCCGGATGCGGCAGACCGTTGGAACAACGACGCGATCTGGCCGTATTTAAGTCACTTAGTACACTTAAAGGTGTACTAAGTGACTTAATTCCCGGTTACACAAGGAGCGTCCCGGCGGTGTCTACGAAATCAAGCGCGAGCCCTGCATCGGTGACGGGAACCCTCGACAGCGTGGAGTTCGAGAGGAACTTCCGAGCGGTGCAGCCGACCCTCAGGAAATACGCCAACTCGCTAGCTCGGGACCAGGACGTGGCGCAGGATCTAGTGCAGGAGGTGGCGCTGAGGGCTTGGGCTGCCCGCGAGAGGTTCGAGATCGGCACCAACTTCAATGCGTGGTGCTACCGCATCCTGCGGAACTGCTTCCTCACCCAAGTCCGTCGTCAGAAGGTCGCCCGCACGGAGAGCCGTGGGTATGATCTGCCGGAGGTTCCGGTCGCACCGGATCAGGAGGTTGCGCTCGAATTGCAGGAAGTGGTTCGGAACTGGGGACGACTGACAATTGATCAGCAGCGATCGCTAGCCCTCGTGGGGATGGAGGGCCACAGCTATGAGGCCGCTGCCGCGATTGACGAGGTGCCGCTCGGGACGATGAAGAGCCGGGTCACGCGCGCCCGGTATACCCTCATCGCGCTGTTGAATGGTGAACTCCGCCCCACCGATGAGGGGGCTATCCAGCATGAATGTGATGTCCAGCAGCCGCTGGATGCCGCGTCGACGGAAGTCCCGCCCGTGACTGCGGATGCGACCGATCGGGCTCAAGTGGAGCTTCTTCGGGCGTGGCGGGAACGCCGGCGCATGGCTGCCCTGGCGATCGCGGCCTGAGCAAGGGTCGCCTTGGCCCATCTTACCTCCTCGTTCCAAGGCGGGGACCAGCCGGGAGCTGTTCGATCGGCTCCAGCCGACGCATCGGACATGAAAGACCATATCTATGACGACGCCAAACGCTGATGTGGGGGATGCCAACACGACTGCCCTGCCGACCGCGACGTTGGTTATCTTCGGCGCTACCGGCGACCTGGCTGCCCGCCTGCTGATGCCTGCCCTGATCACCCTGCGCCGTGGCGGATACCTGGACGATCGCTTCAAGATTCTCGGCATTGGCCATGAGGAAGGCGATGGAAAAATGCTCCGCGACAAACTGGGTTCTTTCGACCCCGGCAAGGGTGGCGAGGGGGACGGCGAAAAGGGCCAGGCGTGGGATGAACTTGCACAGGGCCTTGACTATCTCTCCGGAGATTTCGCCGACGACCGGCTGTACGCGACATTGTCGGAGCGCCTTGCGGGCAGCGTCGTCTTCTATCTGGCCGTTCCGCCGCGCTTCTTCGGCACGATTGTCGAGAAGCTGGCGGATAACGGCCTGACGACGGAAGAGGATGACGCCTATCGGCGGGTTGTCGTCGAGAAGCCGTTCGGCCATGATCTCGCAAGCGCCAAGGCGCTGAACGCGAAGATCCTTTCGCGGGTGCCGGAAACCCAGATCTACCGGATCGACCACTTCCTCGGCAAGGAAACGGTGCAGAACATCGTCGCTGCACGCTTCGCCAACACGATCGTCGAAAGCTTTGGAACAACGACTGCATCCAGTCGGTGGAGATCACCGCCGCGGAGACGGTGGACGTCGGCACGCGGGGGGCCTTCTACGACGCCACGGGCGCATTGCGCGACATGGTGCCCAATCACCTTTTCCAAATACTCGCCACGATCACGATGGAGGCTCCCGCCAACTTCGACGCGGAATCCGTGCGCGATGAGAAGGCCAAGGTGCTGGGCGCGATACGTACCTACGACCGACATGAGGCGATCGAGAACAGTGTGCGCGGCCAGTATGAGGCGGGGCGGGTCGCGGGGCGGGAGATCGCCGCCTATCGCGACACCGCCGACGTCGCCGCAGACAGCAGCACGGAAACGTATGTCGCGCTGAAGCTGCTGGTGGATACGTGGCGCTGGGCGGGCGTGCCCTTCTACCTGCGCACCGGTAAGGCTCTGGGCGTACGCGACACCGAGGTGGTCGTCACCTTCCGCGACGTACCGTTCGCCAGTTTCCCGTCGACCCGAAACGCTGATCTTCCCCCCAACCAGATGATCTTCCAGATCCAACCCGACGAGGGGATCGGCCTGATCGAGGACTACGCCATGATCGGCTCGACCCACAGCGCCGCGCTGGTGCATCGATCGGGTGCAATCGAGTGGCTTTGCCTGCCCCGGTTCGACTCCGACGGCATCTTCGTATCTCTGCTTGGGACCTCCGACCATGGCGGCTGGCGGCTGGGCGCTACCGATGAGGATGCGCGTGTGTCGCGCCGCTACCTTCCCGACACACTGATACTTGAGACCACGGTGGAGACCGACACCGGCACGGCCGTGGTGATCGACTTCATGCCTCCGCCCGCGCGCGACGGCGTGCACGAAGTGGTGCGGATCATCCGCGGCATGAAGGGACGCGTCTCGATGATGACCGACCTGCGCGTCCGCTTCAACTATGGTGAGAGCACGCCGTGGGTGGAGGAGCGCGAGGGCGCGTTGTTCTTCATCGCGGGGAGCAACGGCCTGCGTCTGAGCACCAGCGTGCCACTGAGCGTCGATCACCTGTCGCAATCGGCCGAGTTCGAGATCGTCGAAGGGCAGGAGATCGCGGCGACGCTAGACTGGTTTCCTTCGCACGAGACGCCGCCGCTCCCACGCGACCCATTCGCGCTGCTGCGTCATAACGAGGCGGAATGGCGGCGTTGGATGGAGGAGTGCACCTATGACGGGCCGCATGTCGATGCGGTGCGACGATCGCTGCTCACGCTCAAGGGGCTGACCTACGCGCCGACCGGCGGCATCGCCGCGGCGCCGACGACCTCGCTGCCGGAGGACCCGGGCGGGGTGCGCAACTGGGATTACCGCTACTGCTGGCTGCGCGATGCCATCTGGACGATCCACGCGTTCGCCCAATCTGGATATCGTCAGGAGGCGAGCGATTGGCGCTGGTGGCTGATGCGCGCAACCGCGGGTGCGCCGGCCGACGTGCAGATCATGTACGGTCTACATGGCGAACGCCGTCTGATCGAGACGGAACTGGACCATCTGCCCGGGTACGAGAACAGCCGACCGGTACGGTTGGGCAACGGCGCGCATGACCAACTGCAACTCGACATCTATGGATCGCTTCTAGGTGCCTTCAACGCCGCCCGCCGTGCAGGCATCGCCGACATGGACAAGGCGTGGTCGTTCGAATGCGCGATCGCCGACTGCCTGCTCGAGCGGTGGCGCGAACCGGATTCGGGTCTGTGGGAAGTGCGCGGGCCGCCGCGCCATTTCGTCTATTCCAAGATGATGTGCTGGCTTGCGTTCGACCGCCTGATCGCCAGTGCAGAGGAATTCGGTCTGGACGGCCCCGTCGAGCGGTGGCGCGCGGAGCGCAACACCATCCATGCCGAGATCTGTGAGAAGGGGTTCGACACCGCGAGCAACAGCTTCGTGCAGTACTATGGCGCCGACCGGGTGGACGCGGCGCTGCTCCAGATCCCCCTGCTCGGGTTCCTGCCCGCCGACGATCCTCGGGTCCGTGGAACCGTAGCGCGTGTCGAGGCTGATCTCCTCCGCGATGGGGTGGTGTATCGATATCTCACGGACAGCGAGGAGGCGGATGGACTGCCAGGCGACGAGGGGGCTTTTCTGGCGTGCAGCTTCTGGCTGGTGGATGCGTGGCTGCTCGACGGTCGGAGGGGGGAGGCGGTAGCCTTGTTTGAACGCCTGCTGACGTACGGCAATGATCTGGGCCTGTTCGCGGAGGAATACGACCCCGGCAGCCGACGTCTGCTCGGCAACTTCCCACAAGCCTTCACGCATTTCGCCCTCGTCAACACTGCGCATCTGCTGGCGGCGATCGACGGCGGCCGATCGCCGGTCGACGGCATCGTGTGGAGGCAGGGGCGCCGTCGGTGACGCCGTCCCCACGGCCCTGGATGTCGGCCGGGAGGAGGCGACCGTGATGCGCCGTTTGCGACGGACCTGACCGTCGCGTGGTTGGCACGCCCCAATACGCACTCGCCCGCTGACGAAGTGCCCGCATTTTTGCGTACGATGCATGAGATGCTGTCTGCACTGTTGGGGCGCGCGACCCAGGCAGCGGATGTCGAGGCACCGACAGAATACGTTGCAGCCGTGACCGCGCGAAAGTCGCTGGCGTCACGCGATCACATCATCCCGATGATCGACGGCAAGCCGCAACAAAGCCCCAAGGCTGCGTAGGACGCTAAGCCGGATGTTGCCAAGAGCAACCGCAAGAGCAAATCGCTCGCAGCCGCCAAGGCAGCTGCTGAACGGCGGAGATTAGGTCTTGCTTGCCACAATCGCCCCGGCGGTTTCCGCCTGGTCGCCCCTTATTCCCGCGCGGCATATTGGGGAAGGACAGACGCCATGCCGGGCTGGCGGTACAGGGAGTAAGTAACCGATCCTGCCCGCGACCCGGCCGGCGGATACGCTGATCCTATTTCGCCCCTTCAATCAGACACTCGATCAGCTTGTCGCTGGCGGGCTTCACCGCCTCCTGATGAAGCGTTCGTGCGCAGACCGAACCGAGCGAGATGATCATGAACGCCTGAGCCAAGGTGCGGTGCTCGGCCTCCACCACGTCGCTGCCCATCAACCCGGCAAAGGCGCGGCTGATATTCTCAAAGGCTTCGGCGCGGACTTCAAGGAAGATCGCCCTGATCCGCTCGTTACGCGTCGCCTCCGCCGCGATCTCCAGAAAAAGCCGGTCGCCGCATTCGTCCTTTCGGCACGGCGTCGAGACCAGCCAGCTGATGATCCCCGCGCGATCCCGGTTGGTCAGCGCCGTATTGAGCGTGTTCTGGTCCGCGAGCCGTTCGCAGTCGGCCGCGACGATCGCGGCAATGATGTCCTCCTTCGAGGGGAAGTCGCGGTACAGCTGCTGCACGGCGACGCCGGACTCCTTGGCGATCGCGGCAATCCCCGTGGCATGGAAGCCGTTTTCAACGAACAAGCGTCGAGCGACCTCCTTGATGGTGTTCCGGCGTAGCTCCGCGCGGGTGGGGGCAGCGCAATCGATATTCGTCACTTTAGGGCCTCTTCTAATCGGTTGACGCGCTCGATCGGCGGGTCTAACTCCGCTGTTTGTGAGTGATCGCTCTCAAACAATTTTTCAAGCGGGAAATGATATGTCTTCCAATCGGCTTATGGGTCGTGTGTTGGCATCTGCCGCCGTGCTCGCACTGACCGCTTGCGGTGCCGGTGGCAAGCAACAGCAGCAGCAGGCGGCGCAGGGGCCGGCACCAGTCAGTTATGTGGTGGCGAGCGAGCAGCCTGTCACCCTCACGACCGAATTGCCCGGCAGGACCACTGCATTCGAAACCTCCGATGTTCGTCCCCAGGTCAACGGCCTGATCACCCAGCGACTGTTCGTCGAGGGTGACATGGTCCGCCAGGGACAGCCGCTATACCATATCGATCCGGCGCCCTACCAAGCGCAGGTCGCCAGTGCCCGCGCCGCGCTGACCCGAGCCCAGGCGAGCATCGCGTCGAGCGCCGCGCTGGCACGCCGGTACGGCGAACTGGTCAAGATCAACGCGATCGCCCGGCAGGAGTTCGAGAACGCGCAGACCAGCGCCGCGCAGGCGCGCGCCGACGTCGCCGCGCAGCAGGCCGCGCTGCGCACTGCGCAGATCGATCTGGCCCGCACCACGATCCGCGCGCCGATCACCGGCCGGATCGGCCGGTCGGTTTTCACGACCGGCGCGCTGGTGTCGGCGTCGCAGTCCGACGCGCTCGCCACCATCCAGCGGCTCGACCCCATCTATGTCGATATCCAGGAGCCGAGCGCGGAGCTGCTGAAGCTGCGTCGGCAGATCATGAGCGGCCAACTGACCCGCGACGGCAATGCCCGGGTCAGGCTGAAGCTTGAGGACGGCAGCGATTATGGCCCGCAGGGCACGCTGCGCTTCGCCGACGTCACCGTCGACCCGACCACCGGATCGCAGGTGATCCGCGCGCTGTTTCCCAACCCCAACGGGCTGTTGCTGCCCGGCATGTTCGCGCGCGCGTCGCTGGTCGAGGGGACGCAGTCCAACGCCTTCCTGGTGCCGCAGCGCGCCGTCAGCCGCGACGAAAAGGGGCAGGCGACGGTGATGGTGATCGGCGCGGGCAACAAGGTCGAGGGGCGGACGCTCCAGACCGGCCGGTCGGTCGGCGACAACTGGATCGTGACCAGCGGCCTCAAGGCCGGGGACAAGATCATCGTGGAAGGCGGCATGATGCTGCGTCCGGGCATGCCCGTGCAGGGCAAGCCATGGAACCCCAACGCCAAGCCCGCGGCTGCGCAGCCGCAAGCGGGCAAGGCTCAGGCACAGGCGAAGTAACCGGCCATGTCACGCTATTTCATCGATCGCCCGATCTTTGCCTATGTGTTGGCGGTGATGGTCGTCATCGCGGGGCTCCTGTCCCTGCGCTCGCTGCCGATCGCGCAGTTCCCGGCGATTGCGCCGCCAGCGGTGTCGATCACCGCCAATTATCCGGGCGCCGATGCCCAGACTCTGGAGAATACCACCACCCAGATCATCGAGCAGCAGATGAAGGGGATCGACCACCTTCGCTACTTCTCGTCCTCCTCATCCTCGGCGGGCAGCGTGACGATCACGCTGACCTTCGAACAGGGGACCGATCCCGACATCGCGCAGGTGCAGGTCCAGAACAAGCTGCAGGCGGCGACCCCGCTGCTGCCGCAGGAGGTCCAGCGCCAGGGCATCATCGTCGCCAAGGCGACGCAGAATTTCCTGCTGTTCGTCGGTCTCTACTCCGAGAACGGCAAGCATGACGCCGACGATCTGGCCGATATCGTCGCCTCGCGGATTTCCGATCCGCTGTCGCGCGTCACCGGCGTCGGCGATACCCAGATCTTCGGGTCGCAATATGCGATGCGGATCTGGGTCGATCCGATCAAGCTCAACAACTATGCGCTGACCATGGCGGACGTGACCAGTGCGGTCACGGCGCAGAACGCGCAGGTCTCGGCGGGCCAGATCGGCGCGCAGCCCGCGCCCAAGGAACAGATGCTCAACGCGACCGTCTCGGTCTCGTCACGGCTGACTTCCCCCGAGCAGTTCGCCAAGATCCGCCTGAAGAGCAATACCGACGGCTCGATCGTCCGGCTGGGCGACGTCGCGCGCGTCGCGATCGGCGCGGAGAATTACGCCTTCTCGGCACAGTGGAACGGCAAGCCCGCCTCGGGCATCGGCATCAAGCTGGCGCCCGGCGCCAACGCGCTCGACACCGTCACCGCGGTCAAGGAGCGGGTCAACGCGCTGGCCAAGGAATTCCCTTCCGACGTCAAGGTCATCTTCCCCTACGACACCTCACCCTTCGTCCGACTGTCGATCGAACAGGTGATCGAGACTTTGGTCGAGGCGGTCGTGCTCGTCTTCCTCGTGATGTTCCTGTTCCTCCAGAATTTCCGCGCCACGCTGATCCCGACGATCGCGGTGCCGGTCGTGCTGACGGGGACGTTCGCGGTGCTGGCGGCGTTCGGCTATTCGATCAACACGCTGACCCTTTTCGGCATGGTGCTGGCCATCGGCCTCTTGGTCGACGACGCGATCGTCGTCGTCGAGAATGTCGAGCGTCTGATCACTACCGAGCATCTGTCGCCGCGCGAGGCGGCGCGGAAGTCGATGGACGAGATCACCGGCGCGCTGATCGGCATTGCGGCGGTGTTGTCCGCGGTGTTCCTGCCGATGGCGTTCTTCGGCGGGTCGACGGGCGTCATCTATCGCCAGTTCTCGATCACCATCGTCTCGGCGATGGTGCTGTCGGTCGCGGTCGCGCTGATCCTGACGCCCGCACTCTGCGCCACCATCCTGAAGCCGCATGACCCCGACAAGGCCGAAGGCCATGGGCCGCTGGCGCGCTTCTTCCGCTGGTTCAACGACCGGTTCGACCGCGGGCGCGACCGCTATGAAAAGGGCGTCCGCTCGACCGCGCGGCGCTGGGGGCGCTCGCTGATCGTCTATGCGCTGATCGTCGCAGGCATGGCCTTCCTGTTCATGCGCTTGCCGAGCGGCTTCCTGCCCGACGAGGATCAAGGCGTGATGATCGCGCTGGTTCAGGGGCCGCCGGGGGCGACCACGGCGCGCACCCAGAAGGGCCTCGACCTCGTCCGCGACCATTTCCTGAGCGATGCAGGGAGCGCCATTCGCGGCGTTTACACGATCAACGGCTTCAGCTTCGCAGGGCAGGGCCAGAATAGCGGCATCGCCTTCATTCCGATGAAGGAGTGGAAGGACCGTCCGGGTGCCGAGAACAAGGCGCAGGCGATCATCGGCCGGGCGATGGGCGCGTTCGCGCGCTACAATGACGGCCTGATCTTCGCGGTCATCCCGCCCGCCGTCCAGGAACTCGGCAATGCCACCGGCTTCGACATGCAGCTGGTCGATGAGGGCGGCATCGGGCACGAGAAGCTGCTTGCCGCGCGCAACATGTTGCTCGGCATGGCGTCGCAGAACAAGTCGCTGGTCGGCGTGCGCCCCAACGCGCTCGACGACGCGCCGCAGCTCAAGGTCAATGTCGACCAGGACAAGGCGCGCGCGCTCGGCCTCGACCTGTCGACCGTCAACAGCACCATCGCGACCGCCTGGGGTGGTTCCTATGTGAACGACTTCATCGATCGCGGCCGCGTGAAGCGCGTCTATATCCAGGCCGATGCCGCCTATCGCATGGCGCCCGAGGATATCGGCGACCTTTATGTGCGTGGGGCGACGGGCACGATGGCGCCGTTCACCGCCTTCTCCTCGGTCGATTGGCATCAGGGTCCGATGCAGCTGACGCGCTATAACGGACAGCCTTCGATGGAAATTCTGGGCCAGGCCGCGCCGGGCGTGTCGTCGGGCGCCGCGATCAAGGCGATGGAGGAGATGCAGGCCAAGCTGCCGCCCGGCACCCGGCTCGACTGGACCGGCCTCAGCTATGAGGAGCAATTGTCCGGGGGGCAGGCGCCCGCACTCTATGGCCTGTCGCTGCTGATCGTCTTCCTTTGCCTCGCCGCGCTGTATGAAAGCTGGTCGGTGCCGATCTCGGTCATGCTGGTCGTGCCGCTGGGGGTCATCGGGGCGCTGCTCGCCGCGATGCTGACGGGGCTGAACAACGACATCTATCTGCAGGTCGGCCTGATCACCACGATCGGCGTGTCGGCGAAGAACGCGATCCTGATCGTCGAATTCGCCGAGGAGAAGATGCGCGAAGGGTTGAGCGCTTTCGACGCGGCGATCGAAGCCGCCAAGCTGCGTCTGCGCCCGATCCTGATGACCAGCCTGGCCTTCGTGTTCGGCGTGTTCCCGCTGGCCATCGCCAATGGTGCAGGGGCAGGGGGGCAGAACGCGATCGGTCGCGCGGTGGTGGGCGGCATGTTGTCGGCGACGATCCTGGCGATCTTCTTCGTGCCGATGTTCTTCGTCGTCGTCATGCGGCTGTTCGACCGCAGCAAGGCGCGCAAGGCCGAGGGCGATACGCGTCCGCACGACGATGGCCACCCCGACACGCCGTCCGTGCCGCAGGGAGTTTGATCCATGATCCGTTCGAAAACCACGCTCGCCCTGCTGGCGGCCACGATGCTCGCCGGGTGCAACCTCGCGCCCAAATATGTCCGCCCGGTGGGCGCCGTCCCGGCGACACTGCCCCAGGACGGCATCTATCCCGCCGCGGCGTCGGACGCCCCCGATGTCACCAGGATCGGCTGGCAGTCGTTTTTCACCGACGACCGCCTGCGCCGCACCATCGCGCTGGGGCTGGAGAATAACCGGGACCTGCGCATCGCGGCGGCCAATGTGTTGCAGGCGCGCGCTCAGTATCGCATCCAGCGCGCCGATCTGGTCCCCTCGACCAACCTGTCGGGATCGGGCACCTATACCAACAACATCCAGGGCGCCGCAGGGGCGCTGGGCGGCGCGGCCGGTGGCGGGACCGGTGCGGGTACGGGTACGGGTGCAGGGACCGGTGGCACCGGCACCGGCACCGGGGTGGGTTCCTCGTCGCGCAATCTCGAATTCTATTCGGTTAATGCCGGTTTCTCGGCCTTTGAGCTCGACCTGTTCGGCCGCGTCCGCAACCTTAGCCGCGCCGCACTGGAACAGTATTTCGCGACCGAGGAAGCCCAGCGCGCGACCCGGATCAGCCTGATCGCCGAGATCGCGACGGCGTGGTTGACCTATGCCTCTGACCAGGACCAGCTTCGCATCTCGCAGGAGTCGCTGAAGTCGTTCGCGCAATCGCTGGAGCTGACGCGCGCGCAGTTCCGGATCGGCGTCGCCTCCGAACTCGAGGCGCGGCAGGCCGAGACCACTTATCAGGGCGCGCGCAACGACATCGCCGTGCTCAAGACGCGGGTGGCGCAGGACAAGAACGCGCTCGACCTGCTGGTCGGCACCCCGGTGCAGACCGATCTGCTGCCGCAGGGCCTGGCCGACGGCGGCGCGGCGCTGCCGCTGCTGCCCTCCGGCCTGTCGTCCGATATCCTGCTGCGTCGCCCCGACGTGTTGCAGGCCGAGCATCAGCTGATCGCGCAGAACGCCAATATCGGCGCGGCGCGCGCGGCGATGTTCCCGCGCATCTCGCTGACCGCGACGCTGGGGACGATCAGCACCGCGCTCAGCGGGCTCTTCGCAGGCGGCAGCTTCACCTATACGGGCGCGCCGTCGGTTTCGCTGCCGCTGTTCGACGGCGGACGGCTTCGCGGCAATCTCGACGTCGCGCGCGCGCAGCAGCAGGCGGCCGTCTCGACCTATGAGAAGACCGTCCAGACCGCCTTCCGCGAAGTCGCCGACGCGTTGGCGCAGCGCGGCACCATCGACGAGCAGATCGCCGCGCAAACCGCGCGGGTGGAGGCGGCGAACGTCGCCCTGAAGATTTCAGACGCGCGGTATCGGACGGGCGTCGAGTCCTTCCTGACGACGCTCGATTCCCAACGCACCGCCTACTCCGCGCAGCAGTTGCTCGTCACCACACGCCTCAATCGCGAGAGCAACATGGTGGAACTGTACCGCTCGCTGGGCGGCGGGCTGAACTAGGCCATATGGGCGACAACGTCATCCTGCCCTCGCGCGACGGCGGCCCCGCAACGCCGATCGCCTCGCGCGGCCGCCCCAGTCTCGAACGGGCGGCGGAGATCGGCAATCTGGTCGTGGAGGCGGCGATCACCGCCTTTGTCGAACAGGGGCTGGATATCTCGATCGAGCAGATCGCCCAGTCGGTCGGCGTCAGCAAGCAGGCCGTCTATCGCCGCTGGTCGAGCAAGATCCAGCTTTTGATGGACGTGATGGACCGGGTGATGGCGAGGATTCACTCCAACCTGAGCCAAGACCTGCCCGCCGACCCCGTCCTTGCGCTGAAGGAGTTGTCCCGCCGCATGTGCGAGCCGGACGGCGGGGTACGCGAACGAAGCATGACGATCCTCATGGCGGAGGCACTCGAAGATGCCGCCGTGCGCCACTGGCTCGGCTCCTGGCGAGACAAACATTTCGCCTTCTACCGGCGATATGTCACGGCGGTTATCTCCGTCGAGCACCCTGAACCGTGGCCCGAGACGGTTGCAAGAATATTGCTCGACGTCGTCGAGGGGGTAAGCCGGGAGTGTTATTGGCAGGATATGTCGGACGTAGAATGCGAAACGCTGTTTTTGCGCAAGTGGGACGCGAGCTTGCCTATGCTGCACGGGTGATCGCATCCTGAAGCCGCTATTTGCGCGTGGTCAGCTTTCAACCCTTCTGCGCCCGCGCAAATCAAAGATATCTGTCGCATCCACGTCGAACGTCAGAATGTGAAGGCGGTTTTTGTCTGTCGAAGATGCGCGCTGGACGGGACATTATGCATATATGTCGGCGACATAGCGCACGCCCTCACGCTCGATCCGCTCCGCCCAGGCCAGCGCTTCAGCGTGAGTGGCCTGAGTTTCCGCCTCGTAGATGCGGATAAAGGTGTCGCGTACGGCCGGTGCCATGCGCTCACCATCGCCGCAGAGCAGAATGCGTGCCCCCGCGCGGAACAGGGCAGCGATCTCCGCGCGATCGTGCCAGATGGCGTCCTGGACATGAACGATGCCACCCTGACCCGTCGCGGAAAAGGCCATCCTCAGGCTCAGTATCCCCGCATCCTGCCAATGCTCCAGCTGTTCGCGGTACAGGAAATCGGTATCCGGATCGCGCACGCCGAAGAAAAGCAGGGCCGGGCCGAGCGGCTCGCCAGCCTCCTTGCGCACGGCACGTTCCTCAAGAAAGCCGCGGAACGGCGCGATACCGCTGCCGGCGCAGACCATGATCACGGGCGTCAGCGGATCGGCGGGCAGATGGAACCCCGCCTGGCTTGGCCGTACCGCCACGCCGAGCGTATCGCCTTCCTTCAGTCGCGCGAGGAAGGTCGAGGCAACGCCCTGATGCAGCCGGTCGGCCCCCAGCGCCGGTACCTCCAGCACCGACACGGTTAGCGCACACCGGCTTGGATCGACGAGCGGTGACGAGGCGATCGAATATTGGCGGGCGCGCATCGGGGGAAGGGCGGCGATGAAGGCGCCCAGCGCCATGTCGGCCGATGCGAAGCGCTCCATCAGGTCGAGCAGCGTCACCCGCTGTGCCAATATATCGGCGGCATAGGTGTCCCCCTGCGCCAGCCGCTCGGCCTCCTGACGCTCCGGCGGGCAGGCTATGGTCGCGGCGAGCCCTGTGATTTGCCCACGCGTCGCGGGCTGTTGCAACTCCAGATAGTCACTGAACAGCGTCTCGGCCGTGACGGGCCGGTCGACGGGCAAGACAGAGGGCACGCCGGGTGCGCCGTGAACGATCACTTCCGCGTCGGGCTCGAGGCCAAAGCGGGCCAGGACGCGGCGCACCGTTTCGGGTGGATTGCTGGGCAACACCGCCAGATAGTCGCCGGCGCGATAGGTCATGCCTGCGGGCAGGGCGATCTCGATATGCCGTTTCGAACGGGCGCCGGGTTTTTGCAGGTCGACCAGTTCGCGATTGGCCAGAACCGTACCGCGTTGCAATTCGTCGAGATTGAGCAGGCGCTCGCGCGTCCCGCGTCGCACTTCGACATCGATCAGAGGTTGAGCCTGGACGGCCGGTTCACGCCCCTCCGACGCCGCAAGCGAAGGCCAGAGATCGGCGTACCAGCTTTCGAAAGCGCCGAACAGATCGCCGGCGGCGTCGCCCTCGCCGCGGGCGAGGAATGGCTGCGCCCCGGCTTTGGCAAGCGCGGCATCGACGCGTTTGGGAATCGCCTGCCAAGTGCGAGCCCATTGGCGATTGCCGCACCCGAACACCGCATAGCGCCGACCCGCCAGCGCCTGTTCGGGCAGGCTCTCCAACCAGGCGACGAAGCGCGCGGCATTGTCGGGCGGCCGTCCTTCGTAGGACGCGGTGGCGACGATCAGGGGCACGCTGTCGGGCAGCCCGGAAGCGTAATCGTCCAACGGCGCAACGGTCGCGGCATAGCCCTGTGCGGCGGCATCGGCGCCGATCCGCTGGGCGAAGGCTTCGCTGGTGCCGGTGTTGCTGCCGTAAAGGACCAGCAGCGGCCCGTTGTCCCCCAGGCTCGGCGCTGACGGAGCGGCGAGCGGGCGTGTCGGAGCGGCTTGCGCCGTGCTTCGAGGCCGTGCGACCGGACCGGCGCGGCGACGCGCATGGATATGGAGGTTGGCGGGCTTCAGCGTCAGCGTCTCGCTCACCACCAGCTTATAGTCGCGGTCGGCAAGGCTGATGTCGAACCGCTGGAGCATCAGCGCCATGACCAGAATGGCTTCCTGCATGGCAAAACCGCGCCCGATGCACGCACGCTGGCCGTTGCCGAACGGCTTCCACGCATGGGGCGGCAGCTTGGCGGCGGTTTCCGGTGCGAACCGCTCGGGGTGGAACGCCTCGGGCGCATCCCAGACGGTCGGATCGCGGTGGAGGACCGGCGTCAGGATCAACAGCGTGTCTTCCGGGGTGACAGAGTAGCGGCCACCGATCGTCGTGGCCTCGCGCGGATGAACGCCGAATGCTGGCGCGGTCGGCCAGAGCCGCAGCGTCTCCTGCAAGATCTGTTCGATATAGGTAAGCCGCCCGACATCGTCGACCGTCGGTACGTTGCCGCCTAGAACTTCATCGACATGGGCCTGCGCCTTGGCGAGCGCTTCCGGGTGGGTCAGCAGCAGCCATGTGGCGAAGCTGAGCAGGCCGCTGGTCGTCTCATGCCCGGCCACCAGGAAGGTGATCATCTGATAACCAATATTCTCGCGGCTCAGCATCTCGCCCGTCTCGGGATCGCGGGCCGTCAGCATCCGGTCCAGCAGGTCGCCGCGTTCGCCCAGGCGGGGATCGCCATGGCGCTCCTCGATCAGCCGGTTGGAGACGTTGCGCAGGATTTTGATATCGGCCTCGAACCGGCGATTGCGCAGAAGCATCAGCTTGCCAGCGCCGGGCGGCAGCCGCGACCGCCGCCCAGACTCCTCGAGCGCACCGACCATCGCCGCAACGAAGGGGTGCATCTGGTCCTGATAGAAGCTGTTGAAGCGATAATCGAAGGCACACAGCGCGATCGTGTCGAGCGTCAGCCGCGTCATGTTGTCCGCCACGTCGATCGTGGCATTTTCGCCGAACCGGTCCCACCGCACCATCATCTGTTCCGCGATGTCGTACATGCGGTCGAACATCGAACGCAGCCCGAGCGGGCCGAAAGCGGGCATCAGCAGGCGGTGCGCCTTACCCCAATTCGGCTCCTCGTCATGCGCGGTGAATAGACCATCTCCGCCGACATAGCGCGCCTCCTGCAAGGGGCGGTGCAGCGCCTTTTTGAAGCGCGTCTCGTCGCACAACTCGGCGGTGAGGGCCTGGCTGCCTACGATCACCAGACCGCGTCCGAACATCTCGATGCGGAACAGCGGACCATGTTCGCGCGCCAGACGCATCAGGCTTTGCACCGGCGCCTTGGGATCGAGCTCGGCGATGTTGCCGATCAGGGGATAGCCTTTGGGTTGCGGAATGGTGGCCATGATTCAGCGCCTCCAGATCATGATGGCGGCATCGACGATCGACCGGGCGTTCATTTTACGACCCCGGAGGCAAGCTGAGGCGCCGCAATAGCCGCGCCAGGACGATCAGATCGACGAACCATCGGTTTGCTCCTGATCCGCCATATAGGAATGAGAAAGTGGAATGGAAACCCATTGGTTTCCATGGTGCGTTGTCTGGCAGAATAGGCCTATCTGGCGATGATGGATGAAGTGCTTGCTCCCGACCGTCTTCCAATGCGCCTTCTGGAAAGCGCGCGGGCGGAATTCGGCCGATATGGTTTTGCCAAAGCCAATGTTGGTCGGATCGCGGCGGCGGCGATGATGTCGAAAAAGACTATCTATCGCCATGTGGCGTCGAAGGAGGCGCTGCTGTTCGCCGTGATCCGCTCGGTCGTTGGCGAACTGGCAACGGCGGCCGGACCGCCCGCCCCCGATGCGCCGCCAAGGGAATGGCTGACGGGATATCTGACGGCCTTCTGCCAACTCGCCTTCTCCGACGAAGGCATAACGTCCTACCGGCTCGTGATGAGCGAAGGCGCGCAATTCCCCGACGTCGCCCGCATCTATATCGAGACGGTCAAGACCTATGGAATCAGGCCGCTTGCTGACCAACTCGCCGCCTATGCCTCGGTGGGGCGGATGACCATTGACGATCCGGACGGCACCGCGATGATGCTGGTCTCGATGGTCGTAGCCGATGTCCTGCGTGACGCCGCACTGGGCTTGTCGCCCCCACCCGTCGACACCGGATTGCAGGGCCTCATCGAACGTGCCGTCACCATTTTTCTTGCCGGTGTTACCTTGGACGCCCGTTGACCTTTAACCTACATTCGGCGGGTTCACGTCCCATGTTCTCGGAAGGCTTGGACCGGACCGGTAGGCCCTATGAATGGTCGACAAAAAAGGTCGGCGAAAGGCCCGACCCGAAATGTGCTGTTGAAGCCACCACATAGACCCATCGTGTCTAGAGCACGCGATTGTGATGGGGGCCCGTTCCGCAAACTCCCATACGGGTCAGCAGCTTACGCTGCATTACAGGTCGGGCGGATGGCAGCATCCGACTGCGGGTGTGAACTTCCAAATGCCGCTTGCGACCGAAGGGGCGTCCACAGATGGGTCAATGCGACCGTCCAGTCTTAAGTCGCGTCAACGGAACAGCCGGGGCGTCGAGATCACGAAAGATGGTGGGAAAGTGCGTCGAGGAAGAGGTGCACCTTCTGCGGAGTAAGGCGTTTGGTCGGCAGCACGGCCCATATGCCCTGATCGGGCACGGCTCCATCGGTCAGCGTGACGTGTTGAAGCCGCCCTGCAGCGACGTCTTCGCGCGCATTCCATTCCGAAAGTTGGACGATGCCGAGGCCGCGGATACTCGCCTCATGCAGCGCCTCCATGCTGTCTGCGGCGAAACGGCCGCTGATCGACTGACGAACGGTTTTGCCCACCCGGTCGAATGTCCATTGCTGGCCGCCAGCGACGGCGAGACACTCGTGATCGCGCAGGTCGGCAACCATGGTCGGAGTGCCGTGCATCGCGAGATAGGCCGGGGCGGCGTAAAGCCCCCTTGCATTGGCAGCCAGGCGGCGGGCAATCAGATTGCTGTCACGCAACTCCCCGAAGCGGATCGCGACATCGACACCCTGCGCGGCGATATCGGCCACGGCATCGCTGAGTAGCAATTCTACTTTGACCCTCGGGTTCCGGGCGAGAAAGCCGACCAGCATCGGCGTCAGGACCTTTCGGCCGAACGGAACGGATGCCGCCACACGCAACAATCCGACGGCGCCCGTGCTCCCACCGGCAACCGCCGCCCGGGCCTCCTCGGCATGCGCGAGCATCGCCTTGGCATGAGGCAGGAACGCCTCGCCATCCGGTGTAAGCGACAAGGAGCGGGTCGTCCGATGCACCAGCCGGACACCGATCTCGGCCTCGAGTGCCGATAACCGGCGCGACGCGATGAGCGGGGTCAAGCCCAGCCGACGTCCTGCCGCAGAGAGGCTACCCTGCTGGACGGCTTCGACCAGTACGGCGATGTCAGCGAGATTCAGCATGTCGCCGTATGATAAACGGGCTGATCCGATGGCGCTACTTATGCTTGTGCGCGACAAGGTCCAGATGGGCAAATGCACATGCAGGAGGATCATATGACGCCCACCGCACCCATCAATAGGATCGACCGGAAAACGAAGCTTCGGCCGGGGCTGAACTTCGTGATGGCGGTCGCGGCGGGCGTCGCGGTCGCCAACATCTATTACAATCAGCCGATGCTGGGGATCATGGAAAAGGATCTCCCCGGTTCCTTGACCCGGTTCGTACCGACCGCGACGCAGCTCGGTTATGCGGCGGGGTTGTTCCTGCTGGTCCCGCTGGGCGACCTGATCGAGCGCAGGCGCCTGATCGTCATCCAGTTCAGCGGCCTGGCCGCCGCGCTGGCGATCGCGGCGGTCGCGCCAGGTGCGGCGATGGTGGTCCTTGCTTCGTTGCTCGTCGGCATTCTGTCGACCGTCGCACAACAGATCGTGCCACTTGCGGCGCATCTGGCAACGCCAGAGAGGCGCGGCGCGACGGTAGGCACGGTCATGGCCGGGTTGCTTTGCGGCATCCTGCTCAGCCGGACTCTGGCTGGCTTCGTCGCAACATATGCCGGTTGGCGCGAGATGTTCTGGCTCGGCGTGCCGATGGCAATCGGGGCCGGCGCGCTGATGCAATGGATGCTGCCCCACAGCGCTCCGGAAACGACGCATAGCTATGGATCGCTGCTGCGGTCGCTCGGCGGTCTTTGGTCGGAATTTGCTGCCCTGCGCGAAGCGGCATTCACGCAGGCATTGCTGTTTGCTGGCTTCAGTGCGTTCTGGACGATCCTTGCGTTGCATCTTCAGGAACCGCGCTTCTCGTTCGGCGCGGACGTGGCCGGGCTTTTCGGCATTGTCGGAGCGGTCGGGGTGCTTGCTGCGCCTGTCGCAGGGAGGATCGCCGATCGTCGCGGACCGTATCGCGTCATCCTATTCAGCGCGGCACTTTGCCTAATAGCCTGGGGCGTGTTCGGTGCGGTCGGATCGATCGCGGGCCTGATCGTCGGCGTCATCCTGCTCGACTTCGGCGTGCAGAGCGCGCTCGTCTCCAACCAGCATATCGTCTACGCGCTGCGGCCCGAAGCCCGCGCGCGGCTGAACACGATCTTCATGGGGGCCATGTTCCTGGGCGGCGCGGCGGGTTCGGCCGGTGTGACGGTCGCTTGGCAGGCTGGCGGTTGGGGCGCAGTCGTCATTTTGGGCGCGATCCTATCCGCCGCTGCCGTGCTGATCCAACTCGCCGGGATCCGGCGGGTAAACTAAGTCCAGCAGTCCCTCGGCCTACCCGGCGTTTGGCAAGGTTCCCCACAGTGCCGGAATCGACATCGCTGAGGCTCAGTGAAGATGCCATCCGGCATCGGGTTATAGCGGATATTCTGCTGGAACCGCGCAAGCTACGCCGGCGTCGCTGAAGCAGGAAGGATCATAAGCGCGGATGCCATGGCGGAAAACCTCGCACGGATCGGCGCTGCCCTGCGCCTCTCGTTCAGCTTCACTTTTCTAAAGACGGATCGCCACTAGCCAGGGATCGACACCATGCGCCTATCGACCATCCTTCTTGCCATCGGCATGCTTACGGGAACCACTGCGGCGACGGCCAGCGTCGATACGTCGCCGAAGCCCGGCGGTGTCTATCGGCTGAAGCCAGGTATCTATGTCCAGAAGGGTACCGCCTGCGCCTCGGCACCAAATGCCGCAATCCGGCAATATGACGGACGTGGCATCAGTACGCCGCACACACGCGAATGCCGGGCACGCATCCTGTCTCGCCGCGGCGACCGCTATGAGGTCAGCCAGTCCTGCATCGACGCCGGAGCGGGGCCTGCACCGCGTTTCGTCGAACGCCAGACGGTCAGCATCCGCGATGCGCTCACCTTCGGCATCAAGACCCGCGGTCCGACGACCGAATATCGTTATTGCCCAACCTATATGCTCCCCGCCGGTATCCGGTCGACGACCCGTTAGGTTCGGACGTGCTCCCACACCTTAGAGATGACGACGGAGCCCTCGCCGACGGATGAGGCGACGCGCTTGACCGAGCCCGATCGGACGTCGCCGACCGCGAAGATGCCGGGACGCGAAGTGGCGTAAGATGATGTGGTGCCAGCGGCCTCGCCCGTGAGGATGAACCCCTTGTCGTCCAGGCGGACGAGGTCGGCCAGCCAATGGGTGTTCGGCACCGCGCCGACCATGACGAACATTGCGCAGGTCGGCATGGTGCGAAGACCATCGTCGTTGCGGATCGTCACCGCCTCCAGCGCCGTTTCGCCGTGCAGCGCCGTGACCTTCGCGCCATATTCGATGGTGATGGCGGGATCGGCTTCCAGTCGACTGGACAGATAATGGGACATCGACGTCGCCAGCGTGTCGCCGCGCACCAAGAGACGTACGTGGCGGGCCACCCGACTGAGGTACATCGCCGCCTGACCTGCCGAATTGCCGCCCCCGATGACGACGACGTCGGCATCGCGACAGAAGCGCGCCTCGCTTTCCGTCGCCGCGTAATAAATGCCAGCTCCTTCCAGCTCTGCCAGGCGGTCGAGCGGTAGTCGGCGATACTGCACCCCGGTCGCCACGACCACGGCAGCGGCACGAATCCGCTGTCCGTTCGTAAAATGGGCGCAGAAGTCGCCGTCGTCGAGCTGCTCCAGCGATGCCACGCGTCTGGGCATGACGAAACGGGTGCCGAACTTCATCGCCTGAATCTCACCACGCCAGACCAGGTCGCCGCCCGAGATGCCGGTCGGGAAACCCATATAGTTCTCGATCCGACTTGATGTGCCAGCCTGCCCCCCGATTGCGGTTTCATCCACGACGAGCGCCCGCAGTCCTTCCGCTCCCGCATAGACGCCAGCGGAGACACCGGCCGGCCCGGCACCGATGATCAAAACGTCGAATTCGGCATCGTTGGGCAGGTCCTGCTCAATCCCCAAGAGGCGCGCGACGGTTTCGAGCGTCGGATCGGTGACGACCAGATCGCGGCCGAACACCACCATCGGTCTATCGTGCGGCATACCGCAGCTCCCCGCCACCTCCGCCGCCTCGGCGCTGCCCAGCGGATGGGAACGATGGGGAATGCGGTTGCGTGCGGCAAACGCGGCGGTCCGGCGGATGGCGCGATCGTTTTCCTCGCCGACCAGAACAAGCATGGCATCGCCGGACTCCAGCTGACGTCTGCGGCGTGCGGCCAGGACGGTGATGATGATGTCCGACATCTCGGGAATCGCCGACATCAGGTGCAGGATGCGGTCGCGCGCCACCTCCACGACCCGCGTGTCGACGGCAGCGCGCATCGCCATCGACCAATTTCCGCCCGACAGGAGAGGGATCTCGGCCATGAACTGGCTGGGGCCAAGCGTCGAGGGCCGCAGCCGTTCTCCCGTGAAGGGGTTCACTACTTCGACCTCGCCTGCCTCGACATAGACGAAGCGGTCGACCGGCGTGCCGATCTCCGCCAGCCATTCGCCCGCCGCATAGCATTTCTCGACGCCCGCCGCACGGATCGCCGCGATATGCGCGGGCGCAAGCGGAATCCGCTGCATCTCATTGAGATCACGCCCGATCGATTCCATGGCCCAAGCTCCCTTTTGCCCTTGGTGCTATCGATCATGGCCGTCTGCTGCAACGGACTGGCTCAAACGATCGTCGGCGTAATGCCTCCGTCGACGCGAAGGGCCGCACCATTGGTCGCCGCCGACAAGGGGCTGGCAAGATAGGCGACCATCGAGGCGATCTCCTCTGGCTCGATCATGCGCTGGATCAGCGAGGTCGCGCGGTCGCGTGCGAAGAAGGCGCTTTCGATCTCGTCGATCGGCGCGTCCGGATCATCGGCCACGCTCTTCAGGAAGTCGACGATCCCCTCCGACCGGGTCGTGCCGGGCATCACCGTATTGACCGTCACCGCCGTGCCCTTCGTCAGTCCGGCGAGACCACGGGAGACCGCGAGCTGGGCGGTCTTGGTCATGCCGTAATGGATCATGTCGGGCGGCACCATCACGCCCGACTCGCTGGCGATGAAGATGATCCGCCCTTGGTTGCGGGCGATCATGCCGGGGAAATAGGCACGCGCCAGTCGCACGCCGGACAGCACGTTGATCTCGAAGAAGCGACGCCAGTCCGCATCGGTGATGTCGCCGAACGGCTTGGCTTCATAGATGCCCAGATTGTTGACCAGAATGTCGACTTGCGGCACCGCCGCCACCAACGTCTCCGCGCCCTCCGCCGTGGCCGGATCCGCCAGAATGCCGCGCGCGCCGATGTCCGTAGCGGCCGCCTCGAGCTTCGCGGCCTGGCGCCCGCTGATGACGACGTCGGCGCTTTCCGCCGCCAGGCGACGCGCGATCGCTAGGCCGATCCCGGCCGTCGCGCCCGTGACCAGTGCCGTCTTTCCCTTGAGGTCGAGGTCCATCCTATAGCCTTTCCATTTGCAAGGAGCGCCGCAACGCCCGTCGCTCAGGAATTTGGAGATGGCCCAAGCGATTGATAACAAGGCCAAGGGCCATTTGAGTTGTGAACTCAAGTCACAGGTGAGATTGCATGGACAACCGCGCTGGCGAGATGCAGGTCTTCGTGGCCGTCGCCGAAACCGGCAGCTTCTCGGAGGCGGCCCGACGCCTCATGATGACGCCATCGACCATATCGAAGCTGGTCGCGCGGCTGGAAGAGCGGCTCGGCGTGCAACTGGTCGAGCGCTCGACGCGACGCCTGTCGCTGACGGCCGAGGGGCGCCTCTATCATGAGCGTGCCACCCGGATGCTGCACGATCTTGACACGCTCGAACGTGATCTAGCGACAGGGAGCGCCAGCGAGCGGGGGACGGTGCGGATCAATGCCTCGGTGGCGTTCGGAACGCTCGCCATCGAACCGTTGCTGCCATCCTTTTGGGAGGCGCATCCGGCGATCGTCATTGACCTGTCCCTGTCGGACGCGATGACCGACCTGTATCTGGAGCGGACCGACATCGCATTCCGGGTCGGGGGCCTGCGTGATTCCTCGCTGACGGCACGCGTGATCGCGCGCGCGCGGCGGCTGATCGTCGCATCGCCCGCCTATCTTGCGCGCGCCGGTACGCCGCGCCGCGTGGACGACTTGCGTCGGCACAACTGCCTGGGCTTCAACTTTCAACGCGCGCAGCCGGTCTGGCCGATGCGGACAGGCGGTCGCATCATCGACCGGATGGTGACCGGCAACCTGCTCGCCAATAATGGCGAGACGGTTCGGCGACTGGCGGTGGCGGGCGCGGGTCTTGCCCGGCTGGGGGAATATCATGTCCGCGAAGACCTGGCGGCCGGTCGGTTGGTGGAGGTGCTGGCCGATCACGGTGTCGGTGACGAGGAACAGGTCGCAGCGCTGTATCTGGGCGGGCGGCGGGTGCCGAAACGGACACGCGCGGTGCTGGACTTTCTGGTGCCGCGACTACGCAGCTTCCTCTCCGCGCCGAAAACAGAATATTCTCAATGAAATGTCCAGCGGTTACAGAAGCATGATCGATCACCCGCAAAAGGTTCCATCATGACCGGCGCCCGCTATCGTTTCGGCCCCTTTCAGATGGACGTTCCACAACTGGCATTGACCCGTGACGGAGTGCCATTGCAGCTGGGCGGCCGAGCGCTCAACCTGTTGGCGGTGCTGGTCGAGGCGGAGGGGCGGTTGGTGGCGCGCGACGCGCTGATCGATCGAGTGTGGCCCAACCAGGTCATCGACGACAGCGCGATCCGTGTCCATCTGTCCGCAGCGCGCAAGGCTCTGGCGATGCCGGACGGCGAAGCGACGATCGTGGCGGATGCCGGGCGGGGCTATCGCCTGGCCTTGCCGGTCGAGCGATTGGGCGGTGGGGATATACCCTCCTTGGCCGAGCGTCGCGCGTCCCGGCTACCCGCCTCGATAGGACGGATTTTCGGGCGTGAGCCTGTAATCGCGACCATCGCCGGGGAACTGGCCGAGCGACGCTTCATCTCGATCGTCGGCCCCGGCGGGATCGGGAAGACCACCGCCGCCACCGCGATCGGCCACCGGCTGGTGCAGGCGATGGGGATCGAGGCGTGGTTTGTCGATCTGGCGCCGGTCACGGATGCGGCGATGGTGGCGGCGACATTGGCCACCACACTCGAACTCCCCGCCTCGGGCACCGATTTGCCGCAGAAGATCGCGGCAAGACTGGGAGACCGTCCCGCCCTCATCCTGCTCGACAATTGCGAGCATGTCATCGATGCCGCCGCGTCGCTTGCCGAAGATGTGCTGCACGGTGCCCCGCAGGCGATGCTGCTCGTCACCAGCCATGAGCCGCTACGCGCACAGGGCGAATGGGTCCACCGGCTCGCGGCTCTCGAACTGCCCGACGAACATGCCGCGCCGAGCCTGGAGCAGGTGGCCCAGCTCTCCGCGCCCGCCCTGTTCGACGAACGCGCCCGCGCGGCCAATAGCGATTTCCGCCTAGACGCGCAGAGCATGCCCGTGGTCGTCGACATCTGCCGCAAGCTGGACGGTATCCCGCTGGCGATCGAGCTGGCCGCCGCGCGGATCGATACGATGACGCCGCAGGCGATCGCCGATGCGCTGGACGACCGTTTCGCCCTGCTGACGCGCGGGCGGCGCACGGCCTTGCCGCGCCACCGGACGCTGCGCGGCGCGCTCGACTGGAGCTATGACCTGCTCGCGCCGCCGCTTCAGCAACTGCTCGACCGGCTCGCGCTGTTCCGCAGCCATTTCGATGCTGACGATGCGGCGGCCATGGCAGCGGGCACGGGCGTCGGCCGGTTCGCGGCCGATGAACTGCTCGCCGAACTCGTCGCCAAGTCGCTGGTCGTCGCGACGCCGTCGCCCCGGTCGATGCGCTATCGACTGCTCGATACCACGCGCCATTACGGGCAGGAGCGGTTGCGCGCGACCGGCATGGCCGAACAGGCGCACCGCGATCATGCGCATGTGCTGCTGCGCGGGCTGGCCGACAGCGCCGCCGCCTGGGAGGGCAAGGCGCCGCGCGAGTGGCTGGCCGAATATAGCGTGCGCATCGACGATGTCCGCAGCGCCATTGCCTGGGCGAGCGGAGGCAAGGACGCCGGCCTGGCGGCCGAACTGGTCATCGCCGCCGCGCCCTTGTGGTTCCATCTGTCGCTGCCCGCCGAATTCCTGCGCTACGCCGAAGCGGTCATCGCGAACATGGCCGAGGGGCAGGTGGAGCCTGCGCGGCAGGTCGAACTGCTGACCGCCTATGGCCATGGCCTCTGGCATACCGAGGGGCCGGTGCCCGCCATGGCCGATGCCTTTGCCCGCGCGCTCGCGCTGGCCGAAGAGATCGGCTCGGCCCCGCTGGCCCTGCGCGCGCTATGGGGGGTGTGGGCGCAGAGCATCCTGGCCGGGCGTTATGAGGAAAGCCTCGTCTTCGCCCGGCGCTTCGATGCGCGGGTCGGCGCGGAAGGCGCTTTGGCGGATCGGCAGACGGCAGCGCACATGCTGGCGCTGTCGCTGCATTTCTCGGGCGATCATGCCGGATCGCGTCGCATGTTGGAGGTGGTGATGGCGGGCGACGCCGCCCCCGAACGCGCCAACCATGCCAATCACGCCCAGGTCGATGGCAGGATCGCGGTGCTCAGCCTGTTGATGCGGCTCCATTGGGCGGAGGGCGATCTGACGACCGCGATGGCCCTGGCACGCGATTGTGCGCAGGACGCCGAGCGCATCGATCATGCGCTGTCCGTCTGCTACGGGCTGGCGGTCGGCTGCATTCCCGTGGCGATCGCGGCGCAGCAGCACACGCTGGCCGCCGAATGGATCGCGGCGCTGGCGCGGCGCACGACCCGGCACGGCCTGGACCACTGGCACAGCTTCGTCGCGGGCTATGGGCAGGCGCTCGACCCCGCCACCCGCGCGCCCGATCGGGTCAGCGGGATGCAGGCGCATATGTATGCCGTCGCAGCGGGCGGCGGGGATGACGTACTCTGGCGGCGCGAAGGCGCTTAACGACTCTTCACGACGCTTCACTCGCGGGGATCGGGTGCACCGGCCATAGTCCTTCTTGTCAGTCGGTCAGTGATCGACACGAGATTTGAAGGACTTAACCCCGTGCCTCACGACACGAACCCTGCCATCCCGCCCCGCGCCGTGCGGCTTTCGACGGTCGCCGAGCATCCCGTGCTCGATCCCGTCGTCCAGTCGTTCCTGGACCGCTGGCAGGAAGGCGCCAGCCGGCAGGATGTGGGCACGCCGTCGCTCGTGACGCTTCGCCCGGCGGGGGACCACCGGCCGCTGCCGCTGTTCCTGTATCTGGAGGTCGCCTCCGATCGTGACGAGGACCGGCTGCCCGCACTTCGGGCGCTGGCCGAGGAAGCCGGCGTGGCGATCCTGCGCTACCGCATCGCCGATGCCGATCTGTCCGGCGCTGTCGCCCTGGTCGCGGCGATGCCGTTGGCCGATCGGGGGCCGATCGCGATCGGCGGCGATGGCCTGGGCGCGGCCATGGCGCTGGCGCTGGTCGTGACGCGACCCGCCGGTTGGTCGATCCGGCTGCTCGTGCTGGCGACGCCGGTGCTGGGGCGCCCCTCCGATGTGCCGGGCACGGAATGGCTGGACGCCGGGCGGGCGGCGCATCTGGCGGCAAAGGCCGCCGCGATCGTCGATCCCGCCGCGCTGACGGTCGCGCCCTTCGCCTTTCCCCGCACGCTGCTGCTCACCGCCGAGGCGGACCCCTTTGCCGAACCCGCCGAGGCGCTGGGCCGCCGTCTGATGGCGCAGGGTGTCGATCTGTCCGCCGCACGGGTCATCGGCATGATCCACGACTTCACCTGGCTGCCGCCGTTGCGCGACGCGGCCGGTTCGATCGACGCCATACGCGTCGTCGCCGCCGCCCTGCGCGATCATCTTCACACCCCCGCCTCCGAGGAGCTTTCCCCATGCTGATGCCGCACGACCTGTCGCCGCCGACCGCCGACCGCGATGCGCTGTTCCCCCGTATCCTGATCGGCGGCGGCGGGCTGCTGCTGGTGGGGCTCGCCTGCCTTGCCATGGGGCCGGACGGGACGCTGGCGATGCTGTTGTTCCTCTATCTGATCGGCCTGGCCATCGTGCTGCGCGCCGTGATGGCACCCACCCCGCGGTGATCGCTGCCGACAGCTATTCTATTTTCTCGAACGCCGAGGCCGAAACTATCGGGATATTCCGCCAAGCCGGTCCTGCATAATCTCCTCTCAACACCAGCCAAGTCGCTCACAACAGGAAGGAAGACACGATGCCAAAAGCTACCCCGACCCCCGGTTCCTCGCTGCTCTCGCCGACGGACCACAGCCTGGTCCTGATCGATTTTCAGTCGCAAATGGCCTTCGCGACCAAGTCGATTGCGCCGGAATTGCTGCGCAACAACGCCGCGCTGGTCAGCCGCGCCGCCAAGTCGTTCGGCGTGCCGACCATCCTGACCACGGTTGCCGAAAAGAGCTTTTCCGGCCCGATGTTCGACGAGATCGTCGAGGCGTTCGACGACCAGCCGATGCTCGACCGCACCAGCATGAACACCTGGGAAGACGCCGCCGTGATCGATGAGGTCAACCGGATCGGCAAGGACCGGATCGTGTTCGCCGGACTGTGGACCAGCGTGTGCATCGTCGGCCCCGTCGCCTCAGCGATCGACCAGGGTTTCGACGTCTATTTCATCGCCGATGCCTGCGGCGACATTTCCGAGGAGGCGCATGAGCGCGCGGTGCAACGGATGATCCAGCTCGGCGCCAAGCCGATGACGTCACTGCAATATCTGCTCGAGCTGCAGCGCGACTGGGCGCGCACCGAAACCTACGAGTCGACCACCGGCATCGCGAAGAAATGGGGCGGGGCCTACGGCCTGGGCGTCACCTACGCCAAGTCGATGTTCGGTGCCTCCGAAGGCGGCCACGCCTGATCCCCCCCCCCAAACCCACCTCTCACGACGAAGGAATTACCTATGACCTATGTGACCACGCAGGACGGCGCCGAAATCTTCTACAAGGATTGGGGTCCCAAGGACGCGCCGCCGATCGTCTTCCACCATGGCTGGCCGCTGTCGTCGGACGACTGGGACACCCAGATGCTGTTCTTCCTGAATGAGGGGTACCGGGTCGTCGCGCACGACCGGCGCGGTCATGGCCGCTCCAGCCAGATCGGCACCGGCCATGACATGGACCATTATGCCAGCGATGCCGATGTGGTCGCCCGCCACCTCGACCTGACCAATGCGGTGCATATCGGCCATTCGACCGGCGGCGGCGAAGTTGCCCGCTATGTTGCGCAATATGGCATCCCGCAGGGCCGCGTCGCCAAGGCGGTGCTGGTCAGCGCGGTGCCGCCGATCATGGCAAAGACCGAGGCCTATCCCGACGGCCTGCCGATCAGCGTCTTCGACGGCTTCCGCGACGGCACCGCCGCCAACCGCGCGCAGTTCTTTCAGGATGTCGCCGCCGGGCCGTTCTACGGCTTCAATCGCGAGGGCGTGACGGCGCAGCCGGGTGTGATCGCCAATTGGTGGCGGCAGGGCATGATGGGCAGCGCGCAGGCGCATTATGCGGGCATCAAGGCCTTTTCGGAAACCGACCAGACCGACGATCTGAAGGCGATGACCGTCCCGACGCTCGTCCTGGCGGGCGATGACGATCAGGTCGTGCCTTATCATCAGGGCGCCGAGTTGCAGGCCAAGCTGCTGCCGAACCCGACGCTGAAAATCTATCCCGGTTTCAGCCACGGGATGCTGACCGTCAACGCCGACGTCATCAATTCCGATCTGCTCGCCTTCGTGCGCGGCTGATTCCCTGAAGCTGTCTGAGGAGGCTGTCCGATGAAACCCTATCTTCTCTCGCTGGGTGCCGGTCTGCTGGTCGGCATCGTCTACAGCCTCCTGGGCGTCAAATCGCCTGCGCCGCCGGTGATCGCGCTGGTCGGATTGTTCGGCATCCTGCTGGGCGAGCAGGCGGTGCCGGTGGCGCGGCACTGGATCGGCACACCGGCCAGCACGGTCACGGCCCTGTCCTCGGCCCCGGCCCCGGACCGCAAGCCATGATGCCCAGCCGCCGCCAGACGCTCGCCGGGCTTGCCGCCACCGCCGCCTCTCCCCTGTTCGCCGCCCGAAGGAATGCCGCCATGACCGACCTGATCCTCGTCAACGCCAAGGTCACGACTCTCGACCGCGAAAATCCCGAGGCGCAGGCGATCGCGATCCGCGACGGCAAGTTCCTGTGTGTCGGCACCGAGCAGGAAGTCCGCGCCGCCGCCCCGCGCGCGCAGGTGATCGATGCGGGCAGGCGCCGCATCATCCCCGGCCTGATCGACAGCCACATGCACATTATCCGGGGCGGGCTGAACTATAATATGGAATTGCGCTGGGACGGAGTCCCGACGCTGGCCGATGCGATGGCGATGCTGAAGCGCCAGGTCGACAATACGCCCGCGCCGCAATGGGTGCGCGTGGTCGGCGGCTTCACCGAGCATCAGTTCGCCGAAAAGCGCCTGCCGACCATCGCCGAGCTGAACGCGGTCGCGCCCGACACGCCGGTCTTCATCCTGCACCTCTACGACCGCGCGCTGCTCAACGCCGCCGCGCTGCGCGTCGTCGGCTATACGAAGGACACGCCCAACCCGCCTGGTGGCGAGATCGTACGCGATGCGGCAGGAAATCCGACCGGCCTGCTGCTTGCCAAGCCCAATGCGACGATCCTCTATTCGACGCTGGCCAAGGGGCCGAAGCTGCCGCCCGAATATCAGCTCAATTCGACCCGCCACTTCATGCGGGAGATGAACGGGCTGGGTGTGACCGGCGTGATCGACGCGGGCGGCGGGTTCCAGAACTACCCCGACGATTACGAGATCATCGAGAAGCTGCACGCCGACGACCAGCTGACCCTCCGCATCAGTTACAATCTGTTCACCCAGAAGCCCAAAGAGGAGCTGGCCGATTTCTCCGGCTGGGTGAAGCAGGTGTCGCCGGGCCAGGGCGACGACACCTATCGCCATAACGGCGCGGGCGAGATGCTGGTCTATTCGGCGGCGGACTTCGAGGATTTCCGCGTCGAGCGCCCCGACATGCCGCCCAGCATGGAGGGCGATCTGGAGCCGGTGATCCGCCTGCTCGCCGAGCATCGCTGGCCGTGGCGGTTGCACGCCACCTATGACCAGACGATCGGCCGCGCGCTCGACGTCTATGAGAAGGTCCACCGCGACATCCCGCTGACCGGCATCAACTGGTTCTTCGACCATGCCGAGACGATCAGCGACCGGAATATCGACCGGATCGCGGCGCTGGGCGGCGGCATCGCAGTGCAGCACCGCATGGCCTATCAGGGCGAATATTTCGTCGAACGCTATGGCCAGAAGGCCGCCGAACGGACACCGCCGATCGGCAAGATGATCGCGGCGGGCATTCCCGTGGGTGCCGGCACCGATGCGACGCGCGTCGCCAGCTACAATCCCTGGGTGTCGCTCAACTGGCTGGTGACGGGCAGAACGGTCGGCGGGCTGTCGCTCTATCCGGGCGTCAATCGCGTCAGCCGCGAAAAGGCGCTGCGCATGTGGACGCATGAGAACACGTGGTTCTCCAACGAGGTGGGCAAGAAGGGGCAGATCAAGGTCGGCCAGCTCGCCGATCTGGCGGTCCTGTCGGACGATTATTTCGCGGTGTCCGAAAGCGACATCCCGCATCTGCGCTCGGTCCTGACCATCCTGGGCGGCAAGGTCGTGTCGGGGGAGGGGGATTATGCTCCGCTCGCGCCTGCGCTGCCGCGCCCGATGCCCGACTGGTCGCCGGTCGCGACCTTTGGCGGCTATCACCGCTCGCCCGAAACCAGCGCCAAGCTGGCGAGTGCCTGCGGCTGTGCGAGCAGCTGCGCGGTGCACGGCCATGACCATGCCGCCGCCCTCGGCGCGGATGTACCCGCCGCCGATGTGCAGAGCTTCTGGGGCTCGTTCGGCTGCGGCTGCTGGGCCGTCTGATCCATCCTGACCAAAGGAGAATTGCGATGAAGAAGACCATGTTCCTCGCGGCGGTCGTCCTGCTCGGCACGACGCCGGTCACCGCCCAGAAGACCCCCGATTTTGCGGTCGGCCCGCAGTACGACACGACCCATGTCTATGTGCCCCAGGACCAGTATGACGCCTTCATGCACAGCTTCGTCGCCACCTTCGGCGGCAGCCTGAGCAAGCAGGGCGAGTTTCAGGTCACGCCGACACCCAGCAAGACCAAGTCGCAACTGGCGCTGACGCCCGCGGGCAGCGTCTCGGCCTTCGGTTTCCTGACGCCCATCCCCTATCCCTTCGGACAGGAGCGGACCGGCTATCTCGTCACCGACATGGACAAGGCGGTCGCGGCGGCGGTGAAACATGGCGCGGTGCGGGTCATCACGACCTTCCCCGACCCGATCGGGCGCGACGTAGTGGTGCAATGGCCGGGCGGCATCAACATGCAGCTCTATTGGCACACCACCAAACCGAATTACGCGCCGCTGGCCACCGTGCCGGAGAACCGCGTCTACCTGACCGCCGATGCGGCCGGTGCGTTCCTGAAAAGCTGGGGCGGCTATGCCCATGCGCGGGTGCTGTCGGATGACAAGGCGGCGGACGGCGCGGACATCGGTCAGCCGGGCAAGACCTATCGCCGGGTGCGCCTGACCTCGGGCTATGGCGACATGATGGTGATCGTCTCGGACGGGCAATTGCCCTGGCCCTATGGCCGCGAGGTGACGGGGTATAAGGTCACGAACCTGCAAGCGACGCTGGCCAAGGCGAGCGCGGCCGGGGTCGAGACATTGGTGTCGCCGCATGTCGCGGGCGACCGCCAATCGGCGATGATCCGCTTTCCCGGCTGCTATATCGCCGAAATCCACTCGCCCGTGATCTACTGACATGCGCGGCTCCGCCAATCCCGCCTTCGTCCAGACGATCGTGCAGAGCCGTGCGGCATGGTTTGCGGCCCGGCTGGCCCTGTGCGGTGCGTACATGTTGGGCGGCGTCATCAAGCTGACCGACTGGCCGGGGGCGGTGGCGGAGCAGACGCATTTCGGCATGACGCCGCCTGCGCTCTGGGCCGCGATCACCATCGCGGTCGAACTGGTCGGGCCGCTGCTGATCCTGACCGGGCGTTTCGTCTGGCTGGGGGCGGGGATGCTGGGGGTTTTCACCGCGCTCGCCGCGCTGACCGCCAATGCCTTCTGGACGATGCCGCCGGGGCCGGAGCGCTTCGCCGCGACCAACGGCTTTTTCGAGCATATCGGGCTGGTCGGCGGCTTCGTGCTGGTCGCGATGCTGGCCGGGCGGGACCGTGCTTGAACTGGCCGTCCTGCTGGCGGCTGCGGCAGCGCAGGTCGATGCTGGTGCCGCAGGGCAAAGCGGCACAGAGGCGTGGCAGGCCCCGACGCTGACCATCGTGCGCTATGACGAGCATTGGGACCGACTGGCCGCCCCCGAGGCGCGCGACGATCACTGGACCGAGCGGTTCAAATACATCCCCATCGGCGATGACGGCGCCTATCTGACCACCGGACTGGAGCTACGGGCGCGGCGCGAGGCCTATCGTGACAATCTGTTGGGCAATGTGGCGGCCCCCGATGACGCCTATGTCTGGTTGCGCGCGCTCCCCTATGCCGACCTCCATGTCGGCCGGGTGCGGGGCTTCGTCCAACCGATCGCCGCCTATGCGATCGGCGTCGCGCCCGCCGCCGGGCCGATCGACCAGACCCGCGTCGACCTGTTGCAGGGTTTCGCCGACGTGCGCCTGGGGCCTGCCGAAACCGGCGCGAGCGATGCGCCGGGCGTGACCTTGCGCGCCGGGCGGCAGATGCTGTCCTTCGGCAGCGAGCGGCTGATCGGTACGCGCTATGGCCCCAACGTCCCGCTGGCATTTGACGGCGGTCGCGCCATCGTCTCGCTGCCCGGGGCGCGCATCGACCTGTTGGCGGTGCGGCCGGTCCAGCCGGGGTCGCACAGCTTCGACGACCGCAGCTCGGCAACAAAATCGCTCTGGGGCGCCTATGCCACCATGCCATGGGGGAAAGGGGGGCTGGACCTCTATTATCTCGGCTATCGCAATCGGCTTGCCCGGTTCGGAGGGATCACCGGGGCGGAGCGACGCCACAGTCTGGGTGTCCGTCATTATGGCGCGGTCGGAACCTGGCACTGGAATGTCGAGGGGGTGGTGCAGTTCGGGCGGTTCGCCGATCAATCCATTCGCGCCTGGACCGTCGCGACCGAGCTGGGCCACCGCTTTCCCGCCGCCCCTTTGTCACCCGACCTCGTCCTGCGGTTCAACATGGTCAGCGGCGATGCTCATGCCGGGGACGCGCGGCTGGGCACCTTCAATGCCCTGTTTCCCAAGGGTAAATATTTCGGCGAGCTGTCGCCCATCGGGCCAAGCAACATCGTCAACGTCAATCCGCGCGCCAGCTTCGTGCTGGGCGGTGGCGTCTCGGCGAGTGTCGCCGCCATGGCCTATTGGCGGCAGTCACGCGGCGACGGCGTCTATGACATTCCCGGCAACCTGATCCGCGCGCCCGGCGCCGCGACCGCCCGCTTCATCGGCAAACAGGCCGAGGTCGCGCTGGCGTGGCAGGCGACGCCCGAACTCGAACTCTCCACCTCGCTCTCGGCCTTCGTGCCGGGCGGCTTCCTCCGCCAGACCGGCCCCGCCCGCACCACGGGCCTGTGGGGGCTGGAGGCGAATTTCCGGTTTTAAGGAGCATGACCATGACCGATACCCCCCGTTTCGACCCGCGCGTGCCCCTGTTGCTGGTGCTGTCCGTGACGACCGGGCTGGTCGATGCGGCCAGCGTGCTGGGCCTCGGCAAGGTGTTCACCGCCAACATGACCGGCAACATCGTCTTCCTGGGCTTCGCGGCGGCGGGGACGCCGGGCTTTGCCTGGCCGCTGTTCGTCGCGGCCCTGCTGAGCTTTCTGGTCGGCGCGCTGATCGGCGGGCGGACGGGGCGTGCGCATGTCGGACGACCCGAGCGGCGCTGGCTGCTGACGGCGGCGGCGATCGAGACCGCCTTGCTGTGGATCGCCGCCGTGCTGGCGATCGGCATGGGCCGCAACAGCCCGGAGTCCGCACCCGTCTTCGCCATTATCGCGCTGACCGGGCTGGCCATGGGCTTTCGCAATGCGACCATCCGCCAGATGAAGGTCGCGGACCTGACCACCACCGTCCTGACGCTGACCCTGACGGGTCTCGCCGCCGATTCCACCGCCGCCGGGGGCGGCAACCCGAACTGGACCCGCCGGATCGCGGCGGTGGTCGCGATCTTCGTGGGGGCGTGCGTGGGCGCCGCGCTGCTGCTGCATGTCGGCCTTGCCGCTCCGCTCGCGCTGGCCGGAGCGCTGGTGCTGGGCGGCACGCTGGCCTGCACCGTGCATCCTGCGGCGAACGGCATCGTCAAGGCGTGAGGGGGGTGTCCTCGGTCGCCAGCGCCCGCGCGATGCGGCGATCGGGGATCAACCACAAAGCGATAACTCCGACATAGAGGATGATCGCGGCGACCCGGCTGACAAAGGCGAGCGGCACCGCGATCGCGTAGAGGAGGATGCTGCCCCACCCTTTCCAGTCACGCCCGATCGCCTTCGCCACGCGGGACTGGGCGCCGTTGCACAGGATGATGGCGCGCTCGGTCAGCTTGTAGCCGACCGCCGCCATGCCCAGCACGACGCCGTAGGCCGCCGTCGCCCCCACCGCGAAATGGCTTTCGTCATGCCAGCGGATGACGAAGGGCACCAGGCTGAGCCAGAACAGCAGGAACAGGTTCGCCCACAGCACCCGCCCGTCGATCCGCTCGGTCGCGTGGAGCAGATGATGGTGGTTGTTCCAGTACAGCCCGACATTGATGAAGCTGAGTACATAGGCCAGCAGTACCGGCGCCTCCTGCGACAGCGCGGACAGCTCGCCGCCCGCCGGTACTTTCAGTTCCAGCACCATGATCGTGATGATGATCGCGATCACCCCGTCGGTGAACGCCTCCAGCCGTCCGGTGTTCATATCTCGCCCAGTCCCGGCATGTCGCGATCCGCTGCGCCCGCCTCGACGAACTGCTGGAGCAGCCAGGATGCGGCGGGTCCGGGCGGCAGGTCGCGGCGCCAGACGCCCGCGAAGCGGTACATGCCACCGGGATGGTCGGGCATGTGCAGCCGGACCAGCGCGCCCGTCGCCAGATCGGCCTCGATCAGCGACAAGGGCATGTTGCCCCAGCCGATCCCCTCGCGCAGCAGCGAATGCTTGGCCCCAAGATCGGCCAGCCGCCATGTGCGCGGGCTCATCACCGAAAAGTCGCGCCCCTCGGTGAAGCGCGACCGGTCGGTCAGGACAAGCTGGATATGATCGCGCCCTGCACCCGGCGGGATGCGCTCCATCCGGGCGAGCGGATGATCGGGCGAGGCAACCGGGACCAGGGGCAGTGCGCCCGCGCCGATACACTCCACGCCCTCGATTCCGGCCGCGACGGGGCCGGAAATGCCGATCGCCGCCGTCTGGTCCAGCACCATCGCGGTCACGCTGCCCAGCGCCTCCACATGCAGGCGCAGCGACACGGTCGGAAATTCGGTGCGAAAGGTCCGCAGGATCGTCCCCAGCCGGGGCGCGGGCAGCATCACGTCGACGGCCAGATTGACCTCGGCCTCCAGCCCCTCCAGCAGCCCCTTCACCTTGGCGCGCAGGCCGTCCACGCCCTCGCCGATCGCCCGCGCCTCGGCCAGCACGGCGCGGCCCTCGACCGTCAGGACCGGCTTTTTGGTCCCCTCGCGGTCGAACAGCCGCACGCCCAGCTGCGCCTCCAGATTGGCGATGCCGTAGCTGATGACCGACACCGCCCGGTTCAACCGACGCCCCGCGCCCGCGAAGCTGCCCGTATCGACCACCGCCAGAAAGATCTTGATCTGGTCGAAAGTCGGAAAGCCGGGGTTGGCCATTTCAATTCCATCGAACGTTAGCGCCCGATTTATCTCACTGAACGGGCATGTCGGCAAGGCCTATATCCGGGACAACAGACGGGCTGATCCGCCCGGTTTCAAGGAGATAGATGATGATCGAGGTTCGTCCCTTTGCTGGTCTTGGTGGTGCCGATCATGGTTGGCTGAACGCCAAGCATCATTTCAGCTTCGCCGACTATTACGATCCTGCCCGGATGAACTGGGGTGGCCTGCGGGTGTGGAACGATGACACCATCGCGCCGAAGACCGGCTTTCCGCCGCATCCGCACCGCGACATGGAGATCATCACCTATGTCCGCGAAGGCGCGATCACCCATCAGGACAATCTGGGCAACAAGGGTCGCACCGAGGCAGGTGATGTCCAGGTGATGAGCGCCGGCACCGGTATCACCCATTCGGAGTATAATCTGGAGGATGTGACGACCAAGATCTTCCAGATCTGGATCGTGCCCACCGCCAAGGGCGACAAGCCCAGCTGGGGTGCACGGCCCTTTCCCAAGGGCGATCGGGCGGGGCAGTTCGTGACGCTGGCCTCCGGCTTTGCCGAGGATGCGGACGCACTGACGATCCGCACCGATGCGCGGATCGTGGCGGCGACGCTCAAGGCGGGCGAGACGGCGGAATACCCGCTGGGCGCCAACCGCCGCGGCTATCTCGTCCCCGCCACCGGCGCGGTCGAGATCGAAGGGCAGCGGGTCGGTGCGCGCGACGGCGCCGCGATCGACCAGACCGAGACGCTGCGCGTCACCGCCATTGAGGACAGCGAGGTCATTCTGGTCGACGTTGCGTAAGCCAGGTTGGCGAGGGTCCGGTTATGACGACCGTGATCCTCGCCAATCGCTGCGAATGCCCGATTATGAGCGTTCAAACGGTTCGTACGGTGCCGCCATCGATGATGAACTCGGCCCCATGGATCGCCGCGGCGCGATCCGACGCGAGATACGCAATGAGATCGGCAACCTCATGAGGCTCGGCCGCCCGTCCAATCGGGATGCCGCCCAGGCCGTCGAGCACCTTTTGCCGCGCTTCCTCGATCGTGCCACCAGTCGCCGCCCGCAGACGCTCGAGAAACTCGGAAGTGGACTCGGTCATGATCCAGCCGGGCGAGACGGCGTTGACCCGCACGCCCTTCGGCCCAACTTCCTTGGAGATGGACTTGCTGTAGGTCCTGAGCGCGGCCTTCGCAGCGGCATAGGCAGTGGTCGATTCCGGCAGCGGCAGGATCGACTGGATCGAGGTGACGTGGATCACCGTGCCGGTACCCCGATCGATCATCTGCGGTACGAGCAGGCGATCGAGACGGACGGCGGCCAGCAAGTTCAGGTTCAATTCGGCCAGCCAGTGCTCGTCGGTGAGCGCCGCGAAACCGCCACCGGGCGACGCCGAACCACCGACCACATGGGCCAGGATGTCGATTCCTCCCATTCTGTCGAGCGCTGCTTCGGCGAGCGCCGCGCTGCCGGTGGCGGTCGTCAGATCGGCCTGGACGAAGATGGCGTCGCCAATGGGCTCCGCCTCACCTCGCGCAGCGGTGATCACCTGGGCTCCCCCTTGCGCAAAGCGCATCACGGTCGCACGGCCCAGCCCCTTGCTGCCTCCGCTGACAAGCACGCGCTTGCCAGCGAACTCCCCCTTGTCGATCGCGGCGGTCACAGCGTGATCTCCAGCGCCTTGATCGCATCGTCCTCCAGCGTGAAGCGATAGGTGAAGCGGAGCGGACTGCCGGGGAAGTCGCCATGCGCTGGCCCTTCGACCACCACATTGCCGTTTTCCTGGCGCGCCGTGTCCGGTGTGAAGATCGCTTTCACCGGAACGACCTCCTTCTCGAACAGGCTGCGTAACGCGGGGTGGCCCTCGAAGCGCTTGCCGATACCGGCATCGAACACGACGGCGTCGGGCGCGAAGGGTTGTATCATCCCCTCCACATCCAAACGGGCATTCGCCGCAACATAATCGGCGATGGGATTGGGCAGTTTGATGGTCATTGCTCGGCTCCTTGACGGGACGCGATCAATCTAGCGATATGATTGCCCATGATAATCGCCACAAAACGGCATCTGGCGTTTCGGAAAGCGGGACAATGTCCGGAGATGGTCTGAGCGAATTCGACGCGGTCCTCGCCATCGCGCGACGGGGATCGTTCCGGGCGGCGGCGCTCGAACTGGGATTGTCAACGACCGCGCTCAGCAATCTGATCGGCAAGCTCGAACGGCGGGTCGGTGTCCGGCTGTTCAATCGCACGACCCGCAGCGTCTCGCTCACCGACGCCGGGCAGACCTTCGTCGACCAGATCAGGCCCGCCGTCCGGACGTTGCACGATGCAATGAGCGTCGCACGCGCGCAGCTTGAGACGCCATCGGGAACGCTTCGCATCAATGCGTTTGCGACGGGCGCGCGGGAGGTTCTCAGCCCGCTTCTGCTCAAATTTCTGCGACGCTACCCTCAGGTTCACCTCGATCTGGTCACCGAAGGGCGGATCGTGGACATTGTCGAGGCCGGCTTTGATCTCGGTCTGAGAAGTGCCGACCTCGTGCCCAGCGACATGATCGCCATCCCGATCGGCCCACCACGCCGCTTCGCGGTGGTCGGGTCACCGGCCTATTTTAAGGCCAATGGCGAGCCCCGCGTGCCCCCCGATCTCCTGCGGCATGCCTGCCTGCGCATCCGACTGCCCAACGGTGCACTGCACCGCTGGCAGTTCCAGAAAGACGGAGAGCATCTTCAGGTCGATGTCACCGGTCCGATCACGCTCGACGAGGCGAGCCTCGCCCGTATCTCGGTTCTGGATCATATTGGCATCGGATACTTCATGGAATCCGATGTGCGCGACGACATTGAACAGGGTCGGCTCGTCCAGGTTCTTCAAGACTGGACGCCGCCACAGGGGCGCTTGAGCCTGTATTATCCTAACAGGCGTAATCCTTCCGCCGCGTTCAAGGCCCTGATCGACATGGCTCGCGACATCGGCTGAGAAAGGACAGCTATGTCCAGAAGCCGGCCCGTCGAGCCCCAATGTCCGTCGTTCGGAAGCGAAAAATCAATATGACGAGCGAACGCCCGATCTTGTACGCATAGCGCCGGTCAGGCGAACGCGTGCGAACATAGCAGATGCCGCGGCGGATGGAGTACATTGCCCAAGACCTCTGGGGGAGCGGACCATCCGCGTCGATCGCGGTCAGGCGGCCGACCATATCGATCTCGCGCAGTTTAAACTTAAAGCTTTGGAACAGCTGCCCCAGCGCCCGGTCGGCACGAGGCAGGCCAATGGCTTACCGACCACGCCCTGCAGATTTGCCCCTTCGCGCGTACAGGCCACGCACGCCGATTGCGCGGCTGCCGGATCACTCTGGCTCGCTTTTATGAGGCGAAACCCTTCAGCGGCAGCGCACAGCATCCAGCCCCGGGTCAGCGGGAGGAAGGCTCGTCGAACAAGCGGCCGCTCCAGCACCGTGACGGGGGGCGTGATGATGATCTCCGATGTGAGAAGGTACACCAGACTTCGGCCTGGTGTATCGCTATACCGCCACAGTTGGGCTGAAATGGCAGAGAGCGTCGCGATCGGGCGTTATCCATGTCACCGACCTGCACCGCAATTGTGGAAGCCCTCCCGAGTTCGGGAATACCAGCCGACGGCTGGCCAACCGACGCAATGGCCGAAAATCCGCCGAAGCGTCCTAGCCGTGAATAAAATCGAGAAACGCGCGCAGGGGCGGCGGTACAAGACGACGACCCGAATAATAAAGGAATGGGCCGGAGAAGGACTGCCACCAGTCCGGCAGCACAGCTTCCAATGCGCCATTGGCCAGCACCGGCCGGAGCCAGTCCTCGAACAGATGGATGACCCCACCACCCGCGACGGCAATATCGACCAACAGGTCCGCCGCGCCGGACACGCTGGCGATTAACGGCCCCTGCGGCTCAATCCGGACGATCGCGCCGTCGCGCTCGAATTCCCACGGGCTGGTGAGTGCACCGCTGGTGAACCGGCCGCGCAGGCAGGCATGATCCAACAACTCGCGCGGATGGGTCGGCCGTCCGCGTGCGTCAAGATAGGCCGGGGCTGCCGCCGTCGCGAAGCGTTGGACGCGCGGGCCGATCGGCACCGCGATCATGTCCTGCTCCAGTCGCTCGTCATAGCGGATGCCCGCATCACAGCCCGACGCCACCATATCGACAAAGCCGTCCTCGGCGACGATCTCGACCTGTATGTCGGGATAGGTGGCGAGAAAGCCGGGCAGGATCGACGGCAGCACCAGACGGGCCGCGCTGACCGGCACATTAAGCTTGAGCGTGCCCGCGGGCCGGTCGCGGAACAGGTTCACGACGTCGAGCGCCGCCTCCACCTCGCCGAGTGCGGGCGCCAGACGTTCGATCAGCCGCGTCCCCGCCTCGGTCGGCACGACGCTGCGGGTCGTGCGATGGAGCAGCCGGACGCCCAGCCGCGCTTCCAGGCGCCGGACCGCTTCGCTCAGCGTCGACGCGCTCGATCCGACGGTCCGTGCCGCATCGCGGAAGCCCCGGGCCTGCGCGACCGCCAGGAATGCGTTGAGATCGGCGAGGTCGGCCTTCATCGTTCGGTTTTCCGTACAGCCCGTGCGGATCACTCCGGCTTATCGCGATGATCTGCAAGCCGTATCTCGGTGCCAGCATAGGAGAAAGACGATGACGATCGATCAGGCAGGCACCTATTCCTTGGCCGGCTGCGACGTGAAGCGGCTCGGCTACGGCGCGATGCAGCTTGCAGGTCCCGGCGTGTTCGGTCCGCCGCGCGACCATGATGCGGCAATTGCCGTCCTGCGCGCCGCCGTCGCGGCTGGGGTCAACCACATCGACACCAGCGATTTCTACGGCCCGCACGTGACCAATCGGCTCATTCGCGAAGCGCTGTCCCCCTATCCCGACGACCTGTTGATCGTGACCAAGATCGGCGCGCGGCGCGGTGCCGATGCCTCATGGCTGCCTGCGTTCGAACGGGATGAACTGGCCCGCGCGGTTGAGGACAATCTCAAGAACCTCGGTCTGGAGGCGCTCGATGTCGTCAACCTGCGCCTGATGTTCGACGTTCATGGACCGGCGGAAGGATCGCTCGCCGCGCCGCTGAAGGCCGTGGCGGATCTGCAACGGCAGGGGCTGGTACGCCATATCGGCCTCAGCAACGTGACGCCGACACAGTTTGAAGAGGCGCGCGAGATCGCCGAAATCGTCAGCGTCCAGAACCAGTATAACCTGGCGCACCGCAACGACGATGCCTTCATCGACGCGCTGGCAGTGCAGGGCGTCGCCTATGTGCCGTTCTTCCCACTCGGCGGCTTCAGCCCGCTCCAGTCGGAGGCACTGTTCGACGTGGCGGCACGGCTGGAGGCGACGCCGATGCAGGTGGCGCTCGCCTGGCTGCTCCAGCGCTCGCCCAATATCCTGCTGATCCCCGGCACCTCGTCGGTCGCGCATCTCCACGAGAACCTCGCCGCAGCCTCGTTGACGCTGCCCGAGGATGCGGTGGCCGAGCTCAACGCGATCGGCCGGTAATCAGGCCGGGCGGTTGGCGAGCACCGCGTCGAGCAGACCGGGAAAGCGCTGGTCAAATTCCGCGCGCCGCAGCGTGTTGATCATTTCGCGCCCCGCCTGCGTCGTCTCGATCAACCCCGCCGCGCGCAGCAGCTTGAGGTGATTGGACAGCGTGCTCTTTGGGATGGACTCGCACGGCGCGGCATGGGCGCAACTCAGCCGCTCCGTCGCGGCGAGCCGCGCCACCATAGCCAGCCGATTGGGATCGGCCAGCGCGTGCAGCGCCAGATCGAGCGGAACGTCCTCCAGCCGGGGATGGGTGAAGCGGGGCATGCGACAGATATAGGGTGCCATCGTAAATTTAATAGTTCGGGAATATTGAACTATTAAAGCATCAACCCAATTTCCTGCCTGCCGACAGCGCACGACGCCGTGATCGCGGGCCAGATTTTTGGAGAATGCACATGTCACTTGCAGGAAAGACAGCGCTCGTTACCGGCGGATCGCGCGGCATCGGCTCGGCCATCGCCAAGCGGCTGGCGGCCGATGGCGCGACCGTGGCGATCACCTATGCCGGTAACAAGGCGGCAGCCGACGCTACCGTGGCGGCAATCGAGAGCGCGGGCGGCACCGCCTTCGCCTTCCAGGCCAATGCGGCCGATCCCGCTTTGCAGCGCAACGGCATCGAACAGGCTGCTGCTGCTTTGGGTGGGATCGACATCCTTGTCCACAACGCCGGCGTCGCCGAGTTCTCTACGCTCGCCGAGGACACCGATGAGACATATGACCGCCAGTTTGGCGTCAACGTGAAGGGCCTCCATGTCGGCACCCGCGCGGCCCTGCCGCATCTTCGCGACGGTGGGCGGATCATCCTGATCGGCAGCATCTCGGGCGAAATGGCCTTCCCTGCGACCACGATCTACAGCGCAACCAAGGCGGCGGTGGCGGCGCTGGCGCGCGGCTGGGCCAAGGATCTCGCGCCGCGCAACATCCTGGTCAACACTGTGCAACCGGGTCCGATCGACACCGATATGAATCCCGCCGACAGCGAATTCGCGGGGCAGGTGCTGCAGGCCATCCCGCTCGGCCGCTACGGCAAAGTCGAGGAGATTGCGGGCGCTGTCGCATTCCTGGCTGGACCGGATGCGAGCTACATCACCGGCACCACGCTCAATATTGACGGCGGTGTGACGGCGTAAGCCGCCGGGTCGGCCCCTCTACGAGACGGTCGCGGCAATCAAATGGGTCCGCCGCTTGTCGGCGGCGTGAAGGACCGACAATTTGGCGTGCCAGCGTTTACCGCTGGCACGCTTCTGCCATTACATATCTGCAGCGGTTGGGCGAACGATGACCTCGTTGATGTCGACGCCTTCGGGCTGCTCTACGGCATAGCGGACTGCCCGCGCGATCGCGTCCGCGGTCAGCGCTTTCTTCCGCCACCCCGTCAGCGCGGTGGCTACCGCCGGATCGGTAATGTCGTGGCCGAGCTCGGTGGCGACGACGCCCGGCGAGATGAGCGTCGAACGGATATCGTCATGCTCCTGCCGCAGCCCTTCGGTAATGGCGCGCACCGCATGTTTGGTGGCGCAATAGACGGCAGCGGTCGGCATAACCATGTGCGCGGCGACCGAGGCGACATTGACGATATGGCCGCCCTGCTGCGCCACGAACCGTGGCAGAACCGCAGCGATGCCATTGAGCACGCCGTGGATGTTGACGTCGACCATTCGTTTCCACTCATCGCGTTTCAGCGCTACGAGCGGTGAAAGCGGCATGACGCCGGCATTGTTGACCAATACATCGATGCGCCCGAACCGTGCCTCGGCAGCGCCCACGAAGGCGTCAAAGTCGGCGCCGTCCGTTACGTCGAGGATGCGCCACGCGACCGTCTCGCCCAGTTCGTCGGCCAGCGCCTGCAACCGGTCGCCGCGTCGCGCGCCGATGAACAGCCGCGCGCCAGCCGCTGCCAGTTCGCGCGCCGTCGCCTCGCCGATCCCGCTGGAGGCGCCGGTGATGAGGACGACTTTGTCCATGCTTCCTGCCATGATGCTTTCCTTGCCTTAAAGTGACAGGTGGAAAGATGGCGCCGCAGCAGCCGCCAGCGGTAGAGCGATCGTCCGAACGCTTTGCACAATTCTCCAGAAGAAAGCCAATCCGCTTGCGCCTGCCGGTCGGCTGATGAATGACCATCGCATGGACCGGATTGCCGAACTTACCGACGTTATCGACCGTCATGTCAACGGATCAGGCATTTGGACGACAGCGTTACCCCGTGTTTCTCTGATTCGCGCGGACCAAGCGAGCGCCCCGACGCCCGCCGTTTATGAAGCTTCGCTTTGCCTGATCGCCCAAGGCTCGAAGCGCGTCTCGATCGGCGATCACAGCGTCGTCTACGATGCAGCGCATTATCTCCTCGTCTCGCTCGACCTGCCAATCGTCGGCCATGTCATCGATGCGAGCCCCGACCGCCCTTATCTCTGTTGCAAGATCGATCTAGACCCTGCGATGCTGGCCGATCTGATGGTAGGCGAAGGCAGTGCCGTTCCGCGCGCCGACCTGCCGGTGCTCGGCGTTTATCCCAGCGATCCCGATCTGATCGACGCCGCGTGCCGTCTGGTGGGACTGCTCGATCGACCGGAAACGATTCGAGTCCTGGCGCCGCTGATCGAAAGGGAAATCGTCTACCGTCTGATGATTGGACCGCACGGCCCGATGCTCCGCCACGTCGCAACAGCGGGCAGCCACCTCAACCAGGTCAGCCGCGCGATTTCCGCGATCCGGCGCCGCTTCGACACGCCAATCCGCATCGACGAGATCGCTGCCGAGGCAGGGATGAGCTCTTCCTCGCTATATGCGCATTTCAAGGCGATCACCCGCATGACGCCGCTTGAATACCAGAAGCAGTTGCGCCTCCAGGAAGCCCGGCGCTTGATGCTGGTCGGCGGCGCTACGGCCGGGACGGCCGGTTTCGCAGTAGGCTATGATAGTCCGTCGCAATTCAGCCGGGAATATCGCCGCTTGTTCGGCGCACCGCCGCGTCAGGATATCGACCGGCTGCATTCTGCCCAGCAGGCATAACTCTATGACTACGGTCACGGCCGGGAATGGCTGATCGAAGGAGGGGCGCCAGAATAGGCGGGGGCGCGGTCGAAATCGTTCGACGGACGATCGGGCCGCTCTTTCCGCTCGCCAAAAATGTGATCATCCTTCGGTTTGACGCACACCGATGATAGGCTCTGCCGAGCCGGGAGGCGTTTTGATCACACGTACGACGCGTCGTTTCACGGACGAGTTCAAGCGCGAGGGTGTGGCGCTGTGGGAAACGAGCGGTCCACCACAGATCGAGATTGCGGCCGAGTTGGGCATCATATCCGCGCGCTGGCGGGGCGCCGGTTCCGGCCCTGCACGACCGACACGCCAGTGGCGGCCATTGAGCCATAATCGACAACGTGCACTCGGCTATCGGCTATCTACCCAGCGTGTTCGCCAAAATGGGGGATGATCAAATCCTGGCGCATGGGATCCTTGGTCGATCGGCGGAGTGGAGGCGTTCTTGGGTCGAATCCCGGTGGGGGGACGGAACAGGTCTCCGAACCGATCGTCCCCTTCCTATCACCGATGGGATGAACGACATGGCCAAGCGCACCAGCGATTTCTTCGTCGAACGGCTCAAGACCTGGGGCGTGACCCGGATCTATGGCTATCCTGGCGACGGCATCAACGGCGTGCTGGGCGCGCTCCAGCGGGCCGAGCGGGCGGGTGAGGGGATCGAGTTCATCCAGGTCCGGCATGAGGAGATGGCGGCGTTCATGGCGGTCGCCCATGCCAAGTTCACCGGCGAGATGGGCGTCTGCCTGTCGACCGGCGGGCCTGGGGCGACCCACCTCATCACCGGGCTTTACGATGCCAAGCTGGACCATATGCCCGTCCTGGCGATCGTCGGGCAGGCCGAGGCGACCATTCGCGGTGCCACCTATCAGCAGGAAATCAATCTCGACCGCATGTTCGCCGATGTCGCCGATTTCGTGCAGGAAGCGGCCGCCCCGGCGCAGGTCCGCCATCTGGTCGATCGCGGCGTGCGCATCGCCAAGGCACGCAACGGCGTGACCGCGCTGATCCTGCCCAAGGATATACAGGACGAGACATGGCAGGAGCCTGCCCGTGCGCACGGCTTCACCCGTTCTGGCCCCGGCTATACCCGCCCGCGGGTCATCCCGCACGAGGCGGATCTTGCCGCGGCGGCGGCGGTGCTGAACGCCGGACGCAAGGTCGCGATCCTGATCGGTGCGGGCGCGCGCGGCGCGGCGGACGAGGTGGTCGCGATCGCCGAGCGGCTTGGCGGCGGCGTGGCCAAGGCGCTGCTGGGCAAGGATGTGCTGCCCGACGACCTGCCCTTCGTCACCGGCGCGATCGGCCTGCTCGGCACCAAGCCGTCCTCCGACATGATGGAGCAGTGCGACACGTTGCTGATGATCGGCACGGGTTTTCCCTGGGCCGAATATCTGCCTGCCGATGGTCAGGCGCGCGCGGTGCAGATCGATATCGACCCGGCGATGCTGGGGCTTCGCTATCCGGTGGAGGTCAATCTTCACGGCGATGCGGCCGAAACGCTGCGCGCGCTCCTGCCCCTCGTCACCCATAAGACGGATCGCGACTGGCAGGCGGGCATCGTCGACGGCGTGCGCGACTGGTACGAAACGATCGACGCCCGCGCGAAGGCCAGCGCCAACCCCGTCAATCCGCAGCGCGTCGTCTGGGAAATGTCGCCGCGCCTGCCCGACGATGCCATCGTCACCTCCGATTCCGGGTCCTGCGCCAACTGGTATGCGCGCGACTATCGCGTGAAAAAGGGGCAGCGGGCGTCGCTGTCGGGCGGGCTCGCCTCGATGGGGGCCGCGGTGCCCTATGCGATCGCTGCCAAATTCGCCCATCCCGATCGGCCGGTCGTCGCACTGGTCGGGGACGGCGCGATGCAGATGAACAATCTGGCCGAGATGATCACGGTGCAGAAATATTGGCGGCGCTGGGCCGATCCCCGGCTGATCGTCTGCGTCTTCAACAATCGCGATCTCAATGAGGTGACGTGGGAACAGCGGGTGATGGAAGGCAATCCGCGCTTCGAATCGTCGCAGGACCTGCCCGATGTTCCTTATGCCCAATTCGCCGAGCTGATCGGCCTAACCGGCATCCATGTTGACGATCCCGAGCAACTCGGCGCCGCCTGGGACCGGGCGCTGGCGGCGGACCGCCCGGTCATCCTGGAGGTGCGGACCGATCCGGAAGTCGCGCCACTGCCGCCGCATATCACGCTGGAACAGGCCAAGGCCTTCATGTCCGCCATGGCCAAGGGCGATTCAGGGGCCGGCGCGGTCCTGGCGGACACGGCGCGGCAGTTGCTTGGCGAGATCCTTCCCGGCCGTACGGGACGCGACTAGAGCTGCATCGACGGAGCCGCCGCCAGCGCTTGCGCCCGGTCCCGCAATCTCCGCCAGATCGCTCGTTCCTCGGTCGCGTCGGCCAAGGCGCGGTGGGCGGGCGGGCTATCCTTGGTCGTGTTGGCCCATGCTACCAGATCGCGGACCCGCGCCTCCAATTCCTCCGGCGGCACGGCATCGCGCAGGATATGGGTCGCGGTGTCGCGCAACGCGATATCGGTGTCCTGCAAGCGTAGCGTGTGGCGGGGAAATCCCGCCGCGCGCAGCAGCACACTCATCCACTTGCCGTCCCAGGACGGCGCGCTGGCGAACAGGGCATGGCCGGTCAGCGCCTCGACCATCTGTCGGGCGACGATGTCATGGGGAACGCCGTCGCGGACCAGTGTTTCGCGCGACAGGCCGTGAATCTGCTCGGCGGCGTCATTCCAGTCGTCCCAGCCCGGCGCAGGCGCGATCAGATGGCTTTGCGAACGGCCATCGTCGAACACCCAGGCGATCTCGATCGGATAGCTCCGGTCCGACAGCGAGGACGCCTCGAAGTCGAGAAAGACGTTCAAGTGCGATCCTCCCCGTTCACGTACCACTCCGCATAGCCGGTGTTGCAGACCATATGGCGGTTGAGATCGGGTGCTCCGTCGTCCCACCATACCGGGCCGCGTTCGCCCAGCGCGACCTTGGCGGCCTGAACCTGCGCGCGCGCGCGGATTAGGCCCGCGTCGTCCTTCCGCATCATTCCGGTTCGCACCGCCCGCCGGGCCTGCATCAAGGCGTCAACCAGCGCCTGTCGCTCGTCCGGCGCCAAGGCGGGGTTGCTCCTGCGCCATAACCGGCCCCGGACGACGATGTAGCGGCCATCGGGCGTGATCGGCGGCTGGCTTATCGGCGCCGCCACAGCATCGCCCCCAGGGCCGCCAGCCCCAGTGCGGCGACGCCAGCGCCCGCCGCTGCCTTTCGGCGCTGGTTCGGGCGGCGCCTGCCGCCATCGATGCCGCTGGGGGCAGGAGGGGGATCATGCAGCGCGCCGCTGCCATCCATGCCGGGATCGGCCTTTCGGGTCCAATGATCCATGAAGCCGTTCATCATCGCCGCGCCGAGGTTGGGCACGAAGAACTGGTTCAGCTTCAGGGCGATGGCCGGCGCCCCGACAGCCATGGTATTGCGGGGATGGTCGGCGAGCCGCACCACGGCCCTGGCCACCGTCTCAGGCGAAAGCGCCCCGGGCGGCAGCGACAGCGCCGCGCCCGTATAATTGGCGGCGTGATCGATCCCCGGCGTGTCGACGAAGGTCGGATAGACGTCGCAAACATGGATGCGGGGGTGTTTCGACAACTCGCCACGCAGCGCTTCGCTGAAGCCGCGCAGCCCGAATTTGCTTGCGGAATAGGCGGCGGCATAAGGCGTCGCCACGAAACCACCGACCGAGATCATGTTGATGAAGATGCCGTGATCCTGCGCCAGGAAGATGGGCAGGACGGCATGGGCGTCGTTCATATGGCCGATCAGGTTCGCGGCGACCACCTGCGCATGATCGGCAATCGGAACATCGTGATATTTGCCCACGACGCCGACGCCGACATTGCTGAACCAGATGTCGATCCCGCCCAGATCGTCGCGGGCCTGCGCGGCGAGCCGGGCGACGGCGCCAGCGTCGGTCACGTCGACGACCTGGACCTGCGCTTCGCCACCTGCCGCGCGGCAGCGTTCGGCAATGTCGTCGAGCCCGGCCTTGCCCCGTGCGGCCAGGACCAGTCTCGCGCCCTGCTCGGCAAAGGCGATGGCGGTGGCGGCGCCGATGCCGCTGGAGGCGCCGGTAATGACGACGCGCTTGGCTGATGTCGTGCGGGTCACGCTTTCTGCCTCCAAAAGAATGATATGGGACAGACGAACGCCGGGGACGGTCGTTCCGAATGACCTCGTCGTCCGGTGTCGAGGAACCTTGCGGGCGGTGCCGAAAGGGTTAGGCTGATCCGATGGCCGTTTTTGATGACAGCTTCGATCCAGACCTGGGCGCAGCCTGCAACCGCCTGGCAAAATGGGTGGAGGCCCTGCCTGAGGGCACGCTGATCGATTCCGCGTCCGCGCTGACGGAGGATGATCTCGCACTCATTCTGCGGCGTCTTTATGCCACCCGGCATCTGGGGCCGGACCCACGGGCTGTGGAGCCCGCGCCGCCTTCAACCGCGCGAGCGTCGGTGCCGGTGACGGCAAAAAGCTGACGGTGCCGTAGTCGGCACAAAACGTCGGACGTTCCAGATATTCCCTCAATCCGAACGTCACCGGGGGGAGCGGCGCGTGCTATGGCGTGGCCGATGGCAAAGCACCGGCCGCGCCTGTCGCGCCGTCCTGTCGCATCAGCCCGCTGGCCTCCTGGAGCCGGCGGCGGCCGCACCCGTCCGAGGCCCGGTCGAACCAACCAGATGGGACATTCCGGCTTGTATGCCGCTTTCCCGTATCGCAGGCGACCGGAGGATCGGCGCCGCCGGGACCATCGGGTCGCGAACAGGCATGCCCAGCGCCGTCCGGGCTTCGGGATGGCGGGGCGAGGGCCTGGTCCAGAGCAGCGGCGAGGATGGGCACCGCGCTTCCCCGAACCATCGACTCATGGTCGCCTGGTATCGTCCAGACCGTCAATTTTCCCGTCACGACGGCACCCCAGCCGGTATCGTTGTGGCGGGCCGTGGGTTCGAGCGACAGGACCCGGCCGGAATAGGGCGCCGCGACATAGCGGTGTGTCGCCTGCTCGACCCTCTGGCTGAAGCTCGCATCACCCGGCGGCGGCGTCGCTTTGCCATGGAGCAAACGGGTCAACCCCGTGCGAACCTTTTGTATCGGGCGTCGCCGGGGCCGGTCGGCATCGAGCAGGACGAGCAGGTCGACCGCACGACCATCCTCCTCCAGTTGCCGGGCCAGTTCATAAGCGACAATGCCCCAACGGCACCATCCGCCCAGGCTCAGCGGACCGATGGGATGCACCGACACGAGATGCTCCTTGAGCCGTGCCGCCACCGCCGGGATCGACAGCGCCCCTGCGCCCAGCGCGTCTTCATCAAGCGGATCGATGTTGAGCGTCAGCACCGGCTGGTTGGCGGACAAGCCGCGCAGGATGTTGCGCATCAGCGGCCCGGTATCGAGCCAGTAGAGCGGCGGTCTTGTTCCCTCGGGATTGAGCAGCATCATCCCCCGATCGGCGGGCTGGTCGCCCAGCGCGATGCGCGCCGCCATGGCGGACAAGGTGGAGTGGCGCATCAGGTCGATCAGCGCCAGGCGCACGCCGAACGCCGCCTCGATCCGGCGGGCCAGCCGTACGGTCATCAGCGAATAGCCACCCAGATCGAAGAAGTCATCGTCCGCCGCGATCGCGCCGATGTTCAGCAACTCGCTCCAGATCGCCGCCAGCTGCCGGTCGATGGCATCGGTCGCTTCCACGGCAATGGCGGCCGGCGCCGCAGCGAAGGGGTCGGGCAGGGCCGCGCGGTCGATCTTGCCATTGGGGGTCAGCGGCATGGACAACAGCGTCACGATCCGGTCGGGGATCATATAGGCGGGCAGGTGGTCGGCCAGGATCGCCTTGACCGCGCGGGGGCCGAGCCATTTGGCGCGCGGCACGACATAGCCGACCAGCAAGGCCTCGCCCGAGGGATCGGTCCATAACCGTACCGCGCTCCACGCGACATCGGAATGCAGCGACAGCGCGGCCTCGACATCGCCCAGCTCGATGCGAAACCCGCGAACCTTCACCTGATCGTCGATCCGCCCCAGGCAATAAAGCGCACCGCGTTCGTCGAACCGGCCCAGATCGCCGGTCCGGTACACCCGCGACCCGTCCGCCATGTGCACGAAGCGCTCGGCGGTCAGCTCGGGCCGGTTGCGATAGCCGCGCGCGACGCCCGATCCGCCAATCACGATCTCGCCCACTTTCCCCAGTGGCACGGGCGTCAGATCGCTGTCGGTGACGTACACCGCGATCCCGTTCATCGGCCAGCCGATCGGTATGGCGTCATGACTGGGCGTCACGCGGCAGGCGGTGGACCAGACGGTGGTCTCGGTCGGACCATAGATGTTCCAGAGTTCGCCACATCGCAGCAGCAGCCGGTCGGCGAGCGAGCGGGTCAGCGCCTCGCCCCCCGCCAGGATGCGCAAGTCCGGCAGGCCGCTCCAACCATGTTCGACGAGCGCGCGCCAGGTGGACGGCGTGGCCTGCGCCAGATCGGGGCGATGCGTGGCGAAGGCGGCGGCGAGCCGTGCGGGATCGGCCGCATCCTCCAGATCGATCAGCGCCAGCGATCCGCCCACGAAAAAGGGCAGGAACAGGTCGGGCACCGACAGGTCGAAGCTCAGCCGCGTGAGCCCCAGCATTTTTTCACCCGCACGAAAGCCCGGGCTCGCCGCCATGGTCGTCAGCAGCGCGACCAGCGCGCTATGCTCGATCTCCACACCCTTGGGCCGACCGGTCGATCCGGACGTGAAGATGACATAGGCCAGCGTCGCGGGCGTGATCGCCGGGCTGGGGACCATCATCGTGGGCTCGCTATCGTCCTCGGCGATCATCACCGGCACGCCCAGACCGCCGACGACCTCGGCATAGCAGCGATTGGCAACGATCAGCGCAGGCCCCGCATCCTCCATGATATGGGCCAGGCGGGTCGGCGGCGTCGAGGGATCGATCGGCAGATAGGCCGCGCCGATCTTGAGAACCGCCAGCAGCCAGGCGGGCAGATCGACATCGCGCGCCAGGCAGACGCCGATCAGCGGGTGATCGTCGGTCAGCATGGAGGCCAGCCGCGCCGCCAGCTGGTCGACCCGCGCCGCCAACTCGCCATAGCTGCGCCGCTGGCCCCGCGCTTCGACCGCAGGGGCGTCGGGATCGCACCAGGCGTGGCGCGCGACGATGTCGGGCAGGGGGCACCAGGCGCGGTTCACGACATGGCCGGTCGTTTCTGGCTCGCACCGCATGTCGTATCCCCTTTCCTCAATGCCGCCGGTTCGAGCCGGTCGTCCGCAGCATCCAACGGTCCGCCGCTTCCCGATATGTCGAATGATGCATCGGCCAGGGATCGAGGCGGCTAGGCCGGAGGTGATGGTCCTGCACAGCCTTCCGCGCGACGCGCTTTCTCGCCACGGCTCGCGATCGGAGCGGCCCCGCCTTTTCTTCAACGGCAAATTCTATGCGGGCAAGACCAATGGCGTGCACCGGGTCGCGGATCGGCTGTTGCGCGAACTGGATGCGCTGGCGGTGGCGGGCGCGGCCCCGGCGGGATGGGACATGCGACTGCTGCTGCCCGCGCGCTCCACCTGGGCGCCGCGCTTCGCCGCGATCACGCCGATGCCGCAACGATATGGCGCAAGCCAGTTCTGGGAACAGATGATCCTGCCTTTTGCGGCGCGGCGCGGGGTGCTGGCCAGCTTCGCCAATCTCGCTCCCGGCTGGCATTCGGCCAAGGTGACGATGGTGCACGACGCGCAGTTCCTGCTGTCGCCGGAAAGCTATTCGCCCAAATTGCGCTGGGGCTATCGCCTGCTCGTGCCGCGTGGCGCGCGGTCGAGCCGGGTGGTGCTGACCGTGTCGGACTATGCGCGCGACAGCCTGGCGACGTTCGGCATCGCGTCACCCGTGCAGACGCAGGTGGTGCATAACGGTGCGGACCATATCATGGACGTGCCCGCCGACCGGAGCGTGCTGGATGAATATGGACTGGCGAATCAGTCCTATGGGCTGATCTTCGGTTCCACATCGGCCTATAAGAACGTCGCGGCCGTCTTCGCCGCTTTTGCCGATCCGCGTTTGGCCGCGATGCCGCTGGTCGTGGTCGGCCCGCCGCGCACGGTGCTGGAGGCGGCGGGTCTGCATCCGCCGCCGGGCGCGATATTCGTGGGCGGGGTCGACGATAGCGGCCTGCGCGCGCTTTATGAGGGGGCGCATTGCCTGCTCTATCCGTCGCGGACCGAAGGATTCGGTCTGCCGCCGGTCGAGGCAATGCTGTGCGGTTGCCCGGTGGTCGCGGCCCCGGCCGGGGCGATTCCGGAGGTCTGCCGCGACGCGGTCGTCTATGCCGGGATGGACGATATCGGCGAGTGGGTCGGCGCCGTGCTGAAGCTGCGCGACCGACAGGTGCGCGCGGCCAAGATCGCCGCAGGTCGCGCCCGTGGCGGCCATTTCACCTGGGCGGCGGCGGGGGTCAGGCTGGCCGGGATATTGACCAAGGTGCTGACGCCCTGACCGGCTGGTCGCCGTCGCGCATGGTCAGCCCGAAATGGCTTTCCGCAAGCCCCAATATACGTGCGGCATGACGCTCGGGCGACAGGAACCGGCGCAGCGCGGCATGTTGCCGCGTCGGCGAAGGGGGTTCCGCCGCCATCTGCGCGAGCATGGTTGCCAGGCTGCCGGGCTGGCCCGGGTCGAAGATATGTCCCCCGCCGAAGCGCCGTACCAGTTCGGACGAACCGGCGCGCGACGACACCAGCACCGGAACCCCCGCCGCCATCGCCTCCGGCACGATCAGCCCCCAGGTCTCGTTCCACAGCGAAGGCAGGACGACCACGCCGCAGGATCGCATCGCCGCCGCCATCGCCTCGCGCGGCGCCCAGGGGCGGTGGGTAATGCCGGGCGTCGCGGCGAGCAGCGGCTCGAGCGACCCCTGGCCGACGAACAGCCCGGTGCGCCCCGTTTCCCGCAGCGCCTCGACCAATAGCCCGACGCCCTTGTCCGCTTCCAGCCGCCCGAAATAGCCGATGTCGTAGCTTGGCGGCGGAGCAGGTTGCGGTTCGGCTTCGGGCAGCGACAGGGGATTGTGCAGCACCGCATGCCGCTGATCGGGGAGCAGCGGCATGATGGTCCGCTGTGCATGTTCGGACAGGTGGAGGAACAGACGGCGGCTCGGCCGGCTGGCGGTGGTGGCGTGGCGCACCGCGTGCCGGGCGAGGCGGCCGAGCTTGGGCAAGCGGCCCTGGCGGTCGCAGTCGCTGGTCAGGCAATGCCGTCGCATCGGCCGCCGGTCACACGGCTTGCCCGCTGTGAAGTCGTAATAGATGCCGTTCGGGCAAACCCAGAAATAGTCGTGCATGTAGATCATTGTCGGAAAGCGGCTGGCGATGCGCAGGGCCGCGGGCGACAGGTACCGGGTCCATTGGTGCAGGACGATCAGCGTCGTATCGGTGTCCAGACCCGCCAGTTCCCGCGACACCGCCGCTTGGGCGTCGGGATTGTAGATCGCCCGCAGCATCGCGCCGGTGCCTGCGCCGCGCAGGTCCGCGCCGCCCAGGCCGTGGAAGCGTTCGGGCTCGACCTCGGGGCGTTCGCCAAACCCGGCGATGGCATGGACATCGGCCCCGGCCGCGCGCAGCGCGCGGTAGCTGTCGAGGGCGGCATGGCCCGCCCCGCCACTGCCCGGTCCCTCGCCGCCGATATAGTCGGACAGCAGGACGATGCGGCCGTTACGCATGGGCGACGAGCGGTGTCGCCATGCGCTCTTCCCGCGCGACCGGAGACAATTCGGCATAAAGCGCCGCCAATTCGGCATTCATCCGCTGCGCGGTGAACATGGTCTCATAGCGTGCCCGCCCGGCGGCCCCCATCGCCTGCCAGGTGGCACGGTCGTGGCGGGCAAGCGCATGCATCAGCCGTTCGGGGCGATCGGGGGGGACCAGATAGCCGGTTTCTCCATCCACCACGATCTCGCGAAGCCCGCCCACATCGGACGCGACGACCGCGCAGCCGCCGCACATCGCCTCCAGCGCGACGAGGCCAAAGCCTTCCCAGCGCGAGGGGACCACGACGACATCGGCGGCGGCAATTTCGGTCGCGACCTCCGACAGCGATCGCCAGCCGAGATATTCGATCTGCGGACTGCGTTTGCGCGGCGTGGTGGCGGGGCCGGCAACCGCCTTGCCAATGACACGCACCGCGACATGGTCCTGAATGGGCTCGACCGCGTCGAGCAGCGTGTCGAACCCCTTTTGCGTGTCCAGCCGCCCGACGAACAGCACCCGCACCCGATCGTCCTGCCAGCGGGCGGGGCGTTCGCTGTGCAGGTCGGTGATGCCGTTCAATACCAGGGTCAGCGCGGCGGGATCGATACCGATCCGCGCCCCTTCGCGCCGTTCATGGTCGGAGATCAGGACGATGCGGTCGGCGGCAGGCGCCAGGAGGCGCTCGACCCCTTCGATCAGCCGCCGCTTCCACGCTGAGGAGCGGCGATCGAACGCCCAGCCATGCGGGCAATAGACGATACGGAACGTTGCGCGCCGCCACGACCCGTACATCAGCCGCAGCACGGCCCCCGCAAAGCTGGAATGGGCATGGACGATGGTCGGCCTGACGTCGTCCACCGCGCGCGCGATCGCCCCGGCGAGCGACATCATGCCACGTACCGAGCGATGCTTTCGTCGCCAGGGGATCAGCAGCCGCCGGTCGACTCCGCTCAAATGCGCGGCATGTTGTGCGGGGACGAGCGCACGGACCCGGTCGCCGCCATAGCGTCGTGCCTGATCCGACAGAATTTCGGTCAGATAGGTGCCGACGCCGCCCTGCGCGGATTCGGCGATGTGAAGAATCCTCATCTGCCCTCTCCGAAAAGCCGGTGATGTCCGTGGCCTAGCCAGGGCGAGTGTCGGCAACCCCATCATTTGACATGATTGGCGGGCCGTTGCCGTGGTCGGATGCGGCATGATCGAAAAGGGCGGCGTAGGAGCGATAAAGGCGGCGGTCCGACCCGTCGGCGCGGCACCGGTGACGCGTACGCTCTGGACCGTCCAGGCGTTGCGCGGGGCCGCAGCGCTGATGGTGGTGATCGGCCATGGCCAGAGCGCGGCGGCGGGAATCGTGACCGCGGCGGGCGGCTATTTCGCGCGCTCCACGCTGCTGCCATGGGGGGCAGGGGTGGACCTGTTCTTCATCCTGTCCGGCTTCATCATGGTCCATGCCTCGGCCCGCCTGTTCGGGCAACGGAACGCGCGTGCGGAGTTCCTGCGGCGGCGGTTGGTGCGGATCGTGCCGCTCTACTGGCTGGTCACGACGCTGTTCCTCGCCCTGCTCGCCGCGGCGACGATGAAGGGAGGCGACCCGTTCCCGGATGCCGGGGCGATCCTGGCCTCCTATGCGTTTTTTCCGGCGGATACCTATGGCGATGGGCGACTGTTTCCCGTCTTCGACCTGGGCTGGACGCTGAATTACGAGATGTTCTTCTACGCGCTGTTCGCGCTGGTGGTTGTCTTGCCGCGCAGGGCGGCGATGGCGACGATCGGAGGCCTGCTGCTCGCCTTGGTCGGGATCGGGACGATCGTGCCGGGGCCTTCGGCGTTGTGGTTCTGGACGCGGCCGATCATTTTGGATTTCGGGCTGGGGCTGGCGGTCGGGGCGTTGATGGGGCGGGGAGTCACGCTGCCGCCGATCGGCCGGATCCTGCTGGCGGCGGTCGGGGCCGCGATGCTGCTCGCCGATCCCTTTCATATTTTCGACGGCGCGGCGGGTGTCACCGTCGCCAATGACTGGCCGCGGGTGCTCTGCGCCGGATTTCCGATCGCGATGCTGCTGGCTGCGGCGGTGCTGGGGCCGGAGCCGGGGATGCCGCGCGCGATGCTGCCCGCCGCACTGGTCGGCGATGCCTCCTATTCGCTGTATCTCGTCCATCCCTTCGCCCTGATCCTGACCGAGAAGCTGGCGCAGAAGCTGGTCTTCGTGCGCATGGCCCAGGGGTGGCAGCTCGTCGGCTTCATGGTCGTCGTCGCCCTGGTTCTGGCCTTCGCCGTCCATCGCTGGATCGAGCGGCCGATGACCGCCCATCTCGCGCGCCGAGTCGTGCGCGGGTCCCCGTCCTTGCCGCGAAGGGTCGCGGTGCATTCCGGAGAGTGAACGATGCAAAGCCTGCGCCACCGCCTTCGCCATTGGACGGGACGAGCCGACGCCTTCGCGCCCGAACCAGGGCTGGAGGCGATCTATCGTGACCTGTTCCTGCGCGAACTCAAGCTGCTGGGCGAGGAGGATCGCTTCTTTCCGACCGGCGGCGCGGCCAATTACAGTCTGCTCTATCTGATCCTGCGCATCGGGGCCGATTTCCGCCCGACCTCCGTTCTGGATGTCGGGGCCGGGCAGAGCAGCCTGTTATGGGCGATGCTGCAACGACGCGGTCTGGTCGGCGAGGTCCTGACGCTGGAGAACGACCCCGATTGGGGCGAGCGGATCGCGGCGCAGGTGACGCATGAGGTTCTGGTCACGCCGCTGGCGAGCCGAACGGTCGGCAAGCGCGAGGTGACGACCTATGACTGGTCGGCGGCGCGCGCCGGGCGGCGCTTCGACGTCGTGCTGTGCGACGGTCCGCGCGGCACGCCCCGCCATTCGCGCGGAGGCGTGCTGGCGATGCTGGACGATCTGCCGCACGACTTCGCGCTCATCCTGGATGATGCCGAGCGGGACGGCGAACAGGATACGGTGGGGGCGATCCATGCCCGGTTGCAGGCCGACCGGGTCGATTACGGCGTCGGCGTGGTGCGCGCGGCAAAGACGCAGGTCCTGTTCGCTGGCGGCCGCTTCCTGCCGGCTACGTTCCTGTAACCGCTGCGTCCGGCGCCGCCCCGCGCGCAAGCAGCGCGGCCAGCGTGCGCCGGACATGCAGGTGAAGCAGGGCATAGCAGGCGAGTACAGCCGTGCCGTATAGGGCGGTCGCCGCGATCCATTCCGTCCAGCTTGCCGGGCGCAGGCCCGTGGAAAACGCCACCGCCGCGACCCCGGCCCCCGTCGCGAGCAGTGCCGGGGCCAGCGCGCTGGCCAGTCGCATGACATGGAGGCCGGTCAGCATGACGGTCATCGCCAGAAAGGCCAGGCTCATCACCGTGATCGCCGCCGTATAGGCCTGGACCAGCACCATCAGCCCATGCGGCAGCGCCAGCACAAAGGTCGCGACTAGCACGGTCGTGTTGGCCACGCTCAACACGAACTGCGCGCGCGCGCGGCCCGCAACCATCAGCAACGCGCCGTTATAGGAAGCGATCGCCTGCAGCGCACCCGCAGGCGCGAGCCACGCGACGATCGCGGGCACCGCCGCCCAATGCCCCGACAACAGATTGTCCACCGGAAAGGCGAGGCCGAAGGTGAGATAGATCATGGCGGGCGTGACGATCAGCGCGGTGGCGGATAGCACACCCTCCACCATGGCTTGCGCCCGCGCGCCATGCGGATCCTCGCCGCGCAGCGTCGACAGCAATATGCCGCTGGTCGGCCAGGTGATGGCCATCAGCGGCGCGAGCATGAACTGATAGGCCAGGCCGTAGACCCCGACCGCCGCGGAGCCCAGCCACGCGCCGATCAACAGATTGTCGCTGTTGCGGGCCAGGAAATTGAGAATGTTGTTCGCCAGCACCCAGCCGCCGAACGAGAGCAGACCCGCCAGTTGGCCAAAACGGGCATTGGGCCGCAGGACGCCGCGCATCGTCCACCCGAACGCGACCAGCCGCATTGCCTGGACCAGCAGATTGTAGAGCACCAGTGCCCATACCCCCGCGCCGCCCCAGGCGGCGGCCAGCCCCGCCAGGGCGGCCACCGCGATGGCGACAGCCTCGATCCGAGCGATCCGCGCATAGCGCAACTCGCGCTCCATCAGCGCACGCGGCGTGGCGGCCGAGATCGAAAGCAGCACGACTCCCGCCATCGCCGCCATCACGGGGGCCAGCCCCGCCATGCCGATCGCCCGCTCCAGCGGCCAGGCCCCCGCGACCAGCAGCGCCGCGCACACCGCGCCGCCGGTCATCATCGCTCCCATCGCCGCCCCCGCCTCGTCCCGCGACAGGGTCGGCGCCCGGGTGATCGCGCTGGTCATGCCCAGGTCGGTCAGCATCGCGATCAAGACCAGGAAGGGCGTGGTGAAGACGATCAGGCCATAATCGCCGGGCAGCACGAAGGCGGCGATGGCGATATTCATCCCGAACTGGACGGCGTTGCGATAGAGGCTGAGCCCCGACATCGAGAGCATGTTCTTGGCAAGCACGGCGAACTCCCACGGTCGGGCCGCCTGACCATGACGCGGCCTTGCGCCCTGCCTCATTTGACGCATCCGGGGGTGGGCCGTGGCGCTAGGCCGGTGGCATGGGCATCTCGGGACAGGGTGGCGCGACCGCGCCGAGGTATCGCGATGAACCGGCGCCGTTGCGGTGGCCGTTCGGGGCGATCGTCGCGCTGACCGCCGCGCTCGCGCTCAACTGGGCGCTGGCCGCCGCATTGCCCAGCGTCTTGTTCTCCCTCTCTTCGCTATTGCTGTTCGGGGCCTTGCTGCTGCTGGTCGCGCGAATCAGCGCGGCGGGGCTGATCCTGCTGCTGCCACTGGTCATCACGCGTGGCGCGACGCTCGTGTCGCTGCTCGTGATCGAGGCCGGGGCCTATATGCCCGAGGTCAACCGCCTGGGCGCGCCGGGTGATGCCAGCGCCTCCTTCGTCGCCTTCACCGCGCTGTTCTTCCTCGTCTTCGCGCTGGTCTTTCGCCGGTTCGAGCGGCTGTTCCTCGCCTATGCACGCTCCCCACTGCTCGACCAGGTGGTGGCGTGGCTGGGTTGGCCGGTGGTGGCACTGTGCATGGCGCTGGGAGGGTTGGCGTTGTTGCACGGGATGCAGAGCGGATTTCCGCTGCTCGCAGGCGTCGACCGTTTCCTCTATCGTCGCGAATATAGCAGCGGGCTGGTCCTGGTCCTGCTGGACAACAAGTTCCTGTTCGCCGCGATGCTGGGTGCAATCGCCTTTGCGCCGCGATACCAGCCGCTGCTCAAGACGGCGGCGATCCTGACCTTCCTTGCCCTGACCGCGCTCTATTTCCTGTTCGGCGACAAGTTCTTCACCATCCTGGCCGAGGTCGCCTTTTTCGCCATGCCGCTGCTTCTCGCGCGGCAGGGGCGGTTGGCGGGCACGATGCTGCGCCTGGCGGTGCCGGTCGCGGCACTGCTCTGCGCGGCGCTGGGCGCGACATTGTACATCTATTCGGGTTATGGCCGTCTGCCGCTCGACCGCACCGTGACGCTCGTCGGCGAGCGGATCGCGGGGCAGGGCGAGCTGTGGTTCGTCGCCAGCCGCGACGCGCGCCGGGTCACGCATTGGGATGCCCATCTGGTCCAGCGCAATCTCGACACGTTGGGTGACAAGTCGCCGCCCGCCTCGGCCTTCACCAACGGGGTCGAGACCTATTATTTCATCCAGCATTACGCTCCCTCCAAGCTGGCGCAAAGCTTCCGCAAGAATGGCGGCTGGGTGCAGTTGACCATGGGCACCGAGGCGACGGCGCTGGTCATGTTCGGCTATGTCGGGGTCGCGGCCATCATGGCGTTTCTGGGCGTCGTGATCGCCTTTGCGGCGCTTTATCTGCGACGTGCCTTCGCCTCCGCCTTCCCCTTGAGCCTGTTCTTTGCGGTCTGGACGTTCCTCCAGGTCTATTTCTCGGCGCAACAGGCATCGCTGTGGAGCATCGCCGCGCCGGGGCAGATCAACCGACTGCTCTTGTTCGTCACGGTCGAGATCATCCTGCTGGCGGTCAACCGGGCGCAGATCCTGGTCGGTTGGGACCGGATGCGGGCGGCGCTCTTCGCGGCGAGACGCGCGGCGTGAACTGGACGCGTCGCGGCATCGTCGGCGGCGGGCTGGCGCTGGCGGCCGCGCCCGCATGGGGGGTGCCGAGGCGGTATCCGCGTCAGGTGCTGGCCTTCTATTACCCCTGGTACGGCAACCCGAAGACGAGCGGGCGCTGGTTCCATTGGCAGGGTCCGCAGGGCGAAGCGCCCCGGCAAAGCCCGACGCTCAACCATCCCGCGCTTGGCCTGTATGACAGCCATGATGCGGACGTGATCCGGACCCATGTCTCGCAAGCCAAGGCGGCGGGGATCACCGCGCTGATCGTCAGCTGGTGGGGTGCCGATTCGTTCGAGGACAAGGCGCTGCCCGCCATCCTGGATGCGGCGCGCGCGGCGGGCCTTCGCATCACCGTCTATCTCGAACAGCAAAAGGACGGGGCGGGCGGTGCGGCGCGCGACATCGCCTATCTGACCCGTACCTATGGCGCGCATCCCGCCTGGCTTCGGGTCAAAGCGCAACCCGTGCTGTTCCTGTATCTGCAAGCGCTGCGCGACCTGCCCGCGCGCGACTGGCGGAAAGCGGCGGAAGGCACGTTCCTGATCGGCGACGTCTCTCCGCGCGAGACACGCGACTTCGCTGCCTGGGCACCGTTCATGGACGGCATCCATGTCTATGTCCTTGCCCCCTATCTGAAGGGCATGACGCCGGTCCAGATGAAGGCATGGGCCGACCGGACCTATCCGGTGTGGCGACGCATGAGCGGGACCAAGCTGTTCTGCGCCACCGTCATTCCCGGCTTCGATGACAGCCGCGTGCCCGGCCGCCCTGCTCCGCGCCCGACGGTCGCACGGTATGACGGCGCGACCTATCGCACGCTCTGGGACGCCGCGATCCGCCACGATGCCGACTGGGTGCTCGTGACCAGCTTCAATGAATGGCATGAGGGCTCCGAGATCGAACCGTCGACCGAGTATGGCGATCGCTACCTGACGCTGACCGCCCAAGCCGCGCACCGTTTCATGGGGGCCTGATCCGATGCGAATCCTTCACGTCAGCTCGGTCTATCCCCCGCATGTCGTCGGCGGCGCGGAGAAGGTCGTGGCCATGCTCGCCGAGGCACAGGTCACGCGCGGATATCAGGTGGGCGCGGCCTATCTGTCGCGCGAGGCGCAAGCGCCCGGCGAGCGGCACGGCGTCACCGTCCTGCCGCAGCGCAGCCGCAATCTCGTCTGGATGGAGGAGGTGTTCGCCGCGCCGCGCGCGATGCGCACCGCCAACAAGCTGGGGCAGATGGTCAATTATCGCGGTGCCGCCGATGTGGCACGCGCGGTCGCGCAGTTCCGCCCCGACATCGTCCACACCCACTCCATGGTCGAGCTGCCGCCGATGATTTGGTCGGCAATCGCGGACAGCGGCGCCCGCAGCGTCCATACGCTGCATGATTACGACCTGATTTGCTCGCGGGCATCGATGTTCCGGGGTGGCCGCTCGTGCGAGGAACGCCATGCCTCGTGCCGGATCACCGGCGCGTGGAAGGCGCGCTTCGCCAAGCGGATCGACGCGGTTGCGGCGGTGTCGCAACCGGTACTCGACGAGCATCGCCGCTTTGGTCTGTTTCAGGAAACACGCGCAAGGGTCATCTGGAACGGGGTCGATGTGCCGCCCGCGCGGCAGCGCTCCGATCGGACGGGCGACTTTATCTTCGGTTTTCTCGGGCGGCTGGTCCCTGAAAAGGGAATTGAGACGCTGCTTGCCGCCTGTCGTCTTCTTCCCGAGACCGGCTGGCGGTTGCGGGTGGCGGGCCGCGCGCAGGAAGGCGACGCTGCCTACCGCGCGCTGGCGGAGGGTATGCCGGTCGAGTTTCTGGGCTTTACCGATCCCGAGGCGTTTCTGCGCGAGATCGATCTGCTCGTCGTGCCGTCGATCTGGCGCGAGCCGTTCGGGCTGACGGTGGTCGAGGCTTTCGCGCAGGGGGTGCCCGTCATCGGGTCACGGCTGGGCGCGATCGGCGATCTCGTCGGTGCGATCGGTGAGGAATGGTTGGTCCCGCCGGGCGACGCCGAGGCATTGGCCGCCCGGATGCGGACGGTGATGGAGGCGGGGCGCGCCGGATTGCCGCCTGCCACCGCATTCGACGCCGTCCTGTCGGTGGTGACGCCGCAGCGGATGCTCGACGCCTATGACGCGCTCTATGCCGAGGTGCTGGCATGAGCCCGCGCATCCTGCATCTGTCGAGCCTTTATCCCCCGCATATCGTTGGCGGGGCGGAGCGATCGGTCTCCATGCTCGCCGAGGCGCAAGCGGCCGACGGTTGGGACGTGGCCGCCGCCTGCCTGACCCCCGGCGAGGCGATCGAGCAGGAACGCAACGGCGTCACCGTCTTTCGGATGCCGCACGGCAACGACTTTTGGCTGGAGGACTGGCCCGCCCATAGCCAGCGCCGGCGGGAATGGGCCAAGTTCAAGCAACAGGCCAATTTCGCGATCGAACGCCGTTTTGGCGACGTGCTCGATCGGTTCCGCCCGGACGTCGTGCACACCCATTCGATGGTCGATATCTCCACCCGGGTCTGGCACGCGGCGCGCGCGCGGGGAATTCCGATCGTCCATACGCTGCGCGACTTCGACCTGCTCTGCGCCGCCAGTTCGATGTACCGGGAAAGCGGACCCTGTGCGGGCCGGCATTTGAAATGCCGGGTGCTGACCTTTGCCAAGCAGTTCGATCAGCGCCTGGTGACGGCGGTGACGGCGGTCGGCGAGGAGGTCCTGGCACGGCATCTGCGCTATGGCTTTTTCGACCATGTGCCGAGCGATCGGCGGCGCGTCATCTGGAACACCGCAGCGGTAGAGGGGGTGGGGGCAGGCTATGCCAAGCCGCCGCTCGATGGGCCTGTTACCTTCGGGTATCTCGGCCGGATCAGCCCGGAAAAGGGCGTCGATACGCTGTTGAAGGCGGCGCGGCTATTGCCGCCGACCGGCTGGCGCCTGCTGATCGCGGGCGCGGCGCTGAGCGATCTGGCACCCTATGAAGCGCTGGCCGAAGGGCTGCCGGTCGCGTTTATCGGCTTTCAGAAGCCCAAGGCCTTGTTCGACCAAATCGACTGTTTGGTCGCGCCGTCGCTGTGGGCCGAGCCGCTTGGGCGGACCGTGCTGGAGGCGTATCAGGCGCATGTCCCCGTCATCGGCGCGCGCAGCGGCGGCATTGCCGAGATCATCGCCGATGATGCCTGGCTTGTGCCGCCGGGCGATGTCGAGGCGCTGGCGCAACGGATGCGGGCGCTGTTGGAGGCGGGGCGGCCTGGCCCACCCCAGGGTCGCGACCGGGTGGTAACCCGCACCACGCCCGAGGCGGTGGCGCGGGCCTTTGCCCAGGTTTACGCCGACATCCTTTAATAGGCCCCCTTGCGCATCATGACCGAGCGCGCAGTGCCGATCAGCACTTCGGCATACAGACGCGGCGACATCCGACGCGCCATCAAGCAATCCATCGCAATCCGGCGCCGATAGCCGACATCGTTGCGCCCGCTGATCTGCCAGATGCCGGTCATGCCCGGCCGTACCGAGCAGTAATCGACAAAGCGACGGCCATAGCGGCGCACCTCGGCCGCGACGATCGGGCGCGGGCCGACCAGGCTCATCTCGCCCCGCAGGATGTTGAACAGCTGCGGCAGCTCGTCCAGGCTGGTGCGACGGATGAAGCGGCCGATCCGGGTGACGCGCGGATCATGGCGCAGCTTGTGGTCGCGCGCCCATTCGGCGCGGGCGGCGGGATCGCTGGAGAGCAGGCGGGCCAGACGCGCATCGGCGTCCAGCGCCATCGATCGGAATTTGTAGCACAGGAAAGTCCGGCCATCCTTGCCATAGCGTCGATGGCCATAGATGGCCGAGCCGCCCCGGCTTTCCAGCGCGATCAGCGTCGCGATGATCAGCATCAGCGGCGACAATAGGATCAGCAGCAGGAACGCCAGCACCTTGTCAGCCGTCTGCAACAGCTCGGGATGAGAAAGGGGGGAAGGGGAGACGATCATCGTTGAACCTCGCTCTGGGAAACCAGCGCGACAACGAACCGGGTCGTCCTTTCCGACGATCATTTGATGGGTTTTCGTACCCCGGATCGCGCCTCCCGATCGAAATGCATCAAAAGACAATTTTGAATCAATCTTTTAGCAAAACTGTATATTAGGTTAGTGCAATGCAGCAATTCCCAGATCATCATGGTTAACGAATCGTAACTATGAAGACGATTGCAGCCTCTTGAGGCGCTGCAACTGTAGGAATGTGGGCGTCCGCCAGAGGAAAAGCGGGACTGTCCAGTCGAAAGGCCGATTGTCGGGAATGAAAACAGGCAGGCAACTGCCAAGGGAGGACCTATGCCCAGTGGCGTATCGCGAACGATGGCGACCCGTCTGATGACCTTGTTCCTGGCGACCGCCTTGCCGGCGGTGGCGCCGGGGCAGGAAGCGGTGCCGGGGCGGATGGCGGCCGCGGGCGAAGCTGCGACGGGGCTGCCCATCTATAATTATGTCTTGTCAGGCGGCGACCGGGTACGCGTGGTGGTGTTCGGCGACCCGGCGTTGGGCGGCGAGTTCACCATTGCAGGCTCCGGACTGATCGCCATGCCGCTGATCGGCGAGGTCGATGTCCGCGGCCTGACCTCCACCCAGTTGCAGGACCGCATCGTCGCCAAACTGGCCGACGGCTATATCAAGGATCCGCGCGTCGCCGTCGAAGTCCTGTCGACCCGGCCCTTCTATATTCTTGGCGAGGTCAACAAACCCGGCCAATATCCCTTCGCCAACGGTCTGACCATATTGGGCGCGGTGGCGCAGGCGGGGGGGTATACCTATCGCGCCAAGACCAAGCAGGTCTTCATCAAACATGCCGGGCAGAATGAGGAGGTCGCGGAGAACGTGACCGCCACGACCCTGGTGGCGCCGGGGGATACCATCCGCATCAAGGAACGCTGGTTTTGATCCTGGGCGGCGCGCCCCGGCCGCTGTCACGCCTGGCGCTGCTCATGATCGCCGGGGCTGGGAGCGCGCCACTGGGGGCGCAATTGCTGCAGGACGTGCCGACCGTCCAGGTCCCGCCCGAACCGCCGCTTACCCAAGCCCGCTCCGTCTTCACGCGCGACCGCGACCTGGCCGTCACTGACCGCACCTTGCCCGCCTTTACCGCGCAAGGGGTGTCCATGGGCGCGTTCGACGTGTTTCCGGCGGTGTCGGTCGGTGGGCTTTTCACCTCCAATCTGTTCGCCCACAATGACGATCGGCGGAGCGATGTCGCGCTGGTCGTCCGGCCGGAGGTGACGGTGCGCACCAGCGGTGGACCCTATCGCGTCGCCGCCTATGCGCGGGGCGATTTGCGCCGTTACGCCACCTACACCAGCGAAAATACCGAAGAGGGCATGGCCGGGCTGGAAGGCAGCGTCGCGGTCGGCGCGCTCAGCAGCCTGACGGCGGGCGCGAGCTATGGCAGCTTCATCAACCCGCGCTTCGCCGCGGACTCACCGATCGACGCCGCCAAACCGCTCGAATACAACGCCCTGAACGGCTATGCCGGTGCGACGATCGAACAGGCGAACACCCGCGTCATCTTGCGCGCCGATGTCATCGACCTGCGCTTTCGCGACGCACCTGCCCGGGGCGGCGGCACATTGTTCACCCGCGACCGCGACCGGACCCGCTATCAGGCGCTGGTCCGCGTCGAACGCGCGCTCAACCCCGCCGTCTCGATTTACGGTGCGGCCAGCCTGAACAAGGTCGATTTCCGCCTGGCGCCCGGCGGCACCCGCGACTCCAAGGGGTACGGCGTCTATATCGGATCCAGTTTCCAGGTCACCGACCTGATGCGCGGCGATGTGCGCGTCGGCTATATCCGCCAGGATTTCGACCGCCCCGGCATTCGCCCGCTGTCGGGCGTGGGCGCGCTGGGCAAATTGTTCTATTTCCCCACCCGGCTCTGGACGCTGACCGCGACCGCCGAGAGCAGCATCCAGGACAGTGGCGTGCCGGGCACCGGCGGCTTCCTGCACCGTGGCGGTTCGCTGCGCTCGGATCACGAACTGCGCCGCTACCTCATCGCCTCTGTGGAGGGCGGCTATTTCCGCGACACCTATCGCGGCATCCCCCGCCGTGATTCGCTACCCTATGCCGAGGCCGGGCTGACCTATTTGTCGCGCAACCATTGGAATGCGCGGCTCGGCTATCGCTACCTCGCGCGCGACTGCACCTGCGCGACGGGCATCACCAATTTTGACGATCATCGCGTCTCACTGACGCTGACTCTTCAACAGTAGAAACGGGAGAATCGACGATGGCTAGCCTGCCGATTCGTTACGATAGCGCACCATTCGAGGGCGCTCGTCCGATGCCCGCCTATGTCGACCGGGCGCCACCGCCCCAGAACGGGGTCATGGACCTCATCAAGGCCTATCGGCGACACCTGACCCTGTTCCTGGCCGTCGCCGGCGGCATCATGGTGCTGGTCGCGGCCTATACTTGGTTGCAGACGCCGCGTTACACCGCGACCGCGACGCTGGTCATCGCACCCCAGCCCGCGCAGATCGGGTCCGAGCGGACCAGCGCGCTCAGCGATCCCGCCGCCGACTCGAGCGTCGACACGCAGGTCGAGCTGCTCAAGAGCCGGACGCTGGCCGGACTGGTCGTCGACCGGCTCGGACTGGCCGAGGAGACACGGTTCCGCGCGCTGGTCCATACCCCGTCGATCCGCGATCGTATCCCGGGCCTGGAACGCACGCCGGCGCCCGTGCCCGCATCGGCGCGGCGCGAGGCGGCGATCGACCGGCTGGCGAGCGGGATCGAGGTGCATCGCAACGCCCAGACCTTCATGCTCAGCCTGTCCTTCGAGCATCCCGACCGTCAGCTCGCGACCGCGATCGTCAACAGCTATGCCCGGGAATTCGTCGCCCAGTCGGGCGCGGTGAAGCGCGAGGGAGCGGATGCCGCCGCCGCGCTGCTGCGCGGGCAACTGGCCGAAGCACGGCGCGAGGTGGAAGAGGCCGACGGCGAACTCGGCCGCTATAAGGTCGCGCATAATCTGATGAGCGTGCAGGGCGGCACCATCGCCGAGCAGCAGCTGTCCTCGCTCGACGGACAGGTCGCGCTCGCCCGCGCCGGAGAGGCGGAGGCGACCGCCCGGCTCCAGACCGCACGCCAGCAGCTCGCGCGCGGGTCCAAGGGCGACGATCTGGGCGAGGCGCTCGGCTCGCCGGTGATCCAGCAATTGCGCAGCCAACGCGCGGTCGTCAGCGCACAGGTCGCCGATCTCGGCGGCAAATACGGTCCCAAATATCCCCCGCTTGCCGCCGCGCAGCGCCAGGTGGCCGATATCGACTCGCAGATCGAAGGGGAGATCAAGCGCACCATCTCCAACCTCGAGGCGCAGCGTGACGTCGCCGCCCGCCGGACCGCCTCGCTGGCGGGCAGCGCGTCGGGCGCGCGGTCGCAGGTGGTGGGCAACAATGTCGCCTCGATCGCGCTGGGCGGGCTTCAGCTCCGCTCGGACACCGCGCATCAAAGCTATGCGCTATTGCTGACCCGGCTGAACGAGATCGGCGCACAGGCCGCCTCGACCCGGTCGGACGCGCGCATCGCCAGCCTCGCCGCGCTGCCCGTGCATCCCAGCTCACCCAATCGGCCGATCAACATGCTGGTCGGTGCGCTGCTGGCGGTGGCGACGGGCCTGGGCGTCGTCTTCATGCGGCAGGGCACCGATCGCGGCATTCGCACGCTGGAGGATGTCGAGGGTCGGCTACAGCTTCCCTATCTGGCGGGGCTGCCGACGTTGAACTCGGCGGTGCGCCATATCGGCGGCAGCGACCCGATCAGCGCGCTGGTCGACCATAGCGGTTCGGCCTATGCCGAGGGGTATCGCAATCTCGCCGCCTCGGTCCTGCAATCGGCCGCGGCGGGAACCGTACGCACGATCGCGCTGACCTCGGCACTGCCCAATGAGGGCAAGACGACCGCCGCGATCGGGCTGGCGCGGATCGTCGCGATGAGCGGGGTCAGCGTCGTGCTGGTCGATGCCGATATGCGCCGCCCCAGCATCGCCAGCGCACTTGGCCTGCGTCCGGCGGTCGGGCTGCAACAGGTGCTGGAGGGGGAAGCGCGGCTGGACGAGGCGCTGATCCGCGATTCGGACTCGCCGCTGACTATCCTGCCCATGGTCCGGGCCGGGCTGGGCGGCGCGGCGGCGCTGGGCGGTAGCGGCTTCGATGCGCTGATCGAGGATCTGAAGGCGCGGTTCGATGTCGTGATCTTCGACGCCTCGCCGGTGTTACCGGTGGTCGATGGGCGGTTGGTCGCCAAGAAGGCGGATTCGACGGTACTGCTCGTCCGCTGGCGCAAGACGCCCGATGCGGCGGTCGAGATGGCGGTCCACCTGCTCCAGACGCTGGGGGTCAAGATGACCGGGGTGGCGCTCAGCCGGGTCGACCTACATGCGCTGTCGCGCTCCGGTTATGGCGATCCGGCGCAGTTCATGGGGTCCTATCACGCTTATTATGCGAATTGACCATGGGCAGCCTCGCTTTGAGCAGTCATCGGCCTGCGCCCGCCCCGCGTGCGATCACCAGCGAATTGCTGCTGCATCGCCTCCGCAACTTCGCCACGCTCGCGCCCCATGAGGCCGAACTGGTCCTGTCGCTGGCCGAAGCGCCCAAGAGCCATGCGGCAGGCACCGGCATCTGCCCGCGCGACGACGGCAGCCCGCACCCCCGGCTGATCGTCGGCGGCTGGGCCTGTCGTCCGCGCATCCTGCCCGACGGCCGTCGCCAGATGCTGGGCGTCTTGCTGCCGGGCGACATGATGGGCGATCGAGGGGATCGGCGGCCGCTGGCGCTGAACCCTGTCATCGCGCTGACTCCGGTGCGTACCATCGGCATCGCCCGGCTGGTTCAGGCGGTCCGCACCGAGCCGCGCGAATATCCCGGCATCGTCCGCGCGCTGGCCGCGATCGACCGGTGCGAGGAAATGGCGCTGCTCGACCATGTCGTCCGCCTGGGCTGCCAGAGCGCGCTCCAGCGAACCGCGCATCTGTTGCTGGAGTTGCATCACCGGCTGTCGATGATCGGCTTTGTGCACAGCGGCACCTTTCCCATGCCGTTGACCCAGGACACGCTGGGCGAATTGTTGGGGTTGAGCCTGGTCCATATCAACCGGATCGTGTCGCAGATGCGGCGTGAGGAACTGGCCCTGATCCGGGGCGGCGTGGCGACGATCCAGGATTTTCCCCGCCTGGCGCTGCTGGCCGACCGGATCGACCCGACGAGCCATGCCGGTTCGGCATGATCGCGTCGGCGCGCTGGCGGACTGCCTGCGCGATCTGGCGACGATCCCGTTCGGCGAGGCGAGGGCGGCCGACCTGGGCGAAGGACGTGTCCTGCTGTTCGCGCCATCCGCCGCCGACCGCGATGCGGCAGCGGTGCGTATGGCAGGACGGGTCACCGTGGTTAGCCGCAGCAGCGCCTCGGGATGCCACGCCGCGGCCTGGGCGCGATGCGGGCGTATCGGGCTGGACGTCGAGACGGTGTCGCGCGTGACCCTGAACGCGCAGGTCGGCGACCCCTGGCTGGCGGACAGCGAGCGTCGGCTGGTCATCGCGGCCGCCGACCCGGTGATCGAACTGGCCTGTCGCTGGGTGTTGCGAGAGGCCTATGGCAAGGCGCTGGGCGTCGGGCTGGCCCTGCCGCTCGACCGGATCGCCTTTCACGGTCAGGCCGGGCGGATCATGCTGGACACGCCCTGGCCCAGCGACGGCTGGAATTTTGCCCTGTACCGCCAGGGTGAGACGCTGTGCGCCGTGGCGCATCATGCGATGCCGGGCACCCCCTGGGGCAGGAACCCGCCGGGTCCGGCGCTGGACAGGTAGAGCGCGCTCAGCACCTGTCGGTCGGTGCGGGTAAAGGGAATGGGCCGCCCCTCCGCATCCAGCAAATTGGAACTGTTCGCGTCGCCGCCGGGCAGAATCTGGTCGCTGCCGGCTGTCCCGTCGAGCGCGGCCAGCATCGTACCGATCCGGGTCAGCATGGCATCGACGTCGGGCGTCGCGGCGGCCCGGTCGGCAAGCAGCGCGCGGATCACTCCGCCATGATAGATGGAGTCGGCCAGATGGCCCGCCACGATGACGCCGCTCGCCGCGTCCTGTTCGACCATCAGCAACCGGCGATAGGTCGCGGCCACCGCATTTTCGAGGAGCAGCGCGCCGATCAGGAAATGCGTCTCATCGGCATAAGGATCAAAGGACTGGCCCGTGCTGACGATCCCGGCGCGCTGGGCCGCAAGCGAAAAGGGACCACCGGCGGATGCCGACAGGTCGATCGCGGGCTGGGCGGGAGCCGTGGCGCCGATCTGGCCCCGAAGCGCCGTGATATGCGCCGCCTTGTCGTCGGCCATGTCCGCCGCCAGCCGCGCGACTGACGAATCGCTGAAGTCGAGCCGCCGTGCGCCGGTCACGGCGCTTGCGCCGCCGCCGGTCAGCACGCCGGGCAGGGACGTTCCCCGAGCGGCATAGGAGAAATATTGCCCGCCCAGATAGGCGAGCGTCAGCGGCAAATTCAACGGATGCGCGGGCGACGCGACCGGCGCGGGCTGGGCCGCGCCGGGCGGGGCAGCGACCGGCGGACTGGCGACCGGATCGTCACCCCCGCCGGCACCGCCACCGCCGCATCCCGCGAGCAGCGCTCCACTCGACAGCCCGGCGATCAGCCGAAGGACGCGTCGCCGATCAAGGCGATCAGGATCATCAAAATGGGTCAGGTTCTGCATGGCCCGGACCTTTTTCGCCAGATCCCTTGATGCCGTGTTAACGCCGGCGGAAATGGGCGATAAGTACATCAAATGATGCAGGAATGCTGGTTTGAGACAGCGCGGTCATGGAACGTTTACCAGCGTGGCTTTTAACCGCGAAGCATGACCGCACCTATGGCCCCGACCGACATGACCGCCCCCTTGCAAGCCGCGCTCGACGCTGCGGCCAAGGCTCGCAGCGCCTATACGATTCCGCCGGGCGGGCATCGCCTGCTGGCGACCGGGCTGGGCTATGCCAGCAACGCGCGCATCCTGGTTGCTGGCGATGTCTATAACGACCATGGTCCCGCCGTCGGCACGCATTACTGCCTGACCAATCGTTCGGGGCAGCGGCTGTCCAACGTCACTATCATCGGCGCGGGCGGCGCCTTTACCGGGGGCGCTTCCGACCCCGCAGGGGCGACGCGCAAGGGGCTGGGCATCGTGGCGACCGACGGCTTCACCGTCATCGGCGTCAAGACCGCCGGACCGCTGACCGGGTTCGGAATGGAGATCAAGAATTCGACCGGCGGCCATCTCAACGGCCTTCAGCTCTTCTCGGGCGTCAATCGTCCGGGCGCGGACGGCCTTCATTTCTTCGGGGCCTGTGCGCGGGTCAGCGGATCGAACATCACCGTGCGCAGTGGCGACGATGCGCTGTCCTTCACCTCGGAAAACCATGAATCGATCGATGCGGTCATGGAGCGGATCACCCTGACCAGCATGACGCTCGACAGTGCCGCCTTTTCCTGCATCAAATTCTTCACCAGCGCGACCACCGGCAAGGCGGTCATCCGCAACATCCGGGTCAGCGGGGTCAAGGGGCGGATCACCCAGGGTCCGACCGGTTGCCCGCTGATGATGCAGAATGAAGGCGTCGGCCAGGGATGCGAGATCACCGACATCACCATCGCCAATGCCGATCTGGATTTCGGCGCAGCGACGCAGGAAGGGCCGACTGCCTATCTGACCCATTGCCGCAACGTGAACTTGCGTAACATCACGCTTCGCGGGCGACGCAATGGTCAGTTTCTGCGGGCGATCCGCTGCACCGGACTGCGGGTTACGGGCGAGGTTTGGGACACGATTCCCGGTAATCCGATGAACGATCTCGTCCAGCTCGAATATTGCACCGATTATGACATCAACCTGATCGTCCGCTCGGCCAGCGGCGAGCGGATCGGTTCGCTGCGCGTCCGCAACAGCGGTACCGACAGCGTGATCCGCTATATCGGGATGACGGGGGCCTGATCCCGGTCAGCGTTAGTACTCAGGGCTGGTCCACCAAGCCCGGCTCCGGGATCCCATCGCCGTCGCTTTCCACCCTCACGGGGATCGACTTCGCAGCGGGCGTCTTGCTGCCGAGGCGGCGCTCGGCGCGGGGGCGCTGCTGCTGGGGCCATTCGTAAGGCGGGCGGGGGGTTAGGACCGGCGGCGTTTCTTTCGCAAGCCGGGCGCATAGATCCTGAACTTCTGGTCGGGCGCACCCGGCTCCCATAACGGTCGATCGTTGTGCTTTGAGGCGACGTGAGCTTAGGGAAGTACGGCTTCAAGCGAACGCATGAGGGTACGGAAGCTGAAGGGCTTTGCGCAATTCACCGCGTCCGGATATCGGCTCGTCATCGCATCGTCGTCATATCCGCTCGCGAATACGAACGGAATGCGCTTCGCCACGAGCGCGTCGGCGACCGGAAAGGCTTGTTCTCCGCCCAGATTCACGTCGAGAACCACGGCGTCGATCGTGGTTTCCTCGTTGATGCGCATCAGCGCGCGGGCCACGGATGGTTCGGGACCAATCACGACCGCACCAGCGTCTTGCAGTTCCAAGAGCATATCCTGCGCCAACATATATTCGTCCTCAACCACGAGGATCCGGCGATTGGTGAGCGGCATCATGCGTCTCCGCTTGACCTCGGTTCGAGATCGGCAACGCTATAGAGCAGCGAACGCCATCCGCCGCCATAACGTAGGTAGTCTTGGCATGTAATTGATAAGGAAGTGCTTTCTCGATCAGCGCTCGGCCTTGGCCTGTGCCCTTGGGGGCGGCACCTTCCCGCGGCATGGTGACGCCGCTTTCGTGCCAATCGACGTGCAGCCAACGTTGCTGTTGTTCGTCCGCCTCCACCCACCACCGCACATGCAGATGACCTCCCCCCTGGCGGAGCGCACCGTATTTGACCGCATTGGTCGTCAACTCATGCAAGGCCATGGCGAAAATCTGAACGGTGCTGGACCTGAGCGGGACGTCGTCAGGTCCGTCAAGCGTTACCCGTTGCTCACCGGGCTGCGTGAACCCGATGGCGTCGAGCTCGGCATGGATCAGATCGGCAAAGGTCACGCGACCATCGTCTTCCAGCCGCGACAACAGGCGTTGAACCCGCGCGAGCGCATCGATGCGGTTGCGGAATTTGGCCCTGAAGTCGGGGAGGTCAACGCTGGAACGGATGGTTCTGTCGGCGGTGGATCGAACCATGCCCATGAGGTTGAAGGTGCGGTGCTGCAGCTCTTCGACGAGCACCTGTTGACGCCCCTGCAACCGGCGAATGTCGTCGATGTCCGTCGATGTGCCGAACCATTCCCGGATTACGTCGTGTTCGTCACGCAGTGGCGTCGCGCGGGTTTGGAACCAGCGGTAAGAGCCCGTCGACTTCTCGCGGATACGGTACTCCGCCGTAAATTGTCCTTCGGCTTCCGCGCGCGCCCAGGCGGCACGAGCCGGCGCGCGATCGTCGGGATGGATGGGATCAAGCCAGCCCCAATCGCGACTATCCTCCTCCGTCTGTCCGGTGAACTTGGTCCATTGCGGGCTGGCCCAGGTCCAACGGCCCGGATCATCGGCACGCCAGACGAGTTGCGGGATGTTCTCGACCACTTCCTCCAGCCGGGACTGCGCGTTTCGCAGCTGAGTCAGGTCGTGACTGATCCCGCCGATCAGCCGCACGTTGCCCTCGGCGTCGGTAATCGGGAAGTCCGTATTGCGCAGCCAGCGAATCGTGCCGTCGATCGGCCGCCTGATACGATATTCAAAGGCGACGGACTCGCCGTGGCGGACGCGACGGGTCATTTCGGACGCCAGTTGCCGATCCTCGGGAACGATCAGGTCCAGCCAACTATGGTAATTATCGCCGGCAAGCGCTTCGGCCCAGTCCAATCCATAGACCTTCTCGAACGCCGGGGTCAGGTATTGCCATTGCAGCGTCTCGGCATCCCGTATCCAGATGACGTCCCGTGATGCCTCGCCGAACTGCCGAAAACGCTCCTCGCCTTCGCGAAGCGCCGCCTCCGCCTGGGCACGCTTCAAGGCCGAACGTATCCGTTCGGCGCTATTGCGGATGAGTTCCACCTCCAACGACGTCCAATTTCGCGGCGTGGCGCTTTGCACGACGAGCAGGCCGGTTCGCTTCTCCTCCTCGAACAGCACGACGTCGCAGAATGCGGCGACCTGCATGTCCTTCAGTGCCGTCCGCCCCATTTCCGGCAACCTGGTCTCGGCGGCCACGTCATTCACCTGGATGAGCGCGCCGGCCCGATACCGTTCCAGGAAAGCGGAGCCGAATGGCGCAAGCGAGAGCGCGCGGGGCGCCGGTGGAACGCCGCGCACACATTCATGCCGGACGTTCATCGTGTCGCCTTCAATCTCGCCATATCGTACCCGGTTGACGTCCAGCCGATCGCAGAGGCGATGAACAGCGATCTCCGCGATGTCGGCCACGTCGACCAGCCGGCCAAGGGTGTCCGACAAAGACAGGAGGAAGTGGTGCAAATCCTGGCTGTCACGAAGCGCTCGTTCCGCACGAAACCGCACGAGATTGGCCCAAAGCCGCTCGACCACCTCTTTGACCAGCGCGGCGTCTTCGTCCGTCCAGTGACGGGGCGTGTGCTGATGAACGCTGATGTTCACCACCATCCTGTCACGGAGGAGCACCGGCACGCTGAGCAGTGCCTTGACGCCCAGCTTCGCGATCGCTTCATGGTCGGGCTGCAGGAACGGAGGGCCGATGTCATCGATCCGAACCGTGCGGCCTGCGAGAAGCTCTTCGACAATCGCGCCCCGATATTCCTCAAGCTGTATGACGGCGGGGAAGGGCATGGCTCCATCGGCAAACCACCCGAAAAAGACATTGGCGACGCCATTCGTCTCATCGAACTCGGCAAACACGATACGCGACGCGCCAAGCTGATGGCCCAGCATCCGGGCGGCGGCTTCGATCATCTCCTGAGCATCGCTCTTGATGCGAAGGGCGTCGCTCAATTGCAGCAGGAGGCTCTGTCTTTCCCCATTTGCACGTAGCACCTTCTCCGCACCGATCTGCTTTGCGGTGGCGTGGACTTTCGCCGTCGTTTCGAAGCTGGTGATCAGAATGCCTTGTACGTCGCCGGCGTCATCGCGCAGCGGGCTCAAGGAATAATTGAAGAACGCCTCCTCAGCCTGCCCGCCTCGCAGGACCATGAAGCGCGCGTCCGTAAAGCGGTGCGACAGTCCGGCGAATACATCGTCGAACAGCGGGGCGGCCGTCTCACTGGTTTCCGACCAGACTTCGAGCAGCGGGCGACCAAGCGCCTCGGGCTTGCCGCGCAGCATCTCGCGATACGCATCATTGTAGATGGTGATGTAATCGCGGGTCCAACCGACGGCCATCGGCAGGGGATGATCGAGGATCATACGAACAGCCTGGCGCAATGCGATCGGCCACTGGTCGAGTGGACCAAGTGGCGTCCTACTCCAATCATGATCCCTGATCCGCTGCCCGGCTTCACTATGGAACGGCAGCCATGGGCGGGCAGCAGCCATGGTCATGAATGCCATGCCCTGCCCGAAGGAAGCGCAATGGTGCCCGATCCCTTCGATAACACCCTATGTCCCCCGATCGACCAAGAAATACGGGAGCCAATCTGTCCGTCGCGGCAATCGAAAAGAAGATTAAAATGGCTGATCGAAATTAACAGGAAGGAGGATGTTTCCCCGTGGCGGGGCAATTGGGTCATGATTTTATCAAAAGATGATTCCCCCTTGCTATCGGCCACGCGCGGTCCGACCATTCGGTTCCTTTATAGGTCAGGGCGTTGGCATTTGCGGCGCCGTTCCCCGGGATCGGTCGGTGGAACCGGATCGACCGCCTTGTCCCCGATCGGGGCGGCCCCCGATGCAAGCCAGGGGGGCTTGCTCGGCGCGCCTGACCATGCGGCGTCGACTGCCGGTTACCCCGTCGTCTGGAGCAGCGGCTCGATCCGCAGGTTGACGATGTCGCAATTGGCCGATCGGGTAAGCATGAACAGGATGGCGTCCGCCACATGCTCGGCGGGCAGCATCCGGCCTTCGGCGATGGCGGCCCGTTTTTCCTCCTCGCTGCACTCCTGCATTTCGGTATCGACCGAGCCGGGCTGGATCACGCCGACCCGGATGCCCTTGTCCGCCACTTCCTTGCGCAGGGTTTCGGCAAAGGCGTGGATACCCGCCTTGGTTGCGGCATAGACGCTTTCGCCCGCCGCCTTGATCTCCGTACTAATCGATCCGACGAACAGCAGATGGCCGCCGCCCCGTTTTTCCATGCGCAGGATCGCGGCGCGCGCGCAGGCGAGATAGCCGGTCAGATTGGCGTCGATGACATAGCGCCAGTCGGCATCCGCCATCTCATGGATGGGCTGAGCCCCCAGCGCGGCGCAGGCGACGAGGATGTCGATCCCGCCGAGCTGATCGTCGACCTGGGCAAAGACCTGCTCGATCCCCTCCGCGGTGGCGGCGTCCGCGACGATCCCTTTTACCGTGCCGTCGATATCCGACAATGCTTCGTCCAGCGTTTCCTGATGCCGCCCGAAGGTCAGGACGTGTGCGCCTTCTGCCGCGAACGCCTTCAGGGTGGCGCGGCCGATGCCGGTGGTGCCGCCGGTCAGCAGGATACGCTTGCCGGACAAGGAGGCGGTGCGGTTCTCGGTCATGACTATTCCCATGTAAGAATGAGCCGGCCCTGCGCGGGAACGCGGTAATCGACGCGCTCGGCCGTGGTCGCATCGGGCAGGATTTCCGTTCCATCGGCTGTGGCGATGACACTGTCGGTCAGCTTGCGGCGCTTCAGCCGGACGAGTCGCAGATTGGCGGTGCGCGCCTCTCCGCCGTCGAGCCGGATCGCCAGTGCGCGGTCGCCGATCCGCTCGACCGCGCGGACCAGCATGTCGCAGTAAAGGCGGAAGGGCGCGCCCTCGACAGGGTGGAAGGCGCGCGAGGCGAAGATGAAGGCCGCACCCGCGCCATAGACTTCCTGCCCCACCTGCCCGGCGGGCTGACCGTCGGGATAGAGATCTTCCAGCGGGAAGGAGAGGCCCTTGTCGACATGGCCATTGGCATCGCGCTGTTCCGTGGCGATCGCCTCGGGCGGCAGTGCGTCGGGGTAATAGAACCAGGCGCGCGACAGGGCGTAGCGACAATATTCGCCGATCAGAATCCGGGCCTCGGGCTCCAGATCAGGGCCACTGTCATTCAGATATTGTTCGAACGCGACGAAGCTGTCGAAACATTCGTACATCGCCATATACGGCGCGTCCTGAAGGCAGGTGACGGCCATGAACGTCTCATAGGCTTCGGCATGGCCGATCCGGCTGTCCCACAAGACCGCATTGTGCAGGAAGCTGGCCAGATAGACATAGCTTTGCTCGCGATAGACGTCGCGATTGGTGATCCGCCACAGCCGCATACAGGCCGCGGCACCCCAGGCGGTCAGATTGGCCTGGTAATTGATGTCGAAGCGCAGGCCGATGGCGGCATCGATCGCCGCGCGCGCCTCATCCAGATAGGTGCGGTCGTCGGTCAGTTCGAACGCCTGGAGCATGACCCAGGCATAGACGCCGCCGACATCGGTCTGGCCGCGCCCGTCGACGGGCGCTTCCTTCTCGATGATCGAGAAGTCGGTCACGTCATATTGGATCGGCCAGCGATAGTCGAAATGCCGCGCGGCCTTCACGCCGTAATCGATCGCCTTCAGGAACAGCGCCCGCGCCTCTTCGTCTTCGTCGAGCGCCAGCGTGCCGAGGTTGAGCAGCGGGTGATAGAGATACCAGCTGTCGACCGCATCGGCCTGTTTGTCCTTGCCGACATTGGGCAGGTAACGGCGAAGCGTGCGCAGTTTTTCGTCATAGAATTTCGAGAGTCCGGCCCTCAGCCGGGCTTCGAGCGGCACCGGCTCGCCCAGCCAGCGGCTCCATTGGTGGAGCGCGGCGATGACCGACATCTGCACCATGATGTCGGGATATTCGGCGCCCGTATAAGGATGGATATAGAGGTGGCCGTAATGTCGTATCGTCGCAGCGGGCGCCTGCTCCAGATCGCGCAGCGTCCGCTCGGCGCGGTCGATCCAGTCGCGATAGGCGACCGGCGGCGGCTCGAGTAGATCATAGGCGTTGCCCAGCATCTGAACGAACTGGCGCGCGGATTCACGTTCGTGCGGCGGGGCCTGGTGCCGGAAGACGAGGATCGCGTCGGACAGTGTTACTTCTCGTCCGGCCTCCAGTGCGACCTCTGCGGGATCGGCCTTGGCGTCGGGGACGGGCAGGGCATAGCCGATCTCGGGCCATGCCCCCCCCACCGCCTCGCGCGGGACGGTGTGGGTCGCGCGATAATAATCGTTCGAGGCGGTCAGGTTCTGAACATAGAGGACATTGCCGAACCCCGGTTCGTCGATGCGGAAATAGAGCAGGCCGGTATTAAGCCCGCGCTGCGATGCCTCGACCTTGCCGTCCGCACGCGAGGGATCGTCGCCGGCCCCCAGCGGGTAGAGGTCGCGCGGGGCGAAGGGAAGGATCGTCGGCCGATCGGGGGTGAAGCGGGTGATGATCCGAACTCGTTCCACCGCAAGGCGGTCGGCGAGGCAGGTGATGACATGCTCGCCCATCGCGCTGGTCAGGCGCAACCGGGCGGCCTCGCCCTGTTCGGGGCGTTGGGCATGGCAGTCGAACGACGTGGGGATAAAGGCCGCGCGAACCGCCAGCCCGCCGCTGCGTCCGCGCCGGATGATGGCGAAGACCGAATCCGTCGTCCGGTGCAACGCGACGGTCAGCTCGCCGATCTCGAACTTCGCCAGCGGCTTGGGATCGGCGCGCAGCATGTCGCGCAATTCCAGAAGGTGAGGGCTGATAGGCGGCGGGGCCTCCGCAGTCGCCGTTCGGGGCATGTGACCACTCCGACAGGGTGACAGGATGTTCGGACAATGGGCTGGGCGGGCCGTGGTTCCGGGGAAGTCATGGGAAGCCAGCGGCTTGATAACCTGTGTCAGCGCATTGGTCGTGTCCGGGCCTGTTGTGCGCGTTTCAGCCGGATTCGCGTCTGCGCATCGCGCAGCAGCGCACCGGGCAGATCGGTTGCCGCGCGCAGCCCCGCTACCGAGGAGATGTTGCGGATCGACCGCCGCGTCTCGTTCAGCACCTGGCCGACCATCGCCCGCCGCTCGATCTCGCCGGTTTCGCGGACGAGCGACAGGCGGTGGATCGCATAGGTGCCGATCAGCCCGGCGATCAGGAAATAGAAGTCCCAGGCGGTCAGCAGGACAGGCAAAGTGAACACGCCGCCCGGGCTGCTCCAGCGCGCGACCAGCTCGAACTGGCGCGCGGCGAAGAATTGCGCGAGCAGTCCGCCCAGGATCGGCGCGATCCCGGCAGCCAGCGCGGTGGTGATCGCATTGGTCGCGACATAGGCGGTGGCCGACCCCTTGGGCGACAGCTTCAGCGCGATATTGGTGCTGGCCAGCGTCACCCCGGCGATCGTCGCGCCCATGATCAGGTGCAGGCCGACCAGCCACAGCTTCACCATCGTCCGGTCGCCCAGTTGCGACGCGCCAATCATCGCGACGATGGCAAGGATATAGGCAGGCGCGCAGACGGCGAGGACCGACTTGTTGGCAAACTTGTCGCTCAAGCGGCCCCAAAGTCGCAGCGCCAGGATATTGGCGATCTGACTCGCGACGCTGAGCAGCAGCACGAAGCTGACCGCAAAATTCAGCTGGCGGACGATGAAGACGGTGAAGAAGGGCGTCGCCAGATTGATCGCGAATTGCCAGCTGGCGACGAAGACCAGCAGCCGCCGGAAATTGGCATCGCCGAGCGGCTGGCTGAGCAGCGCGCGAAGCTCGAGGCGTCCGGCAGCGGGCGGCATCACCGGCTCGGGCATCATCGCGACGATCCGCGCGCTGATGAGACCGGTTACGCAACCGGCGGCGAACATCGCGGCGAACACCCCGTTGCGTGCCGCCGATCCTGCGCGGGTCCAGTCGAGCGCCAGTGCGGCGGCCAGACCCAGCACCAGGCTGATGACCGTCAGCCAGATGGTCCGCCGGGAAAAGACCTCGCCCAGCCGTTCCTCGGGCGCGAGATCACGCATCCACGCATTCCACGCGCACCCCCCGATCGCCCCCAAGCCGCAGAGCAGCATCTGTGCAGCGAGGAAGATCAGCAGCGCGGTCGTTCCGCTGAAAAAGGCGAGCGCGGCCATGATCGCCAGCATCGTCCGCCCGATCAGGCTGGCGAAGACCGCGATCTGCTTGCGCCGTCGCCAGCGCTCGACCAGCTGGATGGCGGGCAGCTGTAGCAATTGTGCCAGAAACGGCATGGCCGCGAGGATTCCGACCATCACATTGGATGCGCCGAGATGCAGCGCGAAGGCGGTCAGGATCACGCCACTGGTCAACGCCGCCGCCCCGCCCGAAAACAGTGCCTCGATGATGAGCAGGCGCAGGCCATGTTCCCGATCGGCAGCGGTCAGCTCGGTCTGAGGCAACAGGGTCATGGGACCGGGTGAACGTCCCGCGTGCGCGGGCGGTTGCGCTTGCGACGTCGTTGCCTTGATCTATGTCATTGAGTTTATGGGAATGATTGGTGTCGGCGCGACACTTTCGCATCGGTGATGGGTTGATCCGTCGATGGATGATGTCCGACGTTCCAAAACCTGGTTCCCGATAACGGGCGGCCGCGCATGACCGATGTATCGGATTGCCGGATCGTGTTCGTCTTGGCCGGGGGCAATGCACTGGGGGCCTATCAGGCCGGCGTGTATCAGGCGCTGCACGAAGCGGGCCTGACGCCTGAATGGATCGTGGGCACGTCGATCGGGGCCGCCAATGGCGCGATCATGGCGGGCAATGCGCCCGAGGATCGGCTGGCGCGCTTGCGCGAATTCTGGCGACCGGCGGTCGGGGCGGCATCGCTCTGCTATGGCGAAAGTGCCGAGACCTGGCGGCGCAGCGGCGAGGCGCTGGCGACATTGCTGGCCGGACGGGCCGGGATGTTCGCGCCGATCGGCACCGCGCTGGCGACGCGCGAGACGCCGGGCCTGTACGACACGGCGCCACTGTCGCGCACGCTGGCCCGGTTGATCGACTTCGACCGGCTGAACCAGGGCACAATCCGCTATACGATCCAGGCGGTCGCGCTGGATAGCGGTGCGGGGCGGTTGTTCGATACGCACAAAGACAGGATCGGGGTCGACCATATCCGCGCCAGCGGCGCCATGGCGCCCGCCTTCCCGCCGATCGCGATCGATGGCATGCTGTTCGTAGATGGCGGACTTGCCGCCAATCTTCCGCTCGATCCGGTTCTGGAACAGGCTGATCATCGGCCGCTGCTGTGCATTGCGATCGATCTGCTCCCGCTCGCGGGGCCGCATGACCCGACCATCGGAAGCCTGATCGCGCGGATTCAGGATCTCGCCCTGGCCGCGCAATCGCGCCGGATCATCGAAAGCTGGCAACACCGATATGGCTGCGATCCTGCGCTCAGCGATCGGGCCGTGACGCTGGCGCACCTGACCTATGCGACACAGCATCGCGAGGTGGCTGGCAAGGCGATGGATTTCTCCGCCGCCTCGGTGCGGCAGCGTTGGGATGCGGGCGTGCGTGATGGGGACGCGCTGTTGGCCGGTCTTCGCGACGGCACGATTCCGCTCGGCCAGCCCGGACTGAACCTTGTCGCCATTCCCCAGGGAGAACGCCCGTGAAAGCCGCGCGCAAGACCGCCGATGGACGCTTTGAGATTACCGAGGTGGAGGAGCCCCAGCTTGCCGCCGACGACTGGGTCAAGGCGCGGGTGCGGATGGCGGGGATATGCGGAACCGATCTGCGCCACTGGGAAAAGGCCGAGGAAGAACTGCATTGCTGCATCATGGGCCACGAACTGGCCGGTGAGGTGGTCGAGGTCGGTCCGGCGGTCGATCGGGTCGCGGTGGGCGACCGGGTGCTGATCGAATCGGTGCTGGGCTGCGGCCATTGCGAATGGTGCCGGGTTCAGCAGTATAATCGCTGCCCCGACCTCTATCCTACCCGGCGCGCCAGCGTCGCGCGCGCCTATGCCGAATATGTCGTCGGGCCGCAGCACAAGTTCCATCCGCTTCCCGACAGCGTGGGCTATGACGATGCCTCGCTGCTCGATACCTATGCGGTGGCGCTTCATGCACAGCATCTCTCCGGCCTGACCATCGGCGCGCGGGTCGCGATCATAGGGGCGGGACCGATCGGGCTCGGTCAGCTGATGCTGGCCAAGGCGAGCGGTGCGAAGGTGATGATTGTCGACAAGCTGCCCCATGCGCTGGCGCTGGCGGAGCGGCTGGGCGCGGACCGCATAGTCCATGCGGACGAGGAAGACATCGAAGCGGCGATCCGTGCGATGAGCGATGATCGTGGCGCCGATATCGTGTTCGAATGCGCCGGCGGCACGTCGATGCCCGACACGCTGCCGCTTGCGACCCGGCTGGTGCGCAGGGGCGGTAAGGTCGTCATCGTCGGCGGCTTTGATGACGGACCGATTGCGATCCCGCTGGAATGGCAACGTATCCAGATGTCGGAAATCACCCTGATCCCCAGCGCCAGCTTCGCCTTTCACGACATCCATGCCGAGCAGCTGGAAGTGCTCGACCTGCTGACCCGGGGCGTGTTGAAGACGCAGCAACTCATCACCCACCGTTTCCCGCTCGATCGGATCAACGAGGCGTTCGAGACCGCGCAGGATCGTCGCCGGACCCAGGCGATCTTCGTCGGGCTGGAGGTGTGACGTCCGGCCGGAACGCTCACCACCCGCCGCGCATTGGCCTTCTCAGGAGAATGACCATGACCGACCCGATCAAGCGGACGACCGAAACCCGCGACCCCAATCTGTCGACCGAGCACCAACGCGACGGCGATGCCCGCCGCCCCAACGACACACTCGATCGTGGTCGGTCCAGCACCGAGGGGCAGGACGCCCCAAAGCGCAAATCCTCGCTGACCTGAATGCAGAGGGGAGAGGGACGCCCCGTTCAATCCGTAGTGACACATGCCTGAACGGGGCGCCGAGGACGTGCGGAAGCTCGACCTCGCAGGCCCCCTAACGTGCTTTGGCCGCAAAAGCTGCGCCTTCCTGCGCGACGGGCAAAATAAAGCCGCTGGCAGAGCGTTGACCCGAAATGCCGGGCGCGATTGTCACAAAATCGACGCATCACTGTCACGGAAGTTTCTCCCAAAATGCATCTTGGCGTCATGAGACGCGCCTAACGCCCGGACCGGGATCGACAGGGGGACTTGTCTTGAGTCGGTCACCGGGCGGCTTTCGCCCGGCTTAGCAACGATAAGATCGGGAGTTTTTCGGCGATGGGCAGCTTCAAGCGCTTCGGCCTCATTCTCATGACCAGCTCGGCCTGCGCGGCCCTCAGTGCGTGCGGCGGTGCCGACAGCGTCGCTTCGCCGGGGGCGGGCAGCGTGGTGATCGTGCAGCCCCAGCCGACGCCGGCCCCGTCGCCCACGGCTACGCCGACCGCGAACATCACCGCCGCGCAGTTCGCAGCAGTCACCACCGTCAACGGCGTATCGATCACCGCCGACGAACAGCTGGCGATCGTCAATGCGGGCAGCAACAACAACGTCAATGGCACCGGCGCGGCGCTGAATGGCATCTATCCGACCAGCAGCACGTCGTTGACCACCGCCGCCGATCCGTCGATCATCAACGGCTTCTTCACCTCGACCAACTATGTCGGCGCGCTGAACGGCCCCTCGGACACCGCCTTCCAGGGCTGGACCTGCAACTCGACCTCGGCGGAATTCGGTGGTTCGGGCGCGCGGTGCAGCGCGGTGCCGTCGATCGGCACCTATGCCGCCGCCACTTCGGTCTGCCCGACCGGCACGATCGATGACGGCACGGTCACGCCGAGCGGTGCGTCGGCGCCGTCCTATCGCTTCTGCCGCATCGACAACACGATCACGACCACCCAGAATGTGACGCTGCCGAAGATCGCAGGCGTCGTGTATCGCCTGCGTGGTCAGACCGAAGTGGGCACCGATCTGGGTTCGACCGGCGGCGCCGGCGTCACGCTGACCATCGCGCCGGGCGTGGTGATCGCGGCGGACTCGTCGGAGGCGACCAACGACCTGCTGCTGGTCAATCGCGGTTCGAAGATCTCGGCCGTGGGCACCCGCGATGCGCCGATCGTCTTCACCTCGCAGCAGAATCTGGTCAGCAACGGCGTGTCCGACGCGACCCAGGGCCAGTGGGGCGGCATCATCCTGCTCGGCCGCGCGCCGACCGCGGTCTGCGCCACCGGTACCGGCCCGAACAACGCCGCTGGTTCCTCGACCAGCTGCCAGCTGGCGATCGAGGGTGTGACCGGCCGTTTCTATGGCGGTGCGAACCAGGCCGACTCGTCGGGTCAGCTGTCCTATGTCCAGATCCGCTACTCGGGCATCGCCATCTCGGACGGTAACGAACTGCAGGGCCTGACGCTGGGCGGTACGGGTTCGGGCACCGTTCTGGATCATATCCAGAGCCACAATTCGGCCGATGACGGCATCGAGATCTTCGGCGGCACGTCGAACCTGAAGTACATCGCGATCACCGGCGCGGACGATGACGGCTTCGACATCGACAATGGCTATCGCGGCTTCATGCAGTTCCTGATCGCGGCGCAGCGCGCTATCGGCGCGACCGCGGACAGCTTCTCGACCGAGATCGACTCGAACAACGCCGAGGACCTGCTGCCGCGCACATTCGGGCGCTATGCCAATTTCACCTTCGTCCAGACCGCGCTCGCACCCGCTGCGATCCGTCTGCGCGGCGGTGCCGACATGACCTTCATCAACGGCATCGTTAAGGCGACCCAGCAGAACGTGGCCTGCGTCAATCTGGTTGCAGGCGCCGGTTCGGGCGCGGATCGCACCACGATCCGGGGCGCCAACGCCGATCTGCAGGACGTGGGGCCGCCGGTCTTCACCTCGATCTATTTCAGCTGCAACGGCCGCTAAGGTCCCGCTGACCATGCGCCCGGACCTTGTCGGGCGCTCTCGGCAGGCCGGGGTGGCGATCATCGCCGCCCCGGCTTTCCTCCATAAAATCTGATACGGGATGACCCGGCCATGCAGCGACGCCTCGCTTATGCCTCTCTCCTTCTGCTGACCTCCCAGCTCGTCGCGCCCGCTCTGCTCGCGCAAGCCACGGGCGGGGCGACGCCTGCTCCGGCGCAAACCAGCACCACCGCGACCAGCCCCGACGGGCAGGCGACCCCGCAGAGCCAGACCCCGACCGGGCAGGACGGCCAGTCGGCAGACGAGCCGGTCGAAATCTCCGCGCCCGGTGTCGACGCCACGGCGGGCAACGAGATCGTCGTGGTCGGCCGCAACATCCCCAACACGATCCGCGCCACGCCGCAGATCGTCTCGGTCCTGTCCGCCGCCGACATCGCGCGCACGGGCGAAGGCGATATCGCGGGCGCGCTGACCCGCGTCACCGGCCTGTCGGTCGTTGGCGGCGGCTTCGTCTATGTCCGCGGTCTGGGCGATCGTTATTCCTCGTCGCTGCTCAACGGCTCGCCGCTGCCCAGCCCCGAGCCGCTGCGCCGGTCGGTCCCGCTTGACATCTTCCCGACCACCATCGTCGGCTCGGCGCTCGTGCAAAAGACCTATTCGGTCAATTATCCGGGCGAGTTCGGTGGCGGCGTCATCAACCTGACGACCAAGGCCATTCCGGCGAAGAACTTCATCTCGGGCGGCTTTACGGTCGCGGCCGACGACACGACGACCAGCGAGCTGGGCTATACCTATGCGGGCGGCGATGCCGACTGGCTGGGCTTTGACGACGGTACGCGCGGCGTGCCGCAGTTCGTGCGCGACGTTCAGGCGGGCAAGGGTTCTGGGCTGGTTCCCGCCGCACAGGTGGGGCAGCTGTCCAACGCCTCGACCACGCTGCTGCAGCGCAACAATCATCTGCCCGCCAATCTTTCGGGCGAGCTGTCCGCCGGTTCGGTGTTCGACATCGGCAGCGACCGTCTGGGCGTGATCTCCTCGCTCAGCCTGTCCAACACCTTCCGCACCCGCTCGGCGATCCAGCAGGACTCGGTGTCGCCCGACGGTACGCTGCGCAACGATTACCGCACGCTGCTGACCGACAACCGCATCGTCGCCAATGCACTGGTCGGGCTGGGCTATGAGTTCGGCGACAATACGGTGCGCTGGACCAACGTCTATATCCACGACACGCTGAAGCAGGGTCGCGGATCGGCGGCGGAAGTCTATAACAACGCCAGCGGCCTGCGCTTCCAGCAGAACACCAACTGGTTCGAGCGCCAGCTGATCGAGAGCCAGCTGGTCGGCGAGTTCAAGCTGACCGACGCGTTGAAGTTCGACGCGCGCGGCGCCTTCGCCAACTCCAAGCGCAATGCGCCCTATGAGCGCCAGTTCGACTATCTGTGTTCGGCCCGGACCAGCAATGGCCTGCCCATCAGCTATGACGGCGCGAACGGCGCGGGTGGGTTCCAGTGCAACGGCGCCTATCAGGTGACGCAGCGCTTCACGCCCTTCGCCTCGATCATCTTCTCGGAGTTGAACGAGAATCTGTGGACCGGCCAGGCGGACCTTTCCTACAAGATCGACGGCGAGCGCCCGATCACGCTGAGCACGGGCTATTTCTACCAGGGCACCGACCGCTATTCGAGCCGTATCCAGTTCAACTACCAGACCAGCGACGGTGCGGGCACCGCGCCGGGCTTCCCCTACAATCTCTATCGGCCCGACTATCTGCTGAGCCCGGACGTCATCAACAATGCCTGTCCGTTGCGCGGACAGGGGGCGTGTACGCTCCAGCTGCAATTCTCGACCCAGGCGGGCGCCTATGCCTACGACGCCAAGCTGAACGTCCATGCCGGTTATGTGCAGGCCGAGGCCGAAGTGGCAGCCGGCCTGCGCGCGGTAGCGGGTTTGCGCTACGAAACGGCGATCGAGACGGTGACGCCGGTGCAGAGCGCCACCACGCGGCTGAAGAACAACTACTTCCTGCCCGCAGGTACGCTGACCTGGAACTTCGCCGCCGACATGCAGCTGCGCGCGAGCGGGGCCAAGACCATCTCGCGCCCGCAGTTCCGCGAACTCGCGCCGCAGCAGTTCCGCGATCCGGACTCGGATCGCCTGTTCTTCGGCAACCCGAACCTGCGCGACAGCGAGTTGTGGAACCTGGAGGCGCGCTACGAATGGTTCTACGCGCGCGAACAGCGCTTCACGCTGGCGGGCTTCTACAAGCGGATCAAGAACCCGATCGAGCAGGTCGGCTTTTATACCGGGGCGGATGACCGGTTGCAGACGGGCTTCACCTATCTGCCCTCGGCGACGCTCTATGGTGCCGAAGTCGAGTTGCAGAAATATGTGCCGCTGGCGGGTCTGGGCGGTGATTTCTTCGCCACGCGCCGCCTCGTCGCGATTGCGAACTACACCTACACCAAGTCGCAGATCAACGCGGACGCCAGCTGCGTGCCCAACCCGGCGGCGGCGCAAGGGTCGCCGGGCTTGGCGGGCTGCGCCTCGGGCTTCGGTCCGGCGCGGCTGCTGTTCCGCGACGGCGCGTCGCTGACCGGCCAGTCGGACCATCTGGTCAATCTGCAACTGGGCATGGAGGACACGGCCGCGCTGTCGCAGATCACCTTGCTGTTCAACTATGCCAGCAATCGCGTGACCAATCGCGGTCCGTCCAACCTGTCGGGCACCGGCTTCCAGCCCGACATCATCGAGGTGCCGGGCATCCGCCTCGACCTGGTGGCACGTCAGGGCTTCGAGCTGGCGGGCGGCAAGTTCGAGCTGAAGGCCGAGGCTCGCAACCTGACGCGCACGCGGTATAACGAACGGCAGGATTTCGGGAACGGCCGGTTCGTCTATCTGAACCGGTATAATCTGGGTCGGGTCTTCTCGCTGGGGATCAGCACGACCTTCTGATTCCTGTGGGGTCAGGAAAGGGCCGCCGTCCGGGTGATCCGGTGGCGGCCCTTTTCCTTTTTGGCTTTCGCTCAGCCTGGGCGGAGTGTGGACGGCACGGCGCACGCTTCGCAATGACGCACCGAACTCCATTTCCGTTCAAGCCGAGCGAGGGGCGATCGCCCGCCATCCATGCATCATTGGTCAATCCCGTATCCGGCGGTCCATGTGAAACCGACATGACAAACATGTTTCGGGGGTTTGACGCAGGGCTGTAACATGCCATGCCTAAGGCCCGAAAATGCGGACGGGGTGAGTTTCATGCGGTTGAGGCTCGACGCGCGCGGACGTCGCTGGTTGCGGCGCCTGCCGGTCGTGAATGTCTATTCGGTGGCCGAGCTGGCGCTGATGGCGGTTCTCGCCGTCCAGGGCGCGCGGCTGCTATGGGTGATCGTCACCCCCGTCTCGCCGCTGGGCGAGTGGCGCCCGCTCGCGCCCGCTGTCGCGGGCTCGCCGGCGGCGATCCTGGAGGGGTTCGATCCCTTTTTCCGTTTGCAGGGGCAACAGGCCGCACCCGCCGCCGTGACCACGCTTCAATTGACCCTTTACGGCACGCGGCTCGACGAAGCGTCGGGGCGCGGATCGGCGATCCTGGCCGGGCCGGACGGGGTGCAGCGATCGGTTTCGGTCGGCGAGGAAATCCAGCCGGGCGTCACGCTGAAGGCGGTGGCCTTCGACCACATCACCATCGATCGCGGCGGTGCGACCGAGGATCTCTATCTCGACCAGTCGGATGCCCCGCCCGCCACCGCAGGGGCACCGGCGCCCGGCGCGCCGTCGGTGCAGGTCCCCGGATCGGTGCCGCCGCAAGGCGGTGTCGGCATCGCCCAGTTGCGCAGCGATATCGGCTTCATCCCCCGGCTCGACGGCGGCCGCGTCTCGGGACTGGTCGTCCGGCCTATGGGCTCGGGCGTGGCGTTCCGCGCGGCGGGCCTGCGTGAGGGCGATGTCGTCACCGCCATCAGCGGACGCCCGGTGACGGGGCCGGGCGACCTTGACCGGCTGACGGCGGATTTCGCACAGGGCGGTTCTCTTTCCATCACGGTCGAGCGGGGCGATCAGACGCTGCCGCTCTCCCTTCAGATTGCGGCACCACGGCCATGAAGAAGCTCGTCCTCGGTTCGGTTCTGGCGCTCGCCCTGGCGGCGGGCGCGCAGGCGCAGACCACGCTCAACGTCCGCGATGCCGACATCCGCGCCTTCATCGCCGATGCGGCGAAAGTGACGGGGCGGACCTTCATCATCGACAGCAGGGTCAACGGCAAGGTGACGGTCGTCACCGACCGGCCGTTGTCCAAGTCCGAATATTTCGAGATTTTCCTGTCGACCCTGCGCTCCAATGGACTGGTCGCGGTGCCGAGTGCGGGCGGGGCGTTCCGGGTGCAGCCGATCGACAATGCGGCGTCGCAGCCCAGCCGGATCGGTCTGGGCGGCGCAAACCGCAATTCCTATGTCACCGAGATCATTCGCCTGCGCGCGATCGACGCGAACAGTGCGCTGGAGACCGTACGCCCGCTGGTCAGCGCACAAGGGTCGGTGACGGCCAACCGCGCGGGCAACAGCCTGGTCGTCGTGGACTTCGCCGACAATATCCGACGGATCCGCGAGGTCGTGCGCCGGATCGACGCCGACAATGCCTCGACCCGCGTCATCGCGCTGAAGAATGCGGGCGCGCGCGAGATTGCGACCGCGCTCCAGACGCTGGCGGGCGGCGGCGTGGCGCAGGGCGGCGCGCCTGCGCAAGGGACGACCGGCGTGTCGGTCGTCGCGATCGACAGCTCCAACTCGATCGCGCTGCGCGGCGATCCATCGAGCGTCGCGCGCTTCGCCCAGATCGCGATCGACCTGGACAACAAGGCCAAGAGCGGCACCGAAATCCGCGTCGTCTTCCTCGAAAACGCCGATGCCGAGCAGTTGCTGCCCGTGCTCCAGCAGCTCGTCGGCCAGACGCCCGACCCGGTCCAGGAAACGACGCTGTCGCGCGGCAGCTTCAGCCAGACCAACAATCAGACCGGATCGGCGGCAGGAACCTCGATCGCGCAGCGTATCCAGCCGGTCGCGCAAGCACAGGCGGCGAACGCCCCCGGCGCGGGTGGCCAGAACGGCCAGCCGCCGGCGATCAGCACGCAAGGGGGACGGACGGCGGCGGTCGTCACCCGCTTCGTCGGCGCCAACGCCATCGTCATCGCCGGACCGGCCGATATCCAGCGCCAGATCGGTGAGGTGATCCGCCAACTCGACGTGCGCCGCGAACAGGTACTGATCGAGGCGATCGTCGCCGAGGTCTCGGACCAGACCGCGCGGCGGCTGGGCGCACAGTTCCTGCTGGGCAGCCTGTCGGGTGGTGCCTTCGCCGCGTCCACCTATGGCAATACCGCGCCCAACATCCTGCAGATCGCGGGCGCGGTGGGGGCGCAGACGATCGGCGGCACCAAGACGATCGTCACCGCCCCGGACGGGACTCGCACCGAGACCAACGTTCCCAACGCCTCGTTCAATCAGCTTACCCAGTCGGCGGTACAGTCGATCCTGGGCACGACCGGCGGTTTTGCCGGCTGGGGCGGGCAGATTGGCGACACGGTGTTCGGCGCGATCATCAACGCGGTGAAGAGCGACACCACGTCCAACCTGCTTCAGGTCCCGCACATCATCACGCTGGACAACCAGCAGGCGCACAGCCTGGTCGGGCAGGAAATTCCGGTCACGACCGGCCAGGCGCTGTCGAACAATTTCGACAATGCCTTCCGCACCGTGCAGCGTCAGAATGTCGGTATCCAGCTGGACGTGAAGCCACAGGTCAATGCGGGCGGCTCGCTCAAACTCTATGTCCGGCTGGAGGTCAGCTCGATTGCCGGGCCGGTGTCGAGCAACAATAGCGAGTTGATCCTCAACAAGCGCGCGTTCGAGAATGTCTTCACGCCCGACGACGGCCAGATCACCGTCATCGGCGGCCTGCTCGATGACAATGAGCGGCGGACGATCGAGAAGATTCCGCTGCTGGGCGACATTCCGGGGTTGGGCGCGCTGTTCCGGTCCAAGGCGCGCAGCCGATCCAAGACGAACCTGATGGTCTTCATCCGCCCGACCATCCTGCGCACGCCCGAGGACAGCCGCCGCGTCACCGAACAGCGTTATGGCTATCTCCGCCAGCTTCAGGGTTATGCGCAGCCCGGCGTCGAGCCGTCGATCGACGAGCTGGTGCGCGATTACATGAACGCCGCGCCGCCCATCCCGCACGCGCCGATGCCTGGCAATATCGAGGATCCGCGCATCGCCGTCCCCGTCGCCAAGTCGGTCCAACCGATCAAGCGCCGTGACTGACGACGAGCACCCCATAACCACGGGGGACACCGTCCCCCTGCCGCTGGGCACCCCCCTCCCGCAAGCGGGAGGGGATGGGGGAGGGCACTCCGCTCTCCCGCTCCCCACGCCCGACGAAACGCTGGAACTGGTCGCCCCCCTGACCATTCCCTACGGCTTCGCACGCAAGTTCGGCACGGTCGTCCAGACTGCGGACCCCTTGACCATCGCACTGCGCGAGGGCGCGGACCCGCGCGCGCTGATCGAGCTGCGCCGCCATATCGGCCGCCCCTTCGCCATTACCCGTGTCGAAGCCCCCGCCTTCGATCGGCTGCTGTCCGACGCCTATGCCATGGACGGGCAGGCGACGGCGATCGCGGCGGTGGGCATGGGCGATGAGCTGGACATGCTGGCCGACGGCATCCCAACCGCCGAGGATCTGCTCGACACCGCCGACGATGCGCCCGCCATCCGGCTCATCAACGGCATCATTGCCGACGCCGCGCGCAACGGCGTGTCGGACATCCATATCGAACCGTACGAAACCGGCCTCGTCGTCAGGATGCGTATCGACGGCGTGCTACGCGAAACGCTCAGGATGCCGCCGCATGTCGCGCCGGTGGTGGTCAGCCGCATCAAGGTCATGGCCCGGCTCGACATCGCCGAGCGGCGCGTGCCGCAGGATGGGCGCATGGCGCTGACGCTGGGTGGCAAGCTGCTCGACGTGCGTGTCTCGACCCTGCCCAGCCGGGCCGGGGAACGGGTGGTGCTGCGTATTCTCGACAAGGAGAATGCCGGCATCGACCTCGACGCGCTGGGCATGAACCCGGCCATGTACGCGCTGCTGCGCGAGGCGCTCAGCGAACCCAACGGCATCATCCTCGTCACCGGGCCGACCGGCTCGGGCAAGACGACCAGCCTCTATGCGGCGCTGCGCCTGCTGAACGATGGCAGCCGCAACATCCTGACCGTCGAGGATCCGGTCGAATATGCGGTCGAGGGCGTGGGTCAGACCCAGGTCAATGCCAAGGTCGGGCTTAGCTTCGCGGCGGGCCTGCGCGCGATCCTGCGCCAGGACCCCGATGTGGTGATGGTCGGCGAAATCCGCGACCGCGAAACCGCCGAGATTGCGGTGCAGGCCTCGCTGACAGGGCATTTGGTGCTGTCGACCGTCCACACCAACGATGCGGTCGGTGCGATCACCCGGATGCGCGATATGAAGGTCGAGCCGTTCCTGCTCGCCTCCACCTTGCGCGCCGTCATTGCGCAGCGGCTGGTGCGGCGGCTGTGCCCGGCGTGCAAGCGGCCGGTAAAGGCCAAGCAGACCGTCGCCCCGCTGCTCGGTATCGAGAACAAGGCGACGGTGTACGAGGCGGTCGGATGCCCGCAGTGCAACGGCTCCGGCTATAAGGGCCGGACCGGTGTGTATGAGGCGGTGCGCGTCGACGACACGATCCGGCGGCTGGTCAACGAAGGCGGCGACGAACAGGCGATCGCGGCGCACGCTTTCGCCCGGCAGCAACCGCTCGCGGCGGCGGCGCGGGCACTGGTGCTGGACGGCGTGACCACGGCGGAGGAAGCCATCCGCGTGTCCCGCCGCGACTCCGACGCGGGGTGAGGGGGGTGCGCACGCTCCTCATTTCCCCTTCCCCCGCGAAGGCGGGGGGCCAGTGCTTTGTCCGTGCCAGGCCATACGCTGCGGGTGAGCACGTCATCGGTTCACGCGGAGACGCGGAGACGCGGAGAAAGGTATTTTCGCGCAGAGGCGCAGAGGACGCAGAGATGTCGTCTTCGCCGCGCCAGCGGCCCTCCCGTTTTGGCTCGCTGAAAAGACTGTGCGCTACCGCGCACGAGACATCTCCGCGTCCTCCGCGCCTCTGCGCGAACCTGTTCTTTCTCCGCGTCTCCGCGTCTCCGCGTGAGATAGAAAGGCGATCCCCCACGCCTCGCAGTCACTGGACCCCCGCCTTCGCGGGGGAACAGGCCCATGGGAGCGCCCGCTGACATGGCCGGGTTCGACTATGTCGCCATCGATACCAAGGGCGCGGAGAAGCGCGGGTTCATTCCGGCCGAAACCGCCGATGCCGCGCGCGCGGCGCTGGAGAAGCAGCGGCTCTATGTCGTCTCGGTCAAGCCGGGCAGCGGCGACACGGCCGAACGCCGCCCGCTCTTCGGGCTGAAGCTCGGCCGTGCGCGCATGTCGGTCAAGCAGCTGACGCTGTTCACCCGCCAGCTCGCCACGCTCAACCGCGTCTCGCCGCTGGAGGAGAGCTTGCGCACCATCACCCGCCAGACTGAGCAGGAGCGGGTGCGCGCGATCGTCGCGACGGTGCATCAGGGCGTCACCGAAGGCCGACGCTTGGCGGACGCGATGGCGCGCGAGCCCAAGAGCTTCCCGCCGCTTTACCGCGCGATGGTCGCGGCGGGGGAGAGTTCGGGCACGTTGCCGACGATCCTCGAACGGCTCGCCGCACTGCTGGAGCGACAGGCGGAGATCCGCGGCAAGCTGATCACCGCGCTTGCCTATCCGACGATCCTGGCGGTGGTGGCGATGGGTGTGGTCACCGCGCTGATGATGTTCGTGGTGCCGCAGGTGGTCGAGCAGTTCGATACGGTCGGGCAGGAGCTGCCGTTCCTGACCCGTATGGTGATCGGCGTTTCGGACCTGCTGGTCGGCTGGTGGTGGCTGATGGCGGGCATCGCCGTCGTGGCGGGCGTGGGTTTCTGGCGCGCGTTGAAGGTGCCCGCAATCCGGCTGTCCTTCGATACGTGGCTGCTGAAGCTGCCGCTGCTGGGCCGGTTGCTGCGCGACCTGCACGCCGCGCGGATGGCGCGCACGCTGGGGACGATGGTCGCCAGCCGCTTGCCGCTGCTCGAAGGGCTGACGCTGACCGCCGGGACGATCCACAATCGCCGCCTGCGTGTGGCATCGGACGCGATCGTCGATTCGATCCGGGGCGGCGGGAGCCTGTCGGCGGCGATGCGGCGCGCCGGGGTCTTCCCGCCGCTGCTGACCTATCTGGCGGCGAGCGGCGAGGCGGCGGGGCGGCTGGACGAGATGCTGGAGCGCGCCGCCGATTATCTCGAGCGCGAGTTCGACCGCTTCACCGCCACCGCGCTGTCGCTGCTGGAGCCCGCGATCATCGTCGTGATGGGCGGCGTGGTCGCGACGATCGTGCTATCCATCCTGCTGCCCATTCTCCAGCTCAACACGCTGGCGGGTCAATAAGTCGAGAGGACAGGTTATGCGTACCCAAACCCCAAGGTCGATCCGTCGCAAACGCGGCGAGGGCGGCTTCACGCTGGTCGAATTGATGGTCGTCATCGTCATCATCGGTCTGCTGGCGACGATCGTCGCGCTGAACGTGCTGCCCTCTGGCGATACCGCGCGCGTGCAGAAGGCGAAGGCCGACATCGCGCAGATCGAAGGCGGGCTGGAGCTCTACAAGCTCCAGAACCTGACCTTCCCGACCACGGCGCAGGGGCTTCCGGCGCTGGTCTCGATGCCCGCCGGACTGGCCGATCCGTCGCGCTATCAAAAGGGTGGGTATCTCAAGAAGCTGCCCGACGATCCCTGGGGCCGTCCCTATCTCTATGCGTCCCCCGGCCAGCATGGCGAGGCGGATGTCTGGACCTATGGCGCCGATGGCAAGGAAGGCGGCGAGGGGATCAACGCGGATATCGGCAACTGGGATAAGTGAGCTCGTATGCCCGCCTGGATGCCGGGAACGGCGGCGGGCGCGGCCTGCCTGGTGAAGTCGAGGCGTGGCCTTCGACTTCGCTCAGGCTGAACGGGGCGGGGGGCCTGATCCCGTCCGTCGTTGGCACGGAGCGAAGCCGAAGCGCAGGGACAAACGGTTTCACCCTGGTCGAGCTGATGGTCGTCATCACCGTGATCGGGCTGGCGTCGGCCATCGCGGTCTGGTCGCTGCCTGATCGGCGGGGGCGGGTGGGCGACGAGGCACTGCGCTTTGCTGCGCGGGTCCGCGCCGCGCATGACGTGGCGGTGGTCGAGGCGTCGCCGGTCAGCATCTGGGTGACGCGCGGCGGCTATGGCTTCGACCGCCGGACGGATGGTGCCTGGGTCCCGATGACCGCCAAGCCCTTGCGTGTCGCGCAGTGGAAGGACGGCACGCAGGCGCAGATCCCCGACGCCAGCGGGCGGGTGCGGATTACCTTCGATGTGACGGGGCTGGCCGATCGCCCGGTCGAGCTTCGCCTGACCCGCGAGCGGGCGAGCAGCATCGTGCGGATCGGCGCCGACGGCACGGTACGCGTCGATGGGTGAAGCGTCCCCCATTCCTCCCCTGCAAGGGGAGGTGGCGCGGCGAAGCCGTGACGGAGGGGGCGTGCCTCATCGGGCGTCCCGTTCGACGCTCCCCCTCCACCATCCTGCGGACGGTCCCACTCCCCGTGCCGGGGAGGATGGCTTCACACTCATCGAGATCATGGTGGCGCTTGCCGTATTCAGTCTCGCGGCAATGGCGCTCGTCCGGCTGGAGAGTGCGACGATCCGGGGTGCCGCGATCCTGGACGAGACGCTGGTCGCGCAGATGGTCGCGCGCAACGTCGCCATTGCCGCCGTCACCGATCCGCAGGCCCCGGCGCTCGGCCGCACGACGGGCACGGAGGTGAATGGCGGGCGCAGCTGGACCTGGACCCGGATCGTCAGTGGTACGGGCGATGCGCGGGTGGTGCGGATCGACGTGGCAGTGGCGAATGCGGCGGGCAGCATCGCCGGGCGGATGACGATGGTGCGCCCGCCCATGGCCGCGCCGCCGGTCGGGGTCGCGGCGTCGTGAAAAACCTGGGTACTCCCTTGCTCCCCCGCGCAGGCGGGGGGCCAGTCCTTTGTGAGGCGGGTCGCGCGAGTAAATGCGATCCGTCATCGCCGACGGGCCAGGAACTGGACCCCCGCCTGCGCGGGGGCAGGACGGGAATGGGGCAGGGCGGCTTCACCCTGGTCGAAGTCATGGTGGCGCTGCTCATCTTTGCGATGCTCGCCGCTGCGGCCGTCGCGATCCTTTCGTTGAGTGTCCGCGCGCAAGCCGTAACGGGGCAGAAGCTCGATGCGATCTCGGCCGTCAGCCGGACGACCGCGATCCTGTCAGCCGATCTCGCGCAGGCGGTCGACCGGCCAACGCGTGACGAGGGTGGCGTGCTGACCCCCGCCATGGTCGCGGGGCCGGATGCGATGCGATTGGTGCGCGGTGGCTGGAGCAATCTCGACAATGCCGCGCGGCCTTCGGTGCAAAAGGTCGCCTATCGCCTGAACGGTGACGTGCTGGAGCGGGTCGCCTGGCCGCTGCTCGACGGGGCCGCAGCCATGGAGCCCGCTGCGCTGATGGACCATGTGCGTGAACTGCACCTGCGCTATCGCTTCAACGGGGCGTGGCTCGACCAGTGGCAGGGGCAGCCGGGCGTCGCCTTGCCGCAGGCCGCCGAGGTGACGATCGTGCGTGATGACGGCATGATCTTTCGCCAGTTGTTCCTGGTCGGCACCGGCTATGTCGATGCGACCGTCATGCCCCAACCCGGCCCCACGCCCAGCCCGACACCGACGCCCAATGGCTAGACCCAGGCCGCCAGCGGGGGAGCGCGGTGCGGCGCTGTTGACCGTGCTGATCCTGGTCGCCGTCATCGCCGTGCTGGCCGCGACCGCACTGGAAAAGCTGCGCCTGTCGACCCGGCTGGGCGGCAATGCCGTGGCGATCGAGCAGGCGCGCGGCTTTGCCTATGCGGCCGAGGCTTTGGCGATCATCCGCATTGGCGATCTGCTGGAGCGTTCCGAGGGTAAGGTGTCGCGGCTGGGCGGGTGGAGCGATCGGCCCTTCGCCCTGCCGCTGGGCGATGTCGCGGGCGGGGGCAGCGCCGTCGCGCGGGTGACGGACGGGGGCAATTGCTTCAATCTCAATGGGCTTGCGCAAGGCTTGCCCGGTCAGCAGGGGATGCTGATCGGCAACGCGGTCGAGGCCGCGCATTTCGCCAAGCTGATGCGCTTGCTGGGCATCCCCGGGCAGGTCGCGCAGCAGGTCGCGACCGCCGCCTCCGACTGGATCGACAGCGATCAGAACCCGCAGGGAGGCGGGGCGGAGGACCCGGTCTATCTGGCTCGCGATCCCCCCTATCGCACCGGGGGGGCGTTGATGGCCGAAGTCAGCGAATTGCGCATGGTCAGCGGAGTCACACCCGAAATCTTTGCGCAACTGCGCCCCTGGCTCTGCACCCTGCCCGAGGCGAAGCCGACCATCGTCAACATCAACACGCTGGCACCCGAACAGGCGCCCCTGGTCGCCATGGCGCAGATCGACACGATTTCGCCTGCCGCCATCGGGCAAGCCCTTTTGCGCCGCCCGCCGCAAGGCTATGCGGACGCCAGCGCCTTTTGGGCGCAGATACCGGGGGCGAGCGGTGGCGGCGGCGTGGCGACGACGACTCGCTGGTTCAACTTGCGCATCGATGTCGGCTTGGGCAGCGTCCGGATTCAGGAACGTGCGCTGGTGGATGCCACGCGACAGCCGCCGCGACTGGTGGCGCGGATTTGGGGGGAAGAGTGATGAGTGCGACCAACCTCCTGTTCCTGCCGCCGGGCGACGGGGGCGATTATCGCTGGATGCGGATCGAGGATAGCCGCGTCGCGGCGGCGGGTGAGGGCCTGCCGCAGGGGGATGGCGAGGTCATCGCGATCGCCCCGGCCGATGCGGTGTCGCTGCACTGGGCCGAGATACCCGCCCGGTCCACCGCCCAGGCGGCCGCCGCCGCGCGTCTGCTCGCCGCCGAGGTCAGCGCCGCGCCGATGGACGAACTGCATGTCGCGGTCGGCGAGGATGAGGCCGGGAGCCGTGCCATCGGCATCGTCAATCGCGGGGCGATGGCGGGGTGGCTCACCCGGCTGGGCGCGGCGGGGGTAGACCCCGTCGCGGTCGTACCTGCGCCGCTCCTTCTGCCGCGTCCCGATACGGGCTATGTCCGGGGTGATCTGGCGGGGCAGGGCGTGGTGCGCGGACGCGCGTCGGGCTTTGCCGACGAGCCGGGCTTTACCGAGATTGTTGCAGGCGACGAGCCGCTCGCCGAGCTGGACGCCGACGGGATCGAGGCGGTCTTGGGCGCCGCCGTCGCCGCCCCCGCCCTCGACCTGCGGCAGGGGCCGTTCGCGCGGCGGCGGGGCTTTGCGATCGACTGGCGGCTGGTGCGACGGCTGAGCTGGCTGGGTCTTGCCATCGTCGTCGCCACGCTGGCGATCGAGTTCGTGCGATGGACCAAATACAGCTTCGCCGCCGACGCGACCGAAGCGAAGATCGAACAGGTCGCCCGGACCGCCCTGCCGCGCGGCGAGACGTTGGTCGATGCGGATCGGCAACTGACCGAGCGGCTGTCGGCGCTCCGCGGGCCAGGTCAGGGGTTCAGCCGGACGGCGGCGGCGGTCTTTGCCGCGGTGCGCGCTGTGCCGGGTACCGAGCTGACCGCAATGGATTTCCAGCCGAACGGCGACATCCGGCTGGGCGTGGCGGTCGACCGCGAGGCGCTGGCTACCGATCTGAAGCGTGCGATCGAGACGGAGGGCTTTGCCGTCCAGCCCAGTACCTTCGTCGCGGCGAACGGACGGATTACGGGAGAATTCACGGTGCGCGCACGATGAAGGCGCTCAAACTCTGGTTCGACGGGCGCTCGGCCCGCGAAAAGCGGCTCCTGCTCGTCATGGGGGCGCTGCTGGTCGTGACGATCCTGTGGGGCGGTATCCTGCGCCCGCTGGGTGACGGCCTGTCGAGCGCGCGCGAGCGGCACGCCGATGCGGTGATCCGGCTGGGCCAGGCGCAAGCCATCGCCGCCGAGCTGAACCAGCGTCGCCGTCGTCCGCCCGCCCTTTCGGGGACGCTGGCCGATACGGTGCGGCTGTCGGCGGAGCAGGCGGGCTTTACCCTGTCCGCGCTGACCGAGGACGGCCCCGGCCGGGTGCGCGCGCAGATCGCCTCGGCCCGCCCCGCCGCGCTGACGCCGTGGCTGGCGCGGCTTGAGCGGGGCGGGGTGCTGGTCGAGCAGGCGACGCTGACCGACAATGGCGACCGGACGGTCGGCGTGGCGCTCCTCGTGCGGACGCGGGTATCGTGATGCGGTTGCGGTTGACCACGCGGCCATCGGTGCTGTTCGCCGCGATGCTGGTCGTCGCGCTGATCGTCTTCCTGCCGATGCGGTTGGTGCTGGGCATGACCGGGCTGGCCGACGAGGGATTGAACGCCCGGCGGGTCGGCGGCACCATCTGGGGTGGCAGCATGATCGAGGCGCGGTTCGGAGACGTCGCGCTCGGCGATCTGCGCGTTTCGCTGTCGCCACTCGCCTTGCTCGTCGGGCGGGCGCGGCTGGCATTCGAGGGAGCGGGTGCCGATGGCCGGCCGATTGCGGGGGCGGCGTCGGTCAGCCGCCATGCAATAGGGATGGAAAGCGTCACCGCCAGCCTGCCCGCCGCCACACTCTTCGCGCCGCTTCCCGTCACCACCTTGGCGCTGGAGGACGTGACCGTTCGTTTTCGCGACGGCGTGTGCGAGGAAGCAGGGGGCCGTGTCCGGGCGACCGTGGTGGGCGAGGCGGGGGGGCTGCCACTGCCCCCCAGCATGATGGGCACCGCGCGGTGCGAGGCGGGCGCGCTCCTGCTGCCGATGACGGGGCAGGGGGGCACGGAGGCGGTCAATCTGCGCATCCGACCGGATGGCCGATACACCGCCGACCTGGTCCTGAGCCCAAGCGATCCGGCGGCGGCGGCGAAGCTGGAGCAGCTGGGCTTTGTGGCGGCGACGGGCGGCGGATACCGACTTTCGGCGGAAGGGCGCTTTTGACCGCTTGACGAGTGCGGGTGATCCCGTTTAGGGGCGCAAGCCTTCGCGGCGACCGTAGTTCAATTGGTTAGAGCGCCGGCTTGTGATGCCGGAAGTTGCGGGTTCAAGTCCCGTCGGTCGCCCCATAATTTCGGCCATTTCCTGGCCACGGCACCGGCCCTTTTCACGCCCGTGTCCTCCCGCTATCCATCATCGATGGGGTGGCCGGGTCGGCAGACTCGGTCCGGTTCCGCATCTGTCGGACCGAAGGACGAGCATGACGAACTGGGGCTTTCCCGATTTCGACGCGCATGAAGGCGTGCATCTGTTCACCGATCCCGCTTCGGGCCTGCAGGCGGTCATCGCCGTGCACTCGACGCATCTCGGCCCGGCGGCGGGTGGCGCGCGCTTCTGGAACTACGGCACGCCCGCGCTGGCGATCACCGACGCGCTGCGCCTGTCGCGCGGCATGAGCTACAAGAACGCGATGGCGGGTCTGGCGCTGGGCGGCGGCAAGGGCGTGGTCCTCGCGGCCAAGCCCGGCGACGTCATCACCACCGCGCAGCTCGAAGCCTTTGGTCGTGCGGTCGAGTCGCTCGGCGGCCGGTACGTGACGGCCGAGGACGTCGGCATGTCCGAGGAGCGGATGAAGATCATCGCGACCCAGACCCGCTACGTCTCCGGCCTGCCGGTGGCGAGTGGCGCGGCCGGCGGCGATCCCGGCCCCTACACAGCGCACGGCGTCTATCTGGGCGTCAAGGCGGCCGCCAAGCGCGGTTTGGGTGCGACCGACATGAAGGGCGTTCGCGTCGCGATCCAGGGCGTCGGCTCGGTCGGCGGCGGGCTGGCCAAGCTGCTCGCCAAGGATGGCGCGGTACTGACCATCGCCGATGTGAACCAGGCGCGGGCGGAAGCGATGGCGGCGGAATTGGGCGCGAGCGTCGCCTCGGCCGACGAGATCCTGTTCTCCGATGTCGATCTGGTCAGCCCCAATGCGCTGGGCGCGGTGCTGAACGCCGATTCGATCCAGCGGCTGAAGGCCAAGGTCGTCGCGGGCGGCGCCAACAACCAGCTGGCGACCCGCGAGGACGGCGCGCGTGTGGCGGAAGCAGGCATCCTCTATGCGCCCGATTACGTCATCAATGCGGGCGGCATCATCAATGTCGGCCTGGAATATCTGGGCCAGGGCGACGAGGCCGAGGTCATGGCGCGCATCGCCAAGATCCCCGAGCGTCTGGAACAGGTGTGGCAGCGTTCGGCCGAGACGGGTCATCCCGCGTCGGACGTGGCGGACGAGATCGCGCAGGGGCTGATCGGGCGCTAAAGCCACCCGACGCTGCTGAGTTCCACGCCCCTCCCGCTTGCGGGAGGGGATGGGGGAGGGCAAGGCCACGGGCGACAGGCTCGGTGAGACACCATGCCCTCCCCAAACCCAGTTTCAGGTAAACGATGCCCCGCATCGTTTAGGTCATGCCGGGGGCATGACCGACCTGAAACTCGCCTGCGGGAGGGGCTTAAGAAGAGAGTGAGCCGCCCCCTCACTCACACCCATCGAAAATCCCATGCGCATTCGCGGTTGACGAACCGGCCCCCCGCGCCCATTTGCCAATCGGATCAAATTCGTCCGATTGGAGATCATGCGCCTTTCCAGCCTAGCCGATTATGCGGTCGTGATGATGACCGCCGCTGCGCGCGAAGGTGCGGGCGGGCGGAGCAATGCGACCTTGCTGGCCGGGCAGACAGGCGTGCCTTTGCCGACCGCGCAGAAGCTGGTCAGTCGTCTGGCGGGCGCTGGCCTGATCGAGAGCACACGCGGCACCGGCGGCGGCATCCGCCTCGCCCGTGACGCTGACACGATCAGTCTGGCCGATATCGTCGAGGCGGTGGACGGCCCGATCGCGTTGACCGCCTGTGTCGATGGCGCTGCGCATGACTGCGGCCTGGAAATGCAATGTCGCGTCCGACCGCATTGGCATGTCGTCAATCAGGCGGTACGCGCCGCCTTTTCCGGGGTGACGCTCGCGACGCTCGCCGCCGATCCTGTTGAATCGCAAGTGATGGGCGCGTCCTCGCGTCCGGGGGTATTCGCCTGATGGCCACGAAGAATGCAGAGGCGCTCGCCGCCGCCAACAAGAAGTATGAGTGGGGCTTCGCCACTGACATCGAGCAGGACTTCGCGCCCAAGGGGCTGAGCGAGGATACGGTCCGCTATATCTCGGCCAAGAAGGGCGAGCCCGAATGGATGCTCGACTGGCGGCTAAAGGCATTCCGCCTGTGGCAGACGCTGGAGACGCCCGACTGGGCCAAGCTGAATATCCCGCCGATCGACTATCAGGACGCGTATTACTACGCCGAGCCCAAGCAGAAGAAGACGATCGCGTCGCTGGACGAACTCGATCCCGAAATCCGTCGGACCTATGAAAAGCTGGGCATCCCGATCGCCGAGCAGGAAGTGCTGGCGGGCGTCGAGGGCGCGCGCAAGGTCGCGGTCGACGCGGTGTTCGACAGCGTCTCGGTCGCGACCACCTTCCGCAAGGAACTGGAAGCCGCGGGCGTCATCTTCCGTTCGATCTCCGAGGCGATCAAGGAATATCCCGATCTGGTCCGCAAGTGGCTGGGCAAGGTCGTGCCGCAGCGCGACAATTACTTTGCGACGCTCAACTCGGCGGTCTTTTCGGATGGCACCTTCGTCTACATTCCCGAGGGCGTTCGCTGCCCGATGGAGCTGTCGACCTATTTCCGCATCAACGCGGAAAATACCGGTCAGTTCGAGCGCACGCTGATCGTCGCGGACAAGGGGGCCTATGTCTCCTATCTCGAAGGCTGCACCGCGCCGATGCGCGACGAGAACCAGCTGCACGCGGCGGTCGTTGAACTGGTCGCGCTGGACGATGCCGAAATCAAATATTCGACCGTCCAGAACTGGTATCCGGGCGACGAGAATGGCGTCGGCGGCATCTACAACTTCGTCACCAAGCGCGCGCTGTGCCAGGGCAAGAACAGCAAGGTGTCGTGGACCCAGGTCGAAACCGGCTCGGCGGTGACGTGGAAATACCCAAGCTGCGTGCTGGCGGGCGATGGCTCGGTGGGCGAGTTCTACTCGGTCGCGGTCACCAACAACCGCCAGCAGGCCGATACCGGCACCAAGATGATCCATCTCGGCAAGAATACCCGCTCGACCATCGTGTCGAAGGGGATTTCGGCCGGGCGCTCGGACAACACCTATCGCGGACTGGTCCGTGTGGCCGCGACCGCCGAGAATGTCCGCAACTTCACCCAATGCGACAGCCTGCTCCTGGGCGACCAGTGCGGCGCGCACACCGTGCCCTATATCGAGGTGAAAAACCCCAGCGCGCAGATCGAGCATGAGGCGACGACCAGCAAGATCAGCGAGGACCAGCTCTTCTACGCGATGAGCCGCGGGCTGGACCAGGAAGCGGCGGTCGCGCTGATCGTCAACGGTTTTGCGCGTGAAGTCTTGCAGCAGTTGCCGATGGAATTCGCGGTCGAGGCGCAGAAGCTGTTGGGGATTTCGCTGGAAGGAAGCGTTGGGTGACGTACATCCTGCTTTTGCCGCTGTTTGTTCCTGCGGTGGTAATTGCGCTGATTTTAGCAGTTTTTCTGGATATTACAATAAGACTGCCGCGTGTAGTAGTTTTAATGATCGCCGTATTTATTGCGCCCGTCGGGTCAATTTTGTTCTTCTATATTGGCGCGGGTGGGTTGGGGTTGATGGCTGTGCTCTTGACTCCATTGTTTTTGCTCTTCGGGGTCGTAGGTGCCCTGATAGGTTTGAAGGTTGTCGACGTAGTTCGCGATTTGCGCGGTCATGATCAAATTTAGATGTTGGATGCGATGCTGAAAATTGAAAACCTCCACGCCGAGATTGACGGCAAGCCGATCCTCAAGGGCCTGACGCTCGAGGTCAACGCGGGCGAAGTCCATGCGATCATGGGACCGAACGGCGCGGGCAAGTCGACGCTAGGCTATGTGCTGGGCGGGCGTCCGGGGTATGAAGTGACCGAGGGTTCGGTGACGTTCGATGGCGTCGACCTGCTCGAGCTGGAGCCGAACGAGCGCGCTGCGGCGGGCCTGTTCCTGGGCTTCCAGTATCCGGTCGAAATCCCCGGCGTGTCCAACGTCCAGTTCCTGCGCGAGAGCCTGAACGCGCAGCGCGGGCAGCGCGACGAAAAGCCGCTGTCGGGGGCCGAGTTCCTGAAGCTCGCCCGCGCGCAGGCCGATGGGCTGGGGCTGAACCAAGACATGCTCAAGCGTCCGGTCAATGTCGGCTTCTCGGGCGGCGAAAAGAAGCGCAACGAGATGGTCCAGATGGGCATCCTGAACCCCAAGTTCGCGATCCTTGATGAAACGGACTCGGGCCTCGACATCGACGCGTTGCGCATCGTCGGCGACGGCATCAACCGGATCATGCGCGCCCCCGACAAGGCGGTGTTGCTGATCACCCACTATCAGCGACTGCTCGACTATGTGCAGCCCGACCGGGTGCATGTGCTGGCGGATGGCCGCATCGTGCGCTCGGGCGGCCCCGAACTCGCGCTCGAACTGGAGCGGGAAGGCTATGCGGGCGTCGAGGGAGCGGCGGCGTGACGACCACGCTGGAACTCCCCTCGACGCGCGAAGAGGCGTGGCGCTGGGCCGATATCGACGCGCTGCGGCGCGCGGCGGAGAGCGAGCGGGCGGTGCCGGTCGCGGGGGCGGATCGCTTTCTCGATCTGCCGGGCGCACGGTTGTTGTTCGTGGACGGCGTGCTGGATGAAAGCGCCAGCCATCTCGGTCCGGTCCAGCTGACTCAGATCGACGCGAGCGACCACCCGCTCGGGCGCCAGGCGCTGGGCCGTGGCTGGTCGCTGCGGCTGGACCGCGACGCCGTCGCCGATCCGGTGCAGATCGTCCATGTCGCCAGCGGTGCGGCCAATCATCTGCCCGCCGAGATCGTGCTGGCCGAGGATGCGGCGGCACAGGTCTATGAGACCTATGTCGGGCGCGGTTGGACCAACCGGCTGACGCGCGTGAAGCTGGCGGCGTCGGCGCGGCTGATGCGCGCGGTGCGTCTGTTGCAGGACGACGGCTTCGTGTCGCTGCGCGAGGAAGCCGAGCTGGGCGAGGGCGCGAGCCTGACCGCGACCTTCCTGGCGGCGGGCAATATGGGCGCGCGGATCGACGGCGGGATCACCCAGACCGGCGACGGCGCCTATGCCGAGTTCGGCGGCGCGCTGCTGACCAAGGGTGAATTGAAGCAGGAGTGCGCCGTGGCCTTGCGCCATGCCGCGCTGAACGGGCAGAGCCATCAGCTGTGGCGCGCGGTCGCTGCCGACCGCAGCCAGGCGAGCCTCGCTGCGCGGGTGGAGGTAGCGCGTGACGCCCAGAAGACCGATGGCGAGCAGTCGCTTCGCGGCCTGCTGCTCCAGCGGACGGCGACGGTCAATTTGAAGCCCGAGCTGGAAATCTTCGCAGACGACGTGAAGTGCGCGCATGGCGCGACGGTGGGCGAGCTGGATGCCAAGGCACTGTTCTACATGCAGAGCCGTGGCATTCCGAAGCCGCGCGCGCAGGCGCTGTTGACCCGCGCCTTCGTGGCGGATGCGATCGACCGGATCGGCAACGAGGTGGTGCGCGAAGCCTTTGCGGCGGACGCCGACGCCTGGCTGGAGGCTGCGCTTTGACCAGCGCCGCGCCTCTGGATCGGGTGACGGATTTTCCGGCGATCCCGGACGGCTGGGCCTATCTCGACACCGCCGCGACCGCGCAGAAGCCGCAAGCCGTGATCGACGCGATCACGCGGGCCTATGACACCAGCTATGCCACGGTGCATCGCGGCGTCTATCAGCGCTCGGCCGACATGACCGTCGCCTATGAAAAGGCGCGCGAGGCGACGGCGCGGTTCATCGGCGCGGGGTCGGCCAACGAGATCGTCTTCACGCGTGGCGCGACCGAGGGGATCAACCTTGTTGCGCAGTGCTGGGCGGCGACGAACCTGAAGGCGGGCGACCGCATTCTGTTGTCGATGCTGGAGCATCACTCCAACATCGTCCCGTGGCAGATGGTGGCCGAGCGGCTGGGCGTCGCGATCGACGTGTTGCCGCTGACTCAGGATCACCGCGTCGATCTTGATGCGATGGCACGCATGTTGACGCCCGCGCACAAGCTGGTGGCGCTCGGCCATGTGTCGAACGTGCTGGGCTCGGTGCTCGATGGCCGTCGCGCGGCCGATCTCGCACACGGCGTCGGCGCGAAGATCCTGCTCGACGGGTGCCAGGCGGTGCCGCGCATCGCCGTCGATGTCGCCTCGCTGGATTGCGACTTCTACGTCTTTTCGGGTCATAAGCTCTACGGCCCGACCGGCATCGGCGTGCTGTGGGCGCGGCCCGAACTGCTCGACGCCATGCCGCCCTATCAGGGTGGCGGGTCGATGATCGACCGGGTCAGCTTCGAGAAGACCACCTACGCCCCGCCGCCGGGCCGGTTCGAGGCGGGGACGCCGCATATCGTTGGCGCGCTGGGGCTTCACGCCGCGATCGATTATGTGTCGGCCATCGGGTTGGACGCGATCCATGCGCATGAGGCGGCTCTGGTCGCCCAGGCGCGCGAAGGGCTGTCGGCGATCAACTCGGTGCGATTGCTGGGGCCGGAAGACTCGGCGGGAATCGTCAGTTTCGCAGTCGAGGGGGTTCATCCCCACGACATCGGCACCATATTGGACGAGAGCCGGGTGGCGATCCGCGCGGGCCATCATTGTGCCCAGCCGCTGATGGAGGCGCTAGGCCTTCCCGCCACCGCGCGGGCGAGTTTCGGCGTGTATAACGGACCCGATGACGTCGCGGCGCTGGTGGATGGCGTCCGACGGGTCACGAGGATTTTCGGATGAGCGATTATAGAATCGAAGAGGTCGACAGCGTGGCACAGCCGCCCAAGGCGCGCGTGCAGGATGTCGTCGAGGCGCCAGCGGAGCGGCAGCGCGATTATCTGTCGGGCTTCCTGTCGCAAAAGCCGACCGCCGACGATCCGACGCAGCCGGGCGGCGCGCTGTACGATGGCATCATCGACGCGCTGAAGGATATTTTCGATCCCGAGATTCCGGTCAATATCTATGACCTGGGGCTGATCTACGGCGTCGAAGTGACCGAGGGCGGCCATGCGGTCGTCACCATGACGCTGACCACGCCGCATTGCCCCGTCGCCGAGTCGATGCCGGGCGAGGTCGAACTGCGCGTCTCGGCGGTGCCGGGGATCGCGACCGCGGACGTCAACCTCGTCTGGGATCCGCCCTGGGACCCGCAGAAAATGTCGGACGACGCCAAGCTCGAACTGGGGATGCTCTGACCATGGCGACGACCTTGCGGGCGCGTCCAGCCGCGCTGAACCTGACGCCGTCCGCCGAGGCGCGGATCGCCGACCTGATGGCGCGTGCGCCGGAGGGAGCGATTGGGGTGAAGCTGTCGACGCCGCGCCGGGGTTGTTCGGGGCTGGCCTATTCGGTCGATTACGTCACCGAGGCCAAGGCGTTCGACGAGAAGATCGATACGCCGGGCGGCACTTTGTTCGTCGACGGTGGATCGATCCTGTACCTGATCGGCTCGACCATGGATTGGGTCGAAGACGACTTCACCGCCGGGTTCGTGTTCCAGAACCCGAACGCCAAGGGCGCGTGCGGGTGCGGGGAAAGCTTTACGGTTTGAGGTGAAGGTTTCCCCTTCGCCATCGTTCAGGCGGAACGGAGGTTAGGATGCCCTCTCTCTTCCGATGCGAGAGGGAAGGGGGCCGCCCATCGTCGGCGGGTGGGGAGGGTGAGGGCAGTAATTTAAACCCGGTGGTCCAACTTTAGGCTGGCCCCATCCCACTCCACCGCCAGATCGCGATAATCGGTCACCATCACATGAGCGGTGTCCATCGGATGACGATGCGTCTGGCTGACGACCATCACCGCCATCCCCGCCGCCTCTGCCGCAGCGATCCCGGCGGGGGCGTCCTCGAATGCCAGGCAATCCTGGGGCGCGACGCCCAGCCGCTTTGCCCCCAGCAGGAAGCCATCGGGCGCAGGCTTGCTCCGCTCCGCATCCTCCGCCGTCACAAATACGCCCGGTAGCGGCAGCCCGGCCGCCTTCAGTCGTACCTCCGCCAGCCGCTTGGGCGCGGAGGTCACGATCGCCCAGCGATCGGGCGGAAGCGCGGCCAGGAATGCGCCTGCGCCGCCGATCGGGTCAACATCGTCGACATCCAGCATCTCCGCCTCGGTCAGGGCATGGGCCTCCGCCACCGGATCGACGCCAGGCAGGTTCAGCCGCCGGATCGTCTCGACCGACTGAACGCCATGAATGGTCGGCAGGAACGCCGCGACGTCCAGCCCCTGCCGCGTCGCCCAAGCGGTCCAGGCGCGTTCGGCGGACGCGATCGAACTCAGGATCGTCCCATCCATGTCGAACAGGAATGCGCCGAAGCGCCGGGTCGGCAGGGGGGTGGTCATTGGGGCGTGGTCATCCCGCTCAGTTGGCCTGGAACACGCCGCAGGCGATGCGGCCGCCGCTATTGCCGCTGGGGTCGGTCTTCAGGTCGTCGGCAGCGGCATGGATCACGATCGCCGAGCCGTCCGCATCGAGCAGCCCCGCCATGGTCGCACCGGGCAGCACGACGCCGAGCGTTCCGCGCCCGTCATTGCCGACGGTCATGTTGGGCATGTCGCCTTCATGCGGACCCTGCGGGTTCATGCTGCCATGCTGGCGTTGCGTGGGGTTCCAGTGGCCGCCCGCCGTGGTGAAGTCCGGCGCGTCGCAGCGGCCGACGGTGTGGACATGGACGCCGTGCATCCCCGCAGGCACGTTCATCGCGTCGAGCGTCACGCGAAGCCCGCCCGCCACCTCGGTCGCGGTGGCGCGGCCCGCGTCCGCGCCAGTCGCGGTCTTCAGCATCGCGGTCGCGCTGGCGCCGTTCGGCGTGGGGGAGCCCGTCTCCATCTTGGTCTGGTCGCAGGCACCCAGGCCCAGCGCAACGGTGCCGATGGTCAACAGCGTGAGATATTTCATGACGGAAGCTCCCTGTTCGATACGGATGTTTGCGACGTGTTACCCGCCGGCTTCAAGCGGCCAACGCATCACGGGTTCATAGGATGCGCCGCCATGCCCCAGATGGCTTTGGTAGAGGACCAGATGCTCCATGGCGAAGGGCGCGCTCGACAGGCCCGCATGAACCGCGCGCCATCCCTCGATCTCGGGCGCGCGTCCGGCCGAGCCGGGCAGGCGGGCGAGCGTGATGTGCGGCAGATAGGCGCGCGATTCGGGCGACAGCCCGGCCCGAACACAGGCCTGATCGACCTTGCGGTGCAGATGGACCAGCGCATCGTGCGGCGTGACCCCCGCCCAAAGCGTATCGACCCGCCCTTTGCGATCGAAGGTGCCGACACCCGAAATCCGCAACCGGGGCGCGGGCGCATGGACCTGTCCCAGCGCGGCGGCGATGTCCTCGGCCACCGGGCGGTCGACCTCGCCGATGAAGCGCAGGGTCAGGTGCAGCTGCTCGTCATCCTGCCAGCGGGCCTGGGGAATGCCGTCCATGGCGTCGGCGAGTTGGTCGCGAATGGCGCGCGGCGGGCGAAGGGCGACGAACAGGCGATGCATGACAAAATATGTCTATCGCATTCCGTAAGCGCCACGGGAACCTCTTGTGCTTGAAAAGCGTCGCGGAGAGAGCGATATTTCCATCAACCGGCATATGGCCGGGCAAAGGAGCAATAGTTCACCATGGCAAACTGGTCTGATCCACGGCCGAGCGCCGCGCCGTTCGGAACCACCGCCACCACGGGCTCGACCGCCTATGATGCGGGTCTGCGTTCGTACATGCTGTCCGTCTATAACTACATGACGTCGGGCGTGCTGCTGACGGGTATCGTCGCGCTGCTCTTCGCATGGGGTGGGCGCGACAGCATGGCCGCGCAGGTCTTCCTGCATGGCGGCGCGCTGAAATATGTCATCATGTTCGCGCCGCTGGGCTTCGTGTTCGCGCTGAGCATGGGCGTGACCCGCATGAAGACCTCGACGATGCAGCTGCTCTTCTGGGCGTTCGCGGTCGTCATGGGGCTGTCGCTGTCGACCATCTTCCTGGTCTATAGCGGCGGTTCGATCGCAGGGGCGTTCTTCGCCACCGCAGCGGGCTTCGCGGCGCTGAGCCTCTATGGCTATACCACCAAGCGTGACCTGTCGGCGTTCGGCACCTTCCTGATCATCGGTCTCGTCGGCCTGATCGTCGCCAGCATCATCAACATCTTCCTCCAGTCGGGGACGATGGGCCTGGTCATCAGCTTCGTCGGCGTGCTGCTGTTCGCTGGGCTGACCGCCTATGACACGCAGCGTACCAAGTCGATGTATTACGAGGTGCGCGGCACGTCGATGCAGGACCGCGTGGTCATCATGTCGGCGCTGAGCCTGTATCTCGACTTCATCAACATGTTCATGTTCATCCTGCGTCTGACCGGCTCCAGCCGCGACTGATCGGATCGGACGGACTGATCTCAAGGGCTCGGCGGAGTGTCTGCCGGGCCTTTTTTCGTGAGAAGGGGATTCGGCGATGCGCCTGTCGATTGAGGTGGCGCTCGACTATAGCCTGACGAGCCCGGCCGATATCCTGCTCCAGATCGAGGCGGCGGCGACGCCCGACCAGCGGCTGGAGCATCAGTCGCTTACCATCTGGTCCGATCACCCGGTAACCGCCGTACGGGGCGAAGACGGGATAGGCCAGCGTTGCTGGGTGCGCGCGGATCATGGCCTGGTTGCCCGATACGAAGCGGTGGTTGCGATCGAGCGCCCCGTCCTCCGGCTGGAGGGGCTGGCGGCGACCTCGGCAAGGGCGCTGTCGGGCGACCTCATCCCCTATCTGTTGCCCAGCCGTTATTGCGAGTCGGATCGGCTGGAGGGGTTCGTCCGCCAGCGCTTTTCCGGGCTGAGCGGCGGTACGATGGCGGCGGCGCTGGCCGATTGGGTCCAGACCCGGCTGACCTATCAGGCGGGCAGTTCGAGTGGCACCACCACCGCGCTCGATACCTTCGGTATGCGCAGCGGGGTGTGCCGCGATTATGCGCATCTCCTGGTCGCGCTGGCCCGCGCCGCGGAGATACCGGCACGCTGCGTCGCGGCCTATGCGCCGGGCGTCGACCCGCCCGATTTCCATGCGGTGGCCGAGTTGTGGCTGGAGGGCGGCTGGCATCTCGTCGATGCGACCGGCATGGCGCGCGCCGACGAGATTGCTCGGGTATGCGTCGGTCGGGATGCGACCGACATCGCCTTCATGACCGTCTTCGGCGAAGCGCGCTTCTGCGATCAACGCGTTACGGTCCGGCGGTTGGACTAGCCCTGGCAGGAACGGTTGTCCGATCTGGCTCGTTGATCCTGTCCACTATGATGGGGAAGTGACATGAACGACAGCATCGACGATCGCGCGTTGGACAGCGTCTCGGTCGCGCCGGGCGGCGAGCAGGCCGAGCAGGGCAACCGTCCGCGTCCGCCCGAACAGGATGCCGGGCAGGACTCCGACATCACGGAGAGCCTCGACAAGAATCCTGAGGATATCGATGCGCAGCTCGACGAGAGCCTGGACGAATCGATGGACGCCAGTGATCCGCCCTCCAACACCCAGCCTGGCCGTGACGGCCCTGCCGAGTCGTCGGGCTATACCGACGAGGATCGCTGATCCGGCGACGATGACCGGGCGGGGGCCTTTTCCCGGCCTTCGCCACGGCGCCGTCTGGTCGGCAAAGGTCGGCCGTTGCGCAGTCGCAACAAGCTTTGTGATTGTGTCGTGCAGCGCACGTCGAACAGGAAATTGATTGCCCCGATTGCCGTTCGTCGCAATCTATGTTGCGGCGCGGCGCATTTCATGTTCGTTTGTCTTCCGCCGGTTCAGCGTTGCGTTAACCAATTGAGCGCATGATGATCGGGTTGGTTCGATTGGGCGGGGTGATGATATGGGATCAAGGAGCAGACCGGCCGAAGGCGCGATGACCTTGGCGGAAATGAAGGAATTTGCGGGTTTCGCGGCGGCGACGCAGCGTTATATCCGCCGGTCGCTCGACATCGGGCTGGACCGCGAGGATGCTATGGTGCGCTGGTCGCGCGATGTCGTCGAGGCGGCAAGCATCCGCGCCCAGGCCCGATTGTATCGCAGCCTGCCCGAGATTCGTCACCTCATCCCGGTCGACAGCGGCCTCGAGGCGCTGGAGCCCTTCATGGCGCCGTTCGTGACCATTGCGGCTTTCGACCTGGGGCAGGGGCGGCTGACCAGCTTCTCGGCCTTTCGGTTCCTGTACGAGCGGCTGATCGGGGCCGAGGTGCGCCCGTGGCTGCCGTCGGTGTTCTGCGCGGCGGCGGCGTTGCCGCATCTGCATCCGGAGTTGCGGCGGAAGCTGCTTCAATCGATCAGCGAGGCGGCGGCGACTGCGGCAGGCTGGTCGAGCCGTCAGCCTGCCTTCTTCCCGCATTGGGTCGAGAAGGTCGACACCAACGGCACGTCGCTGGCCAATTGACGGGGCGGCGATGACGGGCCGGGGGGCTCCGTCATCGATCCAATTCCTCCCCGATGAGGGGAGGAATTACCTCACCGGCACGCCCGCCAGCCCATCGCGCCACGATAGGCCTGGTCCAGGTGGAAATGATCGGCGTGCGCGGCATTATAATCGGGCGACAGGGTCGTCGCGAACAGATCACATGCCTGGTCGCGGACCCGGTGCAGGAATTGCCCCGCCGCGCCCTTGTCCTTCCAATCGCGCACGACGCTGATCCGGCGTCCGTCTTTCAGGCGAAAGCCCGCGATATCGACGGCATTGGCGCGGGCGTGTTCGCTCCAGTCGCTGCCGCTCCGGCCGCTGATCCGGCGGCAGTTGTAGCTACCCAGATGATCGACCGCGACGACCGTGCTACCCAGCAATTCGCGGGCGGCAGGCTGGACCGCGTCCCATTCCCACAGCGCCAGCGAGGCGGCGACCGGGCAGGAGATACCGAGCGTCGCCGGCTGATAGCGGATCGCCTGCGCCCCGCCCGAGGTGAATCTGACCGCATCGTCATAGCCGCATTGCGCGCCGTCCGAGCGGCTGGGAAGCGCATTGTAGCGGATACCTGCCCGGTCCAGCAGCCTCAGGCACTGCGCCTTGTCCTGGGTCAGTGCGGTCAGCTTGCGTCCGGTGAACATCCCCACCGGCTGGCCGAGGTCGAGCGGCGCCCAGGGTACGTCTTGCGGATTACGCCGCGCCCAGCCCCACAGCAGCAACGCAAGCATCGCCAGCCCTGCGAGCACGACTAATAGGATCGTCCATCGCCGGAGCGCCCGCATCACCCGCGTTTCGCGCTGGCGACGGGCTCGGAGGTGATCGGATAGCCCAGATCGTCGGGGATACAGATGGATGGCACGCCGTCACGCTCCGCCTGAAAGGGGATGATCCGTCGGATCGGCCAGGCCCGCGCATCGGCGGCGGCGGAAGGGAAATCGCGAAACAGCGCCAATCGTTCCAGCGTCCGGCGCGTGGGGAAGATGATCCGGATGGCGCCGCTGTCCGCCTGGGCCAGCGCCTCGCGCGCGGTCATCCAGACGGCGCGTACCGTCTCGGCCCCATCGATCGCGGGTTCGGAGGCTCCGCGTGCGATCGCCGCCAGATAGAAACGCGCGTCAAACCGGCGAACGGGTACGTGCTCGGGGCACCAGCGGGCGAACGGCGTCAACACATGGGTGTCGATCGTCAGCCTGTGATCGACCAGCGTCTGCGCAAAGGATCGCCCCTTCGCCATCGCCGCGCGCAGGTCGGTCAGCGTGGCCGCATCGGGCGACGGCGACAGTCCGATGCTCAGGCCGACCTCCTCGATCGTTTCGCGGATCGCGGCAATCCGGGCCGCCGTTTCTTCCGGATCGGGGTCATGGGGGGAAAGGAGTGCATGATCGCCCGGATCCACCCGCCCGCCGGGAAAGACCATCGCGCCGCCGAGAAAGGCGAGCGTGGCGCCGCGCTCGACCATCAGGATTTCGGGGAGGGAAGCGGTCTCTGCGCCCTCGCGCATCAGGATCAGGGTCGCGGCAGGGATGGGATCAGGAGGCATCATCGGTCCGGCACGATCACGAGGGCGGCGAGAATGGACGATGCAAGGGGAAGCGGGGTGGTGGAGCTGAGGGGAATCGAACCCCTGACCTCTGCAGTGCGATTGCAGCGCTCTCCCATCTGAGCTACAGCCCCGCCCCGTGACCCGACCATGATCGGGAGCGACGCCATTAGCCCGTGATCGGGGACGACGCAACAGCGCTTTGCAGACGCAACCCAAAATTTTTGAGGCGCTTTCGGCCTCCTGCATCACTCCGTCCGTCGCTGCTGGCATGGGGGCGACGGAACATGTCTTGATGTGCCTCATTGAAACATCCGGAAGGCACGGCCCGCCGGACGAGCGGCGTCGGCCCCCGCAGGACCGAATTTCAGGAGGGTTTAGGATGGCTTACGATCGCTATTCCCGCGACGCCAATCGTGGCGACCGCGACTTCGACTATGGCCGGGATTATGGCTCGGGGCGCGACTACACCTATTCGAGCGCGCGCGAATATGACGCGGCGGGCGCGTATGACGACGACCGCAACGACAGCCGGAACGAAGGCCGTCGCGGCTATGGCGCGCGCGACTATGGTCATCAGGGCTATGGCCGCCAGGGCTATGACCGCGACAGCTATCGCGGGTCGCGCCAGGATTTTGGTGGCCGTCAGAATGAAGGCCGCTATGGCGAGGGTCGTTCGGGCCAATACGGCGCCTATCGCGGCGACGGCAACTCCGGCCGTGACTATGGTCGCGAAGGCTATCGCGGCGGGTCGAACTATGGCGATTCGTCGCGTGGCTATGGCTATACCGGCGACCGTTACGGCCGCGACGATCGCCAGGAGCGCAGCGATTACGGTCGCGCCGATTATGGCCGGGCCGATTATGGTCGTGCGCAGTCTGGGCGCGACTATGGCCGCCAGCCGCAGGGCTATGATTACGAGGATCGCGGCTTCTTCGCGCGCGCCGGGGACGAGGTGCGCTCGTGGTTCGGCGACGAGGAGGCGGAGCGTCGCCGCGATGCCGATGCCCGCTATGACGAGCGCTATTACGCGCAACAGGATCACGACTATAACCACTGGCGCTCGGGCCAGATCGCCGCGCTCGACCGCGATTATGACGAATATCGCAGCGAAAACCGCACCAAGTTCCAGAACGAGTTTTCGAGCTGGCGCACCGAGCGCGAAGGCCAGCGCGGCCTGCTGCCCCAGGTGAAGGAGCATCAGGAAGTCGTTGGTTCGGACGGCAGCCATGTCGGCACGGTCGACAAGGTGCGCGGCGACCGCATCCTGCTGACCAAGAACGATAAGGATGCAGGCGGCCAGCACCACTCCATCCCATCGCGCTGGCTGAAGTCGGTCGATGACAAGGTCACGCTGACCAAGACCGCCGACGAAGCCAAGGCCCAGTGGCGCGACGAGGAAAATGCGCGCGCCATGTTCGGCGACCGCACCAATGAAAACGACCGTTACGGTCAGGCGAACCGCTATGGTCAGAGCGGCGGCCAGACCGGCGGCCAGGCGAGCGGTTACGGCCAGAGTGCGACCGGTACGACCAGCGCCACCCAGAACGGCACCGGCACCGGCACCGCCACGAGCGCCACGGCGACGAGCGGCACCGGGACGACCTCGGACACGAATCGGGGCTTCTGATAAGGAAAAACGTCACTTAACGGTGACTTTCCCTGAAGGGCTCGGGTGGTTTTCACCCGAGCCCTTTCCATGTCTGCGGCAGGTTATGAAAGGATATGACGATGAAGGCTTGGACGCTGGCGGCGCGCCCCAAGGGTACCCCCATGCCGAACGATTTCGCGTTGGTGGAGCGCGACCTGCCCGCCCTGAACGAGGGCGAGGTGCGGGTCGCCAATCGCTGGCTGTCGGTCGACCCCTATATGCGCGGTCGGATGAACGACACGAAGAGCTATGTCCCGCCCTTCCAATTGGGTGAACCCATGCAGGGCGGTGCGATCGGCGAAGTGGTCGAGAGCCGCGCCGACGGCATCGCGGTCGGCGCCATGGTCAGCCATATGGCGGGCTGGCGTGACGAGGCGGTGTTGCCCGCCGCACAAGTCCAGCCGCTCCCCGATCTCGGTGTCGATCCGCAGGCCTATCTGGGTCAGTTCGGGATGCCGGGCATGACCGCCTATTACGGCCTTCTCCAGGTGGCCGAGGCCAAGCCGGGCGATACCGTGTTCGTCTCGGCGGCGGCAGGCGCAGTCGGCTCGACGGTGGTGCAGATCGCCAAGGCCAAGGGCATGACCGTGATCGGCTCGGCGGGTGGCGCGGAGAAGTGCGAGTGGGTGCGCTCGCTCGGCGCGGATGCGGTGATCAATTATAAGGCGGGCCAGTCGGTGGTCGAGGCGCTCGGCGAAGCTGCGCCCGATGGCATCGATGTATACTTCGACAATGTCGGCGGCGATCATCTGGACGCCGCGCTGGCCCATGCCAAGCTGAATGCGCGTTTCGCGATTTGCGGGATGATCGACGTCTATAACGACGCCAAGCCGACGAGCCTGAAGTATCTGGCCCGGCTGATCGGCAATCGCGTGCGGATTCAGGGCTTCATCGTCAGCGATTTCAAGGATCAGGCGGGTTTCCACCGCGACATGGCCGCGATGCTGAAGGACGGCCGCTTGCAGCGCGAGGAGACGGTGTTCGAGGGGCTGGACAAGACGCCTGAGGCGTTCCTGGCGCTGTTCACCGGCGGCAACAAGGGCAAGATGCTGGTGAGGCTGTAAGGAAGGACACTCTCCCTTTGCGCCCCCTCCCGCTTGCGGGAGGGGGCGTTTCATTGCTCAGATCGTGCCCGAAAACGTATCGCACTGCGCCGGGTCGCCCGTCTCCATGCCCCGGCGAAGCCAGCGCATCCGCTGTTCCGAGGTGCCATGGGTAAAGCTGTCAGGCACCACGCGGCCGGTGGCTTCGCGCTGGAGCGTGTCGTCGCCGATGGCGCGGGCGGCGGTCATGCCTTCCTCGACATCGCCCGGTTCCAGCCGGTCCCGGTTCTTCGCGGCCCAGACGCCCGCATAGCAGTCCGCCTGCAACTCCAGCCGCACCGACAGGGCATTGCCTTCCGCCTGGCCCGCCGCCTGTTGCGCCTGACGCACCTTGTCCGACGTACCGAGCAGCGTCTGGATATGATGGCCGAACTCATGTGCGACGACATAATAGCGGGCAAAGTCGCCCTTCGCGCCGAAGCGGTTGGCCAGTTCGTTGAAGAAGTTGGTATCGAGATAGATTTTGCGGTCGCTAGGACAATAGAAGGGGCCGACCGCCGATTGCGCGACGCCGCATCCCGACTGGGCAGTATTGCCGACGAAGAAGCGCAGGCCCGGGGGCTGGAAGCGCTGCCCCGACTCCGCGAAGATCTTCTCCCAGGTGTTGTCCGCATTGCTGAACGCACGACAGGTGTCGCGGCGCTCGGGCGAGGCTTCGCAGATTTGACGGACGCTCTGGCCCGAAGACGAGTCGGCGGACCGGGTGACGGGCGCATTGCCGCCGCCGTTGAGCAGGCCGAGCGGGTTCATGCCGACGACCGCCAGGATGATGAGCACGACTATGATCCCGCCGCATCCGAAGCGGCTGCCGATCAGCGGTAGCAGCCCGAAGAGCAGCCCACCGCCGCCGCCACCGAAGCCGCCGCCACTCTGCGCTTCGCCGACATCGATGTCGTTGTCATAATCGTCGAGCCGCATCGTCGTCTCACCCCTTTGTCATACAGCCCGCCTATGCAGGTCTTTGCCGTGAGGTTGAACCCGCAAAGCCTTCCGGCGGTTGCACGGGTCGGCATCTGATCGCATGGTGTCGCGCATACCAAGGGAGAATGGCATGTTCCTCAAGGGCAAGACGGCGGTGATCTCGGGCTCGACTTCCGGAATCGGGCTGGCCTATGCCAAGGCGCTGGCCGCGGAGGGCGCGGCGGTCGTGCTCAACGGTTTCGGCGAGGCCGACGCGATCGAGGCGAACCGCGCCGGGCTGGAACGGGCCAGCGGTGCGGCGGCGCTCTATGACCCCGCCGACATGACCCAGCCCGACCAGATCGCCGCGATGATCGGACGGGCGGTTGCCGAGACGGGCTCGTGCGACATCGTCATCAACAATGCCGGTATCCAGCATGTCGCCCCGATCGCGGAATTCCCGGTAGAGAAATGGGATGCGATCATCGCGATCAACCTGTCCTCGGCCTGGCACATGATGCGCGCGGCGATCCCGCACATGCGGCAAAAGGGCTGGGGCCGGATCATCACCACCGCCTCGGCGCACAGCCTGGTCGCCAGCCCGAACAAGTCGGCCTATGTCGCGGCCAAGCATGGCGTGGTCGGCATCACCAAGACCGTGGCGCTGGAGGTGGCGACCGATGGCATTACCGCCAACTGCATCTCGCCCGGCTATGTCTGGACGCCTTTGGTGGAGAATCAGATTCCCGACACGATGAAGGCCCGTGGGATGAGCCGCGAGCAGGTCATCGATGAGGTCCTGCTGAAGGCGCAGCCGACGAAAGAGTTCGTCACCATCGAACAGGTGGCGGCCCTCGCGCTGTTCCTCTGCCGCGATGAGGCCAAGTCGATCACCGGTGCCAATCTGTCGGTCGATGGCGGCTGGACCGCACAATGAAATGGCCGATGATCCTGTCGGGCGCGGTGCTGGCGGCGGGCGGCGTGGTGGAGGTCCAGGCGCAGCGGACCGAGCAGGCGAACGACTGGCGGCTGGCCGCGACCGAGGATGACCGGGTCCGCCTGCGCGGCTGGCGCAGCGCCTGGGTGAAGGGACTGGCGCAGGCACGGACGGGCGGCGCGGCAGCGGAGATTGCGGCGTTGGGGCCGCTCGTCGATCCCGATCACTCGATCGCGGAGCCGGAACTGCCCGATGGCGATTACCGCTGCCGCACGATCAAGATGGGAACGCAGGGGCGCGCGACGCTGACCTATGTCGCCTATCCCTATTTCCGCTGCCGGGTGGCGGGCGGCGGGAGGCAACTGAGCAAGATCGACGGATCGCAGCGGCTGACCGGGCGTATCTATTCCGACACCGACGCGCGCAGCATCTTCCTGGGCACGATGATACTGGGGGACGAGGAACGCTCCTATGCCTATGGCCGCGACCGGGCGCGCGACATGGCGGGGGTGGTGGAGCGGGTCGATCCGACTCACTGGCGGATCGCCTTTCCCTATCCGGCTTACGAATCGGTGGTCGACATTCTCGAACTGGTGCCCATCGTGCCCTGAACAGTCGCGGCATCGTCAACCGCCGGGGCAGCGGGCTGCGGCGTGACCGGCGCCACGGGCAGCGGCGGCAGCGAGGCGAGATAGGCCTTGCCGGGCTGTCCGATGACCGTGACCCGGTCGACATTGGCCTGCGCCACCGCCTTCAGATAGGAGCGCGGCTTCTTCATCAGGTCGGGATGATCGAGCCCGACCAGCCCCAGCCGCTGCGCCGCTTCCTGGACGAAATGGACGCAATTGCGCTCGTTGAGGTTGTATCGCGCGTCGCCGGTTTTCTCGTCCCAGGCCGCGACCAGCGCCAGGATGGCGGCATATTGCGCGTCGGTCATGACATAGGAAAACTGCGCGTCGCTCGTCGAGATGTAGAAGGGCTTGGAAATATCCAGACGTCCCTTGACCGAGCCCATCAGAATGGCGGGCGACACGGATTTGGCGGTGAAGCCGTAATTGGCATCGACCGGCTGGCCGGTGGCATCCACCGTACCGCGTAACGAGAAGAAGGCGTGCGGGAAGCTGTTCCCCAGCTCGTGGCTCCAGAAGGTGATCGTCACCGCGGCCTGGGCGGGCAGGGCGCATGTCAGCACCAGGAGCAGGACCGTCGCGAGTCGCAAGAGCATCGTCATGCCCCGTTCTTTAGCGCAGGATGCGGAGTCGTCGCAGCTGCATTCTCGCGCTTTTCCGGGCGGATATAGATGGATGACAGGCTGGGAACGGCCTGCCGGAGATCATCCTCCAACATCTCGATCATCGTTTCCGCGGTGCCCATCGGCAGGCTGTCGACGAAATCGGCACTGATCGCGGCGAAGATGCTGTCGGGCGCGGTGTGGATCGTGCGGACATGGTTGACGTGCGTGATCCAGGGTCGCGCGGCGACGATGCTGCGGATCGTCTCGACCACCTCCGGGTTGGCGCGCTCGCCGATCAACAGTCCCTTGGCCTCGCGCGCCAGCAGGATTGCGACCAGCCCCAGGACCAGTCCGATCAGGACCGAGGCGATGCCGTCGATCCGCGCATCGCCGGTCGCGTGGGACAGCCAGACGCCCAGCGCCGCGATGACCAGTCCCGCCAGGGCCGCCGAATCCTCGAACAGCACGATGAAGCCCGGCGGATCCTTCGAATCATGGATGGCGCGCCACCAGCCGCCATCGCCCTTGGTGCGCGAAAACTCCCGCACGGCGATGCTCCAACTCGCGCCTTCCAGCACAAAGGCGATGGCGAGCACGATATAATTGACCGTCGGATCGCGAAGGGGCTCCGGCGTCTGAATGTGCAGCCAACCCTCATAGATCGAAATGCCCGAGCCCAGAGCGAAGATCAGGATGGCGACGACGAAGGCCCAGAAATACAGCTCGCGGCCATAGCCGAAGGGGTGGATCGCATCGGGGCCACGCCTGGCGCGCTTCTGGCCATAGAGCAGCAGGATCTGATTGCCGCTGTCGACCACCGAATGCACGCCTTCGGTCAGCATCGACGATGAGCCGGTGATGCCGGCGGCGACGAACTTGGCAACGCCGATCCCCAGATTGGCCGCAAGCGCGCCGTACAGGACGATATTCTCGCGAATGCGCGCAGTCAGGCCGGTATCGGGCATGGCGCGTACAGCGTGCGATCGAAGCGCTTGTTCCGTGGGAAAAACAAACCCCGCCGAACGGGTTCGGCGGGGTCGCTTCCTTCCCCAAGGAAGAACGGTGCACATTTCGACGTCCCTCACTATGAACGGAGCTTCGGCGTTATACCGTCATCCGTTCGGCCGGAGCGAAGCCGAAGGCCAAGGGATCACTTCACGACGCGATCCGTCCCAGCCGGTGATACAGATGTGCGAACTTGACCGAGCGTGGGTCGTCGGCGACGCGCTTGACGTGTTCGGCGACAGCCTCCTTCATCAAGGCGAAGTCCTCCGTCGAGAAGACGGCGCGGCTGCGTTGCGGTTCGGTCTGCATGGCAATCTTTCCTTCTTCCAATGTCGATCAGGCGGCCTGGACGAATTGCGCGGCCTCGGTGGATTCGGCGAGCGCGGTGGTCGAACTGTCGCCGCCCGCGACCATTTGCGCGATGAGGTCGAAATAGCCGGTGCCCACCTCGCGCTGGTGGCGGGTCGCGGTATAGCCATGAGGCTCGGCGGCGAATTCGGCCTGTTGCAGCTCGGAATAGGCCGCCATGCCCCGGTCGCGATAGCCGCGTGCCAGCTCGAACATGCCGTAATTGAGCTGGTGGAACCCGGCGAGCGTCACGAACTGGAACTTGTACCCCATCGCCCCGATTTCGCGCTGGAAGCGGGCGATGTCGTCGCGGTCGAGATTGGCCTCCCAATTGAAGCTGGGCGAGCAATTATAGGCGAGCATCTTGTTCGGATGCTCGCGCCGGATCGCCTCTGCGAAGCGGCGTGCATCGTCCAGATTGGGCTTCGACGTTTCCCACCACAACAGGTCGGCATGGGGCGCGAAGGCCAGGCCGCGCTTGATGCAATGGTCGACACCCGTGCCGTCCCTCAGGCGGAAGAAGCCTTCCGCCGTCCGCTCGCCGGTCAGGAATTCATGGTCGCGCTCGTCCACGTCCGAGGTGATGAGCCGCGCGCTCTCGGCATCGGTGCGCGCACAGATGACGGTCGGCACGCCCGCGACGTCCGCCGCCAGCCGCGCGGCATTGAGGTTGCGGATATGCGCGGCGGTCGGGATCAGGACCTTGCCACCCAGATGCCCACACTTCTTTTCCGAGGCGAGCTGGTCCTCGAAATGCACGCCCGCCGCGCCCGCCGCGATATAGGCCTTCATGATCTCATGGCAGTTGAGCGGGCCACCGAAGCCGGCCTCGGCATCGGCGACGATGGGGGCGAACCAGTCGCGGGTCGCGCCGCCTTCGGCATGTTCGATCTGATCGGCGCGGGCAAGCGTCGCATTGATCCGCCGCGCCAGCTCCGGCCCGGCATTGGCCGGGTAGAGCGACTGATCGGGATACATCTGCCCCGCCGTGTTGGCATCCGCCGCGACTTGCCAGCCCGACAGATAAATCGCCTTCAGCCCGGCGCGGACCATCTGCATCGCCTGATTGCCCGACAGCGCGCCCAGTGCCGGGACATAATCCTCGGATTGGAGCAATTCCCACAATTTCAGTGCGCCGCGGCGGGCCAGCGTATGTTCGACCGCGATCGATCCGCGCAGCCGCGCCACATCGGCGGGGGTATAGGGACGGGCGATGCCGTCAAACCGCCCAGCGGGGGCAGGGACCAGATCCTGGAAGCTCGGCATCGCATCGTCCTTTACAATTTGACTGTTTCTGACGACGAGATTGCCCGGTCGATGATCGATGGAGAAGGCAGGACGCGCTTTCGCCGGGGTCACGTCGTCGCTGATCCGTCTGTACGGATTAGTCACTTTGTAAAGAATTGACAGTTCGTAGGTGACAGCGCACCCTGTCGTTCAAGGAGAGGGCAGTGAGCACAGCCAAGGTGATAGCGGGCCATGTCGTGCGGCGGCTGCGGCGGCAGAATGGTCTGTCACAGGCCGCGATGGCGGAGATGCTGGACATCTCGCCCAGCTATCTGAACCTGATCGAGCGCAATCAGCGGCCCGTCTCGGCGGCGTTGCTGGTGCGGCTGGTCGAGACGTTCGACTTCGACCCGCGCGCCCTGACCAGCGATGCGCCGGGCGGGGGAGCGGCGGCGATGCGGCGGCGCCTGGCTGATCCGCTGTTCGCCGATCTGGAGATCGATCGCGCCGAATTGGAGGAATGGCTGGCGGCCGCCCCCGGCGGTGCGGAAGCTTTCGCCCGCGCGTTCGACCGGCTGGCGGGCGCGGGGAGCGGAATGGCCGATGTGCCCGCCGCGCCCGACCCGACCATGGCCGTCCGGCGCGAGATCGAGCGGTGGCGCAATCATTTTCCCGATCTCGACGCCGCGGCCGAGGCGCTGGCCGACGAATTGCGGCTCGCGGCGGGCGATCTGTACGGCGCGCTGGCGGAGCGGCTGAGGGTTCGCCATGCCCTGTCCATCCGGGTGCTGCCGATCGACATCCTGCCCGACCGGCTCGTCCGGCTGGACCTTCATGCCCGACAGCTACAACTGTCCGAGATGCTGGAGGCCCCCGCTCGGGTCTTTGCGCTTGCGGTTCAACTCGCCCAGTCCGAGGCGCGCGGCGAGATCGAGGCGCTGGCGCGGGGGGCGGCTTTTGGCGATCGGATCGCGGAGCGGCTGTTCCGGCGTTATCTCGCGCAATATTTCGCCGCGGCCATCGTCATGCCCTATGCCCGCTTCCTGCGCGCCTGCGAGGCGACGGGTTATGATCTGGCGATACTCCAGCGACGGTTCGGCGTCTCGTTCGAGCAACTGGCGCACCGGCTGACCACGCTGAACCGGGTCGGCGCGCGCGGGCTGCCCTTTTTTCTGTTGCGCGTCGATCGGGCGGGGCAGGTGTCGAAGCGGTTGGCGGGGGCCGCCGACCCCGGTCTGGTCGAGGCGGAGGGTATGTGCCCGCTCTCGTCCGTCTTCCTGGCCTTCGACCGTAGCGGCGAACCGCTGGTCGAGATCGTCGTGATGCCTGATGGCGCGCGCTTCGTCACGCTGACGCACGCAACGTCGCGCGCCGGGCGGACGCTGTCGGGCGACTCCGGGCGATTCGCGATCATGCTGGGGCTGACGGCAGAGATGGCGGGACAGCTGGCGGCGATCCGGGGGCAGGACCCGATGAGCGGTCCGGCTACTTCCATCGGACCGGGCTGTCGCCGTTGCCTGCGGAGCGAGTGCCCGCAGCGCTCACACCCGCCGGTCGGGCGCGCCCTCTTGGTCCACGAACGCGAAAGAGGCGTCACGCCGTTCAATTTCGTCGGAGATTGATTCGTCCCGGAAGTATCATTTGGCCATGTTCCCGGGGCAGGGTGTCTGTCGTCCGCTACGCCCCGCGCAGGGGCGTCGCGCCGCAGGTACCTGCCGCCGTCAGGCGGCGCTTTGGCCGATCATCCGGATGATGTCATGCCCGGCATAAGGCTTGGGCACGAAACGGACTCCGACGGGCAAATGCTCGGCGACATGAAACTGCTCACCCGAAGTGACCACGATCGATACATGGGGATGCGACTGACGGACCCGTGCCGCCAGCGCGGCTCCATCGATCGAGCCGGGCATGGCGACATCCGTGAAGATCGCGCCAATTTCGGGATGTCGATCCAGCGCGAGCAGCGCTTCATCGGCGCTGTCCGCCTGGATCACCACATATCCCGCATCCTCGAAAACGAACTGAACGTGCATCAGCAGAAGCAGTTGATCTTCGACGATTAAAACGGTCGGAGGCGTCATATAACGCAAATAAAACCCGGCCGCCCCATTCGTTCCGAATCGGGTGTCATTTGGTCATGTTCGTCACGCGCCGCCGTCGGTCAGCCGCGCGAGTTGCTCCTTCGTCAGGGGCAGACGCATTGCGGGCGTCAGCTCGGACAGCTGCTGCACGCTCGTCGCGCTGGCAATCGGTGCGGTAACGCCGGGTTGCGCCATGAGCCAGGCGAGCGCGACCTGCGCCGGAGTGGCGCGGGTTTCGGCGGCCACCTCGTCCAGCGCCGCCAGCACCGCGCCGCCCTTGCCATGGAGAAGCTCGCCCATCCTTGCGCCGCGCACGCTTTGCGACAGATCGGCGTCGCTGCGGTATTTGCCGGTCAGGAACCCGGCGGCGAGCCCGTAATAGGGGACGACGCCGATATTTTCCGTGACGCTGTAATCCTGCAACTCGCCCTCGAACTTGTGGCGGCTGACCAGATTATATTCGGGTTGCAGCACATGATAGCGCGGCAGCCCGGCGGCGAGCGCCGCTTCATTGGCCGATTTCAGTCGCGCGGCATGGAAGTTGGACGCGCCGATCACCCGCACCTTGCCCGCCTGAACCAGCTTGGCAAAGGCCTCCATCACCGCCTCCTGCGGCTGGTCCTCGTCATCCTGATGCGCGAAATACAGGTCGATCCGGTCGGTGCCGAGCCGCTGGAGCGAGGCCTCCGCCGCCGCCGCGATCCGGGCGGGGGCGAGCTTTTCGCCACCTTCGCCCGGCAGCATCCCCACCTTTGTCGCGAGCAGCACCTGGTCGCGCTTGCCGCTGGCCTTCAACCATTCGCCGATCACCGCCTCGGACTCGCCGCCCTGATGGCCGTCGACCCAGGCGGAATAGACATCGGCGGTATCGATCATCACCCCGCCCTGATCGACAAAGGCGTCGAGCACCGCAAAGCTCGCCGCCCGGTCGGCGGTCCAGCCGAAGACATTGCCGCCCAGCACCAGCGGCGCGATCATCAGGTCGGTCGAGCCCAGGCGGCGAAGCGGCATGTCGGTCATGGCGTATCAGCTTTCGTTATCGGTGGGATTTCCCTCATCAACGTCCGAAGGCGCCATCGCGTTCAGATCGACCGCATTGGCATCGAGCATCGCGGCGGCTTCGTTCAACTGGCGGTTCTCCTCCTCGCTCAGCCCCGGGGGCTGGTTGTGGGAGGAACAGGCGGCCAGCGTCAGCAGCGCGGCGGTCATCAGGATGCGGGTCATGCGCGCCATCATGGCAAAGCCGGGGGTGGGAGGGGAAGGGGGAACCCGGCGGGCGGGGACGGGCGTTGTTGCCACCGGGTTTTCGGTTACGAGGTCAATGCCATGCTTGCATCGTTCAAAATGGGTCTGGTCGGCGGACAACGCGCGATGACGCCACTGGCGGCTGTGTCGATCGCCGCAGCACGCGGCCAGTTGCCGGTCGGCAAGGGCGTGCTGCGCTGGCTCGCCAACCCTGTCGTCGCGGCGGGCACGCTGGCGCTGGCGATCGGCGAAATGGCAGGCGACAAGCAGAAGACGGCCCCGGACCGGATCGTCCCGATCGGTCTGGCGGCGCGCTTCACCACATCGGCGATCGCCGGCGCCGCGCTCGCCTCGCCGAAACGTCGCTGGCTGGGCGCGGCGATCGGCGGGGTGACCGCGGTGGTCGCTTCCTATCCCGGCTGGCGTGGACGCATGGCGGCGCTGGGCCGCTATGGCCAGACAAAGACGGGTTTTGCCGAGGATGCTGCGGTGCTGGCAGGTGCGGTGGGCATCGTGCGGGGGCGGCGGGGATAAGGGCTATTCGGCCGGAAATAGCCGCGCCCACCATTTCCGGCCGAAATGATACCAGGCCAGTGCCAGCAGGAATACCACGATCAGCGGCGGCCCCGCATAAGCGAGCAACGATAGCAACATGGTGAGCGTCCAGGTCAGCGAGACGTAAGCCGCGTGTGCGACTTCCATCAGGCGTGCCTGTAAGCCCACGCCGCTGCCCGCCACATAGCTGAAGTGCATGGGGGTAAAGGCGACGCTCTCCCGTACGGATGTGGCCGCAGACTGACCTTCACGCTGTTGGCGGACGGCCTCGGCCTTGCGTGCCAAAAGGTTGCTCCGATCGCTTGCCGTCAGATCAGGACGCGCGAGCTGGCGGTCGATCGCGGCCTCGTCGGTGTTTGCGTCTGACGATCGCGATCGCGCCTCTTGCAGGGAGGCCTCGGTATCCGTGCCTGTGATCTCTGCGCCGATCAGTGCGCCGCCACTGGCTTCCGTCCGCTTGACGGCATCGCGACCGAATGTCCGCGCGATCGAGGCGGCGATCTTCACATCCAGGCTGGCAGCGACTGCCCCGGCCTCATCGACCCGAAACGTCATCCCGGTGATGCGGCACCGTGCGCCTTCACGTTCGCAAGCCTGGGCCTGCGCCTCTTGCACATCGGAAATCAGGTTGGACGGCAACCGCAGATCATATTGATAAGCAAAGGCGATGGTGCTGGCGTTGGACGCCGCTTCGCCCGCCACCCCGTTGTCAGGAGCCTTGCTGCATCCCGCCAAGACGAGAAGCCCGATTCCGACAGCGCACCAACGCATGGCCGTTCTCCCCCAAGATCGTTTTGATAACGTATCGAGCCGATGGGAATTACGTCATCGGCCTTTTGAATTAACGTTGGAGTGGCGCTGCCTAGGTGGGAAACGCCGTCCATTTCTGCTCCGAATTGGCGCTTTCCAGGACCGCCTCGACGAACGCCATCGTCCTCAGGCCCGACTCCAGACCCGGATACCATGCCGCCTCGCCCGGCGCCGCGCCCCCGGCGGCGTTACCGTCACGCAAGGCCCCCGCCACCGCGCGGTAGAGGTTGCCGAACGCCTCGATATAGCCCTCCGGATGGCCAGAGGGGGTGCGCAGGCGGGGCAGGGTGGTGGGGCTGAGGCCCGGGCCTCCGGCGCGGACGATCTCGGCGGGGCGGTCGAGCCAGCGCAGGGTGAGCGTGTTCGGCTCCATCTGCGACCATTCCAGCCCGCCTTTCTCACCGTGGATGCGCAGGCGCAGGCCATTCTCCTCACCTGCCGCCACCTGCGTTGCGCGCAAGGTGCCGCGTGCGCCATGCTCGAAGCGGAGCAGCACATTGACGTCGTCGTCGAGCATCCTCCCCGCGACATGGGTGGTCAAATCCGCCGACAGCGCCTCGACCTTTAATCCCGCGACATGCTCGGCCAGTTGAAAGGCATGGGTGCCGATATCGCCCAGCGCGCCGCCGAGCCCCGCACGCGCCGGGTCGGTGCGCCATTCGGCCTGCTTGTTGCCCTCACGGTCGAGCGGGTTGCTGAGCCAGCCCTGGACATATTCGACATGGACCAGCCGGATGGCGCCGAAATCGCCGCGCGCGACCCGCTCCCGCGCCTCCTCGACCATCGGATAGCCGCTATAGGTGAAGGCCAAGGCATAGAGCTGGCCCGAGTGGCGGGCGGCGTCGGCGATGGCGCGGGCTTCGGCGAGGTTCATCGCCATCGGCTTTTCGCTGAACACCGGGAAGCCCGCGTTCAGCGCCGCGATCGCGATCGGCGCGTGGAGGTGGTTGGGGGTGACGATGGCGACCGCGTCGACCCGCTCGGTAAGGGGCCGCGCGCGTTCGTCGGCCAGCAGCGCGTCGATCGAGTCGTGGACGCGGTCCGGGGACAGACCCAGCTGCTCGCCGCTGCGCCGATTGCGCGCCGCGTCGCTGCTGAACGTACCTGCGACCAGCTCCCACTCGCCGTCCAGTGCCGCCGCCATCCGGTGAACGCCGCCGATGAACGCGCCTTCGCCGCCGCCCGCCATGGCCAGCCGCAGTTTCCGTCCCGCCATCACCCTCTCCCCTGTCATCCCAATCGCTTATGATGCGATATTCGATGCTTGCATGACATCGGTTTAGCGGTAAACTCACACAAGAACCAGCGAGTCTGGGCAAGAAAATTTCGGGAGAGAGTGGATGAGGCAGCTGATCGGGCTGGCCGCCGCCGTGCCGGCGATGGTTGCTGGCATCTTGGTCGTGCAGGCACCGTCGACCGCGCAGACGGCCCCGGCGGCAGGTGCGCAGGCCTTTGCCGCATGCCGGGCCTGTCACACGCTCAACAAGGGCGGGCGAAACGGTGTCGGTCCAAATCTCAACGGTGTGTTCGGACGGCAGGCGGGCACGGTCGCTGGCTTCAACTATTCGCCCGCGATGAAGGCGTCGGGCCTGAAATGGGACGACAAGACCCTCAACGAGTTCATCGCCGCGCCGATGAAGAAGGTGCCGGGCACGCGGATGCCGATCGGCGTCGCCGACCCCGCCAAGCGCGCCGCGCTGATCGCCTATCTCAAGGCCGAGACGAGCAAGTGACCATGCGCGGCCCGGGCATCTTCCTGGCGCAGTTCATGGGCGATGCCGCGCCGTTCGACACGCTCGACTCGGCGGCGCGCTGGATGGCGGAGGCGGGCTATGAGGGCGTGCAGATTCCGACCTGGGACGCGCGCTGCATCGACCTGAAACAGGCCGCCGAGAGCCAGGATTATTGCGATGACCTAGCCGGGCGCTGTGCCGAGGCGGGCGTCGCGATCACCGAGCTGTCGACCCATTTGCAGGGGCAGCTGGTCGCGGTCCACCCGGCCTATGACGCGGCCTTCGACGGCTTCGCGCCTGAGGCCGTGCGCGGCAAGCCCGCCGAGCGGCAGGAATGGGCCGTTCAGCAGCTCCATTACGCCGCCAAGGCGAGCCGTCGGTTGGGGCTGAAGGCTCATGCGACCTTCTCCGGCGCGCTGCTCTGGCCCTTCGTCTATCCCTGGCCGCAGCGGCCCGCCGGACTGGTGGCGGAAGGGTTCGCCGAACTCGGCAAGCGCTGGCGGCCGATCCTGGATGCGTTCGAGGAACAGGGCGTCGACCTCTGCTACGAGCTGCATCCTGGCGAGGACCTGCATGACGGTGTGACGTTCGAGCGGTTCCTGGAGGCGGTGGGCGGCCATGGGCGTGCCAACATCCTCTATGACCCCAGTCATTTCGTGTTGCAGGCGATGGATTATCTGCAATTCATCGACTTCTACCACGACCGCATCCGCATGTTCCACGTCAAGGATGCCGAGTTCAATCCGACCGGCCGCGCGGGTGTCTATGGCAGCTATAGCGACTGGATCGACCGGCCGGGGCGCTTCCGTTCGCTGGGCGACGGGCAAGTCGATTTCGGCGGGATTTTCTCCAAGCTCACCCAACATGGCTATGCCGGTTGGGCGGTGCTGGAATGGGAATGCTGCCTGAAGCACCCGGAGGACGGCGCGCGCGAGGGGGCACCCTTCATCGCCGCGCATATGATCCGCAGGGCCGAGAGGGCTTTCGACGATTTCGCCGGTGGCGGCGATCCGGCGGCCAATCGGCGCTGGCTGGGACTTTAAGGAATTCAAAGGCTTGACCATCCGCCCCGGAGGGTAAAGTCTGACATAAAATATAAGCGGGAGAGGGGCATGGAAGCGGTACCGGAGAATCGGTCGCGTCTGTTCTGGCTGAGCGTGCTGGCCTTGTTCACGGCCGCGGCGAGTGCGGCCTTGCGCGCGGCGGTGGCGAGCAGCCTGAAAACGCAATGGATCGATCCCATCGCGCCGGTCGAGGCGGGAGAGTTGATCGGGTCGGCCTTGGGCTCGGCATTCCTGGGCTTTGCGGCAACCCTGTTCGTGGCGAGCGCGCTGCTCGATCGGATCGGAGCGCGGCAGATGCTGATCGGCTGTGGCCTGTGCTTCCTCGTCGGTACGGCGGCGATCATCGGCGCGGGGTCGGTCGCCAGCGGCATGACCGTCTATCACATCGTCTGGGGCGGTATGCTTCTGAGCGGCATCGGCTGGGGGCTGGCGGAGGCGTCGATCAACCCGCTGACCGCGCGGCTCTATCCGGAAGAGACGACGCACCGGCTGAACGTGCTCCATGCCTGGTATCCCGGCGGGCTGATCGTCGGTGGTCTGGCAGGCGTGCTACTGGCGGAAGTCCTGTCGTGGCAGGCGATCATGGCGCTGGTGTTGATCCCGGCGCTCGGCGTGCTGGTGATGGCGGCGACCACCCACTTCCCGCCGGTCCCACGCGCGGTGCGTGATGTCGGGTTCGGCGGCATGATCGCCGAAGTCTTCAAGCGGCCGAGCTTCTTCGTCTGGTTCGCCGCGATGTTCCTGACCGCCGCGTCCGAACTGGCGCCGGGCCAGTGGCTCGACGTGGCGCTGAGCAGCCGGGTGGGGATGCGCGGTATTCTTCTGCTCGTCTATGTCAGCGCGCTGATGTTCGTGTTCCGTCACTTTGCCGGGCGGATCGCGGGGCGGCTGTCCAATCCGGGGCTGCTCTGGGTGTCGAGCCTGATGGCGGGGATCGGGCTGTTCCTGTTGTCGCGGGCGCAATCGCCGGTCGCGGCGATCCTGGCCTCGACCGTGTGGGGGCTGGGCGTCTGCGCGATGTGGCCGACCATGCTCGCCTCGGTTGCCGAGCGTTATCCGCGCGGTGGTGCCTGGGCGCTGGGGCTGGTCGGATCCGCGGGGGCGCTGGCGAGCTTCTTCGTGCTCCCGCAGCTGGGCGCGATGTTCGACGCCGCCAAGGTCGAGCTGGCCGGTGGGCCGGAGGCGTTCAAGCGGCTGACCGGCGAAGCGCTGCGCCAGGTCGAGGACGCGGCGGCGTCGCAGTCCTTTGCGCGGCTCGCCATCGTGCCGGTGATCCTGTTGTTCGTGTTCGGCGGCATCTGGGTGGCCGAGCGTCGTCGCCCCCATCGCCCCGTTACGGAGAGTGTCGCATGAGCTGGTCGCGTCGTACCGTGATGGGTGGCCTCGCCGCCGCCGTTCCCGCTGCCGCGCTGGCCGGGCAGAAGGCGCGCCGGTCGTCCAACGCCGCGCGCTTCACTCTGGGATTCGCACCGCATCTGGGCAGCTTCGCCAGCCGGGGCGACAGCTCGGTCGAGCAGATCGCCTATGCCGCCGATCAGGGTTTCTGGGCGTGGGAGGATAATGAGTATCGCCTTCGCCCGGTCGCGGAGCAGGAGGCGATCGCCAAGGCCCTGCGCGACCGCAAGATGACGATGGGCGTGTTCGTCGCGTCGATGCCCAAATGGTCGGAGTCGCGACCCTTGCTGGGCGGTGACGACGATGCCGAGCGACAGGCTTTCCTGGCAGACGTGACCAGCGCAGTGGACGTCGCAAAGCGGGTCGGCGCGACTCGGATGACCGTCGTCACCGGCTTTATGGACAAGCGGCTTCATCCCGCGATCCAAATGGGGCGGATCATCGACGTGATGCGCCGCGCGGGCGACATCGTGGCGCCGCACGGGATGGCGCTGGTGATGGAGCCGCTCAACACGCGGACCAACCATCCGGGCGTCTTCATGCAGTCGATCGCGGAGGGCTATGCGGTCGCGCGCGGGGCGAACAGTCCCGGCGTGAAGGTGCTGGCCGACCTGTATCACGAGCAGATCCAGTCGGGGAATCTGATCCCGACGATGAAGCTGTGCTGGGACGAGATCGGCTATATTCAGTTCGGCGACAATCCCGGCCGTAACGAGCCAGGCAGCGGCGAGATCAACTATGCCAATATCTGCCGCTTCCTGAAAGCACAGGGCTATGCCGGGGTGATCGGCATGGAACATGGCAATTCGGTCAAGGGGCGGGCGGGCGAAGACAGGCTGATCGCCGCTTACCGCGCGATCGATCCGACAGCATGAGGAGGGGGGCGATGCGGATGCTATCGTTGATCGCGCTCGCCGTGGCGAGCGGTGCCGTTGCGCAAGACAAGCCGGGCATGGGGTTCCGCGACACGCCGATGCTGCCCGGTGGCAAATGGCATGTCCATGATCCCGACCGGCCCGCGCCGAAGGTCGTTACCCCCGCCGCGCAACCGGGCGGCGCGCCGTCCGATGCGGTGGTGTTGTTCGACGGGCGCTCGATGGATGCGTGGAAACCCAGCGGCAAGCCTTGGCTGCTCAAGGACGGCGCGATGACCGTGCCGCCGCGCGACGGCAAGGGGGAGAGCGTGCTGGTGTCGAAGCAGAGCTTCGGCGATGTCCAGCTTCACCTCGAATTCCGCTCGCCCAACCCGCCGCAGAAAAGCTCGCAGGATCGCGGCAATAGCGGCATCTGGTTCATGCAGCGCTACGAGGTGCAGATCCTCGACGGGTACAACAACCCGACCTATGCCGATGGGCAGGTCGGCGCGGTCTATGCCTGGAAGCCGCCGCTGGTGAACGCCGCGCGCAAGCCCGGCGAGTGGCAGAGCTATGACATCATCTTCGAACGGCCACGCTTCGCGGCGGATGGCAAGCTGCTGCGACCCGCCTACGTCACCGCCCTGTTGAACGGCGTCGTGGTGCAGAACCATCAGGCGATGCTCGGCACCACCATCTGGCGGCAGGTCGAGAAATATCAGGCGCATGGCGATGCCGCGCCGATCCAGCTTCAGGATCACGACTCGCCCGTCTCGTTCCGCAATATCTGGGTCCGCCCGTTGCCGCCCGAGGCGATTGCGCAGGACCTGCCGGAGGATGCCCGATGACCCCCCATATCGACCGCAGACACGCTTTGGCGGGGATCACCGCCATGTTCGGCTCCGCGCTGTTCGCCCCCATCGCCCGGGCGGCGGGCGCGGTGGCGCAGGCGCGCGGCGCCGTCCCCGTCATCTCGGACGGACCACCCAGCGTCGCGGTCTTCACCCCCGTCCAGCGCGCGACGATGACCGCGCTGGCGGAGCGGGTGCTGCCCACCACCGACACGCCCGGCGCGGTTGCGGCCGGGGTGCCTGCGTTCATCGAGAAGATGCTGGCCGACTGGGCGCTGCCCACCGACCGGGTGCCGATCATCGCCGGGCTGAACGCGATCGAGGCGCGCAGCCAGAGCGTCAACAAGGTCGCCGCCGCCAAGGCGAGCGCGGCGCAGCAGGACACGCTGCTGACCGAGGCGATGGAGGGCGTTATCCCCGAAGGCCGCGCCTTCTTCGAGCCGTTCCGCCAGCTGGTCATCACAGGCTATTACACGTCGGAAATCGGCATCACGCAGGAACGCGAATATCTGCCGGTGCCGGGCGAATATGACGGCGCCTATCCCTATTCCAAGGTCAACAAGGTGTATTCGGCATGATCGATCGTCGTTCGCTGATGGGCGCGGGGCTGGGGCTGGGCGCGGCGGCGCTGCTGCCGGCCGAGGCACAGGCGGCGCAGCTTGGCGCCATCGGGTTGCAGCTCTACACGATCCGCGAACTGTTCGCGGCCGATCCGGTCAAGACGTTGGAGGCAGTGGCCAAGATCGGCTATCGCGAGGTGGAATATGGCGGGGGCGGCTATGACGCGATGGACCATGCCATGCTCCGCCGCACGCAGGACCGGCTGGGGCTGAAGGCGCCGTCGATCCATGTTCCCTATGACTCGCTGCTCGGCAAGTTCGACGCATGTGTGACCATGGCCAAGACGCTGGGCGCGGACACCGTCGTCCTGCCCTACATGACCGACGAGCATCGGACCGAGGCGGGCTGGAACGCCGCGCTGCCCAATTTCAATCGCTTCGCCGAAGGATTGAAGAAGGCGGGGCTGGACTTCGCCTATCACAATCATGACTTTGAATTCACCGTCAAACCCGGCGGCGTCAGCCTGTACGAGCGGCTGCTGAAGGCGACCGACCCCAAGCTCGTGAAAGTCGAGATCGACCTCTATTGGGCGATCCATGCGGGCGAGGATGCCGCCGCGCTGATCCGGCGGCTGGCCGGACGCATCTATGCCTATCACGTCAAGGATGCGCGCGCCGATGGCAGCATGACGGCGGTTGGCGCGGGCAAGATCGATTTCGCGTCGATCTTCAAGCTCAACGGCCTTGCGGGCGTGAAGCATTTCTATGTCGAGAACGACCAGGCGCCTGCGCCCTATCTGCCCGACATCACGACCAGTTACCGGACGCTGCGCGCGCTTCGATTCTAAAACGATAAGATAGATAGGGAGGAAAGCCATGGCGGCGACGAACCGTTTCGACGCGATCGTGATCGGGTCGGGGATCAGCGGCGGTTTCGCCGCCAAGGAACTGACCGAAAAGGGCCTGCGCGTCCTGATGCTCGACCGGGGTGTCATGGTCGAGCATGGCGAGGGCTACCCTTATGACGGCAAGCCGCCGTTCGAGGTGCCCGCGCGCAACATCATGCCCAAGCCCTTGGTGGAGAGCGATTATTTCATCGCCAAACAGGGCTATGTCGCGCCCAGCAACCAGAAATTCTACAATGACGACCGGCTGAACCCCTATGCCTATGACGAGGGGAGCAAATTCTACTGGATCAGGCCCGGTGCGGTCGGCGGCAAGTCGCTGATCTGGGGGCGCTGGTCGTTCCGCTGGAGCCCGGACGATTTCGAGGCGAACAAGCGCGAGGGCGTCGCCGCCGACTGGCCGATCCGCTATGACGATGTCGAGCCGTGGTACGCTTATGTCGAAAAATATATCGGCGTGTCGGGCTCGCGCGAGAACCTGCCCTATCTTCCCGATAGCGAGTTCCAGCCGCCGATCCCGATGAACGTGGCGGAGAAGTGGCTGAAGGAGCGGCTGGAAAACCAGTTTCCGGGGCGCAAGCTGATCCACACCCGCCTGTCCAACATGACCGAGGATAAGCCCGATCAGAACCGCACCAAATGCCAGTTCCGCAACCAGTGCGGCAATGGCTGTTCGTTCGGCGCCTATTTCTCGACGCAGGCCGTGACGCTGCCCGCCGCACGCGCGACCGGGCGGCTCACCCTGCAATCCGATGCGGTGGTGACGGGGATCGACTATGATCCTGCCAGAAAGAAGGTCACCGGCGTTCGCTATGTGGATGCCAAGACCGGACAGGCGCAGACGGTCGCCGCCAATCTCGTCTTCGTCTGCGCCTCGGCGATGGCGTCGGTACAGATCCTGATGAACTCGCGCGCGCCTGGCGCGGAACGCAGCCATTTCGACAGCAGCGGGACGCTGGGCCGTTATGTCATGGACCATATCTTTCGCGTCGGCGTGTCGGGTGAAATTCCGGGCATGGACGACCTGATCGAATATGGCCGCCGTCCGGGCGGCGTCTATGTCCCGCGCTTCCGCAATCTGAAGGGCGACGAAGGGCTCGGCTTCCGGCGAGGCTATGGCTATCAGGGCTCGGCCTATCGCAACGCCGCCAAGCCGGTCGGATTCGGCGCGGAGATGAAGCACGGGATGCGCCGTTATGGCCCGTGGCAGTTCAGCATGGGCGCGTTCGGCGAATGCCTGCCCTATGAGGACAATCGCGTCTCGCTACACCCCAGCAAGGTTGACCGCTTCGGGGTGCCGCTGATGAAATTCGACGTGACCTTCCGCGAGAATGAACTGAGGATGATGGCGGATGCCCGGCGTGAAGGCGAGGCGATGTTGCGAGCGGCCGGGTTGAAGAACGTCACCAGCGGCGAGCAGGAGCATGTGCCTGGCGACGCGATCCATGAAATGGGCGGCGCGCGCATGGGGGCGGACCCGCGCAGCTCGGTCCTCAACAAATGGAGCCAGGCACATGACGCCTCGAATCTCTATGTCACCGATGGGGCGCAGATGACGTCGGTGTCGTGCGTGAACCCCTCACTCACCTTCATGGCGCTGACCGCACGCGCGGCCGATCATGCGGTCAAGGGACTGAAGGCGGGGGCGGTCTGAGGTTGGAGGCCATCGGGTTGATTTGGGAAAAGTCCCTCCCCTTCAGGGGAGGGGCTGGGGTGGGGCCTCACCAAGCGCGTCACGCCCGCGGAAGCGCCCCACCCCCGACCCAGTGGCGGGTAAACGATGCCCCGCATCGTTTAGGTCATGCCGGGGGCATGACCGACCTGCCAGTCCTGAAGGGGAGGGGGGATTTCCTTTGACCTCGCCCACCGCAAAGCCCTCCATCCCCACCAAGCGCCCCGAGGGCATCACCATCCGCGCGGTCGGCGAGCGCGCGGGGGTGTCGGCGATGACGGTGTCCAACGTCATCAACGGCGCAGGGAGGGTCAGCCCCGCGACGCGTGCGGCCGTGCTCGCCGCGATCGAGGCGCTGGGCTATGTCCCCAATGTTGCGGCGCGGCGGCTGGCCAAGGCGCGGGCGACGACGCTGGGCCTGCTGTACAGCGACAAGGGCACGCCGTTCATCGACTCGATCCTGTTGGGCGCGCTACGGGCGAGCAATGCGCGCGGGTTGCAGTTCATCGCACGAGGGGAGGAAGCGCTAACGCGCGAAGCGGCCGAGGCGGCGCTGCGTTCGCTGGTGCAGAGCGGCGCGGCGGCGGTGCTGCTGCTGCCGCCCTTTGCCGAATTGCTGAGCGGGTCCGGGCTGTTCGAGGACCTGGGCGTCGCGGCGGCGGCGATCGCGACCGGGCAGGCGATGCCCGACATGGCGACGGTGCGGATCGACAATCGCGCAGCGATGGCGGCGATGACCGCCCATGTCGCGCGCGCCGGGCATCGCCGCATCGGCTTTCTGGCGGGGCCGCAGCACTTCTCGGTCGCCGACGAACGGCTGGCCGGGTTTCGTGACGGGCTGGCGGCGAGCGGGCTGGCCTATGACCCTGCGCTGGTCGTTCGTGCCGGGTTCGATCCGCCGGCGGGCGCGGCGGCTGGGCGGACGTTGCTGGATCTGCCCGATCGGCCGAGCGCCATCCTGTGCAGCAGCGATGACATGGCGGCGGGGCTGATCGGCGAGGCGCAGCGCATGGGGCTGCGCCTGCCCGACGAACTGGCGGTCACGGGGTTCGACGATACCGCGATCGCGGCCCGGCTCTGGCCGCCGCTGACCGTGATCCGCCAGCCGGTCGGCGACATGGCCTTCCGCGCGGTCGAGCAGGTGCTGGCGGCGCTGCGCTCGCGGACGGTGGAGGACCGGGTGGTGGATTTCGAGCTGGTGGTGCGGGAGTCGGTGGGGCTCACATAACCCCCACCTCGTTTCGCACTGAGCGAAGTCGAAATGCACGCCCCGGACCATGCCGCGGGGTTTCCCCTTGGCCTTCGACTTCGCTCAGGCTGAACGGGGGTGGGGATGGCCCCGGTTGATAACATCTCCTGTCCCCCGGCGGAGGCCAGGGTCCAGGCTCCATCAAGTATGTGCGGCGGACGACGAGGCGGGGAGGCCAATCCAGCCCGCCTTCGATCGTTCATCGCAACTGGACCCCGGCCTTCGCCGGGGAACAGAAGAGCGGCAAAACCTTACCCCGTACGCCCATATTCCGCGATCAGCGCCACCTCTTCGGGATCGCCGAGCACCACGCCGACGCGCTGGTGCAGGCCGACGGCCTCGACCTCCATGATCGGGATCGCCCCGTCGATCGCCGCGCCGCCCGCCTGTTCGATCAGGAAGCTCATCGGGTTCGCCTCATAGAGCAAACGCAGCTTGGCCTTGCCGTCCTTGCGGTGGTCGCCCGGATAGAGGAACACGCCGCCGCGCTTCAGGATGCGGTGGACGTCCGCCACCATAGAGGCCGTCCAGCGCATATTGTAGTCCTCGCCGAGCGGCCCCTCGGTGCCGAGGATGCGCTCCTCGATATAGCGGGCGATGCCGGGCGACCATTGGCGGCGGCGCGCCATGTTGATCGCGAATTCCTTCGTGCCGGTGGGCACGCGCATCGGCCCGTCTGTCAGCCGCCACGATCCGATCTCGCGGTCGAGCGTGAACTCATAGACGCCGGTGCCGACCGTCAGCACCAGCAGCGTCTGCGGCCCGTAAATGGCATAGCCCGCCGCCACCTGCGCGCGGCCCGGCTGGAGGAAATCGGCCTCGGTCACTTCGCGGCCCGCGCAATCCTCGGGCGCGCGCAGGACCGAGAAGATGGTGCCGACCGACAGGTCGACATCGACATTGCTCGACCCGTCGATGGGATCGAACAGCAGCAGATATTCGCCGCGCGGGAAGCGGTTGGGGATGCGGTGGATCGTCTCCATCTCCTCCGACGCCATCGCGGCCAGGTGTCCGCCCCATTCATTGGCGTCAAGCAGCAGATCGTTGGCGATCACATCCAGCTTCTTCTGGACCTCGCCCTGCACATTCTCGCTGCCCAGCGATCCCAGGACGTCGCCCAGCGCGCCCTTGGAAATCGCCTGGTTCACCGCCTTGCACGCGCGAGCGACGGTTTCGATCAGCAGGCGCAGTTCGGCGGGGCAGGTTTCTTCGGAGCGGCGCTGCTCCTCGATCAGGAAACGGGTCAGCGTCGTCTGGCGCGGGGTCGTCATCGTCGGACATGCTCCGGGAAAGGCCGGTGGATGATCGGCCCCGCGGGCTCCCTCCCGCCGGGCCAAGCCATGGTGGCGGGGCGGACCATGGACTGGCCATCGGCCTCACGCAACCTGACGTTAAGCAAAGCTGGCGCTTTATGGGACCGTAGCAAATCTGTTATATCCTAGTCGGCAAATGGGATATGGTGGAGGTCGGAGGATCGCTTATGACGACCGGACGGCTGATGACGGAAACCCCCGCGCCGGGTCATGCCCCGACGGGCATTGACGGCATCGTATCGGCGCTTCGCACCGCCCGGCATGGCTGGCGGGAGCGGCAGGATGCGGGCCGTGATGTCGAGCGTTTCCCCTCGCGCAGCGGCGTGGAGGATGTCGTCGCGCTGGTCGCCGCCGCGCTCTATCCGCGCCGCCTGGGCCATTTCCGCGGGGCTGCGCAGGAGGAGGATCGCTTCGTCGCTGCCAAACTGCTCGCCGCGCTGACCGCGCTGGAGCGGGAGATCGGGGCGGAACTCGCCTATTGGCAGAAGGATGTCGATGCCGACTTCCCGCCCGAGCAGGCGGCTTTGATCGCGCGGCTGTTCGGCGCGACCCTGCCGCAGGTGCGCGAGCTGATCGACAGCGATGTCGAGGCGGCCTTTCTGGCCGATCCCGCCGCGCGCAGCGTCGACGAGATCCTGCTCTGCTATCCGGGTGCCATCGCCAGCCTGCACCACCGCATCGCGCATGAGCTGAACGAGCTGGGCGCGCCGATCGTCGCGCGGATGATCTCCGAACTCGCCAATGAGCGCACCGGCATCGACATTCATCCGGGCGCGACCATCGGGCGGCAATTCTTCATCGACCATGGCACCGGCGTGGTCGTCGGCGAAACCGCGATCATCGGTGAGCGGGTGCGCGTCTATCAGCATGTGACGCTGGGCGCGCGCTCGGCGCTGGGCACTGCGCCGCGTTCGCCACGCGACCGTTTCGCGCGTCATCCCATCGTCGAGGATGATGTCATCATCTATGCAGGGGCGACGATTTTGGGCCGAGTGAGGATCGGGACACGATCAGTGATCGGGGGCAATGTCTGGCTGTTGACCGATGTCGAGCCGGACAGCGTGCTCGTCCAGCCCGAGGCATTGGCTCTGCCGCGCGCTGAGGGCCGTGCGTTGCGGCAGGAACTGGAGGGGACGGCATGAAGCAGGAGCGCAGGCCGGTCATCGGGCTGATGTGCGGGAACGAGGTAGCCAACCGCCCGATTCAGGCGGTCGCAACGCGCTTCGTCGATCCGTTGGTCCAGCTGTGCGGGGCAAGTGTGGTGATCGTGCCCGCCGTGCCCGAGGCGGTCGACACCGCGCTGATGGCCGACATGCTTGACGGGTTGCTGCTGACCGGCGGGCGTTCGCATGTCGCACCCGTGCAATATGGCGGCTGCGCCGAACTCGCGCCGCAAGCCTGCGACCCGCAGCGGGACTCGGTCGCACTGGCGTTGGCCGGGCGAATGATCGAACGCGGCAAGGCAGTGTTCGGCATTTGCCGGGGAATGCAGGAAATCAACGTGCTGTTCGGCGGCTCGCTGACCTGCCTGGGGGGACGACCGCGCCATCATCGCGGGTCGTGGGAGGGCGATTACGACACGCTGTTCGGCCATCATCATCCGGTCGACCTGATGCCGGGCGGCGCGCTGGCTGGGCGCAGCGGCTCTCGTCGGATCGAAGTCAATTCGGTGCATCAGCAGGGCGTCGACCGGCTGGGCTACGGCCTGGTGGTGGAAGCGCGCGACGCCGAGGACGGGCTGATCGAGGCATTCCGCGCACCCGGTTGCGGTGCCGACGTGCTGGCGGTGCAATGGCATCCCGAATGGGACATCGCAACCTGCGGCGTGGCACGCGGCTTCTTCACCTTGCTGGGCGAGTCGGTGGGCGGTCGCGCCTGATCGGGGCTCCGCATTCCATCATTGCCTTCGTTCGTCCTACCCTCCAGCGACGGGTCACGCCGTCCGATAGCGCTTGCCTTCGACCTTGCTGTCGCCGTAGAGTCGCGCTCATAAAATAAGACTTTCATGGAGAAGGAGCCGTGATGACGGTAATCCGAGCCGGACAGCTTAAGCGAGGACAGGACTGATGGCCCTGCCTGTCGATCTATCCTCCGCCGCCCCGGCCGGGCGGGGCGCGGACGGTGCAGGCCATGGCGGCACGGTTGCGCGCGGCTATCTGCCCGCGCTGGTCATTACGGTCAGTCTCTTTTTCCTCTGGGGAATGGCCAATAATCTCAACGACATCCTGATCGCGCAATTCCGCAAGGCCTTCACGCTCAGCGATTTCGGGACCAGTTTCGTCCAGCAGGTCTTCTATCTCGGCTATTTCCTGCTCGCGGTGCCCGCCTCGATGGTGATGCGCCGCTATGGCTACAAGGCCGCGATCGTGCTGGGGCTGACGCTTTATGGCACCGGCGCGCTGCTCTTCTATCCGGCGGCGGCGGCGAGCCTGTACCAACTGTTCCTGCTCGGCCTGTTCGTCATCGCAGCGGGCCTCGCCTTCCTCGAGACCTCGGCCAATCCGTTGATGGGTGAGCTGGGCGACCCGGCGGGGGCGACCCGGCGGCTCAACTGGGCGCAGGCGGCCAATCCGCTGGGTGCGATCACCGGCGTCCTCATCGGGCGCTTCTTCATCCTGTCGGGCATCGAGCATGACGAGCGGGCGCTCGCGACGATGGACGCCGCCGCTCGCACCGCCTTCTACAAGGCAGAGGTGCAGGCGATCGCGCCGCCCTATGTCGCGATCGCAGTCGTCGTGCTGCTGTTCGCGCTGGCCGCCGCGCTGGTCCGCTTCCCCACCGGCGCGCCGGTGCGGGCGGAGGAGCAGGGGCGCAGCGGGCGTTTCGTCGACGTGTTCCGCCAGCCGCGCCTGCTGGGCGCGGTCGTCGCGCAGTTTTTCTATGTCGGCGCGCAGGTTGGCGTGTGGAGCTACACGATCCGTTATGGCCAGGCCAATGTCGGCCTTGCCGAGCGGGACGGGGCGGACGCGTTGCTCCTGTCGCTCGTCCTGTTCGCGGCGGGGCGTTTCCTGGGCAGCGCGCTGATGGGCCGGGCGGCGCCGGTCAAGCTGTTGGCGCTGTTTGCCGGGATCTCGGTGCTGCTGACCGCCGTGGCGGGGGTGCTGGGCGGATGGCCGGGGCTGATCGCGCTGGTCGCGGCGAGCTTCTTCATGTCGATCCAGTTCCCGACGATCTTCGCCCTGGGTATCGAGGGGCTGGGGCCGCTGCGCCGGGCGGGCGCGTCGCTGATCGTGATGGCGATCATCGGTGGCGCCGGGCTGACCGCACTGATGGGGCTGGTGTCCGACCATGCTGGCATTACCAGCGCGATGCTGGTCCCGACCGCGAGCTTCATGGTCGTGATGATCTTCGCCCTGATGCTGGGGCGCCGTAAGGAGATGAATGGATGAACCGTCTGCAGGGTAAGCGGGCGATCGTGACGGGTGCCGGACAGGGGATCGGCCGTTCCGCGGCCGAGCTGTTCGCGGCGGAAGGCGCGCAGGTGATTGCCGTCGACCGCAATGCCGAGGCGCTGGCCAGCCTTCAGGGCTGCACGACCGAGATTCTCGACCTTACCGATCCGGCCGCGATCGCGGCGTTCGGTGAGCGGACGGGCGCCGTGGACGTGCTGTTCAACTGTGCCGGCTATGTCGATGCGGGCGACCTGCTGGCGACGCAGGACGCAGGCTACCGGCTGTCCTTCGATCTGAACGTCCATGCGATCACCCATATGCTCCAGGCATTCCTGCCCGCCATGATCGCGCAGGGGCGCGGCTCGATCGTCAACATGTCCTCGGTCGCGGGTGCGTTGATCGGCGTGCCGAACCGCTATGCCTATTGCGCCTCCAAGGCGGCGGTGGCGGGGATCACCCGTTCGGTCGCGGTCGACTATGTCGCCAAGGGCATTCGCTGCAACGCGATCTGCCCCGGCACCGTCCAGTCGCCCAGCCTCGACGAGCGTCTGGCCGCGACCGGCGATGCCGAGGCGGCACGCGCTTCGTTCGTGGCGCGTCAGCCCATGGGGCGGCTGGGCAAGGCCGAGGAGGTCGCCGCGCTCGCGCTCTATCTCGCGTCGGACGAGAGCGCCTATACGACCGGCCAGATGCACGCCATCGACGGCGGATGGACGATGGCGTGACGGACACGCGGCCGCCCTTTGTCGACGCGCATTTCCACCTGTGGGATCATGGCGTGCTGCGCTACCCATGGCTGGATGCGCCCGAGACGGCGCCGATCGCCGCGACCTATCGCATCGCCGATTACCGGGCGGAGCTGGCGGCGTGGAATCTCGTCGGGGCGGTGCATGTCGATGCGGGCGCGGATCCCGATCAGGGTGTGGACGAGACCATCTGGTTGAACCAGGTCGCCGATGCGGGCGGGCTGCCGGACGCTATCATCGCTCGGGTCGAGCTGGATCACCCGGCGGTCGAGCCGCAACTGGTGTGGCAGGCGGCGCAGCCCCGGGTGAGGGGCATCCGCCACCTGATCAACTGGCATCCGACCGATCCGGGCCGCCGCGCCTATGACCATGACCTGACTCGCGATCCCCGCTGGCGGGCCGGTTATGCGCTGCTGGGTCGTTATGGCCTGAGCTTCGACTTTCACGGCTTTCCGGCGCAGTTATCCGGTCTGGCTGAGGTGGCGGAGCAGCACCCCGAGGTGCCGGTCATCCTCAACCACCTGGCGCTGCCCATCCCGGCGGACGGGCTGGAGGAATGGCGTGCCGGACTTATCGCCTTCGCCGCCATGCCCCATGCCGCGATCAAATTGTCGGGCGCGGGCTTTATCGGGCCGTGCTTCGATCCCGTCGGTTTCGCCGAGATCGTCGCCGAGGTGATCGACCGGTTCGGTACGGACCGGGTGATGGTGGCGACCAACTTCCCGACCGACCGGCTCGCCGCCGATCTCGACCGGACGCTGGGCGCCTATGAGGCCCTGCTGACCGGATTCTCCGATGACGAGCGGCGCGACCTGTGGGGGCGCAACGCCAACCGAATCTATCGAATGGGCCTGAACCTATGACCGATATTCCGCGCCGGATCATGGGCCAGACCGGCTGCGCGCTTCCCGAACTGGGCTTTGGCGCGGCGGCGATGGGCAATCTCTATGCCGCGATCGACGATGCCCGCGCTGCCGCGACGCTGGACGCTGCGCTGTCGGCGGGTTTCCGCTATTTCGACACCGCGCCGCATTATGGCCGGGGCCTGAGCGAGCGCCGGCTCGGCGACGCGGTGCGCGGTCGGCAGGACGTCATCGTCTCGACCAAGGTCGGGCGGCTGATGGAACCGGATGCCAGCATCACCGACGATCGCGAGCGTGACGGTTTCCATACCGCGATGCCGTTCCGGCCGCGCTATGACTATAGCTATGACGGCATCATGCGCAGCCATGAGCACAGCCTGCAACGGCTGGGCCTGGCGCGTGCCGACATCCTGTTCGTCCATGACATCGGCCGGGTCACGCATGGCGAGGCCGATGCGCGCTATCAAGACCAGCTGATCGCGGGGGGCGGCTTCCGCGCGCTGGAGAGCTTGCGCGACCAGGGCGCGATCTCGGGCTTCGGGCTGGGCGTCAACGAGGTCGAGGTGTGCCTGGACCTGATGCAGGCGGTGCGGTTCGACGTGATCCTGCTTGCGGGCCGCTACACGCTGCTCGAACAGGGCGCGCTCGATGCGCTGTTCCCCGCCTGTGCAGCGGCGGGCACGTCGATCGTGGTCGGCGGCCCCTATAATAGCGGCATCCTGGCAACCGGCAGCGCGGCCGCCGGGCGCTATAATTACGCGCCAGCGCCCGAGGCGGTGCTGGCCAAGGTCCGCGCACTGGAGGTGGTGGCCGCGCGTCACCAGGTCTCGCTACCCGCCGCCGCGCTCGCCTTCGTGCTGTCCCATCCTCTGGTGGCCAGCGTCATTCCCGGAATCGCCGATCCGCAACAGGTATCCGACACGATGCGACTTTACGCCGAGCCTATCCCGTCCGCCTTCTGGGCGGAGCTGCGCGCCGAAGGGCTGGTCCGCCCCGACGCGCCCCTGCCGGGAGAGGGCGCATGAGCGTCGCCGCCATCCGCCTGACCCCGACCGACAATGTCGCCGTCTGCTGCCGCACGGTCGAGCCGGGCGAGCATATCATGGTCGATGGCCATGAACTGACCGTCACCGAACGCGTCGCGCTGGGCCACAAGCTGGCGGTCGTGCCGCTGGCGACCGGCGACAAGGTCATCAAATACGGGATGCCGATCGGGTCGATGACGCACCCCGCGCCCGCCGGTGGCTGGGTTCACATGCACAATATGCAAAGCGACTATATCCCTGCGCATCTGCGCGACGCCCATGGAGATCACGCATGACCACGGAGATGACCGGGCGGACCTGGCAGGCTTGGGCGCGCCCTGATGGCCGCAAGGGCATTCGCGACGCGATCGTCGTCGTCTATCTGGTCGAATGCGCCCACCATGTCGCGCGCCGCATCGTCGAGAAGATGGACGATCCGCGCGTGCAGCTGATCGGCTTTCCCGGCTGCTATCCCAATGACTATGCGCTGGCGATGATGAAGGCGCTGACGACGCACCCCAATGTCGGCGGTGTCGTGCTGCTGTCGCTGGGCTGCGAGAGCTTCAACCGCGAGGCGCTGGCCGCTAACGCGCGCGAGCAGGGACGTCCGGTCGAGACGATCGTCATCCAGCAGTCGGGCGGCACGCGCGGCGCGATGGATGCGGGAATCGCCGCCGTCGAGCGGGTTCGCGCGGCGGCCAATGCGCAAGCCGTGCGCGTGCCGATGGCCCTGTCGGAACTGGTGATCGGCACCATCTGCGGCGGGTCGGACGGGACCAGCGGCATCACCGGCAACCCGGCGGTCGGCCGGGCCTTCGACACGCTCTATGATGCGGGCGCGATCTGCATCTTTGAGGAAACCGGCGAGATGATCGGGTGCGAGGGTCATATGGCCGAGCGCGCGGCGACGCCGGAGGTGGCGCAGGACCTGATCGCTTCGGTCGCGCAGGCCGAGCGTTATTACCGCGCCATGGGCTATGGCAGCTTCGCGCCCGGCAACGCCGAAGGCGGCCTGACGAGCCAGGAGGAAAAGTCGGCAGGCGCCTATGCCAAGTCGGGCAGCCGTCCGATCACCGGCGTCATCCTGCCCGCCGAACAGGCGCCGGGGCCGGGGCTGTATCTGCTCGACGTGGTGCCTGCGGGTGATCCGAAGTTCGGCTTTCCCAACATCGTCGACAATGCCGAGATCGGCGAGCTGATCGCGTGCGGCGCGCATATCAACCTGTTCGTGACCGGGCGCGGCTCGGTGGTCGGCTCGGCCATCTCGCCGGTTATCAAGATCGCCGCCAATCCGGAAATGTACGCCAGGATGGAAGGGGACATGGACGTGAACGCCGGTCGCATCCTCTATGGCGACGCGACGCTGAACGAAGTGGGCGTCGAGATCGTCGACCTGATCGTCGCGGTGTCGGGCGGCGCGCAGACCAAGTCGGAAGCGCTGGGGCATCAGGAGTTCGTCCTGACCTACAAGGCGGCGGGCGCGAAGGGGCCGGGCTGTCTGCCGCAGGCGGCGTGAGGGGGGAGTCTCCCCTCCCCTTCAGGGGAGGGGGCGGGGGTGGGGCGCTTCCGCAAGCGGGGATGCGGGGCGAGGCCCCACCCCAACCCCTCCCCTGAAGGGGAGGGGCTAATCGAATATGCCCGCGCCATAAATTCCCGCCCGCCGTTCGCACTGAGCGAAGTCGAAGGGCACGCCCCCGAGTATGCGGCGAGGCAATCCCTTGGCCTTCGACTTCGCTCAGGCTGAACGGAGGGAGGAAAGGGTCAAGCCCCCTCCGCCAGCGCCCGCAGTTCCGGCATCGGGACTGTCTCGCCCGAGGCATCGACCCAGCGGATGAAGCCGCCGATCCGCTTGTCGATCTTCGCAGGGTGGCCCCCGAAAATATCCGACAGCCGATGGTCGAGAAACGGATTGGCGAAGCGGTCCAGCGTGGTCGCGATATAGTCCCGCGCTTCGTCTGCCATGCCGCGTGCGGCAAAGCCCGGGAGCACTTCCTCGGCCATTACCCGTTCCAGCGCCGCGCGCGTATCGGGATCGGCTAGCGCCGCGCGGACCGTCTGATCCGCCGCGCCGCCGGCGTCATGCCAGCGTGCCGCCAGCCAGCTATGGCCGAGATTGAGGATGTGCAGCTTCAGCCGCTCATAGCGATCCAGATTGTCGGTCAGGACGATGTCGGGATGGGTGAAGGGCAGGATCAGCCCCGGCTGGTGCTCGATCGCCCAGAGCGCATAGGGCTCGGCCACCGCGCCTGCGGGCGAGAGCGGCTCGCTGACGATGCGATCGACCAGCGTATTGGCCCAGAGGCAGTCGCGCTCCAGCCAGTCGAGAAAGGCGGCCTCGCGGCCCTGACCCTGCGCCAGTCCATGGATCGCGGCGCGCAGCACGTCGCCGTTGCGCACCACCAGTTCGCATGGCAGCAGCATGATCGCCGCGCCCCCGGCCTGCCAGCGCCGATGCAGCAATTCTGTCAGCATTCCGCAAAAGCTCGCCGGCACCTGGCCCTTGGCAGGCGCGGTCCGGTCGTCATCGGGGATGGCATAGCCGCTGTCGCCGGTGTTGGAGACGATATGCGTCGCCGCCCCGACCGCCAGATCGACCAGCCGATCCCAGTCACCCGCCGCGCTCAGTCCCTCGCGCACGCTGCGCACTTGAACGGTCCGCTCATCGCGTTGACCATCGCGCAGGCCGCGCAGAATAACGGGGAAACCCGCCGGGTCGGCAAAGCCCGCCAGCCGCCGGGCGCGCTCGGGATCGCGGGTGGTCTGGACGATGGCGATCGGCGGCACCACCTGCCCGCCGGTGCGGGCTTCCTCGGCGAACAGGTCGACATGCGCCTGCAGGAAGCGGCTGGTGCCGAATTGCAGGATCACAGGTGCCTCGCTCATTGCGCGTCGAGCGTGAAGATGCGGTCCATGCCCACCCATTTCTGGCCCGGTTCGGCGTGCGGCAGCGCCTTCTGGAAACGATCCATCGTCGCTTCCCATTTGGCGTCGACGGCCGCCAGTTCGGACGGAATGGCGCGGGGGAAATCGTCGGCAACCTCCGCGATCATGAACAACCGGTCGCCGGTGCGCCAGATCTCCATCGCCAGGAACCCCTTGGCCCGGATGGCCTGGGTCACTTCGGGCCAGGCGGCGCCCGGCGCATGGGCCTTTTCATAGTCGGCGATCAGTTCGGCATCGTCAACCAGATCAAGCGCAAAACACAGGCGTCGGGCCAATGGGGCCTCCTCTCCAAAATGGCTGGTGCCGATCGTAACGCCCCGGCGTGTCCCGCAATGTTTTAGCGTTCCCATTTCTTTGGTTCAATGGCATATGTGAGAGCGAGATCGCATATGGGAATCTGGAGAGGTCGCTATGAAGGCACTGGTCTGTGTCGAGCCGCAGGAAATCCGGGTAGAGGATCGACCGGTACCGGTGCGCGGGGAGGGCGAGGTCCTGATCCGGATGCGTCGCGCCGGAATCTGCGGCACCGACTATCATATCTATGGCGGCAAGCATCCGTTCCTCGAATATCCCCGGTTGATCGGGCACGAATTGGCGGGTGAAATCGCCGAGGTGCCCGAAGGTTCGGCCTTCACGGTCGGGCAGGGCGTGACGATCAACCCCTATATCGCGTGTGGCACGTGCCGAGCCTGTCGTCGCGGCAAGCCCAATTGCTGCGCACGCATCAGCGTGCTGGGCGTCCATGCCGATGGCGGGATGTGCGAACAGCTGGCGGTGCCCGAAAGCGCGGTGATCGACGCCGTCGGGCTGTCGCTGGACCAGGCCGCGATGGTCGAGTTCCTGGCAATCGGCGCTCATGCGGTGCGCCGCGCGGGCGTGGCGAGGGGCGAAAGCGTGGCCGTGATCGGGGCCGGGCCGATCGGCATCGCGGCCGCGCTGTTTGCGCGGATCGCGGGTGCGGGGCGGATCGTGCTGGCCGACATGCGCGCCCCGCGCCTGGCCTATGCCCGCGACCATCTGGGTTTCGAGGAGGGCGTGGTCGCCGACGACGCGCTGGGCGCGACGCTGGCCGAGATGACTTCGGGCGAGATGTTCGACCATGTGTTCGACGCGACCGGCAACATTCATGCCATGCGCGCCGGGTTGAACTGGGTCGCGCATGGCGGCAGCTATACGCTGGTCGGCGTGTGCAAGGACGATCTGATCTTCCCGGACCCCGAATTCCACAAGCGTGAGACGACGCTGATCGCCAGCCGTAACGCGCTGTCGGTCGATTTCGACCATGTCATCGCCAGTATCCGCAGCGGCGCAGTGCCGACCGACGCGATCCGCACGCACAGCCTGACCCTGGACGAAGCGCCGCAGCGCCTGCCCGAATTGATCGCGGAGGCGGATTCGGTACTGAAGGCGATCATCACCATCTCCTAAGGGGCCGGCCTCCGCGTCTGGCGACATCTCTTGCCCAGTAGGCGGCGTCGCCCTAATCGTCGGTTCGGTGAGGGACGATATGACGGGCGACGGCGTAAAGACCAGCGAAGGGCGGACGCGCAAGGGCAACTATGCAGCACCTGCGCTGGACAAGGCGTTCCTCATCATCGAGCTGTTGGCCAGCCATCCGGAGGGAATGCTGGTCAGCGAGATGGCGACGGCGCTCGGCCGGTCGCTGGGCGAATTGTTCCGCATCGTCGTGGTGATGGAGGAGGCGCGCTACCTCGAAAAGTCACCGATCGATGATCGATACCGCGTCACCTACAAGTTCCTCGACATCGCCTATCGGGCCACGCCGGCCCGGCAATTGACCGCCGCCGCGCTGCCCGAGATGCAGTCGCTGGCGCTGAACGTCGGTCAGTCCTGTCATCTGGTGGTGATCGAGGGCGGAGCGGGGCTGGTCATCGCGCGCGAGGAGAATCCCGGCACGCGTGGCTTTGCGCTGCGCATGGGCGCGTCGATCGACATCGTCGCCAGCTGCTCGGGCAAGGTGCTGCTCGCCTTTGCCGCCCCCGCGCAACGGGCGCGCATCCTGGACCGGGCGGAAGCGGCGCAGGGTCGTCCGATCGACCGTGTGCAACTGGCCGCGGATCTGGAGCGGGTGCGTGTGCAGGGATATGAACTTCGCGAAAGCCCGATCACGCGCGGCGTGACCGATATCAGCTATCCGGTCTTCGGCTTCGGCGGCGACTGCATGGCGGCGCTGACCATCCCGTTCCTGGAGACGATCGACGGATCGCAGGAGGTCGCCATCCCCCAGGCCCGACAAATTCTGGCGGAGACGACAGCGCGCATCTCGCAACAACTGGGGCATCGCGGCGACGATGCGGGCAGCGCACTGCCCGGATCGCTCGGCTGAGGTCGGGTCAGTCGGGGCGCACCTCCGCGCCGCGATGCGATCCTTCCCCCTTGGTCAGGAACAGCTGGCGCAGCATGGCGGTCATCGCGGCGTTGCCGCGCTCGGTCAGGGTGACGGCCAGCCGCCGGTGATCGGCCGGGTCGGTACTTCGCTGGAGCAGCTCTGCCCCTTCCAACCGGTCGATCCGGCGCAGCGCGCTGGTGGCGCTTTCGCCTGAAACCAGGATCAGTTCCTTGACGCAGATCGGGCGCCTCTGCTGGTCGGCGATGAACAGCTCCAGCATCATGTCCCAAGCCGAATCGCGGAACACGTCGCGGGGGAAGAACTGCGCCGTTCTGGCTCGCATCGCCTGGGTCTGGCGCGCCAGGTCTAGCAGGCTGGGGCCGGATTCGCGCATCGCAGGCGGCCTGATGCCGCGATGGGCGGGGGGATGGTAACGGGCTGCAAGATTCTTGGGCATGCGGCTATCCTTGGCTGGGGGCGATGGACGGCTTTGTCCATGGCAGGGCGGCGGATGGGAGGAGGGGGAGCTGGCCGGTCATCGCTCGCGCAGTCCTTCGCGCGCGCGGTTCAGCGGCTTCAGAAGATATTGCAGCACCGTCTTGCTGCCGGTGTGGATGTCGGCGGTGGCGATCATGCCGGGCACGATCGGAAAGCGCTTGCCCGCCTTGTTCACCAGCGAGTCCGCGGTGGTGCGCACGAAGACGCGGTAATAATAGACGTCCGGGTTCACCTCGTCGCGGATCGTGTCGGGCGAGATGCTGCTGACTTTGCCCTCCAGCCCGCCATAGATCGCATAGTCATAGGCGGTGATCTTGACGCTGGCGCGCTGGCCCGGGCGGATGAAGGCGATGTCGCGTGGCGAGATGCGGGCCTCGACCAGCAGACGCTCGTCGAGCGGCACGATCTCCATGATCTTGCCATTGGGGGGCACGACGCCGCCGATGGTCGACACCTCGATATTTTTGACCACGCCGCGCACCGGCGAGCGCAGCGTCAGGCGGCTCAGCGTGTCGGAACGGCCGCGCACCACGGGGGCGAGCGCCTCGACCTCCTCGCTGACCTTGGCCAGGTCCTGCCGCGCCTCGACGATATATTGCGAGCGCAGGTCGGACTTCTTCAGGTCGAGGTCGGCGCGCTGGCGTTTCAGGCGCAGCACCTCGACATTGCTGGCCGCACCCACTTCGATCAGCGACTCGCCGATGCCGACCTCGCGCCCGATCAGCGCGAGCGACTCGTCAATCAGCCCGACCGAACTGGCGAGACTCCGGCGGCGCGCGTCGTAGAGCCGCTGCTGCTCGGCCTTGAGCGCGGGAAAGGCGTCGAGTTCGCGCGGGAAGGTCAGGGGAGTGCCGTTCACCTCGGCCTGCAACCGCGCCTGGGCGGCCAGCGCGGCGCGGTATTTGGCGGCGCTTTCCTCGACCGTCGAACCGGCTTGCGTCGGGTCGAGCTGGGCGAGGATCTGGCCCGGCTTCACGATATCGTCCTGCCGGACCAGCATCCGGGCGAGGATGCCGCCCTCCAGCGATTGCAGGACCTGTTCGCGGCTGGTGGGCACGACGCGACCGGTGCCGGTCGCGACTTCGTCCAGCTTGGCGAAGAAGGCCCAGACCAGCAACGTGACGAACAGCGCCGCCAGCACCCAGGTCATCCGCTTGGCCGCGAGCAGCGGGGCGGCGCCCTCATCGGCGAAGGGCAGGTCGGCGGGATGGGTGAGCGCGGTCACGCCGCCTGGCTCCGCGCAGCGCCCTGCATGGTGGCCAGCGCCGCCGCCTTGGGCTGGTCGAGCAATATCTGGCCCTGGTCGATGACGACGATCCGGTCGACCAGCTCAAGCACGCGCATCCGGTGTGTCGCGACGACGATCGTGCGGCCCTGTCCCCAGGTCCGGAAGCGTTCGATGAACAGGCGTTCGGCGGCCTCGTCCATCGCGGCGGTGGGTTCGTCGAGCAGCATGACCTGCGGCTGGCGGATCAGCAACCGCGCGAGCAGCAACGCCTGTTGCTGACCACCCGACAGGCCGAGGCCGCCCTCGAGCACGACATGCTCCAGCCCGTCACGCAGGCGCCGGATGAAGTCGATCGCGCCCACCATGTCGAGCGCGGCGAGGATCGTCTCGTGGCTGGCCGTCACCGCGCCCATGGTCAAATTCTCACGCAAGGTACCATGGAACAAGCGGCTGTTCTGGGTCAGCAGCGCCACGTCGCGGCGGACATCGGCGGGGTCGATCTGGTGTAGCGCGAGGTCGTCGAGCAGCACTTCGCCCGATACCGGCTGCAACATGCCCGACAGGCCCTGCAACAGCGTCGACTTGCCTGCGCCGTTGCGACCGAGCAGCGCGATCTTCTCGCCCGCCGCGATCTCTAGCCTGGGCACGGTCAGCGCGGGCGGGGCGTTGGGGTCGGCATAGGTGAACACCGCGCCGCGAAGCGTAAAGCGGCCATCGACCGAGGGTAGGGGGATGCGATGTTCGGCATCCGGATTGTCGACCGGCAGGCCCATGATCTGATCCAGGCTGCCCGCCGCCACCTTGGCATGTTGATAGCGGCCGAGCAGGTGCGAGACCTGGCCCATCGGCGCCATCATCCGGCTGGCGAGCATCGAGGTCGCGACCAACGCGCCGGTCGTGATGTCGCCGGCGATCACCATCGGCGCGCCGACGAAGATGACGGTGGCATAGACCGCATTCTGCACGCTCTGCGCCCAGGTCGACAGGCTGGCGGTGAGCCCGCGAAGCCGCAACTGCGCCTCGCCCGCCACCGCGTTGCAGTGGTTCCACTGGCGCTGGAAACGCTCCTCGGCCTGCAGGGTCTTGATGTCCTCGATCCCCTGCACCGACTCGATCAGCAGGGCATTGCGCAGCGAGGTCTCGCGCATCGACTCGGTCGCATAGGCGCGCAGGCGGCGCTGGGCGAGCAGGCTGGGCAGGAGCAGGGCGATCAGCGCCACCACCGGCACCAGCGCCAGCGAGCCGCCGATGAAAGCGAGGATGACCAGGAACAGCAGGAAGAAGGGCAGGTCCGCGATCGCCGCCACCGTGGTGGAGGTCAGCATGTCGCGCACCTGATCCAGATCGCGAAGCTGGGCGATGAAGGTCCCGGTCGAGGTCGGCCGCGCCCGGTTGCGCACCCGCAGTGCATGGCCGAACACCAGGTCCGACAGGCGCAGATCGGCGCGCTTGCCCAATATGTCAGTGATGCTGACGCGCAGGCGGCGCAGGACGAAGTCGAACCCCGTCGCCAGGATCACGCCGAAGAACAGGATATAGAGCGTCGGCATCGACTGGGCGGGGACGACCCGGTCATAGACCTGCATCGAGAACAGCACCCCCGCCAGACCCAGGCAGTTGGTCACGACCGAGGCGATGGCGACATGGCCATAACCCTTCATGTCCTGAAGCAGCAGGCGGCGGAGCCAATGCTCCTCGAACGGGCGGATATAGCTGTCGACGCGGATGTCGGCGGCGGAGCGGGCCGGGCGGGGCACGACGAACATCCGGGTCTGTTCGACCAGCGTGGACAGCGGGCGCTGCGCGCTCTGGCCCTCCTCGCCCGCGACCGAGAAGACCGCCTGGCCATCGGCGTCGATGCCGGTAATCAGCGCCAGCTCACCATCGTTCAGCCATGCGACGACCGGCAGCCGCCAGCTGGTCAGCCGCATCGCACGGGGCAGGACGAAGCGGACGGACAGGCCACTTGCGCGGGCCAGCGCCCGGACCCGCGCCTCTTCATCGCCGCCGCCCTGCCACAGCGCCGTCAAGCGCGCGCGCTGCTCGGCAAAGGGCATACGATAATGGCGCGCGACCTGACCCATCATGTCGATCCACGCGAGCGGATCGGTCGGGGTGGGGCCGCTCACAGCGTCACGCCGCGGATCGCGGTGCCGGTCAGCCCGAAATCGTCGCGTGCCCGGCCCGAATAATAGAGGCACTCGATGGCCAGCCGCCGCAGGTCGTGATTGGTGTTGACCGCATCGAAGCGCGCCTGCTGCAATTCCTGTTCGGCGTTGAGCAGGTCGACCAGGGTGCGGGTGCCCATGTCGAGATATTGCAGGCGATAGAGCTTGCCGGTCTCGACCATATTTTCCTGCCGCTCGGCCAGCGTGCCGAGCAGCTGCGACAGCCCGGCGATCTGCTGTTGCGTGGCGGCGAGCGACTGGCCGACCTCGTTACGTGCGGCCTGCTCGGCGGCCTGGGCGGCGCGGACGCCATACTCGGCACTGCGCGCCCGGGCGCGCACGGCATTGCCGCCGAATACGTCGCTGCTGACGTTCAGCCCGAAATTGTACAGGCTGCGGTCGGAAAACGGGGAGGCGACATCGGTTGCCGCGTCGCCCGCCAATGCAATGGTGGGCAGCCGCGCGGCATGGACGCGGCGGCTCTCGGCGCTCGCCTGTTCATATTGCGCCCGCGCGCGCATGATCGCGGGGATGTCGGCCCATTCTACAGTAGTCGCGCGGGTGCAGCTGGCCATCAGCCAGTCGGGCACCGCCGGATCGACCATCGGGGCCGTTTCGCGACCAAGCAGAAAGGCCAGGCTGGTGGTCCAGCGCCGCTGCTCCGCCTCGATCCGGGTCAGCGTGGCCTCGGCGGCGGCGACGCGCGACTGGGCCTGGAGTGTGTCGGAGCGGGTCGTCGCGCCCTTGCCGAACCGTTTGTCCACCAGCGCGCTGATCTCGCGGATGCGGCCCAGTTGCTCCATCGCGATCCCGCGCAGCGCCGCGTTGCGCTGCACCTCGACCAGCGCGAGGCCGGTGTCGCGGATCAGCCCGTCGACCGCCAGCAACAGGTCCGCCCGCCCGATGCGGGTGCCCGCCCGCGCGGACTCGACCGCACTGGCGACCTTGCCGAAATCATAGAGCATCTGCGAGGCGGAGACTTGCGGACGCGGCCGCCACGCGCTGCCAATGCGGTTGTCATAGCCGCTGCCGACGCCCGCGCTGATCCGGGGCAGATAGCCAGCGCGCGCGACCGCGACATCCTCGCCGCGCGCCTCCACGGTGGCCGTCGCCTGGACGACCGAGGGATGCCAGGCCAGGACCTCGTGCATCGCACTTTCCATCGTGACGGCGGCCGGTTCCGCGGCGGCCGTCACCATGATGGCACTCATGGCGATCATCACCCTCCCGAACCTCCCCGATCGCTTGTGGTAGCGTTGTCGCCACTCGCGCTTCATCGATCGCCTCTGCTGTCCCTGTCCGGCAATGAATCTGACTAAACTATTTAAATAAAAGGAGATTGAGCGCCGAACAGGAAGCCCTTCGGCGCTCGAAATCAACTCCGTTTTCGGATGATTGCGCAAGATGGTCAGACCAGATGCAGGGTGGCCAGCCTTTCCTGCTCAGGATCGACCGAAACGGTCAGATAACCCAGTGGATCATGCGCGACGGGTGGCTGCGCGCTGATATCCGAAGCGCTTGGTATTGCAGAAAAATTGTCCGCGGCCGCAAGGGATTCGCTGGGGAGCGGCTCGACTGCAGGGCTGCGCGCATCGAGATAGCGGGACAGCACATCCTCGACGCTGCCTTCTCCCTCCATCAACGATAGCGCCACTTGGGTATCCGCCTGATCGAGGGACAGCGGCGCGGGGCCATGCTCGACCGCCAGCGTCATGGGCGCGACATCACCATGAACCTGGGCGGGTTCGTCCAGTGCGAACGCGGTCAGCGTGGACGGAAAGACCGGCGCGACACCGTTGTTGATGTCGACCGCCACGTCCAGCCGGGCCGTCGACACCTGCCCGTCGGGCTGCACGATCTGATAGGTGAAGCGGTCGATCGGGTCGGTCGCGGCATAGGGGATGCCGGTCGAAGGCTGATAGGTATACTGCCCGACCTCATTGATGGTCAGTGTGCCATAGGTGCCGGTCAGGATCCGGGGCGTATCGCCCACCTCGACGAATTCACCGCCGACAAGGACTTTGACCCCCAGAAAGGAACTGCCCAGCGTGTCATTGGCGAGCAGATCGCCGCTGGCGGCTGACGTGCCGGTCAAGGTGAAGCGGTCGAGACGGGTGATCGTCTCGCCGACATAGACGCTGGTGGCATAGCCTGTGCCCAGGGTGTTGGTACTGGTGACGGTGTAGTTGTAGGTTCCCGGCGGCAGGCCGTTCATCGTCACGCTGAGACCCGAGCCCAGCAGCCCACCGACCCCCGCGACCGCAGCGCCCGAGGCGGTTCCGACGACCGTGCCGGCGGCATTGGTGACGGTGATGGCATAGCTTGGCAGCACCGACAGGCCCGGCGCGATCGCCGCCGTCAGCGTGACGTTCGACACGCTGTTGGCATCGACCGTGAAGCTGTCGACGACCCGCCCCGTTTGTGGCCCGTTGAGAACAAGGGCCGTGGGCGTATTGAAGGTCGAATCGACCGCGGGCGCGCGGGTTTCCACAACATTCGCGAACGTTGCAGTGGCGGTCGCCCCGTCGTTGACCGCGATCGGCGCGCCGGTCACGTCCGGGCTGCCGATGGCGACGGTCAGCGTGGCGCTTTCCCGCTCGCCGTCGCTGGCGTCGAACAACGTGTAGGTGAAGCTGTCGGTCTTGCCGAGCACGCCCGCATCGGCATTGGGCGTATAGCTATAGCTGCCGTCACGATCGATGATCAGCGTACCCCATTGCCCGACGACCTGCGTGTCATCGCCGGTGATGGCGGTCGTGACCCCGTTCAGCGTCACGCTTTCGACGCGGGTCTGCGGGCTGACCACATCGACCTGGCCCGTGGGGCCTGGATCGGTGATGACATTGCCATTCGCCGCCGCCGGAATCACCTGGCCGATATCGGTAAAGTCGGAATTGACCCCGGTGACGCTTAGGCCGCCGAGCAGCCCGACCCCCAGCGTATTGTCGAAGGTGACAAAGGCCCGGTACTGGCCCGGCCCCAGATCGGCATTGGCGACAAGGTTGCCGCCGAGCAGGCTTACCTCCAGCAGCGAGGAGTTGCCGCCGCCGTTCACACCGACCCAATTGGTGCCGTCGAACCGCTGGATCACCACCGAATAGCCGCTGGCGACTCCCAGCGACAGGGTGGCGTCATAGGTGAAGGTCGTATCCAGCATATGGCCCGGCTGGACCGTGAACTGGACATTGGGGATGGCCAGCACCTGGGCGTTCAGATTGACCAGGCCGAGCGAGACGAGCGCGGTATAATTGGCGTTGCCCAGCGTCTCGTTGGTTTGCACCGGAACCAGGTCGACCTGCGCGGAGGCGACATTGTCGAACGCGCTGATGTCGAATGGCGCGATGACCGCCACCGTGCCCGACACATTGCCCGCGCCGTCACGAAGCCCGACGTTCAGCGTCTCGCCCGCGACCTGCGGCGTGGCGAGCGTGACGGCATAACCGCCGCCCGCTGCCACCGTTCCCGTGCCGATGACAGTACCTGCGGCGTTGCGGATCTCCACCGTCGTGCCGGGCTCGCCCGTGCCTATGACGATCGTGCCGGTGGCATTGATCGCGGCGGTCGGAGGCGCCGGGGGCGTGATGTCGGGGGCGGCCAAAGGCGTCTGGGGCGAGACATTGCCCGCGCCGTCCACCTGGGTCACGGTCAGCGCCTGGCCATTGGCCTGCGGGATGGTCAGCGTGGCGGTGTAGCTGCCATCGTCAGCGACGACTGCGCTCCCGACCAGCTGTCCCTGCGCGCCCAGGATGCGCACCGTCGCGCCGGGCTCGCCGGAGCCGGTGACGATCGTACCCGTGCCGTTGACCGTCGCCAGCGGCGCGGCGGGCGGGCTGATGTCGGGCGCGGTCAGCGGACTGGGCGGGGCGGCGTTTCCGGCGGCATCGGCCTGGGTCACGGTCAGCGCCTGACCATTGGCCTGGGGGGTGGTGAGCGCCACCGTATAGCTGCCATTCGCGGCAACGATGGCAGTGCCGATCGGATTGCCGCCTGCGTCCCGCACAGTGACGGTCGCGCCCGCTTCGCCCTGGCCCGTCACCAGCGTCCCGACGCCATTGATCGCGGCGGTCAATCCGGTGGGAGCGGTGATGTCTGGCGCGGTCGCCTGGACAAGCGGCGAGACATTGCCCGCCGCATCGGCCTGGGTCAGCGTCACGATCTGGCCGTTAGCCTGGACCGGGTTGAGCAGCGCGGTGAAGTTGCCGTTCGTATCGACCAGCGCGGTGCCGATCACCGCACCGTCCGGACCCCGGATCGTAACGGTCGCGCCGACCTCGCCTGTGCCGGTCAGCGTGGTGCCGTCACCCGACACGGTGCCGACGGGCGCAAGCGGGGCAGTCAGGTCGGGCGCGATGACGGTGGCGGGCGATGAGGCATTGCCTGCTGCATCCGTCTGCGTCACCTGCAAGAGCTGCGCATTGACCTGGGGCGGGGTCAGGATGGCGGTATAGCTGCCATTGGCGGCCACGACCGCCGTGCCCAGCACCGTGCCGCCGAGGTCACGGATGGTGACGGTCGCGCCTGCTTCGCCGATGCCGGTCACGACGCCGCCCGTCCCATCGATCGCGGCAGTCAGGCCGGTGGGGGCGGTGATGTCGGGCGCGGTCGCCTGCGCGATCGGCGAGACATTGCCCGCCGCATCGGCCTGGGTCAGCGTCACGATTTGGCCATTGGCTTGGGCCGTGGTCAGCGGCGCGGAGAAATTGCCGTTCGCATCCACGATGGCCGTGCCGATCACCGCATTGGCCGGATCCCGGATCGTGACGGTCGCGCCGACCTCGCCCGTGCCGGTCAGCATGGTGCCGTCACCCGACACGGTGCCGACGGGCGCAAGTGGGGCAGTCAGGTCGGGCGCGATGACGGTGGCGGGCGACGAGACATTGCCTGCCGCATCCGCCTGCGTCACCTGCAAGAGCTGCGCATTGATCTGGGGTGGGGTCAGGATGGCGGCATAGCTGCCATTGGCGGCCACGATTGCCGTGCCCAGCACCGTGCCACCGAGGTCACGGATGGTGACGGTCGCGCCTGCTTCGCCGATGCCGGTCATGACGCCGCCCGTCCCATCGATCGCGGCGGTCAGGCCCGTGGGGGCGGTGATGTCGGGCGCGGTGGCCTGCGCGATGGGCGAGACATTGCCCGCCGCATCGGCCTGGGTCAGCGTCACGATCTCGCCGTTCGCCTGGACCGGGTTGAGCGGCGCGGTGAAATTGCCGTTGGCGTCGACCAGCGCCGTGCCGATTACCGTGTTGTCCGCATCCCGGACGATCACGGTTGCGCCCGCCTCTCCGGTGCCGGTCAGGGCGGTGCCGTCGAACGAGACGGTGCCGATCGGCGCCAGTGGCGCGGTCAGGTCGGGGGCGGTGACGGGAGATGCGGGCGAGGCGTTGCCCGCCGCATCGCTCTGCACGACGGTCAGCGGCTGGCCATCGACCTGCGGCGTGGCGAGCAGGACGGCATAGGCCCCGTTCGCACCCACTGTCGCGGTGCCGAGCGGCGTTCCGCTGGCATCCAGCACCCGCACGGTCGCGCCGACCTCGCCGGTTCCGCTGACCAGCATTCCTGTCGGATCTATCGCCGCGACGGGGGCGGCGGGCGGCGTCAGGTCGGGCGCGATGGCGGTGGCCGGGGGCGAGACATCGCCATCGGCGTCCGTCTGGGTCACGCGCACCGTCTCGCCATCGCGCTGCGGCGGGGTCAGCGTGGCGGTATAGCTGCCGTCCCCGCCGACCTGCGTATTGCCGATCACCGCGCCGTTCGCGTCGCGCACGATGATGGCCGCACCCGCCTGGCCAATGCCGGTCACGCTCGCGCCGTCAGCGGCCACGGTTGCGGTGGGCGTGTCGGGCGTGTCGTTGGGGATCAGGTCGGGTGACACCGCGTTGCTGGGTGGAGAGACATTGCCTGCCGCATCGGCTTGCGTCAGGGTCAGCACCTGGCCGTTGGTCAGCGCGGTGCTCAACGTCACGCTGAAGCTGCCATCCGCACCCACCGGAACGGTGGCCAGCACCAGCCCGACAGGATCGGTGATCGTCACGGTCGCACCGATTTCGCCGGTCCCGCTGACGATCGTCCCATCGGCCGAGACGGTCGCGACCGGCCCGGCCGGTGGCGTGCCGTCGAGCGCGGTCACGATGGTTTCGGGCGACCCGTTCCCGGCGGCATCCGCCTGGGTGACGCTCAGCACCTGACTGTCGAGCTGCGGCGCGGAGAGGACGACCATATAGGCGCCCTGCGGTCCGACGATCGCACTGCCCAGCACGCCGCCGCCCACGTCGCGCACCGTGACGGTCGCGCCGACCTCTCCCTCGCCGGTGACGATCGTTCCCGTCGCGTCCAGCGCCGCGACAGGCGCTGCGGGCGGAGTGATGTCGGGGGCGGCGACATTGGTCGGCGCCGAGACATTGCCCGCCGCGTCGGTCAGCGTCGCGCTGACCGTGCCGCCATTGGCCTGGGCAGAGGTCAGGGCCACGGTGAAGCTGCCGTCCGCGCTGACCTGGCCGTTGCCGATCACCGTGCCGTCGGCATCGCGCAGGGTGACGGTCGCTCCCACCTCGCCGCTGCCGGTCGCATTCGCACCGGTGCCATCGAGCGTGAAGAGGGGCGCATCGGGGGCCGTGAGGTCGGGCGCGGCGGCGGGGCTGGGCGGCGAGGTGTTCCCGGCGACATCGGTCTGCGTCACCTGAAGCAACTGGCCGTTAAGCTGCGCGGGGGTGAGGGTCAGCGCATAGGCACCGGTCACGCTCGCCGTGCCGGTGCCGATGATCGCGCCATCGGGATCGCGCACGGTGATGCTTGCACCCGCCTCCGCCTGGCCGCTGACGATGGTGCCGGTGCCGTCGACGCTTGCGGTCAGCCCGGTCGGCGCGGTGGTGTCGAGCGCGGTCAGCGCCAGCGGCGGCGAGACATTGCCCGCCGCGTCGGTCTGGACCACCGACAGCGTCTGGCCGTCGCGCTGCGCGCTCGACAGCGGCACCGCGAAGCTGCCGTCGGCCGCAGCCTGGCCGGTGCCGAGTATCTGTCCGGCCGCATCGCGCACGGTGACGGTCGCGCCCGGCTCGCCGCTGCCGTTCACCAAGGTCCCGTCCGCCGAGACCGTGCCGAGCGGCGCCAGTGGCGCGGTCAGGTCCGGTGCGACCGGGGCGAGGGGTAGGGAGACATTGCCCGCCACATCCGCCTGCGTGACCTGAAGCGTCTCGCCGTTGATCTGCGCTGGGGTCAGCGGGGCGGCATAGCTGCCGTTCGCGCCGACGACGGCGGTGCCGATGATCGCGCCTGCGGGATCGCGGACCGTGACGGTCGCGCCGACTTCGCCCACGCCGGTGATGATCGCGCCGTCGCCGCTGATCGTGGCGGTCAGTCCGATCGGTGCGGTGATGTCGGGTGCCGTCACGCCAATGATGGGCGAGTCGTTACCCGCCGCGTCCGTCTGGACCAGTTGCAGATTCTGGCCATTGGCCTGAGCCGGGGTCAGGGTGACGGCAAAGCTGCCGTCCGCGCCCACCTGGCCGCTGCCCAGCAGCGTGCCGTCGGTGGCACGGATGGTGACGATCGCTCCCACTTCACCGGTGCCCGACAGGGTCGCGCCAGCGTCGATGACCGATCCGGTCGGTGCGAGCGGGGGCGTCGTGTCCGGCGCGATCACGCTGGCGGGGTCGGAGACGTTGCCTGCCGCATCGGCCTGTATCGCCTGCAGGATTTCGCCATTGGTCTGTGGGGTGGTCAGCGTCGCGCTATAGCTGCCATTCGCAGCAACTGTGGCGGTGCCGATCACGGCGCCGTTCGCGTCGCGAATCGTCACCGTCGCGCCCGCTTCGCCCGATCCGGAGACGATCGCGCCATCGCCGCTGATCGCGGCGATCAGCCCGGTCGGGGCCGTGATGTCGGGCGCAGTGAGCGACGTGGCGGGCGAAAGGTTGCCGCCGCGATCGGTCTGGTCGAGCGACAACGCCTCGCCATTGGCCTGGGGTGGCGATAGGGGGGCCGAGAACCCTCCGTCCGCGCCGACGATGGCGGTTGCGATTTCCGTGCCGTCGACGCTCCGCACCCTGACGGTGGCGAAGGGCTCGCCGGTGCCGGTCACGCTGGTGCCGTCCGCGGCGACGGTCGCGATCGGGGCGGCGGGCGCGGTCAGATCGGGCGCGGCGACGGTGGCGGGTTGCGACGGGTTGCCCGCCGGATCGGTCTGCACCGCCGACAGCGTCTGGCCGCCGGTCTGCGGCGGGGTCAGGTCCAGGGTGAAGCTGCTGTCCGCCGCGACGACCGCACTGCCCAGAAGGGTGCCGTTGCCGTCGACGATCCGCACGATCGCGCCCGGCTCGCCATTGCCATAGACCGCCGCGCCATCGGCCGAGAGCGTGGCGACGGGCGGCGCGGGCGGGGTGATGTCGGGGGCAGAGATCGTGGTGCCGGGCGAGACATTGCCCTGCGCATCGGTCTGGGTCACGATCAGCGCTTCGCCATTGGCTTGCGGCGTGATCAGCGTCGTGTTGAAGCTGCCATCAGCGGCGATAACGACGTTGGCCAGAACGCTGCCATCGGGTGCGCGCACGACCAGCGTCGCCCCTGCTTCGCCCGTACCGCTGATGCTGGTCCCATCGGGGCTGACCGTGGCGGCAGGCGCTGCGGGGGCGATGAGGTCGGGCGTGACAACGGTGCTCGTGGGAGAGGCATTGCCTGCCGCATCGGTCTGGACCACCGACAGGGTCTGTCCATTGGTGGTTCCGGTGGGCAGGGCGACGCTGAAGCGGCCATCGCCGCCGACCGTCGCGGTGCCGACCGGCTGGCCGCCTGCATCGAAGACCTGCACCGCCGCGCCCGGCTCGCCCGTACCGCTCAGCACCGAGCCATCCGCGCTGATAGCGACAATGGGCGCGGTGGGCGCGGTGGTGTCGGGCGCGCTGATCGTCGTGGCGGGCGAGATATTGCCGGCCGGATCGCTCTGCGTGACGGTCAGGGTTTCGCCATTGGCCTGCGGGGCCGCGAGCGGCAGGGTGTAGGTGCCCTGCGGATCGACGGTGGCGGTGCCGAGCGGTTGACCAGCGGCGTCGCGGACGGTGACGGTCGCGCCGGGCTCGCCGATGCCGATGATGCTGGCGCCGTCGGCGGCGATGATGGCCGTAGGAGCGGTGGGCGCGCTGGTGTCGGGCGCGCTGATCGTCGTGACGGGCGAGATATTGCCGGCAGGATCGCTCTGCGTGACGTTCAGGGTTTCGCCATTGGCCTGCGGGGTCGCGAGCGGCAGGGTGTAGTTGCCCTGCGGATCGACGGTGGCGGTGCCGAGCGGTTGACCGGCGGCGTCGCGGACGGTGACGGTCGCGCCGGGCTCGCCTGTGCCGATGATGCTGGCACCGTCGGCGGCGATGATGGCCGTCGGTGCGGCGGGGGCGGTGAAGTCGGGGGCGACGAGGGTGATGGTGGGCGAAACATTGCCTGCCGCGTCGCTTTGCACGACGGTCAGCGTTTCGCCGTTCCCCTGCGGTGTGGTCAGCGTCAGGGAGTAGTTGCCATCCGCATCGACGGTGCCCTGGCCGATCGTTTCGCCATTGGCGTCACGGACGATCACGGTCGCGGCGGGCTCGCCGGTACCGGTGATCGTGGTGCCCTGCGCATCGATCTCGGCGGTGGGCAGCGGCATGGGGGTGGCATCGATGGCGTCCAATTCGGTGGTCGGCGAGACATTGCCCGCCGCGTCCGTTTGGGTCACGACCAGCACGCCGCCGCTGGTCTGTGGGGTGGCGAGCGTGATCGTATAGCCGCCATCGGCGGCGACGATCGCGCTACCGATCGGTTGGCCGTCCGAGCCGACGACACGCACCGTCGCGCCCGGCTCGCCCGATCCGGTCACGGTCGTTCCATCGGCGGAGAGAATCGCCGTGGGCGCGGCCGGGGGCGTGATGTCGGGGGCCGCGAGCGTGATGGCAGGCGAGACATTGCCCGCAGGATCGCTCTGAATGACGGTCAGCGTACCGCCATTGGCCTGGGGCGTCGTCAGCGGCAGCGTGTAGCTGCCCTGCGCGCCGACGGTTGCCGTGCCCAGCACCTGTCCGGCGGCGTTGCGGACGGTGACGGTCGCGCCGGGCTCGCCGGTGCCGGTGACGCTGGCGCCGTCACCGCTGATCGTCGCGGTGGGCGCGACCGGCGGGGTGATGTCGGGCGCGGTCGTCGTTGCGGATGGCGAGACATTGCCTGCGGCGTCGCTCTGCACGATGGTGACGGGCTGACCGTTGGTCTGGGGCGGGTTGACCGGAATAGTGAAGGTGCCGTCGGGGGCGACCGTGCCGGTGCCGATCACCGAGCCCGCGCCGTCCGTCACGCGGATCGTCGCGCCCGCCTCACCCGTGCCGCGAATGCTGGTGCCGTTGGCCGTGAAACTGGCGGTGGGCGTTGCGGGCGGTTGGATATCGGCGTTTGGTCCGCCGGGTTGGTTGCGGTCGTTGCCACCGCCGCCCGATACCGCCGCGACGACCCCGCCGACCCCGGCCACGCCCAGCACGGCGGGCAGGATGAAGGACGAGCCGCCGCCCTGCTCCGTCGCGGCTGCCATCAGATCGTCCAGATCGGTGATCGCCGTGAATCGCCCCGAGCCGCTGGCCGAGGGGTGCGCCAGCCACTGGCCGCCTTGATCGTCGCGCAGCACCAGGTCGCTGACCCGGCCTTGCTGCTGATCGTAGAAATTGTCGATGCGAATGGTCTGGCCGTCGGTCAGGCGGATGATCAGGTCATTGCCCTCGCGCTCCATCGCGGCAACCTGCGACCGATCGAGGTCAAGCCGCACGACGCTGGGGGCGTTCAGTTCGATGACGTTGGCGCTGGTCGTGGTCGTGGTGCCGGTCGCCTTGGCGATGATCTCGGTCTGCATGGCCTGTTCCTCCCATTGCATATCGACATGCCCCGGCGTGACGTGCCGGGTAGGGGAGCGCGGTCATGGCCTTCTTCACGCCACGGCGCGGCCTCCCCTTATGCAGATCGTAACCGGGAAAATTGGCCCACGATGCGAAGGTGCCATTTTCGGATTTAATTCAGATGGTTAACGATTGTTAACCTGGGTCTATGGGACTGGGCGGCGGGCTGCTTGGGTGCGGTATGGGTCAACGGCGTCGGGACAGGACAGGGGCATCGGCATCCGTCATGCGGACCGGCCGGATCGTGCCATCGGCGGCATAGGTGACGCGGTCGATCGCCACGACGCGCTCGCCCTGGAACGGGCCGGGGCCGGGCGCTCGGTCCCAGCGATGATAGACGATCAGCCAGCGACCGTCGGGCAGTTTCACGAAGCTGTGATGGCCTGGTCCCTGATGGTGCTGGTCGCTGGTCAGGATCGCCCCGCGATAGCGCCATGGTCCGGTTGGCGAGGGGGCAGTGGCGTAATGGACCGAATAGTCGGGGCCGTTGAACCGCCCATGGCTGTAGGAGAGATAGTAGAGGCCATCACGTTCGTGCATGAACGCGCCCTCGGTGAATTGCGGCGGGGTCGTCACCTTCACCTCACGCGCGATGCTGACCATGTCGGGCTTGAGTTCCCAGACGCGCAAGGTCGCGCCCGCGCTGCCGCCTGCATAGAGATAGATCTTGCCCGATTTGCGATCGGTGAAGACCATCGGGTCGATCGCCTCGAACCCTTTGTCGCCGGTCACCAGCGGGCGGCCGCTGTCGCGATAGGGGCCGCCGGGGCGTTCGGCGACGGCGACGCCGATCCGGCTGGGCGTCGGGTTCTGCGGCCCGACCGAATAATAGAGATAATAGCGGCCGTTGCGTGTCGCGACGCCGGGCGCCCAAAGGAAATGCTCGGGTGCGCCGTCATCCTTGATCCAAGGTATCTGGTCGCGCTGGATCAGCTCGCCGCGCGGCCGCCACGTCTTCAGATCGCGGCTGGAAAAGGCCCCGAACCGATCCGCCGCCCAGCTTCCCCCCGGTCCCCCGGTCGGGAAGATCCAGAGTTCCTGGCCGATCATCATCGCATGAGGATCGGCTCCCTCAAATTGCGGATTACGGGCGATCCCCGCCGCCGCGACGATCAGCGCCAGGCTGGCCGCGGCGAACGCGCTCAGTCTTGTCATCCTCATCCTCTCCTGCATCCTCGAAACCGCCCGTCCAGCAAATCGCTGTGTCCGGCGGCCTTGTCGCTGCAAGGTACCGCGGAACAGCGTTATGTCCATGTCGCCGGACGCGCGCATCAGCGAAGCGATGCAGAGCCGGATCGCCACGCCTGGATGGCTTGACGACGTTCCCGCCCATGGCTTGGGGTCAAGCGGCTGCCCTGTCACCACCGCGCATCCGAAGCCGGTATAGCCCTGCGCCATGCGGCGGCAGCATCTGCGCGAAACGGCCCTTCGCGCGGCCCAGCGACGCGCCGGTCCACAGATCGGTCACGTCGACCTCGCCCGACAGTCCCAGATAGGGGAGCGCAAGGCCGACTTCCTTGCGTTTGTCGCCAGTGTTGAACAGCGCCAGATAGCGATCGCCCGGCGCACCCTCGGGCTTGGCCGACCAGATGCGCGCGCCGTCCTCCACGAAATGCGGCTGATTGTCGGTCGAGGCCTGGTTGACCGCCAGCACCGCGCGGTTGGTCAGCAACGCCAGGGTCGGCGCATCCAGATAGCGCAGGTCGCCGCCCATGATGAGCGGCGAGCGCGCGATCGACCACAGGGTCATCAGCGTACGCTGTTCGTCGGGGGTGAACTTGGTATCGCGCTTGCCCAGCGCCAGACGGCCGAGCGGCAGCATGTCGGCGTCGGGCCATGAGTCCGGCCCGCGATAGGGGGTCCAGTTCTCCAGCCGGGTGAACTGCGCCTCCAGCATCGCCCATTCGTCCCAGAAATCGTCCGAGATGCGCCACATCTGTGCGAAGCGGCGGACATGGGGGCCACGGACTACCGGGGTTTCGCCGGGCGACAGGCTGAGGATGATCGGCCGGCGGCTGTTCTGAATAGCCTTGTGCGCGGCCTCGATCTCGGGCGCGTGCGCGTCATAGGGACGACTCATATCGTCCATCTTGATGAAATCGACGCCCCAGGAGGCATAGAGCGCGAAGACGCTGTCATAATAGGCCTGCGCGCCGGGCTTGGTCATGTCGACGCCGTACATGTCCGGGTTCCAGGTGCAGATGCTGCTGGTGTCGGCGATGTCGGCGGCGCGGTAGCGTGTCCCGAGGATCGGCAGGTTCTTCTTCACCGCCAGTCGCGGGATGCCGCGCATCAGGTGGATGCCGAACTTCATGCCCATCGCATGGACGTCCGCCGCCAGCTTGGTGAAGCCCGATCCGTCCGCGCTCGACGGGAAGCGGTTGGGGGCGGGGATCAAACGGCCATAGCCGTCCATCGCGGGCACGGGCGCGGTGTTGTAGCTATAGCTTGATGCCTCGGGCTCATACCATTGGATGTCGACGGTGAAGACGTCGTAGCCGAAGGGCAAAAGCTTGGCCCGCATGATCGCGGCGGTCTCCCGCGCCTGCGCCTCCGTGATGGTGGTCGCAAAGCTGTTCCAGCTGTTCCACCCCATGGGCGGTCGCGGCGCGAGCATGGCGGGCCGCGCTGCCGCTGATGCCCCTTGCGCCCCGCCCAGCGCCAGACCGCCGCTGATCGCCGCTCCTGCCGCCACCCTGGCCAGCGCCTGTCGACGGCTGATCCCGCCCCTGTCCTTGCTCATCCATCCGCTCCCGTTCTTTAGTCGAACAAGTGTACGGCTTGAGACGAGCAGGGCAAGGGAGGTCGGTCCGTTATAAGTCGGACATGGGCGTGCGGGTCAGAAGCGGCCCTCAAAGCTCAGGCCCAGGATGCGCGGATCGGACATGGTGCCGCGCACCCGCCCATCGAAGTCGTTGAAGAACGACGTCGGCTGCTGGCGGTCGAAGATATTGGTGGCGAGCAGGAACGCCCCGAAATGCCGCCCCTGCCAGCCCAGCTTGGCATTGACCAGGGTGATCGGGCGGATGTCGCGCACCGCCTGGTCGATGGTGCTCTGGAACAGGGCATCGCGATAGGTCGCGTTGACATTGGCAAACAGTCCGCCCGAACTGCGCCACGTTCCGCCAGCCGAAGCGGTCCAATGCGGCGCGTTGGCGAATTCGTTGCCGGTCGCCGACCATTTGGCGGTGCCAAGCGGCACGGTGAAGTCGAGGAACTTGGTCCGGCTGTGGCCGACGCCCGCATACAGCTCCAGCGTGCGCGTCGGCCGCCCGCGCAACTCCGCCTCGATGCCATAGAGCCGCGACTTGCCCGCATTGACCACCTGCGTGTCGAACACCGAGCCCGGGGTCAGCTGCACCGACACCTGCTGGTCACGCCAATCGATATAATAGGCATTGGCGTTGAAGCTCAGCTTGCGATCGAACCAGTCGGAGCGCAACGCGACTTCATAATTCCAGGTATATTCGGGCGAATAGGTGAAGGCCTGCCCCCGCTGCTGGTTGATCCCGGCGCCTCCTGCGCGATAACCGCGCTGCGCGGTCGCGCTCAGCGAGGCATTGGGCGTCACGTCCCAGGTCAGGCCCAGCTTGGGCAGCCACGCGTCATAGGTGATCGTCCGGATGGGCTCGACACTGGTCGCCCCCGCTGCCGTCGCCAGCAACAGCGCGTTGAGCTGGGTGACGACTGGCGCCAGCGCGGGCACGGGCAGCCGCGCCGGATCGGGAAGGGTGCCGTTCAGCGCGACGGCCTGGCTTGCCCCGCGCTGCTGCCGCTCATTGTCGTAGCGCAGCCCCGCACGCAATTTCAGTCGCGTGGTCAGCGGGAAGGTCAGGTCGGTAAAGCCCGCCAGGTTGCGCGTCAGGCGCGGCTGCGTCAGCAAATTCTTGATGGGGACGACGCCGCCATACAAGCCCAGCACCGTATTCACCAGGGGTTGCGACAGGCCCAGTGCCAGCAATTGGCGATCGACGCCCAGTCGGGTCAGGACCATGTTCTGGGTCGCCTCGAACCGATAGTCGCGATTGTCCTCACGGAGATAATAGGCGCCGATCAGGCCCTGGACCCAGGATAGGTCGATCCCCAGGCGCAGTTCCTGCTGCACCGTCTTGGCAGGATCGCTGGTGCGGCTCAGCTGGCCGGGGGTGGGATTGCGGTCGGGGTCCGCGATGTAGAGCGCGCGAACGTTGGAATAGTTGGTGACCGAACTGAGGTCGAAGCCGCCGCCGAGCGTGTAATGCGCCTCCAGCGTCGCGATGTCGCTCAGCGTTCGGGTGTCGGTCGCGACATCCTCGGTGACGATGCGATCGGTGCGCGCATAGGGCGGATCGAATTCGAACGAATAGGCCCCGCGCACATGGCGGTCGTGCATGTAGGTCGCGATGATGCGTAGGCCGGGCAAGGCGTCGGGCGTGATGAGCAGCTTGCCGCGCACCGTCTCGGACTGGCGCGGATCGGCGTCGCGGTGAAGCGTGGTGTTGTAGAGCAGTCCGTCCGACCGCGCGATCTCGCCTGCCACGCGGAACGCGATCTGATCGCCCAGGATCGGACCGCCCAGCGCAGCGGCGGCGCGGCGCTGCCCATCGGGGCCGGTCAGCATCAGCCGGGCCTTGCCGCTCCATTCGTAACTCGGGTCGGTCGTGCGGATGACCACCGCTCCCGCGAGCGCGTTGCGACCCTGAACCGTGGATTGCGGCCCGCGGAATATCTCCACCTGCGAGATGTCATACAGGTCGAGCGGCCCGGTGTTCAGCGCCGCGCGTGGCAGGACTGCGCCATCGACATAGACGCTGGCCAGCGCACCGTCGCCCGCCCCCGACACGTTGAAAGCATCGATGCCGCGAATGGTGAAGCTGGTCCGGTTGGCCCCGATCGAGACATTGGCGGTGCGTTGCAGCACGTCATACACATCGATCAGATTCTGATCGGCGATCGTCTGTGCCGTCGTCACGGCGACGCTGGCGGGTGTGTTGCGCAGGGTCCGGTCGGCTTTTTCGCCCATGACGACGATGTCGTTGCCCGTCTCCGCTGAACCAGCATCCTTGGCCTGTAACGCCATGCTCTGCGCCAGGCATGGTGCCGCCACCGAAGACAGCAAGACGGCCAGCGTCGCCCGAACCCACATGAAATATCCCCCAAATTTCGTTGCGAGCGCGAACTAATATCAATGAATATGCGAGTCAATCGCAATAAAATCCATGTGGGCAAGGGGCTTGGGCATTTTGGGGGTGGATTGGGGTCGGACGAGCCCTCATTTGTGGGCCTTTCCCTATCGGAACTCTGGTATCGATCCTGGCGAAGATCGGAGATTCCGAAAACGCGGCGGCGCGGCCGCCATCCCGGATCGGAAGGACGAGCGAGCGATGGACGAACGACGGGTCGAGTTCCAGGCCAGCCACGAACTGCTTCAGGCAACGATGGATGCGTCGACCGACATGATCCAGGTGTTCGAGGCGATCCGGGACGCGTCGGGCCGGATTATCGATTTCCGCTGGGTACTGAACAACCACACATCGCAGCGCAGATATGGCGAAGTGCGTGGCGAAAGCCTGTTGCAACGCAATCCCGGCGTCCTGGAAGAGGGCATTTTCGATGCCTTTTGTCGCGTCACCGAAACCGGCGAGCCCGAACAGGCCGAGCATCATTATGTCCATGAGCAGTTTGACGGCTGGTTTTTCCAGACGGTCGTGAAACTGGGCGATGGCGTCGCCACCACGACGCGCGACATCACCGAATGGAAAGAGTCCCAGGCGGAGATCGCGCGGCTTCGCGAAGAGGTGGTCAAGGCCCAGCTGGCCGAAACCGAAGGGCAACTCGCGGCGATCTTTGCCACCGCGCCGGTGGGATTGTCGGTGCTGTCGTTGGACGGTCGGTTCCTGAGGGTCAATGACGAGCTGTGCCGGATATTGGCCCGCTCGCGCGAGACGGTGCTGGACCTGTGCGTGCCGGACGTGACCCATCCCGAAGATGTGATGCCCAGTCTGGCGGCGATCGGGGATGCTGTCGCTACCGGGCGTCCGGCCACGCTCGATAAACGCTATGTTCGACCTGACGGCTCGCTGGTCTGGGCGAGCAGCACATTGTCCGTCCTGCCCAAGGGCGATGGCCAGCCCGACCGGCTGCTGGTCGTGACCGCGGACCTGTCGGAACGGCGCAAGGCGGAGGACGCGTTGCGCCGGAGCGAGACGCTGCAACGCGTGCTGATCGCCGAATTGCAGCATCGGACCAGCAATTTGCTGGGCGTGGTCCGTTCGATCGCGGACAATACGTCGCGCAGCGCGAACAGCCTGGCCGATTTCCGCGCGCGCTTCGATGACCGTCTGAACGCCCTATCGCGCGTGCAGACGCTGCTGTCGCGATTGAACGAGCATGACCGGGTGACGTTCGACGGGCTGCTCCAGGCCGAGCTGGCGGCGATGGATGGGTGTCCCGACGCGGTTACGATGACCGGCCCGGCCGGTGTCCGGCTGCGTTCCTCGACCGTCCATACGCTGGCCATGGCGATCCACGAACTGGCGACCAATGCGATGAAATATGGGGCGCTGGGACAGGCCGGGGGGCGGCTGGCGATCGACTGGACGCTGGAGGCGGATGGGCCGGGTGGCAAGCCCTGGCTGCATATCGACTGGCGCGAAAGCGGGGTCAGGATGGCGTCCAAAGGAGCTTGGCCGAATGGCACGGGGCAGGGCCGCGAACTGATCGAACGGGCGTTGCCCTATCAACTGGGCGCGCGGACGACCTATAGCCTGGGCGCGGACGGAGTGCATTGCACCATCTCCATTCCGGTGTCGGCGACGGTCTGCGCGAACGGCGGCGGCCCGACCTAGCGTCCGCCCTGCCAGCCGGGGCGCAGCGCGATCCGCAGGATGCGGTCATTCGCCGCCAGGAACAGCGCGCGACCCGCTTCGCCAAAGGCGCAGTTGGCGATCGGCGCGCCTTGTTCGATCAGCCCCAATGGCTCGGCCTCGGGCGTCATCAGCATCATGGCGCCCGGCACCGAGCAGACCAGCGTGCCGTCGCGCGCGACTTTCATCCCATCAGGCAGGCCCGCGCCGCCGGCTGCAAGCATCGCGCGTGCATCGAGCAGCGTCCGGCGATTGGCCACTCGCCCGCGCGCGTCGACGTCGTAGACCATGATGCGCGGTGCCGCTTCGTCCGAGACGGAGACGTAGAGCCTTCGCTCGTCGGGCGACAGCGCGATGCCGTTGGGGCGGGTAAGGCTGCCGTCGATCAGATCGACACGCCCATCGGGCCGCCGCCGATAGACGCCATTGACGGCCTGTTCTTTCAACGGCGATTTGTCTCCGTCCCGAAAGCCATAGGGCGGATCGGTGAACCAGATCGCCCCGTCTCTGGCGACGTGGAGGTCGTTGGGGCTGTTGAACCGCTTGCCCGCATAACGGTCGGCCAGCACGGTGCGGCGGCCCGTCGCCAGCTCGACCCGGTCGATGCTTCGCCCGCCGCTATTGGCGATCAGCAGCGCGCCGCTCGGGTCGAGTGCCAGCCCATTGGCGCCGGGTTCGCGGACCAGCGCCGGGTCGGTGCCCGCCGCGCCCGAAGGGTCGAGCACCACGGACACACCCCGCCCGCGTTGCCAGCGGCGGACGATATTGGCGGGCGGATCGGCAAAGAGCAGATAGCCGCCGCGCGGTACCCACACCGGCCCCTCCGCCCAGCGGATGCCGGTTGCGATCACCTCCGGCTCGGTCCCCGGCGCGATCATCCGGTCTAGCCCAGGCGACAGGCGGCGAAGGCGCGGCATGGTTTCCGCTGCGACCGCCGGTGCGGCAATCAGAGCGAGACCGGCGGCGAGGACAGAGCGGCGAGAGGCGATCATGGCACGAGCATGGGCGATGTGGCTGATGCCCGCAAGGTCATGGATTCGGGGCCACATCCTTCGCAAAGCCGGGGCTCGCGCCGATGGGCCGATTGGCCTCGGACGGAGCGGGTCGCTGCCTTGCGCGGAAAACGAGAACAGCCATGATGGCAAGATGCCGCGGCTGGTAGCGCTAAAACCTGCAAAGCGTTAGGGGGAGGGGGCAATCACCGGTGGCGCCACGCCAAGGATAAGGAGACCGATGGATGAAGTTGTTGCGTTATGGCGAGATGGGGCGTGAGCGTGCCGGACTGCTGGACGATCAGGGCCGCATCCGCGCACTGCCCGAAGCACTGGGTGATCTGGCGGGCGACCGGCTGACGCCGCAGGGTCTGGCGGAGATCGCCGCCCTCGATCCCGAGACTTTGCCCGTGGTCGAGGGCAATCCGCGGCTGGGCTCATGCGTCGCCCGCCCCGGCAAGTTCGTCTGCATCGGCCTGAACTACCGCGCCCATGCCGCCGAAAGCAATCTGCCCATTCCCGCCGAGCCGGTCGTGTTCGGCAAGTGGAGCAGCGCGGTCGTCGGCCCGAACGATGATGTCGAAATCCCGCGCGGTTCGGAAAAGACCGACTGGGAGGTCGAACTGGGCGTCGTGATCGGCACGCGCGGCCGTTACCTGACGGAAGCCGAGGCGCTGTCGCATGTCGCGGGCTACTGCGTCGTGCACGACGTGTCAGAGCGCGAGTTCCAGCTGGAGCGCGGCGGCACCTGGGACAAGGGCAAGGGATGCGACACGTTCGGACCCACCGGGCCATGGCTGGTCACGGCGGACGAGGTGGGCGATCCGCAGGACCTGCGCCTGTGGCTGGAAGTCGACGGCAAGCGCTATCAGGACAGCAGCACCGCCGACATGATCTTCTCGGTGGCCGAACTGGTCGCCTATGTCAGCCAGTTCTGCACGCTGGAACCGGGTGACATCATTTCGACCGGCACGCCCGAGGGCGTCGGCCTGGGCCAGAAGCCGCCGGTCTATCTCTGCGCGGGGCAGACGGTGCGGTTGGGCATCGACAAGCTGGGCGAGCAGACCCAGCGGATGGTCGCCGCGAGCTGAGGCTGAATAACCCCTCCCCTTCAGGGGAGGGGCAGGGGGTGGGGCGCTACCGCAAACGATAAGCCGCTGGAAAGGCCCCACCCCAACCCCTCCCCTGAAGGGGAGGGGCTAGACGCAAATCAGTCCTCTTCGTCCATTTCGCTATCGACGCTGTCCATGAAGTCGCGTGCTGCTTCGCGGTCTTCCTCATTCTCGAACGCGTCTTCGATGTCCGGAGCGACGCCGATCATATAAGCCAGGCACCAGAGCGCGAAGCGGCGGCCGCTGTCGCGCTCCAGTCCGAACTGGACGCGCAGCCGATCCACCCCCGCGCTGAGCTGATCGGGGGAGAGGTCGGCAATCTCTTCGGTGCCGAAAAAGCGGACGAGCAACTGGTCGAAATCCATGGCCGTCCATAGCCGACCCGTTGCCCGTTCCCAAGCCTCAGTTGCCCGACTGGATCCGGTCGCCCGCCGCCCGCTGCTCGGCGGCGCGCTTGGTCAGGTTCTTGAGAGTCTCGTCGAACATGCCCTCGCGTTCGGCCATGCGGAACGGGCGCACCTGCTCGACCAGGATTTCGGACGGCGTCGGCGTTTGCGCGAACTGCGCGGCGACCGCATCGGCAAATTCTTCCAGGGGCACATAGCCCGGACGATGCGCCTGACCCGGCGTCAGGTCGGTCTGCACGCCCGGCGGGGCCAGCTCGATCACCTCGACCTTGCCCTCCAGCTGGGTGCGAAGCGACACGGTATAGGAATGGATCGCCGCCTTGGTCGCCGAATAGGTCGGCGCGGCGACGAGCGGTACGAAGGCCAGGCCCGAGGTCACATTGACGATCGCGGCGTCACTCTGCGTGACCAGATGGTCGATCAGCGCGTTGGTCAGCCGGATCGGACCCAGGATGTTGGTGGTCAGCGTCGCCTCGGCATCGGCCAGGTCGCGGCGCCCGGTCAGGTCCTCGAACTTCATGATGCCCGCATTGTTGAACAGCACGTTCAGCGCGGGGAAGTCGGCGACGATGGCTTGCGCGAAGGCATCGACTGCCGCTGCATCCTCGACATCGAGCGTGACGACATGGATGCGCTCGCGCCCTTCCGCCGCCTTTTCCAGCGCCTCGCGGCGACGCCCGGCGATGATGACGGTGTCGCCGCGATCATGGAAGCGGTGCGCGAGCGCCTCGCCGATACCGCTGCCGCCGCCCGTCATCAGGATCGTGTTGCCGCTGGTCTTCATCGATGCGTCTCCGGGTCGGGTGAAATGATCCTTCGCACAATGATCGCGACCGGCTTTCGTTCACGCCGCGCCGCCGGTGATCCGATGCACGATGTCGCTGATCGCATTCCGGTCGAGCGGTGCAGGGTCGACCGAATTGTGGATGCCGATCCCCTCGACCAGCGCATCGAGCGCGCGGGCGGTCAGCGGATCGAAGAACCGCTCCAGTGCGGCGCGGCTGTTGTTCATCCAGCCCTGCATGACGGTCGAGACGGAAGGATGGCGCGCGGCAAAGGCATAGAGTTCGTAACTGAGCAGCAGCGTGCGCGGCTCGGCCCAGATGGACTCTGCGATGATGTCGATGATCGCCGCGCGCGCATCGTCGGGGGTTTTGGCCTGTGCCATGCGGGCGGCGAAGGCGTGCGACGATTCCTCCGCCAGTTGGGTGAAGGCGTCGGTCAGCAACGCCTCCAGCGAGGCGAAATAATAGGTGACCGAGCCGAGCGGCACCCCGGCCGCCGCCGCGATCCGGCGATGGGTGGTGCCGGGCACCCCGTGTTCGGCGATTACCTCCAGCGCCGCGGCGATGATGCGTTGCCGACGCTCCGGGTCGTTTCGTCTCGCGGATCGGTCGGCCATGCAAAAACTCCGTTGCATCGAATATGTACAAATGTACACATGCTGTCGAGGCGAGGCAGGAAAGCGATCTGCCGTAGCGCAAAACGGGAAAGAAGAACCATGGACGAACCGCATATGTCGCGCCGCGCGATCCTGGGCAGCGCCGTCGCGCTCGGCGTGCCGCAGATGGCGGCGGCAGCGGGCGCGCCGGCGGGGGCGGCGGTGCTGGGGCGACAGGACGGCGTCTGGCTGAACCCGCCCAAAGTCTGGCGGGCGGAGGCGAATGGCGATCTGGTGATGACCACCGAGCGCGGCACCGATTTCTGGCGCGAGACCCATTATGGCTTCACCCGCGACAGCGGCCACTTCCTGGGTTTCCCGGCCGGCGACGCCTTTACCGCGCAGCTGCGCATCCGGGGGCGCTATGACAAGCTGTACGACCAGGCGGGGATCATGGTGCGGGTCGACGAGCGGCGCTGGGTGAAAGCAGGAATCGAGCTGTCCGATGGCCGCGCGACGCTCAGCAGCGTACTGACCGACGGGCGGTCGGACTGGGCGACCGGCCCCTATGAGGGCGAGGCGTCGGACTTCTGGATGCGGGCGACGGTCGGCAAGGGGGTGCTGCGCCTTCAGGTATCGGCCGATGGCAAACACTGGCCGCTGGTCCGGCTGGCACCGTTTCCGGTCGCGTCCGGCTACCGGGTCGGGCCGATGGCGTGTACGCCTGAGCGTGAGGGGCTGGAGGTGCGCTTCTCGGACCTTCGCATCACCGCGCCGCTTGGCAAAAACCTGCACGACCTGAGCTGAGCATGACCAGTCAGAAGCAGAAGATGCTGGCGGGTGAGTTGTACACCGCTGACGATCCCGAACTGATCGCCGATGCCGCTCGCGCGGCGGCGTGGATGGTGCGCTATAACGGCTCGCTGGCCTGGGATGCCGCCGACCGGCATAAGCTGCTCGCCGAAGGACTGGGGCAGGTGGGGGCGGGGGCCGTGGTCCGGCCACCCTTTCACTGCGACTATGGCTATAACATCGCCTTGGGCGACCGCGTGTTCCTCAACTTCGGTTGCGTGATCCTGGACGTGGCGCGAGTCGAGATCGGCGCGGGAACGCAGATCGGGCCGGGCGTGCAGATCCTGACCGCCGACCATCCGCGCGACCCGGCACTCCGGGCGGAAGGGTGGGAATCCGGGCGATCGATCCGCATCGGCGCCAATGTCTGGATCGGCGGCGGGGCGCTGATCCTGCCGGGCGTGACGATCGGCGACAATGCGATCATCGGTGCGGGCAGCGTCGTGACGCGCGACGTCGCCCCGGGCCAGACCGTCATGGGCAATCCCGCGCGGCCGGTCGCGCGATGACCGCGCCCGAGCGAGGTGGCCGGGCGGCTATCCTCGAGGGCTTCGGTGCTGCTCGACCAGCATCCCGTTCAGGGTGCGCCATACCCGCTTGCCGTGACACCGCGGTTGAGGCGGGCGTCATGGCGAAGCGGTCGGGAACGGCAGAGATCATAGCCCTTTGACGCTGCAACACAGGCAAAGAATAGCACGACGCCGGATTTGCGCCATATCAGCGCGGCCTGAGCGATCCGATGCGTGTCGATCAGGCTATGTTCCTCGTCAGCCTGACCAGCATCGGGTCTCCATCGACCGGATGCGGTTCAAAGCCCATTTCCCTCTCGATCGTGATGGCCGACCGGTTGTCGCGATCCTCCAGCGCCTCGATCGTCCGATATCCCATCCGCTTCGCATGGCCCACCAGATGGTCGAGCAACGTCCAGCCGATCCCCTGCGCCTTCATGTCGTGACGGATCGCAATGGCGGCCTCGGCGGTATCCTTCCTGTTGTCGCCCGCCAGCATCGCTGCCGCCAGGACCGACCCGTCATTGCCAAAGGCGACCAGGCTCTCGCTTGTTGCGTCATTGGCCTGAATCATGCCCGACAGCCGCTCATGGCTGACCGCACGGACGCTGGTCAGGAAGCGGAAGCGCAGATCCTGGGGCGAGACATTCGCGAAGAAGGTGGCGAGCGCAGGCTCGTCCTCGTCGCGGGCGGGCCGGACGTGCAACTGGACGCCATGGCGGGTAACGAGCATCTCGGTATCGTCGAGGGTCATCATGTCCTCCTGGATTTCCGCAACGTTAGGCCCGTCAGGCTATCGCAGCATTGACCGCGGTCAAGACGGCAGCATTGTCCCCGTTTGCATGAAGCGCTGGTGCCAGGACAAGGCCTCGCCAGGCAGCGAAGGCGCGTGAAGGCCATAGGCACCGCCTTCGGCGCGCATCGCATAATCGGCCAGAAGCGGGCGGTAATCGGGATGGGCGCAGCGTTCGATCACCAACCGCGCGCGCTGGCGCGGGGACAGGCCGCGCAGATCGGCTAGCCCTTGCTCGGTCACGATCACCTGCACGTCCTGCATGATGTGATCGACATGCGCCGCCTGCGGCACGATGGCGGAGATTTTGCCGCCCTTGGCGGTCGAGGGCGTCATGAAGATCGAGACATAAGCGTTGCGGGCGAAATCGCCCGACCCGCCGATTCCGTTCTGGATGCGCGATCCCATGACCAGCGTCGAGTTGACGTTGCCATAGATGTCCGCCTCGATCAGACCGTTCATCGCGATGCACCCCAAGCGGCGGACGAGTTCGGGATGGTTGCTGATCTCCTGCGGGCGCAGGATCATACGGTCGCGATAGGCGGCCATGTTGGCATTCAGCCGCGCCGCTGCCTGCGGGCTGAGCGAGAAGGCGGTGGCCGATGCCATGCGCAGCTTGCCGGCGTCGAGCAGGTCGAGCATTCCGTCCTGGATCACCTCGGTATAGGCGGTCATCGGGTCGAACGGCGCGTCGATCAGGCCCGACAGGACGGCATTGGCGATATTGCCCACCCCCGACTGGATCGGCAGCAGGGCGGCGGGCAGGCGGCCGCGCGACACCTCATGGGTCAGGAATTCAATGATATGCCCGGCAATGGCGCGCGCGGTATCGTCGGGCGCGGCGAAGGGCAGGTTGCGGTCGGGTGCGTCCGTTTCGACGATGGCGACGATCTTGTCGGGATCGCAGGCCAGATAGGGCGTGCCGATCCGGTCGTCGGGGCGAACCAGGGGGATCGGCACCCGGGCGGGCGGCAGACGGGTGCCATAATAGATGTCATGCATCCCCTCCAGCGCCGCATCCTGCCAGCGATTGACCTCCAGGATGACGCGGGCCGCGCGGTCTGCCCAAGTCTTGTTGTTGCCCACCGAGGAGGAGGGGATGAGCGAGCCGTCGGCGCGGATGCCCGACACCTCGATGATCGCGGTGTCGAGCGTGCCCAGCACGCCTTCCCACGCCATCGGCGCGACCTGGCTCAGATGCATGTCGAGATAGTCGATCTCGCCGCGATTGATCTTCTCGCGAGCGACGGGATCGCCACTATAGGGCAGCCGCTGGGCAATGCCGTCGACCGCCGCCAGTGCGCCGTCCAGTTCCGGCCCGGTCGAGGCGCCGGTCCACAGGTTGACGCGGAAGGGCTGCCCCTCGGCATGAGCGGCTGCGATGCGACGCGCCAATGCCTGCGGCACCGCCTTTGGATAGCCCGATCCGGTGAAACCGCTGGCCGCCACGGTCTCGCCGGGGCGGATCAGGGCGGCGGCGGTGTCCGCATCGGTGATACGGGAACGAAGGGCGGCGCACGCGATACGGTCAGTCATTGTTTCTCCAACGCTGGTGGGCGGGGCCGGGGCCACCGCCCACCGCGATTTCAGGCCGTCAGGTCGAGGACGATGCGGCCTTCGATCTGGCCCCGGCGCATCCGGTCGAACACCTGGTTGACCTCGGCGAGCGGAGCGGAGGACACGGTCGCCTTGACCTTGCCGTCGGCGGCGAAGTCGAGCGACTCCTGCAGATCCAGCCGGGTGCCGACGATCGATCCGCGCACGGTGATGCCGTTCAGCACCAGCCCGAAGATGTTGAGCGGAAAGTCGCCGGGCGGCAGGCCGTTGAGCGCCACGGTGCCGCCGCGCGCCATCATGCCGACGGCCTGGGCAAAGGCCTTTTCGCTGACCGCCGTGACCAGCGCACCCTGCGCTCCGCCGCCGGTCTCGCGCTTGATCGCGGCGGCCGGGTCGGCCTCGGTCCGGGCGTTGACCGTGACCTTGGCCCCCAACCGACGGGCGAGGTCGAGCTTGGCGTCGTCGACATCGACGGCGGCCACGTTCAGCCCCATCGCGACCGCATATTGCACCGCCATATGCCCAAGGCCGCCGATGCCGGAGATGACCACCGTATCCCCCGGCTTGGTATCGGTCATCTTCAGCCCCTTATAGACCGTGACCCCGGCGCACAGCACGGGTGCGATCTCGGTGAAGCCGATATTGGCGGGCAGGTGGCCGACGAAATTGGGGTCGGCGATGACATAATCGGCAAAGCCGCCATTGACCGAATAGCCGGTGTTGAGCTGGCTTTCGCACAGCGTCTCCCAGCCGCCCAGGCAATGCGTGCAGTGGCCGCAGGCGGTGTAAAGCCACGGCACGCCGACCCGGTCGCCTTCCTTGACGTGTTTCACGCCCTTGCCGACCGCCGAGACATAGCCGACGCCCTCATGCCCCGGAATGAAGGGCGGGTTGGGCTTGACCGGCCAGTCGCCCTCGGCGGCGTGGAGGTCGGTATGGCAGACGCCGGACGCCTGGATAGCGACCTGGATCATGCCGTCGCTGACTTCCGGAACGGGGACTTCATCGATGGTCAGCGGTTGTCCGAATGCCCGAACGACCGCGGCCTTCATCGTCTTCGTCATGGGATTTCTCCTGTCGGATGAGGATGAGGCGGGGATCGGCGCATCGGGCCGCCCCCGCCTTGACCACGGTCAAAAGAAGCCGAGCTTCTTGGCCGAATAGCTGACCAGCAGATTCTTGGTCTGCTGATAGTGGTCGAGCATCATGCGGTGCGTTTCGCGCCCGATGCCCGACCGCTTATAGCCGCCGAACGCCGCATGGGCGGGATAGGCATGGTAGCAGTTGGTCCACACACGCCCCGCCTGGATCGCGCGGCCCATGCGATAGGCACGGGTGCCGTCGCGGGTCCACACGCCGGCGCCCAGGCCAAAGAGCGTGTCGTTGGCGATGCGCAGTGCTTCCTCGTCATCCTTGAAGGTCGCGACCGAGACGACGGGACCGAAAATCTCCTCCTGGAACACGCGCATCTTGTTATGTCCGCTCAGCACGGTCGGCTTGACGTAATAGCCCTCCAGCCCCTCGAGGCGGTTACGCTCGCCGCCGGTCAGCACCTTGGCGCCTTCACCGCGCCCGATGTCGAGATAGCCGAGGATCTTGTCCATCTGCTCCTGCGACGCCTGCGCGCCCACCATGGTGGCGGGGTTGAGCGGATCGCCCTGGATCATCGCCTCGACCCGCGCCACCGCCTTTTCCATGAAGCGGTCATAGATCGACTCATGGACCAGCGCGCGGCTGGGGCAGGTGCAGACCTCTCCCTGATTGAGCGCGAACATGGCGAAACCTTCGATCGCCTTGTCGAGATAATCGTCATCCTCCGCCGCGACGTCGGCGAAAAAGATGTTGGGGCTCTTCCCGCCCAGTTCCAGCGTGACCGGAATCAGGTTTTCGGCTGCATAGGACATGATGAGCTGGCCGGTGCCCGTCTCACCGGTGAAGGCGATTTTGGCGATACGCGGGCTCTGCGCCAGCGGCTTGCCCGCTTCCACGCCGAAGCCGTTGACGATGTTGAGCACGCCCTCGGGCAACAGGTCGCCGATCAACTCGGCAAGGACGAGAATCGAGGCCGGAGTCTGCTCGGCGGGTTTCAACACCACGCAATTGCCCGCCGCCAGCGCCGGCGCCAGCTTCCAGCAGGCCATCAGCAGCGGGAAATTCCACGGGATGATCTGGCCCACGACGCCCAAAGGCTCGTGGAAATGATAGGCGACCGTGTCATGGTCGATTTCCGAGATCCCGCCTTCCTGCGCACGGATACATCCGGCGAAATAGCGGAAATGATCGATCGCGAGCGGCAGGTCGGCGGCGGTCGTCTCGCGGATCGGCTTGCCGTTGTCCCAGGTTTCGGCGGTGGCAAGCAGGGCGAGATTCTCCTCCATCCGGTCGGCGATGCGATGGAGGATCAGCGCGCGTTCCGCGACGCTGGTGCGTCCCCAGCCGTCCTTCGCCTTGTGCGCGGCATCGAGCGCCAGTTCGATATCCGCCGCCTGACTGCGCGCGACCTGACAGATGACTTGCCCGTCGATCGGCGATCGGTTGTCAAACCACCGTCCGTCGACCGGATCGACCCAGCGGCCGCCAATGAAATTGCCATAGCGTTGTTTGAACGGCGCAGTCCGAGCCTTGATGGCTTCTTGGATCGTCATGGAACCTCTCCTTCGTCTGATAGCAGTCGAGGTTCTGCTTTTGTCGGACATGCGGCAAGCCGATCCGCGACGGGATGAGCATGGCCCGATGGACTTTCCGTGGCCGAAGCGTAGCATGTGTTGCACGGCGCGACGCCATGAGCGCGTCGGTGTCGCACATTGCGACAGTTGGAGAAGGATGCGGCGATGGACGGCGCCGGAATAGAGCAAGGGCGGCGAGCCTATTTCGACGAGGGGCAATTGCCCCTCGAAAGCGTGCGCCAGCCGGTGCTGCGCTCCTGGCTGCGTTGCACCGATATGGGGCTGATACAGGGACGGCCGCGTGAAGCAGGGCCGCTGAGCGAGAGTGAGCTTAACGCCCTTCGCCAGCGTCGCGAGTCGCTGCGCCGCCTGTGCCGCCCCGAACTGGAGATGCTGGCGGGCGAAGCGCGGGATACCAGCAGCGTCGTGATCCTGGCCGATGCCGATGGCATGATCCTCGACACGATCGGTGACACCGGCTTCCTGTCGCGCGCGGCGCAGGTGGCGCTGCGGCCCGGCGTCTCCTGGACCGAGGCGAGCACCGGCACCAACGCGATCGGTACGGCCATTGCCGAGCGGCGCCCGATCGCCGTCCATGGCCCGGAGCATTTCTTCGCCGAACATGCGGTGCTGAGCTGCGCCGCGACACCGATTCTCGACCCCCGTGGTGCGATCGTCGGGGCGCTCGACATGTCCGGGCCGTCGGCCAGCGGCCATGGTCATGCGCTGGGGCTCATCCGGCTGGCGGTCGACCAGATCGAACATCGCCTGTTCCGCACGGGCTTTGCCGATTGCCGGGTGCTGCGGATGCATGACGACGCGGCAATGCTGGGCACCGCGCGCGAGGGGGTGTTGGTATTCCGCAACGACCGGCTCGTGGCCGCCAATCGGCGGGGGCTTTCGCTGGTCGGGCGGAGCTGGGATGCGCTGGACGATACGGTGCTGAGCGAGCTGGTGGATATGCAGGGACAGGCGGCGCGCGGCCAGTTGCGCCTGACCAACGGCGCGACCCTGATAGGCGGCTGGGATGCCGACGGGCGGGGAGGGGGCGTCGAACTCCCGCTTGCCGCACGTCCCCTGGCCGACGACAGGGCGGAGGCGATCGACGCGGCACTGGCGGCGCATGGCGGCAATGTCTCGGCGGCGGCGCGGCAACTGGGCGTCCATCGCAGCACCATTCACCGCCACCTTGTCCGCCAGCGCTGAACGACCCGCCTGCCCTTTGACCAGCGTCAATGCAGGGATCGCATCGCTTCGTCACGAGTGCGGCGAAGGAGATCGATCGCGATGGATCGCACCCCGCTTGAAGGCAGCATCGTACCGTTTGCGCGTCGCTGGCATGTCATCCACGAAATCGACCTGATCCGCCTGGTCCAGGAGCATCGTCACCGTCTTGCCCTATGCGCGCAGGCGGAGGCGATCGCGGACGCCTTGCCCGATCGTCCCGACGGCTCGACCATGGATGCGTTCCTGAGCACGCTCGAAGCGCTGGTCCTGCGGGGCGAGCGGGCAGACGGGGATTATCTGGAGGCGATGCTGGCGAGCGGGCATAGCGATCCGCTCACGGGGACGCTGCTCGACCATGTCCGGCACCGGCACATGGCCGATGCGGCGGCGGCGCGCGAACTGGTCGCGGCCTTTGGCGAGGCGGATGCGTTCGATGCGCCGGAGACGCTGGGCCATATGCTGCGCAGCTTCTTCACCGGATGCCGCCGCGCGGTCGATTTCGAGCAGCTGACCATCATCGCGCTGGCCGGCCATCGTCTGACGCCGGAAGCGCGCGCGATCCTGGCCGATGCGCTGACGGACAGCCTGCTGAACTAAGCCGCCTCGGCGCGCGCGGCCAGCGCTTCGCGGTCGCTGATCGTGACCGCCCGGCCACCGGGAAGGCCGATCAGACCGCTCTGCTTCATCCGGGTCAGCTGGCGGCTGACCGTTTCGATCGTCATTCCCAGCACATCGGCGATCTGGCCGCGGGTCAGCGGCAGGTCGAAGGTGACAGGCCCGTCGCGCGTGGCCCTGCACCCGCTGGCGCCCGCCCGCGCCGCCATGTCCAGCAGAAAGCCCGCCAGCTTTTCCCCCGCCGATTTGCGCGCGAGCACCAGCATCCGGCCGCGCGCCTCGTTCAGCGAGTCGAAGGTCCGCTGGAGCAACAGGCGTTCCATCCGCTGATGGTCCTCCAGCACCCGCTCGAAGGCGGCGCGGGGAAAGACGCACAGTTCGGTATCGGTCAGCGCGGACAGGGTAAAATCGACATCGCCGGCATAGGGCTGGCCGAAAAAGTCTGCGGGATAGAGGAGGCCGACGGTCTGCTCACGCCCATTGGCGGTGGCGGCGACCAATTTCAGCACACCCGACAGCAGATTGCCGCAGAGGACCGCTTCGTCGCCAGCCCAGGCAATGGTCTGGCCGCGCGCCACACGGCGTCGCTGGCCGATAGAGTTGAGCGCGATCAGCTCTCGGTCGTCGAGGCTGCCGCACAACGCGCGGTCGCGCACCGCGCAGTCGGTGCAAACGTCGTTCGGGATCATGGCCTTGCCATGTAGCATGACCATGATCCCTTGTCGCGGGACGGATTGTCCCATTCGTCAGTTCGGTTGCGACCCGTCATCATTCCGCGGCAGGTGGAATTCGTGCCAGATGCCGTTGAGGATGCCGAAACCGATCGCCAGGCCGAGGCCCAGGACCCAGGAGAAATACCACATGGGTCGTTCCTTTCTCAGTAGAAGTCGGGGTTGGTGCGCACCGCATCCGTCGTCACGCGGCCGAACATCACCCGATAGGCCCAGGCGGTGTAGGCGAGCACGATCGGCAGGAAGACGATTGTGACGAACAGCATGATGCCCAGCGTCTTATGGGTCGACGAGGCGTTCCACACCGTCAGGCTGCTATGCGCGTCGATGCTGGACGGCAGGATGAAGGGGAACATGGAGCAGCCGACCGTCGCGATGATCCCGGTGGCGGCGAGCGACGACCCGGTGAACGCCAGAGCTTCGCGCCCAGAACGGATGCCGACCAACGCCAGCGCCGCGCCGACGAAGCCCAGCACGGGCAACGCCATCATCCAGGGATACAGGGCGTAATTGTCGAGCCACGCGCCACCCGCATGCTGTGCCGTCATGCGCAGCGGGTTGGACGGACCAAGCGGATCGACCGCGCCGACCGTCCGGTAGCCCATATCGCCCCAGGCGACGAAGGCGAAACCGATCGCGAACAGCAGGATGGAAGCGATCGCCGCCACCGTTCCGAAGGCGCGCGCCCGGTCATGGACGGGGCCATGTTCGACCTTGATCGATAGCCATGCCGCGCCGTGCAGCACCAGCATCGCCACCGACAAAAGCCCGCAGACCAGGGTGAAGGGCGTGAACAGTCCCAACAGCGTGCCGTCGTAAAAGGCACGCAGGTCGCCATCGAGGCGGAATGGCGCGCCCAGCATCACATTGCCGACCGCGACGCCGAAGACGAGCGCGGGCACCAGTCCCCCCACGAACAGCGCCCAGTCCCAGCGCGTGCGCCAGGCGGGGTCCGGCTTTTTCGACCGGTATTTGAATCCCACCGGCCGCAGGATCAGTGCGGCCAGAACGAGGAACATGGCCAGGTAGAAGCCGGAAAAACTGACCGCATAGACGAACGGCCAGGCCGCGAAGATCGCACCGCCGCCCAGAATGAACCAGACCTGGTTCCCCTCCCAGGTCGGTCCGACCGAGTTGATGACCATCCGCCGCTCGGAATCGTCCCGTGCGACGAAGGGCAGGAGGGCAGCGACACCCAGGTCGAACCCGTCGGTCAACGCGAAGCCGATCAGCAGCACGCCTAGCAGCGCCCACCAGATCAGGCGCAACATCTCATAATCGAACATGTCCCAGTCCTTATGTTCAGGCGGCGACGGGAATGGCGGCGGGGATGGCAGCCGGCGCTGGCTGGTCATCCCGCTCTTCCGGCCCATGGGCGATGGCGGCGAGGATGAGGCGAACCTCGATCACCGCCAGCGCGCCATAGAGCGCGGTAAAGCCCGCCAGCGTGGTCCACAGCGCGCCACGCGACAGCGAACTGGACGCCAGGAAGGTTGGCAGGACCCCCTCGATCGCCCAGGGTTGACGCCCCAGCTCGGCGACGAGCCAGCCCAGTTCGATCGCGATCCAGGGCAGCGGGATGGCTGCCACCGCCAGTTTCAGGAACCAGCGCGAATCCATGTGCATCCTGAGCGAACAGAGGATGAAGGCGGTCGCGAACAGCGCGATCATAGCAAAGCCGATCGCGGCCATGATGCGGAAGCTCCAGAAGAGCAGGCCGACATCGGGCACCGTATCCCAGGCCGCGGCCTCGATCTGCTGCGGCGTCGCGACACGCGGGTCGGCCACCTGTCGCTTGAGCAGCAGGGCATAGCCCAGGTCACGCTTGTGCGCCTCAAACCGGGCGCGCTGGCCCATGTCCTGCGGGTTCGCCTTCAACTGCTGGACCGCGTCATAGGCGATCACGCCCGAGGCGATCCGCTCCTGCGCCTTCAGCACCAGTTCGGAGATGCCCGCGACAGTGCCGTCCAGGCTGCGCGTCGCGATCAGGCCGAGCACCCAGGGAATCTCGACCTTGTAGCGCGTCTCGCGCGCCACCGTGTCGGGCAGGCCGAAAAGGGTCAGGCCAGAGGGTCCGGGCTCGGTGTGCCAGACCGCCTCGATCGCGGCGAGCTTCATCTTCTGGTTGTCGGTCAGCGCATAGCCGCTCTCGTCACCCAGCACGACGACCGACAGCGAGGATGCAAGACCGAACGCCGCCGCCACCGTCATCGACCGGCGCGCGACGGGCAGGAAGCGTCCCTTCAGCAGCCAGAAGGCCGATACGCCCAGCACCACGACCGATGCGCAGACATAGCCGGCGCTGACCGTGTGGACGAACTTGGCCTGCGCGACGGGGTTGAACAGCACCGCGCCGAAATCGGCGACCTCCATGCGCATCGTATCGGGATTGAACGCCGCGCCGACGGGATTCTGCATCCAGCCATTGGCGATCAGGATCCACAGCGCCGACAAATTGGTGCCCAGCGCCACCATGAAAGTGACGATCAGGTGGCCCAGCTTGGACAACCGGTCCCAACCGAAGAACATCAGCCCGACGAACGTCGCCTCCAGGAAGAAGGCCATCAGCCCTTCGATCGCCAGCGGGGCGCCGAAGATGTCGCCGACATAATGCGAGAAGTAGGACCAGTTGGTGCCGAACTGGAATTCCATGGTCAGGCCCGTGGCCACGCCCAGCACGAAATTGATGCCGAAAATCTTGCCCCAGAAACGCGTGGTGACGCGCCATTCCGGGCGATTGGTCATGACATAGACCGATTCCATGATGACCAGCATCATCGACAGGCCAAGCGTCAGCGGCACGAACAGGAAATGGTACAGCGCGGTCGCGGCGAATTGCAGTCGCGACAGATCAACGACCCCCGGATCCATATGACGTCTCCATAATGGGGAGCCGCCCCCCGGCTCCTTACATGGCGAATCGCTAGGCCAGCGACTCCGCGCTGACATTGACCGCGGTCAAAGACAGTTGGGGCGGTCGGGGCGACGGTCGGGGCATGACGACGATCGCCGATGCTGCCCCGAGCGCCAGGACCCGCAACCGCTGGTTGAAGGATGCGGTCGGGCGCCGCGATGGCGCGGCGGGCCTGCTGTTGCTCGATACGCTGGCGGCGATCGGTTTCGCAGCCGGTATCGCGGGCGGCGTAACGGCGGTGACGGAACAGGGGGCGGTTCTGCCCTGGGCCTCACTAATGCTGGGCATGGGCGGCTTGCGCGCGCTTTTCGCGAGCTTGGCATCGCGGCGTGGCGCGGTGGAGGCGGGGGCGGTCAAGCGGGGGCAGCGGCTTCGCGCGGTGGCGGCCATGCTGCATCGAAAGGCGGGGGTTCCGATCGATAGCGGCCTGCTCGCCACCCAGGCCGTCGATGCGGTCGAGGCGCTGGACGGCTATGTCGCGCGGTTCCTGCCCGCGCGCCGGGCCGCGGCCATCGCGCCGATGCTGGTCCTCGGCGCGACGGCCTGCGCCAGCTGGGTCTCGGCCGTGATCCTTGCCGGAACGCTGCTGCCCTTTCTGGCCGCGATGATCCTGGCGGGCGGCGCGGCGGCGGAGGAGTCGCGGCGCCAGTTCGTCGCCCTGCACCGTCTGTCCGCCCGCTTCGCCGACCGTGTGCGCACCCTGCCGGTCGTGCTGGCCTTTCGTGCCGAAACTCGCGAGACCGAAGCGGTCGGCGCGGCGGCGCAGGAACTGGCCAAGCGAACGATGCGCGTCCTGCGGGTTGCCTTCCTGTCCTCCGCAGCGCTGGAGTTTTTTGCGGCGCTGTCGGTCGCGCTGGTCGCGGTCTATTGTGGCTTTGCCCTGCTCGGCCTGCTGCCCGTCGCCGTGCCAGAGACGCTGACCCTTGGGCGAGGCTTCTTCGTGCTGGCGCTTGCCCCGGAATTCTACGCGCCGATGCGCCGTCTCGCGGCTGCCTATCACGACAAGCAGGCGGCGGAGACGGCCGCCGATACGCTGATGCCGACGGCCGCGTCGGAGCGCGCGGTTTCGATGGCGGTCGCGGCTCCCCTGATACTGCGCGATGTCGCGATCCAATATCCGGGCAGCGACGCCCCCGCCGTATCCCATCTGTCCCTGCGGATCGAGAGGGGCGAGACGGTGGCGCTGCTAGGCCCCTCGGGCAGCGGCAAGACCAGCGTCCTGCATCTCCTGCTCGGCCTCGCGCCGCTATCGGCGGGGACGATCGAGGCGGGCGGTGCGCCGTTGGTCTCCCTCGCGGGCCAGGCGAGTTGGGCGGGCCAGCATCCGTTGCTGATAGCGGGCACGATCCGCGAGAACCTGTTGCTGGCCGATCCCCAGGCGAAGGATCTGGCGATCCAGCGCGCCGTCGCGGCGGCGGGCTTGGGTCCGATGCTCGCGACCCGGCCGGGAGGGCTGGACGCCCTGCTCGATGCGCGGGGCAGCGGCCTGTCGGGGGGCGAGCGGCGGCGGATCGCGCTGGCCCGCGCCCTGCTGAGCCCGGCGCCGTTCCTTTTGCTCGACGAGCCGACCGCCCATCTGGACGCCGCCGCCGAAGCCGCACTGATCGCGACGATCGCCCGCGCCGCGCCCGGGCGCACGACGTTGATCGCTACTCACAGCCCCGCGCTTGCCGCCATTGCAACGCGCGTCGTTCACCTGGGAACTGCCATATGACGCTCCATAGCCTGATCGCCGCCGAACGCCGGCGGGAGCGTCGTCGCCTGCGGCAGGCGGGGGCCTGTGCCGCATTGGTCGCTATCGCGTCGGTGCTGTTGCTTGCCCTGTCCGGCTGGTTCCTGACCGCTGCGGCGCTGGCCGGCGGGGCGGGGATCGTCGCGGCGCAGGCGTTTAATTACATGCTGCCCTCCGCCATGATTCGCTTGCTGGCGATCGTGCGGACCGGCGCGCGTTATGGGGAACGTTTGGCAAGCCATGGCGCGGCGTTCGGTGCGCTCGCCCGGCTGCGTCCCGCCCTCTACCGCGCGATCACCGTCACGCCGGCCCCGGTTGCGCTGGCGCTTGGGCGCGGCGAGGCGACGGCGCGGCTGATCGGCGATGTCGATGCGGTGGAATGGCGCTTCGTTCGCCTGTCAGGGCCTTGGGGTGTCGCGGCGGCGCTGGCGTCCGGGGCGGCCTTGACGCTGCTCGGTGGATGGCTGGCCATGGCTGCGACGCTGACCTGTGTCGGGGTGGCGCTCGGCCTGGCACGCTCTTGGTCGCATCGACTGGAGGAGCCCGGCCGCGCGGTGCAACAGGCGATGGGGGCTCTGCGCGAGGAAGTGGCGATGATCGGCGGCGCGGCGGCGGAGCTGCGGTGTTTTGCGCTCGAGGATTGGGCGACCGCTCGGATCACGGCAGCGGGCGACCGGCTCGCCGAGGCTCAGGCCCGGCAGGCGGCGGTGGCGGCGCGGTTCGAGGCCTTGCACGCGGTCAGCGTCGCGCTGGCGGCTGCATCGGCGCTGGTCCTGTCGGCGGGAGCCGGCGCAGCGATCGCCGCGCTGGCGGGGCTGGCGGCGGCGATGACGGTCGATTCGATCGCACCGCTCCTGCGGGCGATGACCGAGAACGGACGGCTCCACGAGGCGGAGGCGCGGCTGAACGCCCTGTTCGGGGCGGCAGAGGACGGACGCCCGGCTCTCGGGCTGCCCTGTGAGCCGAACCTTGCCATCGACGGCGGCCGGTTCGCGCCGGGCAGCCGTATCGCACTGACGGGGCCATCGGGCTGCGGTAAGACGACGCTGGTCGAGGGGCTGCTGGGGCTGCGGCCGCTCCAGCACGGCCGGATCATGATCGGGGGACAGGATGCGGCCCTTCTGCCGCCCGCGTCGCTGCGCGCGATCTTCGCGTGGGCGCCCCAGGACGCGGCCCTGATCGCGGGCACGGTCCGCGACAATCTGCAGTTGGCCGACGGACAGGCGAACGAGGATCGTCTGTGGCAGGTCTTGCAGGACGCCGCGCTCGATACGGTGGTGCGGGCGTTGCCGGAGGGGCTCGATACGTGGCTGGGCGAGGATGGGGCCAGGCTGTCCGGGGGCGAGCGGCGACGGCTGTCGCTGGCGCGCGCCTATCTTGGCGATGCGCCCTGGCTGCTCCTCGACGAACCGGGAGAGGGGTTGGATGCGGCCGTCGCGGACGACGTTGCGCGTCGCTTGGACGCGCGGCTGAAGCGCACCGGGCAGGGATTGATCCTGGTCAGCCACCGCCCGGTGCTGTCCGCTCTGTGCGAGCGGCAGTGGATGGCGGATTTGGGAGCCCGGCGATCCGCCGCCTAATCCGCAATAAGGGCAAGGCGCGTTCGGTCGAGCAGGCGCACGCCGCGCAGGCCGGATAGCGCGATCAGTCCGTCTTGCTGAAACGCCGTCATGTGACGGCTGACCGTCTCGACCGCCAGGCCCAGCGCCTCGGCCATCGCGCCGCGGGACAGCGGCAGGCGGAACACTTCACCGGCGTTCGGCTCGTACCGGCGCGCCATGTCGAGCAGCAATGCGGCCACGCGGGCCTCGGCACGGGCGCGGGCCAACATGGGCATCCAGCGTCGTACTTCGCCCAGCGTCGCCAGCGTCCGGCGCAGCAGTAACCGTCCGGCGGCGGGATGACGGGCAAGGATCTCCTCTAGCGCCAAACGCGGATAGACGCACAGGTCCGCATCGCTCAGCGCCGCGATCGTGTCGGCGGATCGTTCGGCAAAGAGCGTGCCGACGAAATCCCCCGGATAGAGCAGGCCGACGATCTGGGCGCTCCCATCCGCCTCCTCGCGGGAAACTTTCAGCACGCCGGAGACGAGATTGGCGCAGCTGCTTGCCGGATCGCCAATCCAGCCGAAAGTCTGTCCGGCACTCAACCGGCGGCGGCGGCCGATATGATGGAGCGCTGCGAGTTCCGCTTCGCTCAGGCCGCCGCATAGGGCCATGCCCCGCGCGGCGCACGCGGCGCAACGTGGTGGAAGCTCAGACGGCATGGCTGAAGCGCCTGTCGTCCTCGCTGCGCCAGGCGTCGAAGGCGGCGGCGATGCTGCGGGCATAGGGCAGGGCGTCGGGGGCCAGTCTCAGGCGATGGCCCTGCCAGGTGAGCAATCCGGCCTGTTCGAAGCGGTCCAGTCTGGCCCGGATGTCGCTCCGCTCTGGCAGGCCGTCCGTATCGGCGACACCGTGGCATAGCACCGCCGCGATTGCCTTTCCGCGCCGGCGGTCCAGCGGCGTGCGATGGATGCCACGCGCGGCCGCGAATCGGTTGGCACCGATCGCCCGATGCCAATCGCCCGCATTCTTGGCGTTCTGGAGCAGGCGGTCGGGAAATTCGCTGATCGCGCTGGCGCCGAGGCCGAGCAGGATGTCGGCGGAATCGTCGGTGAACCCCTGGAAATTGCGACGCAACGTTCCGTTCGCCGCCGCCAGCGCCAGGGGATCGTCGGGAAGCGCGAAGTGATCGAAGCCGACCGCCCGGTAGCCCGCCGCCGTCAATCGCTCATGCGCCAGCGCCGCCTGGGCAAAGCGCGCCGCAGCAGCGGGAAGCGCGGTCGCGTCGATCCGGCGCTGACGGGGGATCAGATGGGGGACATGCGCATAGCCGAACACCGCCAGTCTTTCGGGCGCGAGCGCGATGGTTTCCTCCAGCGTCGCTAGAAGCGCCGCGTCGTCCTGACCGGGCAGGCCGTACATCAGGTCGAAATTGATCGATCCGACCCCGGCGCTGCGCAACAGGGTGACGGCGCGAACGATGTCCTCGTGCGGCTGAACCCGGCCGATCGCCGCCTGAAGCTTGGGGTCGAAGGTCTGAACGCCCAGGCTGACCCGCGCGACGCCGGTCTGGGCGATGACCGCCGCCCATTCCGCATCGAACCCGCGGGGATCGATCTCAACCGATATGGCCGCATCTTCGGATGCGAAGGCGCGGCGCAGATGCGCAACGAGCGCGGCAAAGGCGCCCGGCGGGATGGCATTGGGGCTGCCGCCGCCAAAGGCAATCCGCCCGATTCGTCCGCGGCCATTCAGCTGGGCGGCGACCATGTCGATCTCGTCATGCAGCCGCGCGAGATAGGCATCCAGCCGCGCACTGCGGTTCGCCGCGCCGGTGTTGCATCCGCAATACCAGCAGATCGCATGGCAATAGGGGATATGCAGATAGAGCGACACGACCGTGTCCGCCTCGACCGCGTCGAGCGCCGCTCGCATGTCGGCATCGCTCACATGGCCGCCAAACTCGGCGGCGGTGGGATAGCTGGTGTAGCGCGGCACGGGCCGGGCGAGCAGATCAGGATGATAGGGCCACATGCGACATGCTGTGCCCCCATGGTACGGACCTGCCTTTGACCACCGTCAAACCGGCGTTTGTCGGTCGTCAAAGCCACGAGGCAAGGCCGCCTCTAATCGGTCTTCCTGTACTGAAACAGGAGACAAGGGATGACCCTCATCAGAACCGCCACTGTCCTGCTCGCGCTCGCCGCGACGGGTATCGGCACATCGGCATGGGCACAGGATCGGACGGGTGATGAGCCACGGGTCGGGATCCGCGCGGGCGACGTCCTGCTCCGCGCCCGCGCCATCCTCGTTGCGCCCAATGAACGGTCGGGCAGCATTCTGCCGGCCTTTCCTGGCGAGACGGTGAAGGTCAACAACAGCGTCATGCCGGAGGTCGACGCCACCTATATGGCGACGGACCATATCGGTTTCGAACTGATCGCTTCGACCACCAAGCATTCGGTCAGCGGCGTACGGGGTACAACCGGGAGCCTCGGCAAACTCGCCTCGACCTGGGTTCTTCCGCCGACGTTGACGGCCCAGTATCATTTCGCGCCGACACAGCATGTTCGCCCTTATGTGGGCGCGGGCATCAACTATACGATCTTCTGGAACGAGTCGGCGTCGGACAGCCTGCAATCGGCGGTGGGGCCGACCAAGGTCCACCTCAAGGACAGCGTCGGCTGGGCGGCGCAGGCGGGTGTCGATGTGGACATCACCCCCCGGATCTTTGTGAACTGCGACGTCAAATATATCGACATCGACACGACCGCCCGCCTCGACAACGCTACGCTGGGCCGCCAGCGGGTGAACGTCTCGCTGGACCCGCTGGTGTTCGGCATCGGCGTCGGGGTGCGCCTGTAACGGGGGCATGACCCCATTGACGCGCGCTATAGCCACCAAGGAAAGACGCATTGCGGTCTGATCGTCCTCCGGCCTTAGGCTGGCGCAGAGGCCGTGATGCGTCATTGGGCAAGAGCGCGAATGGAGCAAGGGGCTGCGGGGCATAGTCTTGGGCTACGCGGCGCGAAGCAGCCCCTTGCCGTCCTCGACCCTGTCTGCGCCGTTCCGCGCTGCCGAGCGAAGCCAGCGCCTTCGCCGGAATATCGCGCGGGATCCATATTAAAGGTAAGAAAAATCGTCCTGCCGGGCGATTTGGCTCCAGCGGAAATGCCGACCAATGCGCGGCGCGCAGCGGATAGGTTTCGCGTGGCGCCCAATCCCATGCAAGTCCCACCAGCCCGCCACAATCTCTGCCCTATGGAAATATGGTCGGCTCCACGCGCATCGGTTGCCGGATCGACTGCGCGATCATTTCGCCGATGATCGGATGGTCCGTACCGGTGGCGAGTAGCAAACGCTGCCGCCGGGCTTGGCCTTGCGTCGGCGGCTAAGTCGAATCCCCACAATTATCGGTCGCTACGCCGTCGCCGTATCGCAATTGCGGGTTTCGGGAGTATGGGCTGGAGCGTCGCGCGCTGAAGATGCGCGACGACGACGTCGATCAGCATGTCATGGAGTTGTGTTGTAATGCCCTCTAATCGGGATATTGCCGCCGTACGAGCCTGGCGAACCGAGGCGATCCAGCGGATTGAGGCGGACTATAACCGCTCGGCCGACACGCACCTCATCCGGCTCGAACTGCCACGCTATCCCGGCATCACGCTGTACCTGAAGGATGAGAGCAGCCATCCGACCGGCAGTTTGAAGCACCGGCTTGCCCGCTCGCTGTTCCTTTACGCGCTGTGCAACGGGTGGATCGGCCCGGATACCTGCGTGATCGAGGCCTCGTCGGGATCGACCGCGGTCAGCGAAGCCTATTTCGCAAGGATGCTGGGCCTGCGCTTCCTCGCGGTCGTGCCCGCCTCGACCGCCGCGCCCAAGCTGGACGCGATCCGCTTTCACGGCGGCGAGATTCACGCGGTCGACGATCCGCGCACCGTATATGACGTCGCCCATCGGCTCGCAGCGGAGACGGGCGGCCATTATCTCGACCAGTTCACCTATGCCGAGCGCGCGACCGACTGGCGCGGCAACAATAACATCGCAGAGAGCATTTTCGCGCAGATGGCGGCGGAGGAGCACTCCATTCCCCGCTGGATCGTCTGTGGGGCGGGGACCGGCGGAACGTCGGCGACGATCGGTCGCTTCATCGGCTATCGGCGCCATGCCACGCAGCTGTGCGTGGCCGACCCGGTCCACTCGGTCTTCCACCGCCACTTCGTCGACCGCGCGGCACTATCATTGCCCGAGGGCTGCGCGAGTTGCATCGAGGGGATCGGTCGCCCGCGCGTCGAACCCAGCTTCATCCCCTCGGTCATCGACCGGATGATCGCGGTCGATGACGCCGCCAGCATCGGCGCGATGAGGGCGCTCTCCCGCCGGCTCGGGCGTCGCGTCGGCGGCTCGACCGGCACCAACCTCGTCGCCGTGGCCCAGTTGGTGGAGGAAATGGCCAGCCGTGGCGAAGCCGGCTCGATCGTGTCTATCCTGTGCGACGGCGGCGATCGTTACGGCTGCACTTATTATGACGACGCATGGCTCGACGCGCGGGGGCTCGATTGGCGGCGCAACGATATGGCGTTCGACACCATGTTCGCCGCGTAACGTAGGTGACTTTGTTCCGGCTGCCGATTGCGTGGCCGCCTATGACGTCGCCCGCCGCCTCAAGGCGCTCAGCGGCGTCACGCCCTGCGGATACGTCACGAAGATCGCGACGTCAGAGCGAGAAAGCTTCATCTTCAACCCGATCCACCATATACCGGGACGGCACACCTGGTTTCGCGATGGGTCTGGCGGGCGCAGCCTGTCTGGCGGCGGCATGCGCCGGAAGACAGGGCCGCAGTCGAACGCTATGAGCGCAGGATGGCCCGGCTGCTCCTGTTCAACAAACCCTTCGGGGTCTTATCGCAGTTCACGGATCGAGGATCGCCAACGCTTCGGTCGACCTTATCCGACTTCATTGCGGTGAAGGGCGTTTATCCCGCCGGGCGGCTCGATCGGGACAGCGAGGGCCTGCTGCTATTATGCGACGATGGGCGGCTGCAGGCGCGTATTGCCGATCCGCGCTTCAAGATGCCCAAGACCTATCTCGTACAGGTCGAGGGCGATCCGCAGGAAGCGGAACTGGAGCGCTTGCGCCGGGGCGTCCGGCTCAAGGACGGCATGACCCTGCCTGCCGATGTCGCCCGGATCGACGCGCCGGACCTTTGGCCGCGCGTTCCGCCGATACGCGAACGCAAGTCCATTCCCGACAGCTGGCTGCAAATCACCATCCGCGAAGGGCGCAACCGGCAGGTGCGTCGAATGACGGCGGAGGTTGGCTTGCCCACCTTGCGGCTGGTCCGCTGGTCGATCGGCGACTGGTCCGTCGCCGGGATCGCGCAGGGCCGGTTCGAAGAAGTCTCCAGCGCGGACAAGAGTTTTAAATCTCAATGAATTATCGCCATTCCTTCCATGCCGGCAATAGCGCCGATGTCGTGAAGCACAGCCTGTTGATCGCCCTCGTCCGGGCGTTGCAGCAGAAACCGGGTGCGTTGACCCTGATCGACACCCATGCCGGCTGCGGGCTCTACGACCTGAGCGGCGAGCAGGCGCAGCGTACCGGCGAAGCCGCACACGGCGTATGGCGGGCCTTTGCCGACCCAAACCCCTTGCTGGACGACTATCGCGCCGCCGTACAGGCAGTGAATGCCGGAGCCGAGCCGCGCCTCTACCCGGGCTCGCCGCAGTTCCTGGCGCAGCTTCTGCGCCCGCAAGACCTGCTGATCCTCAACGAAAAACATCCCGAGGATGCCGCTGCCCTGCGCGGCGCAATGCGTGGGTCGTCTGCGGCCGTGCACGAGCGCGATGCCTATGAGCTGTGGCTGGCGATGCTGCCCACCCGAACGGCACGCGGCGTGGTGGTGGTCGATCCGCCTTACGAACAGACCGACGAACGCGCCCGCATCACTGCCACCCTGGCCGCGGCGCACCGCAAATGGGCGCATGGCGTGACGGTCATCTGGTATCCGCTGAAAGACCGCGCGCCGCATCAGCAGTGGAAGGCCCAGCTGCGTAGGCTCGGCATCCCGAAATTCATGGTCATCGAGCATTGGTTGTATGATGCCGATCAACCCGGCATCTATAACGGCGCGGGCCTTTTCATCATCAATCCGCCCTATGCCTTCACCCAGGCACTGCCCCCCCTGTTGGAAGCCCTCCGCGCCGCACTGGCGCCGGAAGGGCATAGAGGCGAGATCACAATGGACTGGCTGGACGATTCACAAGGGGCCTAGCCAAATCTGGTTTTCCAGGCCCATCGGCTGCGCTGGTCTGCCTTCAGCTCGTCGACGGACCCGCTGCAAGGGCTGACCTCGATCGCGATATAGCGAATGTCGTCATGCGTCCTGACATTGACCGGCGGATCGTCATGGAGGCGGGCAAACCGGGCTATGGCCGTACGTCACTCGTCAACGAGCTTGGGGTCGCGGCGCTGGAACCCCGCTCGTCCTGTGGCGATTGTAGGTCTACAGCCGGGTCATGCGAACTCGGCACCACGCCGAGCGGGATCGCAGATGGCAAAATGCGCAGGCGGGCCGGATTGATGTTCAGCGCGGACGGCGCCGAGCCTGCCCGGAAGGGCTCGACCGATCGCCTCGTAGGGCACTGGCTGATAAGGCTGCATCGTGCCGGTGCAAGCTTCTGCTCAAAGACGACGGTATGGGGATGGTCGCGCTGGCGGGCTTCGTCAGGATCGCAAGTATCGAGGAACCGCCAAAACAGCGCAAATCCGCCATTCCGGCGAGCGCTGGTGACCCCTACGAGAATCGAACTCGTGTTTTCGCCGTGAGAGGGCGACGTCCTAACCGCTAGACGAAGGGGCCGTGCAGTGGAGGGGCGCTGTTAGCGGGGGTGGGAGGGGACGTCAAGCGCCTCCCCGGTGAAACCCGGATAAAAGTGAAAAGGGCGGAGCGACATGGTGCCGGTCCGCCCTTTTCAGGCCGATCAGGCCGCATCCTTGCGGCGTTCGGCCATTTCCTCGTTCAGCATTTCGGCGAGCAGGAAGGCCAGCTCCAAGCTCTGGCCGGCGTTGAGGCGGGGGTCGCAATGGGTGTGGTAGCGGTCGGCCAGCGACTGTTCGGTCACATCGATCGCGCCGCCGGTGCACTCGGTTACGTTCTGGCCGGTCATCTCGGCATGGATGCCGCCCGCATGGGTACCCTCGGCCCGGTGGACGGCGAAGAAGCCGCGCACTTCGGCCAGGATACGGTCGAAGGGGCGGGTCTTGTAGCCGGTCGCCGCCTTGATCGTGTTGCCGTGCATCGGGTCGCACGACCAGACGACTGGATGTCCCTCGCGCGTCACGGCGCGGACCAGCTTGGGCAGGTGCGCCTCGATCTTGTCATGGCCATAGCGGGTGATGAGCGTCATGCGGCCCGGCACGCGGCCGGGGTTCAGCGTGTCGAGCATCCGCAGTAGCGCCTCGGGCTCCAGGCTCGGTCCGCACTTCACGCCGATCGGATTGCCGATGCCGCGCAGGAATTCGACATGCGACGAACCCTCGAAGCGAGTACGGTCGCCGATCCACAGGAAATGCGCCGAGGTGTCGTACCAGTCACCCGTCAGCGAATCCTGCCGCGTCAGTGCCTGCTCATAGGGCAACAACAACGCCTCATGGCTGGTGTAGAAGCTGGTCTGCGCCAGTTGCGGGACCGAAGCGGGGTCGATGCCGCAGGCCGCCATGAAGTCCAGCGCCTCGCCGATACGGTCGGCCATCTCGCTGTACTTCTGCGCCCATGGGCTGCGGCCCATGAAGTCGTGGGTCCAGCGATGGACCTGGTGCAAATTGGCATAGCCGCCCTGCGCGAACGCACGCAGCAGGTTCAGCGTCGCGGCCGACTGCGCATAGGAGCGCAGCATCCGCTGGGGATCGGGCACGCGCGCTTCGGGGGTGAAGGCGATGTCGTTGACATTGTCACCGCGATAGCTGGGCAGCTCGACGCCGCCGACCACCTCGGTATCGGCCGAGCGCGGCTTGGCGAACTGGCCCGCCATGCGGCCCAGCTTCACCACGGGCAGCTTGGAGGCGAAGGTCAGGACGACCGCCATCTGCAGGATGACGCGGAAGGTGTCGCGGATGTTGTTGGCGCTATGCTCGGCAAAACTCTCGGCGCAGTCGCCGCCCTGGAGCAGGAAGCCACGGCCCGCCGCCACCTCGGCCAGCTCGGCGGTCAGGCTGCGCGCCTCGCCCGCAAAGACCAGCGGCGGATAGGTCGCCAGCGTCTTGGTCGCGGCGTCCAGCGCATTCTGGTCGGGATAGCGGGGAAGCTGGCGCGCTTCGGCATTCATCCAGCTTTCGGGCGCCCATTTCGCGGCCATGATCGTCCTGCTCTTTCGTCTTCTTGTGTTTGAGGGATCGCCCATGCGCCGAATTGCGGCCATACGCAATGAAGTTGGCGTTTGAGCCCCCCAAGTCGCGTGCTTTGTTGCGTCCGATACCAGTTTGCGCCGAGTGGTGGCGGATTGCGGCAACCGGCTTTGCGGATTGCGGGGAGAGGCGGTAGCAGGAGCGCGATGTCGCGTGCCTCCATCCTGTCCTCGGCGGTCGTCGCCCTGTCCGCCTTCCTGTTGTCGGTGCCCGATCGGGCGCCCGCCGCGCCGATGGTTTCGATCGAGAAGACCGACGACACCGCGCTGTTCGGGGCGATGCGCGACGCCGATCTGCGGCTGGCGACGATCGCGTGGCGGCTGGCGACGGCGAACGCGGCGATCTGTCCCGACCGCGCACCGACTCCCGGCATCGTCGTTCATGCCATCGACCAGTACGACCCGGGCGTGCGCAAGCAACTGCCCGCGATCTTCGGCTTCGAGGGGCCGGTCGCGGTTGAGGCGGTGGTGCCGGGCAGCGCGGCGGCGCGGGCAGGGGTCCAGGCAAACGACACGATCGAGGCGGTCGACGGCAAGCCCTTTGTCGTGAACCCGGCGGGTGCGTCGCAGGCGAACACCGCGACTCGCGACGCCGCGCAACGCCAGATCGCGGCCGAGCCCGCCGACCGGCCGCTGCGGCTGACCTTGCTGCGGCATGGGCAAAAGCGCGAGGTGACAGTCGCGGCACAGCCCGGATGTCGCTCGCGGTTCGAGATGCTGATGGGGCCGGGCCTGACCGCCTCGGCGGACGGCGACATCGTCCAGATCGGCTCGCGCTTTTTCGAGCGGTTCGACGACCGGATGATCGTGGTCGTCGTCGCGCATGAATTCTCGCACAATATCCTGCATCACCGCGAAAGGCTCGATGCGGCGGGGGTGAAGCGCGGCCTGTTGTCCGAGTTCGGGCGCAACGGTCGGCTGTTCCGCCAGACCGAGACCGAGGCCGATCTGCTGGGCGTCATCCTGATGCGCAATGCGGGCTATGATCCGCAGGATGCGGTGCGGTTCTGGCGCGAGCATGGCGGCGAGGTCGACGGCGGCATCTTCCGCAGCCGGACGCATCCGTCCTCCTCGGCGCGTGCCGATGCGGTTGCGGCCGAGATCGCGGCCATTCCGGCGGGCGCGCCGACACCCTATCGCCCGCCGCTGCTCGACCAAAGCGGTGCCGCATTACAATAGTCTGGATATGTAGCGGCTTAACCAACCGTTTGTAGTTGTAGGCTAGTCCCGATGAAAATCGCGAGCATGACGGCCCGCGATGTCGGGAATTGCCATGTTTTCATCCTTGCCCATTCCGAAGAAGATCGGTCTGTCCTTCGCGGTCGTCATCATGACGGTGTTCGTCATGATCGGGGTCCTGTGGTGGGCCTTCGCGCGCATCCAGACGACCACGGCGCAAAGCGGTTTCGCTCAGGACGTCTACAGCTCCACGCTCGAGATGGAGGGCGGGGTCCAACGCGAAAACGCCCAGATGCGCGGTTTCCTGATTACCTCGGACGAGGCCTATCTGAAGCAGTATTTCGAGTCGCGTGCGACCGAAATCCAGGCCGCGGCCAAGCTCGACTCGTTGCTGGCGAACGATCCGAAAGCCCGCGCAGCGGTCGCCAGGTCGCATGAGCATATGCAGGAATGGCGTCGCACGATCAGCGATCCGCTGATCGAACGCAGCCGTACCGACCGTGACGGCGCGCAGGCATGGCTTCGCCAGAATAGCACGCGCGTTCGCGTCACCGCGGTGCTTCAGGCGCTGCGCGACGTACGGACGCAGACGGTCGGGCAGCTGGATCGCGTGCGCGCCGCGCGAAAGACGGCGCTGGTCACCGGGCAGTGGAGCCTGATCATCGGCGGCCTGGCGATGATCGGCGTCGCGGTGGCGATGGCGATGCTGCTGGCGCGGGCGCTGGGCCAGCCGATCGTCCGGCTGACCGGCATCATGGAGGACCTGGCGCGCGGTCGTAACGACATCGCCGTCCCCGATGCCGAGCGCGGCGACGAACTGGGCAGCATGTCACGCGCTGTGGTCATCTTCCGCGACGCGGCCATCGCCAAGGCGCGGGCGGATGCAGAACAGAATGAGGTGGTCGGCAGCATCGGCGACGCGCTGGGTCGGCTGGCCAACTCGGACCTGACGGCCCGGCTTTCGGGCTTCCCACCATCCTATGCGGCGATCGAGCGCGACTTCAACACGGCGGTTTCGCGCCTGTCGGGTTCGCTGGCGGCGGTGCGGGTCAATGCCTCCGGCATCACCAGCGGCACGGTGGAAATGAACGAGGCCGCCGACGATCTGGCACGCCGCGCCGAGCAGCAGGCCGCCAGCATCGAGGAAACCTCGGCCGCGATGAACGAGATCGCCCAGTCGGTCACGGCGGCGGCGACCAAGGCGCAGTCGGCGGAGGGCATCGTCCGCAAGGCGAGTAGCGACGTCGCCAATAGCGAGGCGATCGTGCGCCGCACCGTGTCGGCGATCGGCGACATCGAGCGCTCGTCGAACGAGATCGCCGAGATCATCGCGGTCATCGACGGCCTGTCCTTCCAGACGAATCTGCTGGCGCTGAACGCCGGTGTCGAGGCGGCGCGCGCGGGCGATGCGGGCAAGGGCTTTGCGGTCGTCGCCTCCGAAGTGCGCGCGCTGGCCGAACGTTCGGCAGAGGCGGCGCGCGACATCAGTGCCCGGATCACCACCACGGTCGACCGGGTGCGCAGCGGCGTGGAACTGGCCAACAAGACCGACGAGTCGCTGCGCCTGATCGCGACCGGGATGCAGGATATCACCGGACTGGTCGAGGCGATCGCGGGCGGTGCGTCCGAGCAGGCGACCAGCATCAAGCAGGTCAATCTGGCGATCAACGACATGGATGGCGTGACGCAAGCGAATGCCGCGATGGTCGAGGAAGTGACCGCCGCTATACGCGCCCTCTCTGCCGAAACGCGCGCACTGGAGGAGCAGATCGGCCGTTTCCGCATCGACGAGGCGGCTGTCGCGCCCTCCGCGCCCGTCATGTCGATACGCCGCGCGGCCCCGGCATCCGCCGCCCCGGCGCGGCGCGCAGCGAGCCCGGTGCAGGGCAACCTCGCCATGAAGCAGAACGACGACGATTGGAGCAGCTTCTGATTATCGCCTGAAGCCCCAGCGACTTGTAAAAGGTCCGCAATCCCACCCGGCGGATTGCGGACCTTTCCGCATTCCGGCGCGGGGCGGGGGCTTCACGCGGCGTGGGGATTGTAAGTCGCACCGCGCCGGTGCAAGCGGCGCGCATGGATATTCCCGCACGCTACGCCGATCTCATCGCCTGGATCGGAGACGGCACCGGCATGGCCGACAGCCTGTTGCACGTCCATGCGGGCATGGCGGTGCTGTTTCTGGCGCGGATCCTGACCCGCAAGTCGCTGGCGACGCCGATCCCGCTGGCGTGCGTCGCACTGGCCGAGGCGGCGAACGAGATCCTCGACCGGCTGCATTACGGGTCTTGGCGCTGGGCCGACACGCTGGGCGACATTGCCAACACGATGTTCTGGCCAACGGTGTTGTTTATCGGCCTCAGGATGCGAACTCCGCGCAGCCGACGCTGACCCGGCAGAGGGCTAGCTATCCGGCAGCACCGGTTTCCAGTCCCAGCCCAGCGGATCGCCGTCCATCACCTCAACCCCGGCGGCGAGCAGGGTGTCGCGGATCGCATCGCCCCGCGCGAAATCCTTGTCCGCCCGCGCCGCGCGCCGTTCGACCAGTTGCGCTTCGATCGCGGCTTCGTCCAGCGTGGCGGTCTTGGGACGGGTGCGCAGGTCTGCGCGGGTCAGCGTCGTCAGCTGCAGCCCCAAAGTCGCGTCGAAATCGGCGAGCGCGGCGAGTCGCACGCCCGGCGACAGCTTCTTGTCGCCCAGCATCTCGTCCAGCACGGGCAGCGCGCGCGGCGTCGCCAGATCGTCGGACAGCGCGGCATCCAGCCTCTCGCGATAGGAGGTCGCATCGCCCTTTTCGGGTGCATCGGCGCGGGTGCGAAGCCCCTCCACCGTCTGGACCAGCCGTTTCAATCGCACCTGCGCGGCGGCCAAGCCATCCCAGCCGAACTCCATCTCCGAGCGATAATGCGCCTGAAGGCACATCAAACGGTAAGCCAGCGGGTGGAAGCCGCGATCCATCAGCGCCTGGAGGGTCAGGAATTCGCCCGATGATTTGGACATCTTGCCGGTTCGGTCGACCAGGAAGTTGTTGTGCATCCAGATATTGGCGCCGCTGTCGGCGGTGCAGCCATGCGCCTGGTTCTGCGCGATCTCATTGGGGTGATGGATCTCGCGGTGGTCGATGCCGCCGGTATGGATGTCGAACTGCGCGCCCAGATATTGTTTGCTCATCACCGAGCATTCCAGATGCCAGCCCGGCGCGCCGGGACCCCAGGGGCTGTCCCACTCCATCTGGCGCTGCTCGCCCGGCGCGGAGGCGCGCCAGATGGCGAAGTCCGCCGGATGCCGCTTGCCCGCAACCGGATCGATCCGGCTCTCGCCTTCGTCGTCCTGATGACGGGCGAGGCGGCCATAATCGGGCACGGTCGTCACGTCGAAATACAGCCCGTCGGGCAGGCGATAGCAATGCCTGGCCTCGATTGCCTTGGCGAAGTCGATCATCTGGGGGACATGTTCGGTCGCCAGCGGAAAGCGGGTCGGCTCGGCAATGCCCAAATCCTTCAGATTCTGCTTGAAGGCGGACGTGTAATGCGCGGCAATCGCCCAGATATCCTGGCCGCTCTTCCGGGCGGCGGCCTCCATCTTGTCGTCGCCCGCATCGGCGTCGGAGGTCAGATGGCCGACATCGGTGATATTGATGATATGGGTGAGCGGCCACCCCTTCCACCGCAACACACGCGACAGCGTGTCGGTGAAGACATAGGCCCGCAGATTGCCGATATGCGCATAATTGTACACGGTCGGCCCGCAGGAATAGACGCGCACATTGGCCGGATCGATCGGCCGGAACGTCTCCGGCGCACGGGTCAGGCTGTTGTATAGGGTCAGCGGAGTGGCGGGTGCAGTCATGGCGCTTGCCTTAGCCATGTCGGCTGCGGCCCGAAAGAGGCCCCGGTCCGGCGGGTACCGGACCGGGGGTGACGCGGTGACAGGGGAGGCACCGTGTCGTTTCGTTCCTGAACCTCAAAGGCCCATGAACATGTCAGGGTGCCCGGCATACGGGAGTTAGCCGGACAGCGATGCTTTTAGGATACGGCGGATCACCACAGCATGGCCGCAACATGACAAGGCTGTTCAATTCCGGGTGTTGGCGACGAATCGAGCAAGCCGGGCGGCAGGGCGATTTGCGATGCGACGGGTTGTATTCGGCCGACCGCGCTGCTAGGAGCGCCCCACGATGCGGCCACAGTTGTTCTGCGGCCGCTTTATCCTGTTTTGCCGGAGCAATTCGTTTTTATGCAGATCATCGTTCGCGACAACAATGTGGATCAGGCCCTTCGCGCGCTCAAGAAGAAGCTGCAGCGGGAAGGCGTGTATCGCGAAATGAAGCTCCGTCGCCACTACGAGAAGCCCTCGGAAAAGCGCGCTCGTGAGCGTGCAGCGGCCGTGCGTCGTGCCCGCAAGCTCGAGCGCAAGCGCGCCGAGCGCGACGGCGCCCGGTAAGCGCATCGCCGGACGGCGCCATGTCCCCTCCCGCATCGGGCGAGGGGACGGCGCGGTCCGGCACTGGCCGATTCGCATGGCGCGATTCGGCCCGCGCTTGGAGCGCTGCATTCTCTGAACGCCCACGCACAGAGCGAGAAACAGGCATGTCCGTAACCGCTGTTCCCCTTCGTCCCGTCCGGCGTTCCTATCTGGTCTGGATATGGGTTGCGGTGGTCGCGGCCATCGTCGTCGCCGCCTTGCTGGCGCGCCAGGGCGATGCCGCGCTGCTGCGCGAGGCGCGCGGCGCCGATGTCACGACGACGGCGTCGGGCCTTCAGTATAAGGTGATCCAGCCCGGGCAGGGCGGGGCGCACCCGACCGCGACGGATGTGGCGCTGGTCAACTATACCGGTCGTCTGATCGACGGCACCGTCTTCGACGCTTCGAAGCAGCCGACGCCGATGCCGCTGTCGAGCGTGCTGCCCGGCTTTGCCGAAGCGCTCAAGCTGATGCCCAAGGGCGCGAAGTACCGTTTCTGGCTGCCGGCCAAGCTCGGCTATGGTGACCGCGCCAATGGCCCGATCCCGGCCAATTCGGAACTGGTGTTCGACGTCGAGATGATCGACTTCATTCCCGAGGCGGTGCTGCGGCAGATGCAGGCGCAGCAGTCGATGATGGGCGGTGGCGTCCCCGGCGGGATGCCCGGCGGTGCTCCCGGCGCACCGTCACCCCGCTGACGCGCACGCCCCTCAACACCGTATCCGATCGAATCATGATCGCCGGAGCCTCACAGGGTTCCGGCGATTTTGCGTTGTGGGGTGGCCGAGGGTCATGTCGGGGAATGCTTTGGCGTCCCAGGGTCGGAATGCCAGCTGGCGATGAAGGGGCAAAGTCTGGTTATAGCCGCAAGTCCGGGTGGCGCTCGACCAGGCTGATTCCGTGTCATAGCCCTTACAGGCGGGCGGCAGCGCCCTCTAGGCCCCGACGCGCGCCTTGGTCGCGAATCAGCCCAGCGCGCACGGTGACGTCCGTTTGAACCATCAATGTGATGTCATCCCGCTCCTGCGCCTCGAGACGGAGACGTTGGGCGAGGCGGTGGCGATCGGGTGCTTTCCCGTTTGTGCGCAATCTGAAGGATAGTCCGTCAGCGACGATATGTCCTTGGACCAGAAGGGTCAGGCGCGCGGATGTCACGCTGATCGGCCATCAATGTGGGGATGGCAAAGCCGTCATGGCACTCAGGCCGTGCTTGGCTTCCTCCAGCCTTCTGGCTGGAGTTGCGCTTCGCGTCGTAGCGAATCCGACATAAGCACCTCGCTTCACGGCAAAGCACCCATCTTCGCCGGACAAAAAAATAGCGGCCCGAAGGCCGCTATTCCTTTCAACCGTGAGGCTGAAGCAACTTAGTTGCTGTCGGCGTCGTCGTCCGAGTCGGCGACCACGACGATGCCGGCAACGACGGCAGCAGCCGCCAGGACGGCGACGAGGATGCCACCGCCGGCCAGGCCGTTCTTCTTGGCGGTCGGCGCCGAGGCGCGAACCGACTTCGAAACCGAAAGGCTGGCAGCCGGGTTCGCAGCCATTGCCGGAGCAACGGTCATCGAAACGGCGGCAGCGGCGACGAGAAACTTCCCAAGACGCATGTCGAACTCCCTTAATATTTGTCAGTGACGCCCATGGCACGCAGATCGTCCCAAGGCAACCCCACCAACGAGTATGGGACAGTTATGCTCCCACACTGATGCGGCAATGCAACATCACTTTACCGCTCTGCGGCTATACGGTGCTTTGCCGCCAAACGGAATGCCCTGACAAACGTTTCGGCTCGGTAAAGAGACGTCAGGTGGAAAAAATCTCGCGTCCCTGATCTTCCAGCATCAGCGCGGTCAGGCGGTCGCTGTGATAGGCGCCGGTGTCGATCCCGATACGGTGCGGCAGGATTTCTGCCTCTTCGGCAACGGTATGACCATGCACCACCATCTTTTCGAGCGGGGCGCGGTGATCGAGGAAGGGATCGCGAATCCAGCGCGTTTCGGCGAGTTTTTGTTCGGCGATCGGAATGCCGGGGCGAACGCCTGCATGGACGAAGGCATAGTCGCCCAGGATCATGATCTCCTTCAGATTTTCCAGGAATGTCCGATGCTCGGGCGGCACGACGGCGTTCAGCCGCTCGGCGACCTCGGCATAATCGAGCCGCTCATAGTCCTCGGCCGTGACGCCGTAGCTCAGCATCGTCTCGCGGCCGCCGATTCGGCAGAACAGCCGCAGCGCCTTGTCGTCGCCATCGATCGCGCGCAGGAAAATCTCTTCGTGATTGCCCATGATACAATGGACTTGGGGATCGGCGGCGCACAGGCCGCGCACCCGCTCCACGACGCCCGCCGAATCGGGGCCACGATCGACGAGATCGCCGAGGAAGATGATGTGTCGCTCGGCGGGCGCGCGGGCGGCGTGATCCGCCTCGATCCGGGTGAGGATGACGTTAAGCAAATCCAGCCGACCATGGATGTCGCCGACGGCATAGACCCGTAGACCGGGCTCCATGGCGGGTACGAAATCAGGAACGCGTTTTCGTAGATTCAACAGCTTGGCAAGCATGGATGGTCTGATGTCCGCTATAGGCGGTTGTGCTTAGTCCCGACCGTCCGCCCGTGCAATGCGACGCGGGGGTCAGCTCTGGTCGGGCCAGAGCCCGCGGGTATCCAGAACGGCCTTGCCCCGACGCTCGTCGAGCGGAACGGATCGGAAGATGTCGTGATCGACCAGAACGATCATCGCCCCGCAAGTTTCCAGCGCGGTGTCGATATCGATCAGCCGCGCGCCCGTTCCGTCAAAGGCGCGGGGCAGGGTAGTGGCATAGGGCTCGACGACATGGACGCGCTCTCCGAATCGGGCGGCGAGCGCGGCGGCGACCTTCAGGGCGGGGCTTTCGCGGAAGTCGTCGATATTGGCCTTGAATGCCAGGCCCAGGCAGGCGACCGGACCGTCCTGCGCTTCGATCATCGCAGCAGCGCGGGCGATAATGTGGTCGGTCTTGCCGTCATTGACCTCGCGCGCGGTGCGGATCAGCGGCGTGTTGGTGGGATCGGCGGCGACCAGGAACCAGGGGTCGACCGCGATGCAGTGGCCGCCGACGCCGGGACCGGGCGACAAGATGTTGACGCGCGGATGGCGGTTGGCCAGCCGGATCACTTCCCACACATCGACGCCCAGCGTGTCCGCCACCAAGCTGAGTTCATTGGCAAAGGCGATGTTGACGTCGCGAAAGGCGTTTTCGGTCAGCTTGGTCATCTCCGCCGCGCGCGCGGTGGTGGTGACGCACGCGCCGCGTACGAAGCGCCGGTAAAAGGCCAGCGCCTTGCGCGCGCAGCGCGGCGTGATGCCGCCGATGACCCGGTCATTGTCGATCAGTTCGACGAGGATGCGGCCGGGCAGCACGCGCTCGGGGCAATAGGCAATGGCCAGATCGGCCTGCTCGCCCGGCCGGGTGGCGCCCGGCAGCTTCAGGTCGGGCCGTTCGCGTGCGATCAGATCCCGCACCTGCTCCGTGGTGCCGACGGGAGAGGTCGACTCCAGGATCACCGTGTCGCCGCTCTTCAGCACCGGCGCAATCGCGCGCGCGGCGTCGAGGACGAAGGTGATGTCGGGCTGGCGATCCTCGGTGAACGGGGTCGGCACCGCGATGACGAAGACATCGGCGGCCGCGACGGTCAGTGAGGCCTTCAGGCTGCCGCGTGCGACGACGCCCGAGACGAGACCGTCCAGATCGACCTCCTCGATATGGACGCGACCCGAATTGATCGTCTCGACGACAGAGGGGGTGACGTCGACGCCTGTCACCATCGCGCCGGTCCGCGCGATGACCGCGGCGGTGGGCAGGCCGATATAGCCCAGCCCCATCACCGTGACCGAGAGTTCAGAGTCCAAGGGCATGGGTCATGATCCTGTTGATCCGCTCGGCGGTGTCGCCCGAGCCGAACGGGTTGTGCGCGCGCGCCATGGCGGCGTAACGATCCGCGTCGTCCAGCAACGCGAAGACTTCCGTAGCGATCCGATCCTCGTCGGTGCCGACCAGCCGCGCGGTGCCCGCCTCGACGCCTTCGGGGCGTTCTGTGGTCTCGCGCATGACCAGCACCGGCTTGCCGAGCGCGGGCGCTTCCTCCTGCACCCCGCCCGAGTCGGTCAGGACGATATGCGCGACGTCCAGCGCGCGGACGAAATGGGGATAATCGAGTGGCGCGATCCGCGCGATGGCGGGGTGATCGCCCAGCACTTCGTCCATGACGGCCACGACATTGGGGTTGGGGTGCATCGGGAACAGGATGCCGACATCCCCCCGATCGGCGATCCGGCGCAGCGCGCGGGCGATCGCCACCATGCCGTCGCCGAAATTCTCACGCCGATGCGTCGTGGCCAGCACGATCGGCTTGCCCTCCAGCCGCGCCAGCACGGGATCGAGGCCCGAGGCCAGCGTCGGATCAGTCGCAATCCGCTCCTTCGTCCAGAGAAGCGCGTCGATCACGCTGTTGCCGGTGACATGGACCCGCGCCGGATCGATTCCCTCGGCCATGAGCGCGGCGGCGGCGGTTTGGGTGGGTGCGAAGTGGAGCGCAGCGATCGGTGCGATCATCCGCCGGTTCACCTCTTCGGGCCAAGGCTGATAGATGTCGCCCGAACGCAGCCCCGCCTCGACATGGGCGACGGGAATCTTACGATAATAGGCTGCGAGCGCGCCGGCCATGGCGGTGGCTGTATCGCCCTGCACGACGACCATCGCCGGACGCTCGGCATCCATCACTTCGCCCAGGCCGGTCAGCAGCCGCGCGGTCAGCCGGTCGAGCGATTGGCCAGGCTCCATCAGGTCCAGGTCATGGTCGGGGGCGAGATCAGCGATCCTCAGCACCTGATCGAGCATCCCGCGATGCTGCGCGGTCACGCAGACGCGTACCGGTGCCGCATTCGACGTGCGCAGAGCCCTGATAACGGGGAACAGTTTGATCGCTTCGGGTCTTGTGCCGAAGACGACAAGTATGGGGGCAAGGATCGGGCGCTTCATCGGGCGATTCGTAACCTGTCGCTTTTAAGGACACCCTAATCGCATCCCGGCGGCGCAAGGCTATGTTGCGCTGCACGATCCGGCTAGAGGTAGATTGATCCAGGGAGGTTTCATGACGATCAAGAAGGTTCGCAAGGCTGTTTTTCCTGTCGCCGGTTTGGGTACGCGTTTTCTGCCCGCCACCAAGTCGATGCCGAAGGAAATGCTGACCGTCGTCGACAAGCCGCTGATCCAGTACGCCGTCGAGGAAGCACTGGAAGCGGGTATCGAGCAGATCATCTTCGTCACCGGCCGCGGCAAGGGCGCGCTGGAGGATCATTTCGACATCTCCTACGAACTGGAAGCCACGATGAAGGCGCGCGGCAAGAGCCTCGCGGTGATCGAGGGCATCCGCCAGAAGCCGGGTTCGCCCGTCTATGTCCGCCAGCAGGAGCCGCTGGGCCTGGGCCATGCCGTGTGGTGCGCGCGCGAGATCGTCGGCGACGAGCCCTTCGCGGTGCTGCTGCCCGACGAGCTGATGGTCGGCGGCTTCATGAAGCAGATGGTCGAGGCCTATGACCAGGTCGGCGGCAACGTCATCGGCGCGCTGGAAGTGCCCGACAGCGAAACCGACAAATACGGCATCATCTCGCCCGGCAAGCAGGATGGTCGCCTGACCGAAGTCACCGCGCTGGTCGAAAAGCCCAAGGGCAAGGCACCGTCGAACCTGATGATCCCGGGCCGCTACATCCTCCAGCCGGAGGTCATGCAGATCCTCGACGCGCAGGAGCCGGGCGCGGGTGGCGAGATCCAGCTGACCGACGCGATGGCCAAGCTGATCGGCAACCAGCCCTTCCACGGCTTCACCTTCGATGGGCAGCGTTACGACTGCGGCGACAAGGCGGGCTGGCTGACCGCGAATTTGGCACTGGGTCTGGCACGCGAGGACATCGGCCCGGCGGTGCGCGCGTTCGCCAAGAACCTGCTCGGCTGATGTGATCGGTTCGCGTTGATAAGGGGGCGGGGCCGAAAGGCCGCCGCCCCTTTTTCATTCCGCCCCTGCAAGGGAGGGAATATCTACCGCCCGCGCTTATCCGCCCGGCGCGCGAGCCAGCCGAAGGTCAGCAGGATCAGCGTCGGACACAGCATCGTGTTCCAGATGTCGAACCAGCTGGCGGGCAGATTGCCCTCGTCGGTGGCGTAGAAGGGCTGGAGCAGGTCATAGGCTTCGTTGATCGTCTCGATCACCAGCACCGTCAGCCAGCAGCGCCAGTCCCAGGGCTTGCGCCGCATGACCAGCGCCGCGAGGGTCAGGATCGCCACGCCCGCATAGGCGTGGAGCGTACTGTCGGGCAGGCCGGTGACTTGCCCGATCCAGCTCTTGTCGCCAGTCCAGTCGAGCCAGCCATGCGGCGGCGTCGGCCGCGTGCTCATGCCGCCACCGCGACGGTGCGGGCGCAGCGGCAGCCGGGGTCCTTGGGCAGGGCCAGCGTGCGGAACCGCATGGTCAGCATGTCGGCGATCAGGATGCTTCCTGCACTGTCGCGGCCGAACGGAGCCGCCGCGCGCAATGTCTCCAGCGCGGCGAGACTGCCCATCACGCCGGTCACTGGCCCCAACACGCCGTCATCGGCGCAGGTCAGTCCCGGCTGGTCCGCGGCGTCGCCGACGAAGCAGCGATAACAGGGCTTGTCCGCTTCCCAGCCGCGATAGACCGCCAGCTGTCCCTCGAACTGCCCCACTGCCGCCGAAACGAGCGGGATGCGCAGGCCCAGCGCGGCGTCGGCCACCGCCAGCCGGGTCGCGAAATTGTCGCAGCCGTCCAGCACCACGTCGGCGCCTTCGATCAGCGCGGCGGCATTGTCCGGCGTCACCCGCGTCCGATGCACCGTGACGGTGACATGCGGGTTCAGCCGAGAGACATGCGCGGCGGCGGCCTCGACCTTAGGGATCCCACGATCCTCGGTGGTGAAGATGGTCTGGCGTTGCAGGTTCGACGGCTCGACCACATCGTCGTCGATTAGCACCAGTGATCCGATGCCGGCGGCGGCCAGATACTGGATGGCGGGAGAGCCGATGCCTCCCGCACCGATCACCGCGACCCGCGCTTGTTTCAGACGAAGCTGTCCGCTTCCCCCGAACTCGCGGAGCACCATATGGCGGGCATAACGGGCCAATTCGTCGTCGTTCAGGATCATCCCGGCCATGTATAGGTGATGACCGTCCGATACCAGCGACCGCCCGGGATCATCGTGCGATGGGCCAGGTGGCGCACCATGCGCTGTGCCGCACCTGCGGTAAATTGTTCGACCGTGGGGCATCCGATGGCGAGCGGCACGATGCTGTCGGCGCTGCCATCGGTGCTGATCCGGATGGCGAGCGGCATGACCAGCACCATCTGCGCCTCCGCCGCCCTGGCGCGCGGGCAGCGTCCGGCTGCCACCTCGTCGCGGACGAAGCGGACCATGTCGGGACCGGCGGGCGGCAGGGTGAGGGAGGAAAGCGTCGACCAGTCATGCGGCGGCTCGGCGGCACCCGCAGCGGCGGGGGGCGTCGCGGGGACGACCGGCGCCGTCGGCACGGTCGCCTGCATCGTGGCGGCGGCGAGAAGCAGCGCCGCGATCACCGCCCGGTCGATCCGAAGCCGCCCGTACCCCGCCCGGTCGAGTCGAGTTCATCGACCTGCGCAAGGGTCGCGCGCTGGACGGGGGCGGGGACCAGCTGGGCGATGCGTTCGCCGCGCACCACGTCGAACGGCGCGTCGCCCAGATTAGCGAGGATCACCTTCACCTCGCCGCGATAATCCTCGTCGATCGTCCCTGGCGTGTTGAGGCAGGTGATGCCGTGTTTCAGCGCCAGGCCCGAGCGTGGGCGCACCTGTACCTCGTAGCCCGGCGGGATCGCGATGGCCAAGCCGGTCGCGACGGCGGCGCGTTTGCCGGGCTCCAGCGTCAGCGTCTCGGCCGCGACCACATCCATGCCCGCCGCTCCGGGCGTGGCATAGGCGGGCAGGGGAAGCCCCTCGCCATGGGGCAAGCGTTTGAGGGAAATCGAGATTGGTGCAAGCGTCATGGTTCGCCTTGTAGCGCATCGGCGATACGTTGCGCGAGCCCCCTGGCAACATCGTCCTTGCCCATCCGCTCCCAGCTTTCGACGCCCTCGGCGGTGACGAGGTGGACGCTGTTCGCATCGCCGCCGAACACGTCGCCGGATACGTCATTGGCGACGATCCAGTCGGCGCGCTTGCGCAGGCGCTTGGCGACGGCATGGTCGATGACATACTCGGTCTCGGCGGCGAAGCCGACGACCAGTGCGGGACGGTTCGGCGCGGCGGCGACGGTGGCAAGGATGTCGGGGTTCTCGACCAGCGTCAGCGCAGGGGCGGCACCGCCGTCCTTCTTTACCTTCTGCCCCGCCGCCTCGACCCGCCAGTCGGCGACGGCGGCGACCATGACGGCGGCATCGGCGGGGAGCGCCTCGGCGACCGCCTGGGCCATCTGACATGCGGTTTCGACGTCAACCCGGCCAACGCCCGGCGGGGTGGGCAGCGTGACCGGCCCGGCGATCAGCGTCACTCGTGCGCCCAGCGCGGCCAGCGCCCCCGCCACCGCAAAACCCTGCCGCCCCGAAGATCGGTTGGCGATGTAGCGGACCGGGTCGATCGGCTCGTGAGTCGGTCCCGCCGTGACCAGTATATGCCGTCCGGCCAGCGGGCGATGGGCGGGGGCCAGCCTGGCCTCGATCGCCGCGACGATCGCGGGCGGTTCGGGCAGGCGGCCGGGGCCGAACTCGCCGCACGCCATCGCGCCTTCGTCCGGGGCCATGACCTCGACGCCATCACCGCGCAACCGCGCTACGTTGCGCTGGGTCGCGGGGTGAAGCCACATGCGCACGTTCATCGCGGGCGCGACCAACACCGGCGTGTCGGTGGCGAGCAGCAACGTCGTCGCCAGATCATCGGCATGGCCGTTCGCCATTCGTGCGATCAGGTCGGCGGTGCCCGGCGCGACGACCACCAGATCCGCCTCGCGACTGAGCTGGATATGCCCCATCTCGGCCTCGTCCTTCAGGTCCCAAAGGGTCGTGAAGACCTGATTTTCGGATAGCGCGGCGAGCGTCATGGGCGTGACGAAATGGCTGCCGCCCTCGGTCAGGACGCAGCGGACGCTGTGCCCGGCCTTGCGCAGCAGGCGGATCAGTTCACAGGATTTATAGGCGGCGATCCCGCCGCCGACGATCAACAGGATATGGCTCATCGCACGACTCGCGTCACCGTGATGCGGCGCCGGTCGCGCGCGGCGGCGATCAACTCGCGGACCGCATCAGGGGCGAAGACGACACCAAGAAACAATAGCGGCGCGGCCGCCAAGGCAAAGGCCGGGGCGCCGGTCAACAGGCCAAGCAGCGCGTAGGCAGCGAGGGTTATTCCCGCCCGCCGCGCCACTGGCTGCCGCCAATGCGCCCAGCCCAGCGCGGCGAGCAGCGCCAGCGGAAGGGCGATCACCGGGGGCAATAGCCCGACTCCGCTCGCCGACGCGATCGCGGCCAGCCACTCGCCCGGCGACTGGGCGGCGATGGGCGAGCTGATGGCGGGGTCGATCGGGCTGATCATCGCATTCAGCCTGTGCGCATGGGCCGCGTAGAGGATCATCGCCATGGCGGTCGCGCCGATCCATCCCGTCGCCTCGCGTTCCGCGCCTGCGCGCCAGGCGAGAAACCCCATGAGCAGCGCATGAAGCAGCGCGACGGGGCTGAGGATCATCGCGACCAGCCCCAGCGCGACGGCGGTCGGCATGGCATCGGGGCGTCGCTGGACCAGCGACAGGGCGATGAACAGAGCAGCCCAGACCTCGGGCACCGCGACCATCGCCCGGTCGAACGCCGGATAGAGGCCAGCGACGAGCAGAATGATCGCCAACGCGCGGGGGCCGCGTCGCTCGAACAGGGGCCAGCACCGGCGCGCCCAGGCTGCGACCACCGCCAATCCGAGCAACACGATCAGCATCTGGTCGACCAGCGGCGGCAGCAATGCGAGCGTCACGGGAAGCGCGGGCAGCGGAACCGCCAGCAGCACGGGGCGCAGCGGCCGCCCATTCTCCCGCAACGCGTCGATCGCGGCCGCGTAGAAATCCTGGCCATGCCGCACATGGTCGAGGATCGCGGCCGCGACCGGGGGCAGGCGATCCGTCACCGGGGTGGCATCGCCGCCGGTCCAGAATATGCCGGCCACCAGCATGAGCAGCAGAGCCAGAACTCCGATCGCCATCGGCGGCGTCAGGCCCGACATCCGTCCCGGCTGGCTCAGCCAGAGCGGCCGCGAGGCGCGACGCGTGGGGAGAGGGGGCGCGCTGCCCGGCATTCTTACCGCAAGACGGCCAACGTCGCGGCGACCCCGGCGGCGGCCGACAGCATCGAGATCAGCGCATAGCGCCAGCCGCCGCCGATCCGCACGACCTCGATCTGCTTGAGCGGCGGGGCGGGCGGCTCGCCGCCCGGTGCGGGGTAGCGCGCCTCGATCCGGCGGACCAGATCGGGGAGGCGCGCAATGGTGCGGACATCCTCGATCAGCCGATCGGCGATCTTCGCCTCCGGGCCGAGTTCGGTGCGAATCCATTCCCGCACGAACGGCGCGGCCGAGTCCCACAGGTTGATATCGGGATCGAGGCTGGTCGCCACGCCCTCGACCATCACCATGGTCTTCTGGAGCAGCAGCAGATGCGGCTGCGTCACCATGTCGAAATCGCGCGTGATCGAGAACAGGCCGTCCAGCATCATGCCGATCGACATGTCTTTGACGGGAAGCCCGCGCATCGGCTCGCCCACCGCGCGGAGTGCGGTCGCGAATTCGGCAACATTGTGGTGCGGCGGCACATAGCCCGCCTCGAAATGGATCTCGGCGACTCGCTTATAATTGCCAGTAATCAGGCCATAGAGAATCTCGGCCAGCCACACCCGCGCGCGCCGGTCGATCCGGCCCATGATGCCGAAGTCGATCGCGGCGATCTTGTTGCCGGGCAGGGCGAACAGATTGCCCTGGTGCATGTCGGCGTGGAAGAAGCCTTCCGCGATCGCCTGGCGCAGAAATGCGCGCACCAGCGTCTGGGCGAGGTGCGGCAGGTCGTATCCCGCCTCGACCAGCGCCTGGCGGTTGGACAGCTTGATCCCGTCGACCCATTCGACCGTCAGCACCTTGGCGGTCGAGCGCGCCCAGTCGATCTGCGGCACGACGAAATCGGGCTCGGCGGTCATCGATTCGGCGAGTTCGGAGGCCGAGGCCGCCTCCCGGCGAAAGTTCAATTCCCGCAGGGTCCAGCGGCGGAAATTCTCGACCGTCAGGCGAGGGCGCAGACGCGCGGCCTCGCCGCTCATCCCCTCGACCTGCGCCGCGGCCCATTGATAGGTGTCGATGGCGCGGGCGAAGTCTTCCTCGACGCCGGGGCGCAGCACCTTGACCGCGACCGTGCGGCCATCAGTCGTCACCGCGCGGTGGACCTGCGCGATCGAGGCCGCGCCGACCGGCACCTCCTCGATCGAGGAGAAGAAGTGCGAAGGCGGGCGGCCCATGCCCGCCTCCATCGCGGCGCAGATCGTCGCGAAGGGAACAGGGGGCAGCTGGTCTTGAAGCCGCAGCAGGTCGTGCGCGGCTTCCTCGCCGACCAGATCGGGCCGGGTGGCCAGCGTCTGGCCCAGCTTGATCGCCGCCGGGCCGATTGCCTGGAACGCATCGGCATAAGCGGGCCGGGCGGGCACGCGCGCACCGAAGCGGGCGACCCGCGCAAGCCGCCGCACCGGCGCGGGCGTATTGGGATCGCGCTCGATCCCGCGCAAAGCGCCATGCCGCGCCAGCGTCCGCCCCCATTTGAGCAGACGCCAGAGATGCACCACCGGCTGGGTCATAGGGCGCCCCCCTGATCGGCGCCCGAGCGTCCCTGCATCAAATCTTCCAACCCGAATGGATCGCGACCAGCCCGCCCATGATCGGCTCGACCTTGGTTTCGACGAAGCCCGCCTCGCGAATCATCCGCTCGAAGGTCGGCATGTCGGGGAAGCGGCGGATCGACTCGATCAGATAACGATAGCTGTCCGCATCGCCCGCCAGCATCTGGCCCAGCTTGGGCACCAGCTTGTGCGAATAGGCGTCGTACACGTCCGAAAAGCCCGGCCAGACGGTGGTCGAGAATTCCAGGCAGAAGAACCGCCCGCCACGCCGCAGCACGCGGTGCGCTTCCTTCAGCGCGGCCGGAATGTCGGTGACGTTCCGGATGCCGAACGCGATCGTATAGGCGTCGAAGAACTTGTCGGGGAAAGTCAGCGACTCGGCATTGGCCTCGGTCCAGACCAGCTCGTCGAACCCGCGCTCCGCCGCGCGCTTCATGCCGACCTCCAGCATCGCCGGATTGATGTCGGCCACCGTGATGCTCGCGCCCGACTCGGCCAGGCGGAAGGCGATGTCGCCGGTGCCGCCCGCCATGTCGAGGATCTGGTCGCTGGCGCGGGGCTTCACCCGGCGCACGAAACGATCCTTCCACAGCCGGTGCATACCGCCCGACATGGCATCGTTCATCAGGTCATATTTGGCGGCGACATTGGTAAACACGCTGCCGACACGGGCGACCTTTTCGTCGCGGGGCACATCTTCATAGCCGAAGGACACGGTATCGCTCATGCGCTTGCCCTAGCCCGGCCTTGCTGGCGGGGCAAACGCTACCTAGCTGTTGGGGTAAGGAAACCCAGACAGAGAGCTGATGCCCGAACTTCCCGAGGTCGAAACCACGGTCCGCGGCCTGACCCCGGTGCTGGCGAATGCGCGGCTGACGCTGGTCGAGCCACGCCGCCCCGACCTGCGCCATCCCTTTCCCCCCGACCTGCGCCAACGGATGACGGGGGCGACCGTCACGTCGCTCGGCCGCCGTGCCAAATATGGCCTGATCGACACTGATCGCGGCGACACCATGGTCTTTCACCTCGGCATGTCGGGGCGATGGCGGATCGATCCGGGTGAGCCGCAGACGCATGACCATCTGCTGCTGGAAACGGCGGCAGGGCGGCGGTTGGCGCTGAACGATCCCCGGCGATTCGGCTTTGTCGATCTGTGGCCGACCGCCGGTCTGGCCAGCTATCCGCCCTTCCTGGCGATGGGGCCGGAGCCGTTGGGGCCGGACTTCACCGCCGATTATCTGACCAAGGCGCTGGCGGGGCGGGCGGCGCCGATCAAGGCGATGCTGCTCGACCAGCGGATCGTGGCGGGCCTCGGCAATATCTATGTGTGCGAGGCGCTGCACATGGCGAAGATCACGCCGGGCCGCGCGGGCGGGCAGATTTCCCGGCCGCGACTCGTCCGGCTGGTCGAGGCGATCCGCGCCGTGCTGGAGGCCGCGATCCTCGCTGGAGGATCGTCCTTGCGCGATTATGTGCGTCCGGACGGCGAACTGGGCTATTTCTCCAAGGAGTGGCGGGTCTATGGCCGTGAAGGCGATCGTTGCGAATGCGGCGCCATCGTCCGGCGGCGAACCGATTCGGGGCGCTCGACTTTCTGGTGTGCGACCTGCCAGCGCAGTTGACGGGATGCCCGCCAGCCGGTAAGGGCGGCGGCTTCAAAGCTGGTGCGTCGCGCCGCTATCCCTTTTGATCGAGATTTAGAGGTTTTCATGGCGAACACGCCGCAGGCCAAAAAGCGTATCCGTCGCAACGAGCGTCGCGCCGTCATCAACGGCAACCGCGTCAGCCGCATCCGTACCTTCGTGAAGAAGGTCGAAGCCGCCCTGGCCGCCGGCGACAAGGAAACCGCGACGATCGCTCTGGCCGCGGCGCAGCCGGAAATGGCGCGCGGCGTCGCCAAGGGCGTGCTGCACAAGAACACCGTCGCGCGCAAGTTCTCGCGCTTGACGAAGCGTGTCGCCGCACTGGCCTAAAAGCCTCTCGGTTTCGCGACGAATGAAACCCGCCGGGGGCGGTACCCCGGCGGGTTTTTTCGTGCGCGCGTCACCCCAGCATTAACGCTTTGCGGGCCGTGATCCCTGGGAACAATCCCGCGGTTCGCGCAACGCCAGCTTTATCCGCGATTCGAGCGATTCGGGTTTCGGGCTGCAAACACGCGCCTTGGTTAATATCGAGCAATATCAACACGTTGTGAGATAGTTGTACGGGTTTCTGCGGGCTTTTGCCTGTCAATCCGGTTTATTTCAGATTTATGGCCGGAGATGGTCTTGATCGGACCCCGTCATGGCTCATAATCGGTTTCCCAGCGGCGGTGCTTCGTGCCCCGCGTCATGGACATAGCGAAGTGACAGACCGGGTCGAATCCAGTTGATTCGCCGATGGGTAACGTGTCGCCGAGTGGAACAGGGGATCGACCACCCGATAGGGGGTCGGCAAGAGTGGAGTGTACGGGTGACGAATTGGCAGGCGACGCGACCGACGACGGACCAGGCTCGTGCCTGGGCGCGCGTCCGCGCGAACCTGCGCGAATCAGCCGGTGCCCGTCTGTTCGACCAGTGGCTGAAGCCGATGGAGCTGATCGAGGGTGACGAGCCCGACACGGTCCGTCTGGCACTCCCCTCGGCCTTCGCGACCAATTGGGTACGCAGCCATTATGCCGACCGCCTGCACCTGGAATTCAAGGCGGTGCTGCCTGAGGTCCGTTCGGTCGTTATCGAGACTCGCGCACCGAGCAAGGTCGCACGGCTGACCAGCGTCGAGACGTCCGATACCGCGCCCGCCCCGCGTTCCGCTGCCCCTGGTCTCCGGGCGGTTGAGTCGCAGCCGGTCAAGGAAGACGAGCAGCCTTCGCTCTTCGCCGAATCCGCTCCGGCTCCACGTCCGGCCCCTCGGGCCAAGGCCGCGAACCTGGCGCCGGTCGCGGCCGTCGCCGCGCCAGCCCTGCGCACGCCAGCCGATCGGCCACCGCTCGATCCCCGCCTGACCTTCGATCGCTTCGTGGTCGATTCGTCGAACCGCGTCGCGTTCAACGCCGCGCTGTCGCTCGCCGAGCCGGGTCCGCCGCGTTTCAGTCCGCTTTTCCTTCATGGCGGCACCGGGCAGGGCAAGACCCATCTGATGCACGCCATCGCCCATGCCTTTCTCGAGTCGCATCCCGACGCGATCGTGCTGTGCATGTCGGCCGAGCGTTTCATGTTCGATTTCGTCGCCGCGATGCGCGCGCGTGACACGCACAGCTTCAAGTTGCGGCTGCGCTCGGCCGATCTGCTGCTGATCGACGATCTTCAGTTCATCGCGGGCAAGGATTCGACCCAGGAGGAATTCTTCCACACGGTCAACGAGCTGGTTGGCGCTGGCAAGCGGCTGGTCATCTCGGCCGATCGTTCGCCCCAGTCGCTGGACGGCGTCGAGCCGCGGATCATCGGTCGCCTGGGTGCGGGCCTTGTCGCCGACATCAAGGCGCCTGACCTGACGCTGCGCCGCACGATCCTGAACCGCAAGGTCGCCGATCTGCCCGAGATCGAGGTGCCGGCCGAGGTGCTCGACCTGCTGGCCTCGCGGATTCGCGGCAATATCCGCGAGCTGGAAGGCGCGCTGAACCGGGTCGTCGCCTATGCGCAGCTGACCGGCGACAAGATCGACCTGGAATTCGCCGTCGCCACGCTGGGCGAGGTGCTGCGCGGGGCACAGCGCCGGATTACCATCGACGAAATCCAGAAGCTCGTCAGCCGCCATTTCGAGCTGAAGCCGCTTGATCTGGTCTCGGCCCGCCGCGCCCGCGCGATCGCGCGTCCGCGTCAGATCGCCATGTACCTCGCCAAGCGCCTGACCACCCGTTCGCTGCCCGAGATCGGCCGCAAGTTTGGCGGGCGCGATCACTCGACGGTGATCTATGCGGTGCGCAAGATCGAGGAACTGCGCGATACCGACCGCGATATCGACAATGCGGTGCGGGTGTTGATGAAGGAACTCGAGGGCTGAGGTTCGTTTGGGCGGGGCGGGGGCGTAGGCTTCGACTGCGCTCAGCCTGAACGCTTATTCGACCCGCTGTTACCCTATCTCGGTCCCGCCCGGGCATAGTCGAAGGTCACGCGAGCCGGCAGTCCATGACCCCGTCGCCCAAGTTCGGGCAACGGGGCCAGGTTTCATCAGATCTGCAACCCCATGGTCCGCTGCACATCGAGCAGCAATGGCGCGGCCATATCACGAGCCTTCTCGGCGCCGCGCTCGAGGATGCGCCCCACTTCGCCGCGATCGTCGAGCAACCGCGTCAGCCGCTCGCGGATCGGACCCAGCGTCGCGACCGCCAGATCGGCCAGTTCGGGCTTGAACGCGCCGAACCCCTGGCCCGCGAACTGCGTCAGCACATCGGCGGGGGCGCGGTCGGACAGCGCGGCATAGATGGTGATAAGGTTGCGCGCTTCGGCGCGGCCTTCCAGCCCTTCCATCGTTTCGGGCAGGACGTCGGGGTCGGTCTTGGCTTTGCGGAACTTCTCGGCAATCTGGTCATCGTTGTCGATCAGCTTGACCAGCGACATTTCCGACGGGTTCGACTTGGACATCTTCGACGCGCCGTCACGCAAGCTCATGATGCGCGGGGCGGCCTTGCTGATGAAGGGCTCGGGCAGGGTGAACAGCTCGCGGCCATAATCGTTGTTGAACTTGGTCGCGATGTCGCGCGCCAGCTCCAGATGCTGCTTCTGGTCCTCGCCGACCGGAACATGGGTCGCGTTGTAGAGCAGCACGTCGGCGGCCATCAGCACCGGGTAATCATACAGCCCGACACTGGCGCCCTCGCGGTTCTTGCCCGCCTTGTCCTTGAACTGGGTCATCCGGTTCAGCCAGCCGACGCGCGCGACGTTGTTCAGCAGCCAGCTCAACTCGCTATGCTGCGGTACGCGGGTCTGGTTGAACAGGATCGAGCGTTCGGGGTCGATCCCGGCGGCGATCAGGGTCGCGGTCATCTCGATGGTGTTCGCGGCCATGTCGGCGGGCGCGATCCACTCGGTCAGGCCGTGCAGGTCGGCGATGAAGTACATCGTCTCGCCGCCCTTGGCCTGGATGTCATCCTGCATCGCCACCCACTGCTTCACGGCGCCCAGATAATTGCCGAGATGAAGGTTGCCCGTGGGCTTGATGCCGGAAACGACGCGCATGATGGTCCTCAACTGTTGCGGCGAACGAGCCGCTTGATGTCTCCGAGACGGAAGGCGCCCGTCGCGAAGGTGGCGACCGCATAGACCAGCATCCCCGTCGCGACCAGTATGATGAGTGCGCCCCAGCGCTCCACATTGGAGCCGGTGACATAGGGCTGGAACCGTTCGTTGAGCAGCGCCATCGCGCCGCCCATCAGGATCGCGGCGACCAGCATCCGCCAGCTGCGCCGCCGCAGCTGCGCATCCGCCACGAAATGCCCGCGCCGCGCCAGCGTGCGATAGAGCAGCACGACATTGACCGTGGAGGCGATCGCGGTGGCCAGCGGCGGCCCCATATGCCCAAGCCACCAGATGAAGATCAGGTTCAGCACCAGATTGACCAGCATCGACCAGGTGGCGAAGCGCACCGGGGTGCGCGTATCGGCGCGCGCATAATAGCCGGGGGTCAGCACCTTCACGAGGATGTAGCTGGGCAGCCCGATGGAAAAGGCGGCCAGCGCCTGTGCGGTGTAATAGCTGTTGGTCGCGGTGAACTTGCCATGCTCGAACAGCGCGGCGACGATCGGCTGCCCACAGACGATCAGCGCGACCGTGGCGGGCAGGGTGAGCAGCAGCGCCAGCTCCATGCCCCGGTTCTGCGTCTCCATCGCCTCCACCTCCTTGCCTGCCCCCAGCAGGCGCGAGACGGTGGGGAGGAGGACGGTGCCCAGCCCGATGCCGATCAGCCCCAGCGGCAACTGGTTCAGCCGGTCGGCGGCATAGATGTACGACACCGAGCCCGCAGGCAGGAAGCGCGCGGCGAGCGCGGTCGAGATGACGAGGTTGATCTGCACCGCCCCCGCACCGGCGGCGGCGGGCAGGATCAGCTTCATCAGGCGCTTGACGTCATCGTTGATGACCGGCCGCTTCAGCCGGAGCCGGACGCCCGCACGGCGGCATGCCCACCAGAGCCAGACGAACTGCAGGATACCCGCGATCGTCACCGCGACCGCCTGGTTGCGCGCGGTGGCCATCGGGTCATGCGTGTGGAAGAACAGCAGCGCGACGATCAGCGTCAGGTTGAGCAGGATCGGCGCGGCCGCATTCACCCAGAAACGGTGCAGCGAATTGAGGATGCCCCCCAACAGCGACACCAGGCTGATGAACAGCAGATAGGGAAAGGTCAGCCGGTTGAGCAGGACGATATAGTCGAACTGCGCAGGCGTCCCCTTGCCATAGCCGAAGGTCTGGACCCAGGTGACCGGCCAGGCGGCCAGCTCGACCAAGGCGGTCATGACGATCAGGATCGGCAGCAGGACCGATAGCGCGTTTTCGGCAAAGGCTAGGCCGTTCGCGAGGCCCGAGCCCTCTGCCGCCTTGTCGCCCTCCGCCACCTTGCGGTTGAACATCGGGATGAAGGCGGCGGAAAAGGCGCCCTCCGCAAAGAGGGCGCGGAACATATTGGGCAGGCGAAACGCGATCTGGAACGCGTCGGAGGCGAAGTTCGCGCCCACGAAGCGGAAGAACAGCGAGTCGCGAACCAGACCAAGCACGCGGCTGGCCAGAGTCAGCCCGCCGACCGAGCCCAGCGCCTTGGTCAGGTTCATTTGTCAGTCCGGATCAGGCGTGGCCGGTTTCCGGGGTATTGGGCTGCGCACCCGCCTGGGCATCGGCCTGCTGCAGGTACAGCTGCGCGAAGTCGATCGGCTCCAGCATCAGGGGCGGGAAGCCGCCGTCACGCACCGCATCGGCCAGGACGCGGCGGGCGAAGGGGAAGAGCAGGCGCGGCGCTTCGCCCAGCATGAAGGGCTGGATCTGGTCGGCGGGGACGTTGCGGAAGCCGAAGAGGCCCGCATAGCTCAGGTCGACGATGAAGGCGGTCTTGCCCTCGGACTCGGCGCGAACCTCGATCTTCAGGGTCAGTTCGTGGACTTCCTCGCCGACCTGCGCCGCCGAGATGTTGAACTGCACGTCGATGCCGGGCGCGGTCTGCGCCTGATAGATGGCCGGCGCATTCGGGTTCTCGAACGACAGATCCTTCACATATTGCGAGATCATCCCCGCGGCGGGGCCGGCATCGTCGCCGTTCGGTGCTTCGAAGCCCTGCGGCAAACCCTGTTCGTCCATCGTCGATACCTTCTTGCGTTAGATCAAGGGAGATAAGGAACCGAAACGGCATGTTCACGCGTTCGGCCATATGGCCGTTGCGCGTAGCAGCGGGTCGGAATGGTTTCAACCTTGCCCTCTTCGTCAGGAGGCCGGGTTTTCATTATCGGCTGCTGCGCCTATATCGGTCACGATAGTGAAAGGCGCTTGTGTTGTTATTCTACGTCGTTCTTCTCGCGATGGTCGCGCTCTTCCTCGCGCTGAGGCTGTATAGCGTGCTGGGCAAGCGCACCGGCCATGAACAGCAGCCGCTGGCGCGCAGCGCCGACGACCGGCCTCTGCCCGTCACGTTGCCTCGCACGACCGAGGCTACGCAGGCGTCCGCGCCGGTCGCCAACCGCAACATCGAACCGCGGGCCGAGCAAGGCCTGCGCGCGGTCATCGCGGGGGAATCCGGCTTCGACGTGGCGCAGTTCCTGAACGGCGCGCAGGCTGCCTATCGCATGACGCTGGAAGCGTTCTGGAAGGGCGATGAGGACGCGCTGGCCGATTTGGTCGAACGCGATGTGCTCGCCGCCTTTGTCGAGGCGATCGAGCAGCGCCGCGAGGCTGGCGAGACGCTCGACAACCGCCTGATCCGGGTCGAGAGCGCCAAGATCGTCGATGCGACGGTCGAGGGCCGTGAGGCGCGGATCACCGTCCGATTCGACGCCGACATCGCCGCCGTGACGCGCGATGCCGAGGGCCATGTGATCGCCGGTTCGCTGAGCGATGCGGTCGAGACGCACGACGTCTGGACCTTCGCCCGGACGCTGAAGAGCGGCGATCCGAACTGGAAGCTCGTCGACACCGACGAAGCCTGACCGGGCCTGACGGGGAATGTCCGCGATGAGGGGGTATCGCGTCGCGACCATGGTCGCGCTTTCGGTCAGTCTGTCGGCCTGTGCCGGGCGGATCGTTCCTCCCGGCGCGGCTGGTAGTGCGTCGGGGGCCTATCCGTCGCGTGGCCAAGCGCAGCCCCAGCCCCGACCACAACCACGCCCCCGCCCGAGCGGCTCCTCGGTACAACCGAGCGGCCCCAGTGTGTCGCGCGTGCCCGATGGACCTGTGCGGATCATCGCCGCCACGCCTCTGCCCGCCACCCCGGTCGTGACCGTTCCCGGCGCGGCAACGGCCGCGCAGGCAGGCGTGCTGGCCGGACCGCCGGTCGCCTCGCTGCCGATCACCGAGCCGCAGGCCGAGGCGGCGCGTGCCGCTTTCCTGTTGTCCTGCCCCGGCCTGATGCGCCGCACCGATGCCAGTGGCCTGACGCAAGGCACCGACTGGCAACCCGCCTGCCAAGCCGCCGCCAGCGTACCGCGTGGGCAGGCCCGCGACTTCTTCGCGCGCTATTTCGAGGCGGTGCAGGTCGGCGACGGCCGCTCATTGGCGACCGGCTATTACGAACCCGAAATCGCGGGCTCGCGCGACCGGCGATCGGGCTATGAGGTGCCGATCTATGCCCGGCCGCGCGATCTGATCGATGTCGATCTCGGCGCCTTCACGACCGATCTGAAGGGCAAGAAGGTGCGCGGCAAGGTGCAGGGCACCAACCTCGTTCCTTATGACGACCGCACCGCGATCGAGCAGGGTTCGCTGGAGGGGCGGGCGCCGGTTCTGGCTTGGGGCGCAGACCCGGTCGAAGTATTCTTCCTCCAGATCCAGGGGTCGGGACGGCTGCGGCTGCCCGATGGCGGGATCATGCGCGTCGGCTATGACAGCCAGAATGGCCGCGACTATACCGGCATCGGCGCGCTGATGAAGGCGCGCGGGCTGCTGGGGCCGGGCCAGACCTCCATGCAGGGGATCGTCGCCTGGCTGCACGACCACCCGGAAGAGGGGCGCGCGATCATGCGCGAGAACAGGAGCTTCGTGTTCTTCCGCGAGCTGAACGGCGCGCCGCAAGGGGCAATGGGCTATGCGGTGACGGGGCAGGTCAGCGCGGCGGCGGACCCCAAATTCGTGCCGCTGGGCGCACCGGTGTTCCTGTCGATGGACCGGCAGGACGCAACCGGCTTGTGGGTCGCGCAGGATACCGGCGGCGCGATCAAGGGCTCCAACCGTTTCGACACCTTCTGGGGTGCGGGGGATACGGCGCGCGCGGTCGCTGGCGGCATGTCGGCGCGCGGCACCGCCTTCCTGCTGCTGCCGGTCGGAACGCTGGCGCGGGCTGGAGTCGTGGCGCCAAGCGGGACGGTCAGTGCGCCCCCTCAACCCTGACGAGGCGCAGCTCTGGGCGCGGGTGATGGAAACGGTGCGCCCGCTTCGCGCGGCCATCGTTCCGGCCCGACCCGCGCCGCCCCCGCCCACTATGGACGCGGTATTCCACGAAACGCCAGGGGCACCCAAAGTACGGGTGAAGGGCCGCGTGCCGCCGCTCCGCCAGCCCGCGCCGGCGCCTGTTGCCGCCAAGAAGGGGCCAGGCGAGACGCTGGACGGTGGCTGGGACAAGCGCCTGTCGCGGGGCAGCGTGATGCCCGATAGTTCGCTCGACCTGCATGGCCATACCCTGTCGTCGGCGCACGCGCTGCTCGATCAGGGGCTGGGCCGGGCGATCGCGCGCGGCGACCGGGTGTTGCTGCTGGTAACCGGCAAGCCACCGCGACCCGAAAGCGAGCGCCCCCATGCGCGCGGCGCGATCCGTGCGGCGATCAGTGACTGGCTGGGCGCCTCGCGCCATGCCGATTCGATCGCGGCGATCCGTAATGCTCATCCGCGCCATGGCGGGCAGGGCGCGCTCTATATCGTCTTCAGGCGCCCGCGCGAGCGATGACGCCCGCATAGATTCGGGTCAGCGCGTAGAGATCGTCGACCGAGACTGCCTCGTCGACCTTGTGCATGGTCGCGTTGAGCAACCCGAACTCGACCGTCGGACAGAGTTTCGACAGGAAGCGCGCATCCGAGGTGCCGCCGGTGGTCGACAGTTCGGGCTCGATCCCCGTCTCGGCGCGGATGGCGTCGGCGATCATCGCGGAAAAGGGGCCGGGCTGGGTCAGGAAGGCCTCGCCCGAGATGCGACCCGTCACCTGCGCGGCGGGGGCATGGGCGTGAGCGATGGCGGTGATCCGCTCGACCAGCGCCGCGCCGCTATGCTCGTCGTTGAAGCGGATCGACAGCCGCGCCTGTGCCGCGCCCGGAATGACGTTGGTCGCCGGGTTCCCGACATGCAGGTCGGTGATCTCGATATTGGACGGCTGGAACCAGGCATTGCCGGTGTCGAGCGTCACCGCCTCGATTTCCGCCAGCATTGCGATCAGCGGCGTGATCGGATTGTCGGCGAGATGCGGATAGGCGACATGCCCCTGCCGCCCCGGCACGGTGATCCAGATATTGACCGAGCCACGCCGTCCGATCTTCATCATGTCGCCCAGCCGGTGGGCGGAGGTCGGCTCGCCGACCAGGCAGAGGTCGGGGGCGACGCCACGCTCCGCCATCCGGTCGATCAGCGCGCGCGTGCCATAGATGGCCGGGCCTTCCTCGTCGCCGGTGATGATGAGCGACAGGGGAATGGTCGGCTCGGCCGGGATGGCGGCGACGAAGGCGGCGACCGCGCCTTTCATGTCCACCGCGCCGCGCCCGAACAGTCGGCCGTCGCGCACCTCGCCGGAAAAGGGCGACCCCTGCCAGCCATCGCCTGCCGGCACGACGTCGACATGGCCCGCAAAGGCCAGATGAGGGCCTGTACCGTCACGCGTGGCAAGAAGGTTTTCGACCGGGCCGTCTGGTTCCTCGCCGACCGTGAAGCGATCCACGGTGAAGCCCAGCGGGGTTAGTGCGGCCTCCAGCACGTCGAACACCGAACCGCGTGCGGGGGTGACGCTGTCGCTGCGGATAAGGGCCTGGGCGAGGGTGAGGGCATCGGTCATGCCGCGCGGCATAGGCAGGCCGATCGGCGCAGGCAATTCCTCCGCGAGCAAGTGGGGCCGAACGTCATAATCCATGTTGTCGTCCATGGGAGCCGAAAGCGCCCCACGTCGTTGTGTTCGCTCATGAAAGGAATAGGGCGATGAACGAGCGGGATCGCGATCTGGATCACAAGGGCCGCAAGACCGGCCTGCGCCTGATCATGTGGTTGGCCATCGCCTTGCTGATCGCGATGGGCTTGCTATGGGCGTTTGCCTCACGGGTTGCGGAACCGGCGACCAGCCAGCGCGCGCCGCTGAACGAAACGCCGCCGGCCACGCAATAAGTCCGGCGGCGCGGCCGTTCAGGTCGTCGGCTGCTCGAACCGCTCGATCACCCATTCCTCCTCCTGCGCGGCGGCGATCCAGTCCTGCATGAAGGGATGGCGGAGCACCGCGTCCATATAGGGCACGGCGAAGCGCGCGACCGGCAGCTGATAGGTGACGATCCGCGTCACCACCGGTGCGAACATGATGTCGGCCGCGCCGAATGCGCCGAACAGGAAATCACCCCCGCCGCCAAAACGTGCCCGCGCCTGCGCCCAAAGCTCCATCATCCGCTTCAGGTCGACGATCACATCTTCGTCGGGCGTGCGCGCGGGATAGACCTGGCGGATGTTCATGCTGTGCTTGCGACGCAGCGCCACGAAACTGGAGTGCATCTCGGCCGCCATCGATCGCGCCATCGCCCGGGCGGCGTCGTCGGCGGGCCAGAAGCGATCACGCCCGACCTTATCGGCAAGGAAGTCGATGATCGCCAGGCTGTCCCAGACCACGGCCTCACCGTCCCACAGGATCGGCACCTTGCCCGATGACGGTGCGAACTCCGCGCCCTCGCGTCGCTTGTCCCAGTCGGAGTCGTAGAGCGGCACGACCACCTCCTCGAACGGCAGGCCGGATTGGCGACATGCGAGCCAGCCGCGCAGCGACCAGGAGGAATAGGCCTTGTTGCCGATGATGAGCTTCATGGGAAAAGGGGTAACCGCCCCGCCGGGTCCCCGCAACCGAACAAAAAAGGCCCGCCCGGTGGAACCGGACGGGCCTTTCTCAATCGCTGTCTCAGCAACTCAGCCGATGGCCTCGAGCACCGCCGCGCGGAGTTCGGGGATACCCATGCCGCCTTCGCTCGAGGTGGCGAGAATGTCGGGATGGGCGGCGGCACGCTTGCGCGCCTCGATCTCGGTGCGGGCAACGACATCGGCCAGTTCGGTCGCCTTGACCTTGTCCGCCTTGGTCAGGACGATGCGATAGCTGACCGCCGCACGGTCGAGCATTTCCAGGATCTCGCGATCGACTTCCTTGATGCCGTGGCGCGAGTCGATCAGCACCAGCGCACGCTTCAACGCCTGCCGTCCGCGCAGGAAATCGTTCACCAGGAAACGCCACTGCTTGACCATGTCCTTGGGCGCCTTGGCAAAGCCATAGCCCGGCATGTCGACCAGCCGCAGCGTCGGCGGGGTCCCGACGTCGAAGAAGTTCAGCTCCTGCGTCCGGCCCGGCGTGTTCGACGTGCGCGCCAGGCCGTTGCGGTTGGTCAGCGCATTGAGCAGCGACGATTTGCCGACGTTCGAGCGGCCCGCCACCGCGACTTCCGGCACGATCGGATCGGGCAGGAATTTCAGCGCGGGCGCGGACTTCAGGAAGGTGACCGGCCCGGCGAACAGCTTGCGCGCCTGCTCGACCAGCTCCTCCGAAAAGCCCTGAGGCTCTTCGGGGGGGGGGGCGGGGGGAAGCTCGCTCACTTGGCGACCGGCTGCTTCAGGCCCGGATGACGGGCGTAGAGCAGGCGCTGCTGCAGGATCGAGATGCAGTTGGTCGTGATCCAGTAGACCTGCAGGCCGACCGCGAACGGCGCCATCACGAACATCAGCACCCAGGGCAGGATCGCGAAGACCTGCTTCTGCGCATCGTCCATCGGCTGCGGGTTCATCTTGAACTGGAAGTACATCGAGATGCCCAGCAGGATCGGCACGACGCCGATCGCGATGAAGTGCGGCGGTACGAAGGGCAGCAGGCCGAACAGGTTGACCGGGGTGAGCGGATCGGGCGCCGACAGATCCTTGATCCACAGCACGAAGCCCTGATGCCGCATTTCGATCGTCAGCATCAGCACCTTGTACAGCGCATAGAAGATCGGGATCTGGATCAGCGTCGGCAGACAGCCCGCCAGCGGATTGACCTTTTCCTGCTTGTAGAGGGCCATGACCTCCTGCTGCATCCGGACCTTGTCGTCCTTGTAGCGTTCCTGCAGCGCCTTCATCTTGGGCTGCACCGCGCGCATCGCCGCCATCGAGGCGAACTGGCGCTGCGCGATCGGGAACATCAGCGCGCGGATGGTGACGGTCAGCAGGATGATCGCGACGCCGAAATTGCCGACCAGACGGAACAGCCAGTCGAGATAATAGAAGATCGGCTTTTCCAGGACGCGCAGATAGCCCCAGTCGAGGGCGTAATCGAGCTTCGTCGCGCCTTCCTTGTCGGTATAGCGGTCGAGCAGCGCCACTTCCTTGGCGCCTGCGAAGAAGCGGGTGGTCTGGGTCAACTGCTTGCCCGGCGCGAGCGTCTGCGGCTGGACCGTATCGTCGGCCTGATAGGTCAGGCCCGCGCCTGCACGGAACTGGCCGTCAAATGCCTTGGCCTGATCGGGGATGAGTGCGGTCAGCCAGTATTTGTCGGTGAAGCCCAGCCAGCCGCCGGTCGTGCTGAAGCGGGTCGGGGCCTTGTCGACATCCTTCCAGTTCGGACCGTAATTGGCCGAGCCGTTATTGACCGACATCGGGCCGACATGGATCGTCCAGGTGTCCGGATCGGCTGAAATGCCGCGATTCACATAACCATAGGCCGCGACCGGCACCGGGGCGTTACCGCCATTGGCCACCGTCTGCTGGACGGTGAACATGTAATCCTTGTCGACCGACAGGACGATGCGGAACTGCTGGCCCGTCGCGTTGGCGGCGGTCAGCGTGACCGGCTGGCCGGGGCGCAGCACGGGTGCACTGGCGGTCCAGACCGTATCGGCGGCGGGTGGGTTCAGCCCATCGGTGCGCCAGCCGAAGCCGGCGAAATAGGCGCCTTCCGCGCCCGCCGGCGACAACAGGCGGATCGGCGGCGAGTCCTTGGCGACGGTTTCCTTATAGTCGAGCAGAACGAGGTCATCGATTCGCGCGCCCTTCAGGTTGATCGAGCCCTTCAGGCGCGGCGTGTCGATCGCCACGCGCGGGGTTTCGGCCAGCACCACCTTGCGGTCGCGAATCGCGGTCGGCGTCGTCGCGGTCGGGTTGGCAGTGGAATTGGCCACCGGCACCTGCTTGCCACCCTCGATCTTGGTCGCGGGCGGATTGCTCGGGAAGAACTTGCTCTGGATGAGCGGCCATCCGAACAGGATCAGCGCCGCGATCACCGCGAACACGACGAAATTCTTGCGGTCTTGGTTCACGTGGAAACCCCAGTAGTGTCAGGGGACCGGGTCGGGTCCGTGCCCGCCCCAGGGATGGCACCGCGCAATGCGCTTGAGCGCCAACCAGCCCCCTTTGGCCGCGCCATAGCGGTCAATGGCCTGTATTGCATAGGCCGAACAGGATGGTTGATAGCGACAAGTAGGCGGCAGGATCAGCGAAGGGCCGAGTTGCCAGCCCCGCGCGATGAGAATCAAGGCCCGCGCGAACAGGGTCACGCGGGCTCCTGGGTCGGTGTGCTGGACTGGCGGTGCGCACCGCCGCGCGGGGATCGCCCCTTGCCGCGACCATGATGCACACGCGGCTCGCGCGGACGCTGATCGCTGGCGGCCTCGGGCGAGGCGGCGCGGGTCAGTGCCTTGGCCAGTTCGGCGGTGAGCGCCTGATAGTCGCGCTCGATACCGCCTTGCCGTCCGATCAGGACATGGTCGGCGCCCGCTATGCCCTTACCCGGCAACAGATCGCGCGCGAGCGCCCGCAACCGGCGTTTCATCCGGTTGCGAACGACCGCGTTTCCGATCTTCTTGGTGACGGTGAAGCCGACGCGAATCGCCGCGTCACCGTCATCCCGCGGGCGAACCTGCAGCACGAAGCCGGGCATCGCCACGCGGCGCCCGCCATTGGCCGCGAGGAAATCGCGGCGGCGGGTCAGCGTCGTGATTACGCCGACAGCTTCTTGCGGCCGCGCGCGCGACGCGCCCGGATCACCGCACGGCCGCCAGGCGTCGCCATCCGCGCACGGAAGCCGTGACGGCGAGCGCGCACCAGATTGCTCGGCTGAAAGGTCCGCTTCATCGTTCATTCCTTGGATACGTCTGAATAAAAACGGCCGCCACGAGGACGGCCTTGGTGGCAAGTCGCTTACGCAAAGCGGGCTTTCAAGTCAATCGGCTGTACGCACTCCCGGTACATCCGTCGCCCCTTGCGGTCGGGCGTCATCCTTTGCAGGAAGCATAAGCGGGCAGGGGAGAGCCCGTATAGGGGGAATCTCATGGCGACGATCGTGTCCACGGTGGCCTATCTGGGGCTGGAGGCGCGCGCCGTCGAAGTTCAGGTGCAACTGATCGCAGGGTTGCCCGCCTTCAATCTGGTCGGGCTGGCCGATAAGGCGGTGGGGGAGAGCCGTGAGCGGGTGCGCGCCGCGATCGCCGCGATGGGCCTTGCGCTGCCGCCCAAGCGGATCGCGGTGAACCTGTCGCCCGCAGACCTGCCCAAGGAGGGATCGCATTTCGACCTGCCGATCGCGCTGGCACTGCTGGCGGCGATGGGGGTGGTCGATGCCGAATTGCTGGCCGACCATGTCGTCGTGGGCGAACTGGCGCTGGACGGGCGGATCGGGCCATCGCCCGGCGTGCTGCTGGCCGCGATTCACGCCGGGTCGCTCGACAAGGGACTGATCTGCCCCGCCGCGCAAGGCGCCGAAGCAAGCTGGGCGGGCGGCGGGGCGGTGATCGCCGCACCCGACCTGCTCTCGCTCATCAATCACTTGAAGGGGCATTCGATACTGCCATTGCCCGAAGCCGGATTGGTGGAGGAGGGCGTTCCCGGCCCCGATCTGGCGCAGGTCAAGGGCCAGGAAAATGCCCGCCGCGCGCTGGAGATCGCCGCGGCCGGTGGGCATAATCTGCTGATGAGCGGCCCTCCGGGCTCGGGTAAGTCGCTGATGGCGGCCTGCCTTCCGGGAATTTTGCCGCCACTCGATGCGGCCGAGGCGCTGGAAGTTTCGATGGTCCAGTCCGTTGCGGGAACCCTGGCCGGAGGACGCCTGACCCGCACGCGCCCGTTTCGCGCGCCGCATCACTCGGCCTCGATGGCGGCGCTGACTGGCGGCGGGTTGAAGGCCAAGCCGGGCGAGGTGAGCCTTGCGCATCTGGGTGTCCTGTTCCTCGACGAATTGCCCGAGTTCCAGCGCGCCGTGCTCGATTCGCTCCGCCAGCCGCTGGAGACCGGCACGGTCAGCATCGCACGGGCCAATGCGCATGTGACCTTCCCGGCGCGGGCGCAGCTGGTCGCGGCTATGAATCCGTGCCGCTGTGGTCATCTCGGCGACGCGGCGCTGGCCTGTGCCCGGGCGCCGCGCTGTGCGGCCGATTATCAGGCGAAGATATCCGGCCCGTTGCTCGACCGGATCGACCTGTCGGTCGAGGTGCAGCCGGTTCGTGCGGTCGATCTCTTCTCGCCCGCCGCCGCCGAATCATCCGCCACGGTGGCCGCACGGGTGGCGGCGGCGCGAAGGCTCCAGACCGAGCGTTATCGGGAGGCGACCGTGACGGTGCGGACCAATGCCGAAGCGGACGGCCAGTGGCTGGAGCGCTTCGCTACCCCGGATGAGCCAGGCCGCGCCCTGCTGGTGGAAGCGGCAGAGCGGATGCGCCTGACCGCGCGGGGCTATACCCGTGTCCTGCGCGTGGCGCGCACCATCGCCGATCTGGCGGGGGCAGGGCAGGTCGGGCGCATCCATATCGCCGAGGCGCTGAGCTATCGCCAGCGCCCGCCGGTGAATTGATGGCGCGCAAAACGATGCGCTGGATCGCTCCGGACCTTGCTAATGGGGTTCGGGCTGCCATTTTCTTGGCGGGGCGTCTTCTGGTTGGCCCCTGAGGCTTCCGGTTGTGCCAGTCCGGTATTTATCTATGGCCTTGGCGCTGCCCTATACGTTGCTGTTCTTTGTGTGCGCCGCCACGCATGACGCCCCCTGATCCCCGCAATCGGCACTTGCGTACGCCGTCACCCTCGTCTAGCAGCGCCACTTCGCTGCCCCTGTGGCGAAATTGGTAGACGCATTCGACTCAAAATCGAACGCCGCAAGGCATGCTGGTTCGAGTCCGGCCAGGGGCACCATCATACGGGTTGTAAGGTGTTGAGGTTGCGCTAGTTTTGCGCTCGCTCCGCCACTTGATACCACCTTTCGTTCCCTCACTATGCGATTGTCATAGGCGTTCAAGCGCGAACGATGGCGGTCATAGGGGCGGTCATAGGTCGTTTACCGATGCCCGCCAAATATGGGGGATGAGCGAAGAAGCGACGCCAGACCCGTTCCCTGTCCCTACCAGTACGGCGCGCGAGCTGTTGCGCTGCTGCCCTTATGGTCGTGAGGCTCAGCGTGATGCCGAGGAAGCAATCCGTCGGGATGATCTGCCTACATATGCGCTGTACTCCAGCTACCAGCATGACGCAGGCGGCTGGCACACCAGCCAATCCAAAATAATCGATGACAAGCTGTGGAGGCGCATCATCGCTGACAAGCAGCTCGATCCATTCTGGAAGCGTTCGCAGGTGCGCCTCGAATGGGATGGGACGGTCACCGGCTGGGATCTGCGAGGTATTCGGATTGAGCCTAAACCCCTCATCGAATTCCTCGCCCGATACGGACTTGCCGTCACCATAGATCCGAATGGGCAGTTGCAGGTTCCAGGACAGGCGCGGTCGCTGACCGGGGCAGGGCGCAACACATACGCTCACGGCGCGCCGATCGCTCTGCTGACCCTTGAACTGAATTCCGGCAATTTCGAGAAGCTAGGCAAGAAGAACGGCAAGGCGCCAACACTGCTGAGTCTCAAGGCGGCGGATCTCGAGGAGCGCCTCACCCAGCTCTACCATCAGTTCGGCATCCCGGCCCCGACAGCGCGCAGCCTGCACGGCTTGGCCGCAGGCATCCTTCAAGTGCTCCGTAAGCCCTTGTTGTCCAGTTCAGACGTTAGGAATTGATCGTCTCAATATGCGCAGGGGTGCCGTAAAAACCTCGAATCATGTTAGATCGGTCAGGTGCGCCAAGCCCGCAAATCCTCGTTACAATTTATTGCGGGGGTAAGCCAAAACTTGTGACCCTGCTTTGGTAATATAATCTCGCCGCTCCGAATCGATCGGACACGGGAGAGCCTCGATGCGTACGATGAAATGTGCTATTATCGCTTCCGCCCTTGCTGCCGCAGTTACACCTTGGGTTCCGGTCTATGCTGATCCCGGCGCGAGTTGTGGATTTACGCATGCGAAAGAGTCTCAAGCCTGCAATGGCGATCAGGCATGTCAGATTGGTGCCGATTATCGCTATCAACTTTGCCTGCAAGAAGAAGAGCAAACGCATCAGTAAGATGCGCTACGTCTTTTGACCACGAAATGTTTTGATTGCGACGATGCCGCGACGGAGGAGCCCTTCGTCGCGGTTTTTTATTCATCAGGACCAATCGCGACAATGCCGACGGTTTAGCTCGGGGTGGCGATGTCGCTATCTGCGCAGAAATTTGTCACAAAACCCTGAATAGGTCGCATTTTGCGTCAGGCGCTTTTGAATCGGAAATGACAAAAATCGGCCTCCACTCAGCGAATCACACCCCTCGCTGAGCTGGAGAATGTCGACATGAACACCCAGCCGACCCCCCGCCTGTATTCGATCAAAGACACCTGCCGAATCCTCAACGTGTCGAAAACGACGGCTTACAAAATGATCGCCAACGGCACTCTCTTGGCCATCAAGGTCGGGCGCAGCACCCGTGTCCAAGCCTCCTCGATCGACAGCGTGGTGGGGGAGGCCGCGTGATGCGGGGAAAGATGCGGCAGGACAACTACCGCCGCTGGACCCGCTTCATGCTGGCCAATTCGCTTGAACTGACGCCGCTGGAACGCGACGTCTGTCTGACTGTCTGTATCCAGACCTGGGGGCCTTCGGCCAGCCAGAGGCGCATCTTGTGGCAGGCGCTGGATCGCATTCATCCTGAAGCCTGTGGGAAGTGGGGTCGCCCCAGTTAATGGCGACCCGCACGATCAATTAGCCACCGCTCTGCACCGGCCGCAGCACCTGCTGGGGCCGGTGTTCCTTTACGTGGCAGGCTCGGCAAAGCGCGTGCATGTTCTGCCATTCAAAGCGCTTAGGGTGCCCATGGGGAAGGCAGTGATGCGCCTCGCTCGAAGGCTCGTTGCACCAATGGCATTGCGGATGGGCGTCCAGATAAAGCCCATTCCTTTTCTGACGGGAGTTCGGCTTGGACGTGCGCGGTTTGGTGCGCCAGGCGCGAGTGTTACTCATGTTTATTTTCCTCCTTTCATGAGACCCGCATGCGCAGCAGCGAATAGGGGGCCGGAGGCCGATCCACGGATGTTTCGTTAGTACATAGACGGTCCCGCCGGACGCCCCGTGGATCAGGGACAGCAGGCGTCGCAGCGGAGGTCCTGTGGAAGCCGGGCAGGTCGGCTGGCCCTCTCGAGTACCTCCCCTGGCTGAAGCGGGCCGGTGAATGCACCGCACAGCCCGCACTCGATAATGTGCCGGTCCAGATGATAGGGATGAAACATTGCCTTCATCCAGAACTGCTCGTCTCCCGCGCCTCGGGACGCCCGCCAGAGGCGCTTTAGATCGCTGTTCTTGCGCTCTGCTGGGCTGGTGGTCGGCCCCCATACGCTGCCGTCAGTCCGCTTTTCGAGGCAGTCGAAAAAATTGAGGATATAGGCTTCGTGGCTGTCGATGTGCTTCAGGACGCTGTCCATCCGTTCCTGAATGGAAGGGTGGAGCGCCCGCTCTCGAAATTGATTAAGGCGCAATACCGCTGATTGTCGATCGCCGCTCGAATAGAAATGCATGAGGCTCCAGCGGGCTTTGTGCGCAGCGACGACCGGCTCATATCGGCTGATAGCATTGGGGGCGTGCTCGAGGTCGAACGCGAATTGAGGTGTACGGCGATCTAACGGTGTGCGCTCCCCTGCGATCCTGCCGCTGAGAGCCGCGAGTTGTTTTGCGTCCTGACTCTTGCCCGATCGGGAGAGTTCGTCGGCCATGTCCTTCACAATACCCCGAACGGCGGTGTTGCACTTCTCTATGACGTGCCACTTGTCCGCGACGTGGAGGACGCCGCGCATGGCCCGGCCGATCGCGACATTCTCGCGGGCCATGTCAGTGACCAGCACCTTCACCTTTGACAAGTCGACCAGATCGGGAAGCACCCTGACGGCAGTATCGGCGTCCAGCCCCCGAAAGATGCCGAGCATCTGCCCAGTGCGGCCATCGGTGAGTACCTGGAATTTATGCGTCCTGGAGCAGGCAATCCCGTCCAGCGCCAAGATGTCGGGTGTAGGAAGACGGATCGCACGGAGTCGTGATGCCAGCTCTGCCCCAATAGCCCCCACTTGATCGGAGCTGAGCCCGGTTTCCATGGCGACATCGCTGGCCGTGCGCCGCAGCAGCGCATTTTCGACATGACGGATTAGCCGTCGCGTCATGGGCTTGGTCGGATGAATGTCGGGGCCGCGATTGGGCAGCCGCTTTCGGCATTCGCCACACTGCCATTGATGACGGCGGATTACCAATTCCACTGGCTTGCCGTGCATTGGTGTGTCTTGCGCCTTTATCGGGTCTCGGTCCCGACCGTTCTTTCGCACGCCCGCCGCTGGATGGTGTTCACAGGAAGGGATCGCGATTAATTCCGCGTCAATGCACAGATCCGCCTGCGTGGCTTCAAAGCTGACGGCCCTGAGGCTGGGCAGGGCAAGAAGGTCGGACATTCCCCGACATTGGCGGGGAAGGGTTTAAGGGATCGTGATTATGCCCAACCTGGGGCTTAGCCGATGGGTTAAAGGTTTCCATGTAATTCAAATGGATCAAACCCATCCTGCGCTCCGAGGGCCTTGAGCAACTGAATGATCGTCGAACGTCCAACCGACACAATGCGCGCTTCTGTCTCTGTCAGGATTCGCGCAAGCTCGACACGCTCGGTCTCCGCGATTGGGAATAGCGAAACCCCCGGTCCGTCTTGGTGCGCCTGACACGTCGGACGATCGCATAGACCAGCAGGATCTGCGACGGGTAGCTCGATCCTACGACCGCTGCGAAATACGAGAATGGGCCAGTCCGCTGCGCGTCGAACATCGCGACATGACCGAGCACGGTGACGAGCTGGAGCGCGGCTGACGCGATCAACCACCATTGAGCATGTTTCAGAGCGATCCACACCAAGCCCATCATAAGCATCAGGTCGATCAGGAAAACGCCAACGTTGAGGTTGGCATATTCAGATGTCCCAGGGAGGCGAAGCGCTACGGTTGCGAGCGCAGCAGCGAGATACGATCCCGCGACACCGCGCTCGATCCGGCCGCCCCACCGCCAAGCGGCAATCGAGGTCAGGACGACGAGCAGCCAGAAACCGTATACGGCGTACCACATGCCCCGTCAGGAGCATGGAAGCATTACACTATCAAGCGGGAACGGTTGCGGCCGTGGCGGACTGATCAGCAGCCGCTTGGGGCGGAACGTCCTTGCCGTAATCTTCCATTCGAATGCCCAGGTCAGCACCGATGCGATTGAGCATGCCGTGCGCGCGGATCAGTTCCTCTCTCGCGTTCACGGCCATCATGGTCGCCTGGGCAACTTTGCCGATCGCAGCAAGGGCCGTGCAGATTGGTAGCCCCATCTGCTGGCGGGATTCGAGCAGGGCCGTTAGAGCGCGAGATGCATCCAAAGCTGCGGCATCAGCCGAAACTTCCGCCGGATTGATGGTCGCGGCCACATGATCGATCGACTGGTCATAGAGATTCATTGGTCTTCCTAGCCATAAAGGAGGTGACCGATCCTCCCCATCTGCTCGGCGAGCAGCGGAGCCGAAATGACGAGCAGCAGCAATAGGAACGTCGCTGTGAGCACCAGCACGAAGCGCGACAGCATCGACCTTTCCTGCAACCATTCCTCCAAGTGATCGGCCTGACCCGGCCGGTTGATCGGAGCCAGTCCCTCAAAAGCGCTTCGCTCCTCGGCAACTATCGGCTCGACCTGCCTATCGGATCGACAGCTTGGTGGAGGAGCGTCGATGGGTCGAACCATCCCCTGCGTCGTGTTCCCCAGCGGCAGGGGATGCTCCGTCTCGAAGGCCCGAAGCATGTCGGCCGCGACATATCTTCCGACATTGCCTAGCTTGGCCCGAGCCGATTTGATGTGCTGGTCGACGGTGTGACGGCTCATGCCCGCGAGCGATGCGACGACGTCGGATTTGCGGGTGTGGTGAACCAGCCTGAGAACGCGCCGTTCAGTAGGGGTCAGTAACTCAAATTGACGAGCATTCATGGTAAACCTCCGTTCCGGAGATTTTTGTAACCGCTTGAGGGGGCGTCCTTGCCGGCTCTTTGGGGCTCGGCAAAAGCCACGATGATCGACTTTAGGACAAGTCGGCGTTGTGCCTGGGTATGCGCCTTGGCACTTCTCGGGCATGAACATCCGCACTGTACTCGTCGCATCACTGATAGCTGACTTAGCAGCGTGCACTGCCTCCCAAGCGCCGATTCGCAATGCCGCGACCGATACCGTCGCCACGCGCCCGCTGAAGGTCGCGTCGTGGAACTTAGAATTCTTGGCTGAGAAGGACGGCGCAGGATGTGAGCCGCGAACCGACGCGGATTATGCAGCCATCCGTGAGATCGTGAACACGCTCGATGCTGACGTGGTCGCTTTTCAGAAGGCGGAGAACGAAGCGGCGGCGGCGCGCGTGTTCGACCCCAGCCGCTACACGACCGTGATGGAAAAGCGCCCCGGTGCTGCGTCAGGCAGTTGCGGCGGCAAGCAGCCGGGACAGCAGTTTATCCGCCAAGCGGTAGGCTTCGCGATCAGGAACGGTATCGCGTTCGACCGCAACCCGGACGTCACGGCGCTACAGCTCGGCAACCCGCAGTTGCGTTCGGGGGTCGACGTTCGTGTACGGGCGCCAGGACACCAGCCCACACGGTTGCTCGCGGTCCATCTGAAGTACGGCTGCTTTCAAGGCGACCGCGCCCAGGCCTGCGGCGTCCTGCAACAGCAGGTGCCGGTGTTGGAGGATTGGATTGACCGAGCGGCCGTCGGGTCTGATCGGTTCATTGTCCTGGGGGACTGGAACCGTCGCCTAGCCGAACCTGCCGATGCAGTTTGGACTGAATTGGACGATGGCAATCCCGCCAACGCCGATCTGCGGCTGGCTGATGAAGGCGTGACGCCCCGTTGCGATCCTCGGTATCGCTCGTTCATCGATCATATTGTCTTTGATCGTCGGGCAGCGGGACAAGCGAGCGGATTTGCCGAGGCGACCTATGCGCCTGGGCAGAAGCATCTGTCCGATCACTGTCCGGTCAGCGCGCTATTGGCCGATTAGTCGGGGAGTAGCACCCCTGCGGTTGATCGTTCCGACCTCTGCACCGTCAAGGTAACTGTCGCGGCTGAACATCGGCGTGACCAGGAGATGGGGCATGGCCAGTGCCGTAATGCATGCAAATAGCGCTCGGACGCCGCTCGGCTCTACCCTCACGAAAATCACCGCGACCAACCCGGCCATCAGGATCGCTGCCAGGAGTATTGGCCCAGTTACCTTTAGATAAGCGCCGTAGGTTGCGCATCCCATCAGCCGCCGTCGCGTATCAGTCTGAGGGAGAGCGTGCAGGACAAGAAACCCAAGCGAAAAGCCGATTAGTGGCGGCAGTAGCAGTAGCGCAGCGATCATGATCGGAAGAGTCATATCGCGATGGCGCGCCGCCCGAATTAGCAACAGGATGCTGGCGGAGCTGCCCATGATGATCAACGCCAGCATCATCGGCGCGGGAATTGAAATACCAGCCGCATAGCTCAGCAAGGCCCTATAGCCCTGGGCATGGAAGACTGCGGGGATCGTGATCAGGCCGACGCCCAGCGCGCAACGGTACGTCCAATGAATGTCGCTGGAGTCCTCCGCCGCGAAATGGACGGCAGAAGCAAGCAGGAACAGAGGCAGAGCAACCGTCGGCGCCACAGACCACCATAGCAGGCAGGTAAGTGAGACAATCGCGTAGAGCGCGAGGAACGAAGCGCGTCGTGAACGTGCCACCACGGCTAGATCGCTCGCGCCGTGTGCCATGCCGATGACGCCGATAGCCACGATCGCAAAGCCCAATTGTATCAGTGTCGGACTGGCGGCAGCGGCCAGAGCCGCCGCTGCCAGCAGGCCCCAGCCGATCGCCGGGGCCGACCGCCTCATGCCCGCGTGTCGCGATAGACGGGCGCAGAACGCAGCGCGCTGTCGAGATTGGCAGCCGCATAAAAGGCGTAAATCACCTTCGCGACCACATCCATGACCAAGATCGCCCAGACGGAGGTCGGGTCGCTGATGATCTTCAACCCTTCCGGGCCGACGAGGAAAACGACGGGATAGAGGAACCAGATGACGGTCAAGAATGCGACGTTCTTGTGATAGGCCGCGCCGATAGCCTCACCCCGTTCGACCGCCAAGGCGCGCAGCGGCACCCACAGCAGGTAAAGGACACCCGCGAAGGCCGCGCAGGACCAGAGATACCAGACCCATTTGACGACCGGCACCATAGCGAGCGACGAGATGAGCCCAGTAGCGATCATCAAGACGTCAAGGACGATGATGGCGGTCAGATAGCCTCCGACTTCACCTGTCTTGCCCCGATCGTGAAATGCCGTCAGCACAAGCCCTGCCAGCAAGATCGGGGTCGTGACCGACCAGTCTGCATAGCGCGCTAGGTAGACGACCGAGCCGTCAATGTGGACCAGCGTGCCGATCCCGAACGCCATGGCCAGATAGGCCGTCGCTGCGATGAAGGGCACCGATGCATGTAGCAGCGTATGATGCAGGGCGGGCGATGCCTTGCTACCCCTAGCATAAATAGCCAGTGATCCTATCGACATGATCGTAAAGCCGATCAGGAACGCAATCCATTCCATTGAACAAGTCTCCTGTCATGGGACGACAGGAGGCCGACCCGCCGCTTCTAACAGCAGCGGTCATTTGTTGATCCATGATGACGGAATTGTTATTTTTGTAACATCGTCGATGGCCTGGCTGCATGTACCGTCCGGTATTTCAAATCGTCGTCTCTACTTGAAGTCTGGCGCGCTAGCGTGGCTGCGAATAGCATCGCGCTGCCCGACTCACGGGTTGGAGAAGACCAATGCGCTCGCTTGCTGTTATCGCATCCGCTCTTTCACTCATCGCAGTCGCCACGCCATCGATCGCTGCACCATGCCGCGACGCGAAGGGTAAATTCGTAAAGTGTCCCGAGGCCGCCGCACCGAAGGCCACGCGCTGCAAAGCCGCGAATGGGAAGTTCGCCAAATGCGGAACGCCTGGTGCCAAGCCGATCAAGTAACCCGCCGGTCAGCAAGTGGCGCAGCATTCTGGATTGGATTCAGATCTGCGCCCTTGCGCTGGTCATGGCGTTTCCAGTGCTTATCGCAATTGCCGGTTACGTCAGGCGTGCCATTCCGGTCATAGTGGTGGCATTGGACAGTTGACTAAGCTGACGTTGTAAATCCTAATCCCCGTAATGCTTCGCGAGCCGCGAATCAGAAACGGGGGGATGCCTAATGTTGAAGTATTGCCTGGCGGGCGCCGTTGCGCTCGCTTCTGTCGCTACGCATGCACAAGTTGCTCAGCCAACGCCGATCGCAGCTCCTGTTGCTACCGCTGCCGTCCTGCGCGTCGGGACCGAGGTTCCTCTTCGCCTTTCTGAAGAGTTGACCACCAAGGGCAAGCAGCTCCGCGTCGGGCAGCGCTTTCACCTTGAAACGGCCGAGCCGGTCGTCGTGAACGGCGTCACGGTCATTCCGGCTGGCAGCCCCGCAATGGGTGAGATCACCGACGTCCGCAACAAGGGCATGTGGGGCAAGTCGGGTCACCTCGCGGGCCGCGTCCTGTTCGTGACCGTCAACGGTCGCCAGATCCGTATGTCGGGTGCGTTCGACGACAAGGGTGTGACCGGGACGGCTGGTGTCGTGGGGGCGATCGCCCTGGTTCCGGTGGCGGGCTTCCTGATGACTGGCACCAGTGCGAAGGTCCCGGCCGGGGCGATCGTAAAGAGCTTCGTCGACGAGGACGTGCCGCTTTCGATTGCTGCCACCGCGCCGCCGCCGCTTGCGGTAAACGCGACTGTTCCGGTTGCGCCGCAGCCCGTAAAATAAGGAACTGGCTGGCCGCGTCGATTGCGGCCAGCCACTCGCAAGAGGTAAGCATGATCTACGGTAAGGCATTGGCCGTCATTGCGATGATGGCCACCACGGCTGTTTCGGTAAGCGCTGACGCCCGACGTTCCGCACTATCGGATGCGGAGGTAAAGCAGCGCATCATCAAGGCATCGATCTCCGAATATCCGGGCAATTGCCCCTGTCCCTACAATTCGGCACGCAACGGCTCGCGCTGCGGCCGTCGGAGCGCATGGAACCGTGCTGGGGGATATGCCCCCATGTGTTACGCCAGCGACGTCAAGAAGGCTGATGTGCGTGCTTGGCGGGCGAGCCATTAGGCGTTCATCGGGCTGGCCTATGGCTTAGCCAGATCACATCCCGCTCGGAGAGCATGTTGCGAATTACAATTGGCCTAGCGATTGCCTGCCTATTGATCGTCTTTCCTGCGGCAGGTGCCCAAGCGGAACGATGTCCGCAGCTTTTTGCAGGGGGTAATGCGCCCGTCCTGAATAAGCCAAGTCTCGCTGAGGGTACGACGCAACTTTGCAATCGGGCTTTCGCAGTCCTGCATTCCTCACGCACACGGACCCCGCTCTGGTCGGCCGAGCACCTGACCCGCGCATCAGTGGCGACAGCGCGAAACTACGATCAGCGGAGCAATCGCTTTCATGCCGATCCCCGGCTCCTGCCATCGGATCGTGCGGAGTTGAGCGACTATGTGCGTTCCGGGTTCGACCGGGGCCATATGGCGCCGTCAGGTGATATGGTCGACGCTGAGTCAGATTATGAAAGTTTCAGCCTGGCGAACATCGCGCCACAAGCGCCATCGCTGAACCGCAATGGGTGGGCGGATCTTGAGCAGTATGTGCGCGGCCTTACAATGACGCTGGGAGAGACCTACGTCGTAACTGGCTCGCTGTATGAGGGGGCGACGATCAAGACGCTGAAAGGGCGCGTCCTTATCCCTACGTCCTATTGGAAAGCCGTGTGGTCTCGCGGCCAGGGCGCGGGCGCTTGGATCGCCACGAATGCAGCCAAGCCGGTCTGGCAAGTCGTATCGATAGCTGAGCTGACCCGCCGGACTGGCGTCGACCCGTTCCCTCAGCTTGACCGCGCAACCAGAACCAAGGTCCCGGCATTTCCCACTTTCGATCGCACCAAGAGCTCCAGGAGAAGCAGGCCATGACGATGAAGCCTTTTGCTGATGACAGCGCTGTGGACAGCATCGGGGATCTGTCGGCTGAGAATGCGTCGAACGCCGTTACGCTGTCTGGTTCTGTCGAGATTACCCGGGACAAGGCTGGCTTGAAGCGCGCTCAGTCGCTGAAGGCTTTGGTTGATGCGATCTGCGGTGAGCTGGAAGGGGTCGATCTGCCGGATCGCCTAGAACGTGCAGGTAAGAGTGAGACTGGGGAAGTCGCCAACCCGTTTGCCTGACCCACACAGGGTGCGCGGGATCTATTTGCATCCCGCGTGGATTAGGATCCAATGTGTAACCGAGCGCGATTTGATGGCGAGCCGCAGACGATATTTCAGTCGGCCGCCAAGCTGTTCGAAGAGCGGCCCCGCGACAATCGCTTCCATCCGCAGGAGCTTCGGCCTCGATCGCGGTCGTATGTGATCCGTGAGCAGGGCGGCGAGCGTGCCTGGGACGTCATGACCTGGGACGTCCTGGGCGGGAAGGCGCCTTATCCGATGACGAACGTCCGCAACCTCGTGCTGCCGCAATGGCGGCGACTGGCGGCTGATCCGGCGAACCGCTGCGTGATCCCGCTCACTGAGTTTTGCGAGTTCACGCCCGAGCGTCATGACCTGGGCGACGGAAAGCCCGCGCTGAAAGGCGAGATGTGGTTCAGCGTCACCGATCAACCGGTGTTCGCAATCGCGGGGTTCTGGCAGCCGACCGCCGACGGCCGATCGTTCGCGATGGTGACCTGCGACCCGAATGAGTTGGTCTCGCCGATCCATCCGAAAGCGATGATCACGATCCTGCAGCCCGACGATGTGACGACCTGGCTGCGCGCACCGGCAGAAGAGGCCGTGGCGCTTCAGCGGCCGTATCCTGCTGATTGCATGAAAGTGCGTGGGCCCGCGTTTCCCACCCGCCATGCCGCTGAACCAGTTGTGCCGTAAGCTAAGGCTTGGAACCTCTCGGGCACGCTTACAGAACAAAAGTGGTTAACGGCCTTCCGATTGCAAAGACTCCGGAGGGTGGGGCGCAAAATGCCGTGATTTTGGCGAGAAACGCCCCTTCCAGCGCGATTTGAGGCAAATGGTATGCCGGACGGGTATTTTACCGGAAACCGCCTGAGAGGGGCTGTGAGTCAGATTCAGCTTGCGGAACAACGGGACTCGTGCGAACACGAATAAGCCCGAGGTGCGTCAACACCCCGGGCTCGATCAAGAACCGCGACGGAACCGCGGTAGATTTTGCTGCAGCGGGGTCCTTTTGGGCTCCCGGTGGGGGGAAGTCAACCCGGTTCTGCCGCCCTAAAGGGTGACAAACATGGGACGTAAGGGCTCCCCGCCGGTGACGCGTGAGATGGCGGCTCACATCAAGTATTTGCTCAAGCGTGGTGATCTGTTCCAGCAGCAGATCGCGGCCATGCTGACGATCAATCAGGGTCGTATCACGGACGTGAAGCAGGGCAAGATCCACCCGGACGTCGGCCCCATGAAGGGAGCCTTCCCGGCTTAACGAGTTGAGGGCACCAAGCGGTGCGCCGCTTCGTGTCCTCAATTTCTTATCCCCTGAGACCACATTCTCGCCGGGCGCGGCGCTTGCGATCGGCTTCACGCTTTTCGCTCATCGTCTCGCGCAGAAATTCGGCGAAGCGGGCACGCTGCTCATCGGCCGTGAAGGGCTCAGGATCGCGAAAGCCGCGCATGGGCTCCCGGCGGGCGGCGCCCAAAGCCGAGGTGAATGCGATGGTCTGCTTGATACTCAAGGCACGGCAGATGCCGCAGAAATGGGTGTGGAGCATATTCCCCCGCATCGTGGCATCGCCAGTGAGCGGCCCGATAGGGCGCCGCAGTTCGCGCCAGAAGCCATAGAAGCTCGACCGCTCACGCCCAGCGATCGCGTACAGGGTCGCCAGGATGACGCGGTCGGATAGACATGTCTCGACGGGGCCACGCGCCGCCCGTGCGCGCTCTGCCGCTTCGTCCAGCGCGACCAGCCCCATGAAGACGATCCGCGCTCGCTGGTCGGGGGTCACGCCACGGGAAGGGCCAGCTGCTCGCCAGCCGCCGCCAAGATTGCCCGCGCTGCCAGTGCGCCGTCTACCGCCTGTCGATACTGAACGGTCGCATATTTTTCCGCCTCGACGAAGGAAAGCTCGCTCCATTCCTCGGTCGGATAGCATGCGTCATAGATGGCGCGCGCGGCTTCGCGCAGGCGGGGGTCGTGCTGCATCATGCTCATATTCCAGCGATTCGTGACCCGGCCTAGCTGGAACGAAAAGGGAACATAGGTCAAGGGGGTTGGGTGAGGTGCTGACGTTTCGATAACTCTGCAAGTATGACGGATTGGACGTCCCATATCCTCCGCTATGCTCTTGCGAGGGGGAACTTTGATGCTGCGAGAAAAGGTCCGAAGGTCTGCTGGATGGCGGTTGAAGAAGGGCTAATTGCCTCTCCGCGTACGCTCTTGTGCTGTTCGGAACGGCGGGTCTACACCATCCATAAGGGAGAGCATTATGTTCGAAGTCGGGCGGCGTTATCGCATCACCACGTCAGACCACGACGGTACGGGTTACAGCTCGGTCACCGTGGCGGCATGGGAAGCGCCTCTTCTAAAAGTGGAGCGTCTCGGCAGCTACGAGATTATCAACACCGCAGCGGCGCAGTTTGTCGGGGCAGAGCCTGACGATGAGGCGCATCGTGATGCGCAGGCCAAGGCGGCTAAGGACATAGCCGACGGCTTCAGCATAAAATTCTTAGACAAAACCCCCTGATCCGCGGAGCAGCCCCGATGCCCATGCATTCGATCGATGCTTACCCAGAGAAAGCGTGCCCGGTCTTCGTTAACCAGACGGGTAAAACGGTGTGGGTCGCCTCCGGCGACTTTCGTGGCGAACCGCTGAGTGCCAAAGGTCGGTCTGAGCGAGCCGCCGCTAATCAGTGGAAAGAGTTGGCCGAGTGGCGGTATCGAACGAGCTGATTGTGTGGGCTAGGAGTAATAGTTCGCGGCCGAACGCTGAGACGCTGCCCGTCAGATGGAAAATGGCATCATAGGGTCACGCAGGCGGTCGTATCTAGCCGTTACGGCCTGACACATCGCCACGCCGATCCAGTTGGTCTCTATCATAGTGACCGATCCTTCGCGCTGTGTGGCTAGGGAGGCGTCGGCGTGCTCGCGAACGACACCGCCGGTGAAGGCGGGCGGCGTCATCGGTATTTTTATCGGTGGACTTTCGTTAGCCCAGTTTGGATACATGGCTATTAGACGCCGCTGCTACGAGGGAGGCCTGTATGTCAAGATCAGTCTCCTTCACGATCCATCCTGCCGCCCTAGGGGCTGAATATCTGAGCGTCACAGACGCGATGAAGCAGATCCTGGATCTGGTTGAGGCCTTGGAGCACACAGAGGCGGCCGGATCCGCCGACCGGCAGATTGTGTGGCGATTGACAGACGCGCACACGAATTCACCACCGCTGACAATTACGGCCGAGGCATTCTCGATAAGCCCAGCCATCGCGATTGACATCGAAGCCAGTCGGGTGGTGAAGCGCTTTACCCATGGTATCACGGAACTATTGCACGGGCGTTCTGATCCCGAATTACCACGACACGTCATCGCTCCTCTTAAGCGGATTTTCCAGCGCAACCTCAATGGAATAGGCCTGACGGAAGTGAGCGTTGAGGGTGAGCAGCCTCTTACCGTTGCCCCATCCGGTGCCAGATCTGCTATTATTGCCGTTGAACGACTTGAGCTCGACTGGAAAGCGGACATCCAGGACTATCGGCGCACTGAGTACGGAGCGGTCGAAGTAGAGGTGTTCGGCATCACTCGGTTCTACGATAAGCCAGCCTTGATCGTGACCGAGCGCCTATCACGTGAAAAAGTGACCTGCATCTTGAGTTCGCAGTTGGCTGACTTCTTAGGCCCGAATCATCAATGGAATGAGGCCTGGCAAGGAGAGCGTCTGCTCGTAAGCGGAGCACTGCACTATAATGAGGCTGGATCTTTGGCTCGAATCGAAGCTGAAGATGCTGAGCCGTTGCCATGGACGAGTGTCGCGTTGGGCGATTTGCGCGACATAGATTTGACGAGAGGGCGATCGGTACAGGAGCATCTCAACCTTATCAGGGGAGAAGACGTTGGCTAAACCCGTGCGTATATACTGGGACAGTTGCGCGTGGCTTGGCCTGATCAATGGCGAGCCGGACAAGCGACGTGAGCTGGAAATAGTCTACGGGAATGCCAGGCAGGGCAAGTATGAGCTGTGGACTTCGACATTATCAATAGTCGAGGTGCGTAGACTCAGGTCAGAGCAACATGATCCTAAGCCGCTATCGGAAGATAATCGGAATACATTGCGTGACCTATTTCGGCAGCCCTTCGTCAAACCAATTCCGCTGGCGCTGGACATAGCGGAAGAGGCTCGCGATCTCTTTCGCCGAACGAAAGGCCTGGGTAAATTTCCTGATGCAGTGCATTTAGCTTCTGCGTTGCGCTGGAATTCGTCAGTATTGCACACGTATGATAATCAGGACTTGTTGCATCTAAGCATGAAGTTCGACTGCCGAAACGGTGAAAAGCTGGCTATCAGCTACCCAGACGAGACAACTGACGGGCCTTTGTTCGCTCGATACGGCCAGTAGGGTGGCTCATGATACCACCATCGCCTCAACGATCGCCTGCATCAGCACATGACGCGGCACCGGCACCCCAACGGACACATAGCCGGGGTTCTGCGCTGAACGCGCCCCGTACAGGTTGATCCACTTGCGGCCATGTTGCCGCCAAGCGCGCTGGAGCGGTACGACGGGCAACAGCAGACACATCCCGGCCGGGACATAGGCGTAAAAAATAAAATCGGCCGCTAGAGGCTTCTGAATCCAACCAGGGACCCGTCGCGCCTCGTCCGACCAGCGTTCCAGCAGGACGTCCGGCCAGTCGTGCATTCGCACCTTCTCGTCGACGGTGTACGTCCGCCCGCAGGATAGGGTGAGCAGCCGATCTATCCCGCCTCGCTGCGCCCATCCATCTTGGCGCACCGCAACGGCTGAGACCATCGTTGGGAATGCACGCCGATAGGCCGGAATCCACCAATCTGCGTCCACGAAGCTCTCGGACAGCGCCAGGCTATCCCGGAAGCGATGCACACGCGGAGAGCCCGCCGCTCGACGATCGCGAGCGACGGGCCTGTGTTCCATGCGCCGGGACGGGACCGGCGGCGTGATCGGCTCAGGAGTGAACGTCATCCGCCTCCATGGGGTCGTCTTCCTCCAGGTCCTCGGGTTCGAGGTCCGTATCCCCGTCCAGCTCGTCCATCCTGTCGATCAGCCGTTCGGTGATCCGCGCCAGTTCGGCACGGGGCAGCGAAGGGATGGTGGCCAGCACGGCATGAGGCGATGCGACCCGGTCCAGCCGATGCCAGGGACGGCGGCGGGATCGGCGCCAGGGCATCGCACGGTTGGCGCTGGACGGCGGGGTGACGGCAGCGTGTCCCATCATGCCGCCTCCCCATAGTGCCGCTGCTCAATGGTCTGTCGCACCGCTTCCGCCCGGTCAGGGTGCCCGACGATCTGCGCCATGAGCGGCGTCAGATCGTCCGATGGACAGTCCTGGATGACCAGCCACAGCTTGCGGTCGGACGTCAGCGCATAGCCGCCGCCGATCTGGACGAGGGCGTGGAGCCAGGCGGTAGGGTTGAAGATCGTGGGGTGAGGGAGGGTGCCCATGTCAGCGTCCCTCCCTCAAGAATGGCCCGCCGGGATTATGGAAGGCATGTATCAGTTGGTCGAGCTCGAGCGGCCAATGATCGGCCGCAACGTGCCCTGCTGCCCGGCAATATGCATCATGCGCTGGACCAGTCTCGTCCTCGTCCTTTTTCACGAAGCCGTCCCATTGGTCGATGGCCCCGCACAGCCCCTGTGCGAATGCATGGGGAATGATCGTGACGATCTTGTCGCCATGCCGTGCGGTGGTCACCGGCCGATTGTCGCGGTCGAAGTCGTGTGCGTGCCGCACCATCCTTTTCGCGGCGTCGGGTTCGAGGAAGGCCGCCGCCAGTTCCTCGACGTCGACCCATGGGAAGTCCGGTTCCGTGTGTGGCGGGGAGAAGAACGACACCTGTCGCCCGTTGATGTCGGCTTGGGTGAGAAAGCGGGAAGTCGCATGTGCCATGTCAGCGCACCCCCTGCTTGAGCCGTTCGACGTCGGCCCGGATGGCTGCCGCGTATTCCTCGCTGAAGGAGAAGCCCTCGCAGCGTTCCTGCGCCATATCCATCTTGAGCAGGAGGGCGTCGAAGTCCGGCGCTGGGGTGTCGACGATCAGCTTGTCCAGCGCGTCCAAGGACGCTTCGTTGGCTTCGTCTCCGCCATCGGTGCAGCTGGGCATGTCGTCGAATATGGCCTTCAGACGGTGATATTCGGCCAGGGCAGCATCCCAGGCGGTCCTACGCTCGTCCTGCATCTCCGGCTCGACCTTCGGCAACCAGCGGCGGACTTGCCCAGCGTAATACCGCAATTCATCTTCCACCTCCTTCGTCCGCCAGCCAGAGGCAGGTAGGAGTTCGGCCAGCTTGGTGATGCAATTCGGTAGCGCGATCGCGATCATTTCGTTCAGGTCGCGGCGTTCGCGAGGCATAGCATCGTCCTCGGCCGAGCTGATTACGTCGTGATGACCGGCCAGTCGCATAAGAATAGCCAGCACATCGAACGCGTCCCTGGGCGGCTCATGGATGATTGCGAACGTGAGCGCCGAATGCTGGCGGCTCCAGGACCGTGACGGCATAGAGTCGTTGGCATTATCCGGCGCTTGGTCAGTGGCAGCGCCCCGGTCGATCGCGCGCTCGAGCATTATCATGAGATCGCGGATCGGCGTGCGTGCTTCGATCTGAAGCCCACCCGACAGCAGCCGACGGGCGTGCAGCATCAGCCGGTTGGCATTGTCCTCGTCGATGCCGGTCTGCCCGCCGCTCGCCATATGGCTCAGCAGGCGTGCGAACTCCAGCCAGGACGTCGGCACGGCTTTGTCCGCTTGGTCGGACGCGTGACACATCGCCTGGGATGCCTGTTCGTACTCCGGGGTGTCGTCGGCGTCATCCGGCAGGGAGTTGAACCGATGAACGGCATCATCGTGCGCGTCGAGCAGTGCGCAGAATGTTTCGCTGGTGGTCGACATGTCAGCGGCCCTCCACGTTCGCGATGCGGGCCACGTCGTCCGCGATCTCTTCCAGCCAATCACGGCCATCGCCCATGTCGTTCTTGATCATGAACGCCAGCTTCGCGTGCAGGTCGGTGACAGTGCTGACCGGGTGCGTCGCAACAGCCGACTCGGCATCGGCATAGGCGTCGTTCAGGGCATTGCTGCGATCGACCGCAGCAGTCAGGCCCGTATCGCGATGGATACGGGCGCGGTGACGCTGCCGTTGAAGGTCGGCCGCAACCAGACGGCGCAGCCCGGGGCTATTGGGATGGTTGCGCGCTGGATCACGTTCGACGAGGCCGCGGGCGACGTTGACCGCGCCCGGGTTCGCAGTGGTCCAATAAGGATCACCGTCAATATCGACCGCGACATGTGGGATTTGGGACGCAAGCGCCTTTGCCGCCGCATCGGCGGGTTTAAGGACCAGATTGTCGTGGTCCTCCGACACTTGCCAGGCTTCCGCGCTAACCGCGATCAGCTTGGCCAAGGCAGGGCTGACGCCCGAACTGGCGGCCCTGGTCGATGCGATGGCCGGGACGGCGGCTGCAAGTGCGACAAGGCCAGCGCCCCCGAACAGGGCGCGGCGGGTGGTTTCGGTGGTCATTGTTCAGCCCTCCGCCCGCAGAGCATCGGCCGCGATCGTCCGCAGCGCTGCCTCGTCGATTGCGCAGTTTTCGAGATAGTCGAGCAAGGCGTTGATTTTGATGCCGACGGCGGCGCGGTTCGGCGCAGGCGCGGCAGCGAGGTGATAGACGGTCTCCCGCTCAACCCGGACGGCCGCGTCCATCACGTCGGCCGGAACGCCACCCGGCGTCGCATTGTATCGACGAACGGTTTCGTGCGCCTCAGCCCAGGCCGCGTGCGCGCGATGCCATTCGGCTTGCTCGGCTTCCTGCGCCTGGGATTTGTCCGGTGGGGTGAGCAGCTTGCCTTCCACCTCGTCGAGTACCGTGCGGATCTCGACCAATTTCTCGGATGCGACCTGGTGCGTGCACCACGCGCCAAAGGCCGCATGGTGCATGGGCGACGCCGGGTCATTCAGCCGCCCGACGACATGCTCCATCAGTTCGCTGTTGGCGTTATCCATCGTCACGATGACGCGCTCGATTGCGAGCGACATGTCGCCGATGGCCGTGACGGGGTCGTTCACGGTTGCCGCGATTGCATAGCTGGCCATCGTTCAGCCCTCCCGACCGGCTTCGCGAGCCGCTTCGATCGCATCGTTGACGTTGGGGGCGTCGCAATAGGCACCGAACACCGCGAAGTTGCCGGTGGCGTGGTAATGCTCGAGTGCCTTCTGGCCGTATGCGTCCCGGATCGCTGTCAGGCAGTCGAAGCGATAGCCGACATAGGTCCAGTACTCGTCGACGGTGTTGCCGAAGCGTGGGCGGTGCCACTCACCATGGGGCGGATGTGCAGCGACAGTCGCTAGGATCGCACGGGCGCGCCGGTCAGTTGTCCAGCAAGGGGCGATGTCATTCGCAGGGGTAGGGGCGTTGATGCAATCCGCCGTCTGGACGGCAGACGTAAGGATGCTATGCGCGGCAGTAGCCATAGTCGATCTCCTTCATAGATCGGTTGTGGTCAGGCCGGGGTGGGGAGGTAGGATGCCCCATCTCGGCTGACTGATCGTTTTCATATCACCAGTATTTCTGGCAATCAAGCTCAAACTGATCTAATAAATATCACATGATGACCGTCGAGCAGTGCCGGGCCGCGCGATCCCTTTTAGGTTGGTCCGCTCAAGAACTTGCTGACCGAGCTGGCATCGGCGTCGCGACAGTGCGTCGCTACGAGGGTGGCAATCCGATCGCAGACATTTCGCTTGCGGCCTTGTCCGGTGCGCTGGCTTCCGCTGGCGTCACACTAATCGGGGCAGATCAAAAATCGACATCCGGCGGCGTCGGTGTCCGTTTGGCAACGACCGCTAACAGGTGACGCCATCAGCGGTTTACAGCCCACATAGACGAATCTAGCTTGATGTATGCTGCCGTCTTTGCTGCTTGCCGCGCTCGCGCTTTCACCGCCGGATCAGACTGTGCGGGGTTGGGAAATATATGGCGACGAGGCTACCTGCTCAGCCGATAAGGTTTTCGAGGACGGCACAACGGTAGGCTTGTCTTTGGATCACGAGCAGAAGGAAAGCTCGATCACCCTGTGGAACGATCGGTGGCAGTCGATCGACAAGGACAAGACCTACGAGGTAACCGTCCAATTCGACACGGGCGTTCCGCTTACGTTTAAGGCATTCGGCATGAAGACCGATACCGCAGGCGGCATCCTGATCGAAACCGACGGAATTCGAACCATAGCGATGGCCATGGCTGCTCGGTCGGTGGCTTTCCGACGGGGCGGGCAACTTGTTGGACGCTACAGCTTAGCCGGTTCAAATGCCGCCATGCTTGCCATAGCTCGCTGCAACGGCAAGGCCGCGAATAAGCTGGTTGATGATCCCTTTGCGGGCTAGCGGGATCATGATCGAAACCGCTGGTACCGGGCGACCCGCTCAGGAGCTTGCTGACCCGCGATTGCAACCGCTGAGTCTCTGGCTTGTGCAGCCCGACCGTCAGCGTAATTCACCAGTCGTTCGGTAAATTCCTTCGTGGTGATGCTGCCCCGCATATCCGGATTGAAATGCTGATTGATGGTGATGTTGGGTGCCGCGGACCGGATCGGTGCGGCCATCATAGCAGGATTGAATACACTTAACGTTTCGTGGGCGCTGATCATGGCCTTCGGGACGCCGTTGACGCTCAAGACGTTGCGATCAACGCCGCCAAGCCCACCCGCCCTGATTGTCCCACCCGACGCAAGACGGGGAAGGCTGCTAACATCGGGTGAAACGGCGCCTGCAGCAGCCCCCGTCAACAGGCCCGCAGCGCCACCTGCGCCGGGCAGAAAGCGGCCGAGCAGCGTCAGGATGCCGCGGCGTAGATACAATCGAGCCAGATCGGCGATGATGCCGGAGATCGCTTCCCCAGCGACGCCACGCAGCTTGAGGAAGCTGGATGCCGCCGTCGCCAGGCTGTCGTTGAGGCGCTCCACGCCGTTGACCGCCACGCCCTCCAGGGCTTCTTTCATTTCCGTCCCGGCACGCGGAATGTCGTTAAGGTACGAAGCGAGGGGACCCTGAGTGTTGCGCTCGATAGCGGCGACGCCATAGCGGCGAAGATCCGGCAGAGCATCGAGGGTGCCCCGTGCCAGCGCGGCCTCCTGTGGAGACGCCTTGCCTTGAGCCGCGAGGTCCAACACCTTCTGCGCTGTAAGTCGCTGCTCTTCGATGCCAAGATCCAGCAGCTTCAGTTCAAGCTGCCGCCGTCCTTCTGTCGTGCGCGCTAGACCCTGTTGGGCGCGAAGAATGTCTTGCTGATTGCCCAGGCGCTGACGATCAAGTTCTAGGCCATTGTTCTGCTCTCTGATCGAGGCATTGCGGTCCACGAGCAGCAAGCGATTAGCGGTAATCTCGTCGACCACCTTCTTGCGCTCGGCATATTCTGCCGCATCCAAATCCCCGTGCGATCGACGCTCGTCGAGATCGCTAATCCGGCCAGCCTGATCCAACTTAATGCGCTGACGGGCAAAATCGTCCTGCTGACGGGGATCGGATGCAAGATCGGACAACGACGATGCTCGGTCCGATCGAAGTGCCAGCAATTCGCGTTCGGCACGGGCCGCAATCCGGTTTTCTCGCGCTTGCTCCCGCACGGCCTTGGCCGCATCGCGGGTGGCCTTGGCATGATCCCGCTTGGATTGGGCCGCTGCCCGTTCCGCCGCTTCTGCTGCGTTAACAGCATTATGGGCGCTGGTCAGTTCGGAGCGGTACTGATTGAGGGCTTTCGCGTCCCCGGCCTGAATGCCGCGCCCCTTCTCTTCGACCAGCGCGAGGCGGGCACGTGCCTTCTCGAGGTCCGTTGTTGATGTCTGCAACGCCACCTGTTTTTCAATAAGGCTCGTCGTTGCCGCACCGATGCCGAGCAACGCCTTTTGCTGCGCGGTGGCGGTGCCGGTCAGCACAGCCTGCTCTGCTTTCAGTTTTTGGACACCCTGAGCAGCATCAACGGCCGCAGCGGCCTGCGCGGTGATCGTCTTTACCAACGACCGATACTCAGGCCGGTCCCCGACGGCCTTTCTAACAGCCAGCGCGAAGTCATTGATCGGCAGCGTACCCTTCGCAGCTTCGGCAGCTAGGTCCCGCAACTGCTTTTTCACAGGGTCGGTGATGACCGCGTCAGGCTGGCGGAAGCCAGCGGTGAATACCGGTTCCCGAACGCCCGCCGCGTCCTTGGCCGCACTGATCGCCCGGCTGCGGGCCGTTACGTATGTGCGAGTTCCGGCCTCGACATCGTTCTGGCGGGCTTGGGCAGCGGCCAGACGTTGAACGGCTGTGGTTTGGCGGTTGATGGCACCAGTCGTCGTGTCGACAAACCGGGCAAGGTCGATCTGCGATTTGGACATGGTGTCCGCCGCATCCGAACCTTCAAAAAGGCGGGGCACGAGGACGGTGGCCAGGATCGACCCGGCGCCAAGAATAGCTGCGCCCCATGGTCCGGCGAAGAACGAAGCCAATTTGGCCGCACGCCCACCGGTGTCGGCCAGCGCATCGGCAATCTGCGGCGCCTGCTGGGCAAAGATTAAGCCGGGGTTTTGGCCACCAGCGAGCTGCGTCGTGACATCGCTGATCTGTCGACCAAGATTACGCTGGGCGTTGGCAATTCGACCGGAGGAACGGTCAACTTCGTCGGCCGCCTTCTTTGATGCCGATCCAACGTGCGTAAAGCTGGTGGCGCTGTTTTGAGCCACGCGGTCGAGGTTGGCGTCGAGCGTCTTGGCGGCCTGTTGCATTCGCCCGGTCGACGTCTCGAATGTCCGGTCGAGATCCGTGATGCCGCTTTTCGCCTTATCAAGGCGTGCAATCACTTCGATTGCGACCGTTTCCGCGGTGACGGTCATCAGCTATTCCCACTCTTTCTGATGGCGATAGAGGCCGCCCGCGCCACGAGGTCGGCAACCTCTTTCCGCCGCATGTCGGCAGCGGGGGCCATGTAGGGACGGGCGGCCATTTTGCTGGTGCCGAATTCCAATGGCGCCGCATGCCCAGCGGCCGATACCACCAACGCGTGCAATGGCTCGAGTTCGACGTGGTCGATGCCTCGGATCAGATCGCCTAGGTCGTTGTTGGGGGGCTCGCCTGGCTTACTTGCAACGTGCCCCTTGCCGCTGACCGAGCCTTGCATAATCAGCCCTTTCGCCTGGTCTTCGAGAATGCGAGCGCCCTGGACGACCGCAGGCGCGATGTCCTGTTCGAGCCGGGCAATTAGCGTCCGCAGGCCGCCGCGAACCATCAGCCTTCGTCCTTGATCGATTCCGCTGGCGGCTCGACGCCAAAGATCAGCGCCCCGACGATCGCGAATGCGTAATGCCACGCATCTTCGACCGGCTGGCCGACAATGTAGGCGTCTATCAGTTGGAGGGCTCGCTGCGGGGTGACGCCGGACTCGACCCCGTTCACGATGGCGCGGTTGCCGCCGATCAGCCCCAAACGAATAACCTCGATGCTGTCGCGAATGGCGATCTCACTCGCCAAGGCTTCTGCCTCGCCAAGTGCCGACCAGTCCGGCTCACCGTTGCTCAGGAACGCGCGGCCTTTTGCCAACCGGGCAAAAATCGCTCCAATGCCGATCGGAATGCGGGCACCGTCGCGGCCGATATAACCGAGCGTCCGTTCAAGTTCTTCGATCTGGGCCAGGCGTAAAGTGAAACGGTATATGCCGTCAGCGAACGGTACTTCGATCCACGTCACACGCCTCGGGCGACTGCGGATCTCATTATAATAGGCGCAGATTTGCGCGACCGTTGGGCTGGTCTGTGCGAACGGGGCCGTCATGCGCGCAGCGCCTTATGATTGCATGCCGACCGTGCCACGGCATTGCCGACGGTGTCGGCAAAGTCCTTTACGATGATCACGGATCGGCCTTCTGCAATCACTTGGAAGCGCTGCTGAAGATGCTGCATTTGTCGATATGCCTTGCGGTCTGCCTGAAGATCCTCGCGGCCTTCCTCATCAACCCAGCGAGAGACGACTTTCCAGCTCGTGGCGTAGTGGTCGACGACGTCCCACCCAAGGCGAATGAATTGATCTCGGAAGTCGGTCGGCCGTGCCCTCAACGGGGCACCGGCTTTCCCATCCTTCGGCATTTTGGGGGGCGTTTGGGTTTCCATACCCGATTAAATAGGGAGCGAAGCGGAAGCGCTTACCGCCGTTACAATTTGTTCTTTGCTATTAGCCGGAGCGGCATCACGCCAAATTATCGCTCGGTTTTTGTAACCGCCGCCGCCATGATCGCCGCAACAGCTTCTGCATAACTCGGCAGCGCAGATCTCCGTCGAATTGTCGGCAATGCATGCCCCGATTCAGCGGCGCGTGCCTCACGAAGTTCGTCGTCCCCGCATTCTCGCATCCACCGAGCGATGCATGGCCAATTGGCGTGAAAATGCTCGTCGATACCGTCCCAGCCCATCTTCAGGAAATATTCGCGAAAATCGGGAGGACAGGGGCGGTAAGGCCGCCGCGTGCCGTGTCGGTAATCCTTACCCGGCTTCAATGCTGCAATCCGGGCGGCCTGTTCGTCCGTCATGGAGGACGGCTAGGGGTGGGGCTGGATGCGCTTTACCGCCGCCAACGCCACGAAATAATGCGAAATGCCAGGCAAGGGGCGGGATAACGACGTTCCGCCACACTCCAATGGAGGCGAGCACTATACGCTAAGTCCCCTATGTCAGGTGTTCCACCCTAGGCGATCGACGATGCGAGCGAGCGGCATCCAGTCAAATTCTGGAGATTCGATAAGTGCGGTTAGAGCGGTCGGGTCGTGTGGGAGGGATGTCAACGTGTCGAGTTCGTGACCCGTCAACATGCTCAAGTCCAGAGAATTGGCGATGGGCCGCGCACGGCTCTCGATTTTTGCGATGCGCGCTTTCAATGCGGCGTTCATGCTGCGGCCCCTTTCCTACTATAACGCTTTCGTTCCATGGCGTTCGTGCCTGCATCCGACTGCTTGTTGGCCCCAACGACGTGGATGATGTGGATGTCATCGCTGTTTGGCGGAACAGGCTGGCCTTCAAAAACGATGACGACCCGTTTGATCGGGCGGTTCGACGGGTGCCTTTCCATTATGGCCACGCGCCGGGATAGATCACGCATGGCGTGGTTCTCCGAAGTACAGATAGCGGTTCAGCGAGCCAGGGACGTCATCCTTGGGGTGGATGCCATTGCGCTCGTAATTGATGCACTCGGGGCCGTCTGAGGTCGACGTCACGAATCTGTAGCAGCCGATCAGGTCACCTTCTCGGCGCTCTGGCATTATGTCCCACGGCATTAAAAGCAGCCGACGTCCGGCATGACGGGGCTGCTTTGCTTCGAGCACCGTGAGGCGGCGTGTCAGGGAAGCGGTCATGCGTGAAAATCCGCTGGTGCCATGTTCGCATAGATCCGTTGGAGCCAGGTATCCCCGACCCGTTCTACAACGGAACGCCATGCGATGATTGCCTCAGCAATCGTGCCGCCGCCCGATACGCCGTCGTTGCGCAATTCGGCCTCGTACCGGACTGCGGCTTCATCAATCTCCTCCGCCGTCATTCTTGGGTCAGTCGCCACCGCACGTTCCAATCGGGCAAGTCGAACGTTGATCGAGCCCATCAGTTTTTCTCCTCCAATGCCGCGATCCGGGCTTCCAGATCGCCCGTCTCCACGATCGCCTTGTGCGCCGTCAGCACGGCCATGATGCGCCCGGCTTCATCCGGGGTGACGTCGCCTGCGGATATTGCCGCCAGGACCGCCGCTGACGCCGCGACCGCATCGGCCGCCGACCGAACCGGGGGCAGCTCGATCGACACTGGCGCGTCCCGACGGGGCGGGGCCAGCCGATCCAGGCACAGGCGCAGGGCAACAGTGTCGCCCTCCAGCGCCTTGTCGATCGCCGCCTTGGTCAGCGCTTCGTGCTGGCCCTCGAGCAGCGCCTCGATGGCTAGGGTCACCCGCGAACGTGCGCCCTTCGGCTTTCCGGGGTTGCCGGGCTTGAACCGACCGTCTCCCGATTTTGCGGGTTCGTTACGGGGCTCAGCCATCGGCGCCGTCCGGCCGTACGCTGTGACCAACGCGACCTATTGTCGCTATTGTCTCTATTGTCAGAGCCTGCGTGTGCGTCACTGCGTTCTCCTTTTTATATAGATAGATAGAAGTGTTTTTTGGGGACGACGCGAGGGCGCAGGCACCTAGGGATCGAGACGCAGCCCCCGTGACAATAGGGACAATAGGGACAATAGGTCCGGTCACCGGCCGATCTCCCACAGCATCACCGGGTCCACGAAGGTCGTGTTCGGTCGGCCCCAGCGCTCGAGATAATAGACGTCGTCGGCCGTGAACGCGCGGTGGTCGTCCATCGCGACGATCGACCGTCCGGCTATCCAGACCGCCAGCGACAGCCATTCATTGCTCCCGCGTGGGCCGATCCCGAACACGTCGTGCTCGGTCCAGCCCATCGACAGCGCGGTGGTCGCCCAGCCTTCGGACGCCAGCCGGATCGCGTCGGCAACGGTTGCGTGCCATTCGTCGGGGCTGGCCAATCGCGGTGGCTTCTGCTTCGCGAGCGCCCGAAGGCCCGCTTCTACGGCGGCTGGCAGGCCATAGGCGGATGTGCGGATATAGGTCGGCGCCGTGTCTGCCAGCGCCGCCGCCGCCGATTGTCGCCAGTTACCCATGGGCCGCACCATGCACTGCTGGATTGACCAGATAGTCCTTTTTCGGACGTCCCGGGCCGTCGCCTTGCCGGGTGAAGCCTTCGCGGAGCCAGCCAGCTTCCATCAGCGCTTCAACCGCCGCTTCGACGTCCTGCTTATTCGCCAAGGACGGCAGCTTGGGGTTACGCTGCACCTCACGGGCATTAATCCGCTCGAGCTGCTCTTTAACGATGAACCGAGATAGCGCTGCCGCGTCCTTCTCCACCGGCGGCAGAGCGGCATCGCCAAAGACCCGCCGCGCGTGAGGCTTCAGATAGTCCTCAATCAGCGTCAGGGCGTTGGTCAGAGACAGCACTGAGACGCAGGATGGCTCACGTCCGCCAGCGTCCGCCCAGGTAAGATACTCCAGGGTCAGGCCTAGGCGAAGCGCTAGGCCACGCGCTTTGCCCGCCCAGGAGGCATAAAGACCGGCCGCTTGTCGCACGTCGGCATCGTTTTCAGCGATCCATTCCTCGAAGACGTCAGCGGCGCGGGCATCAAGCGGGATGGTCACCGTCTCGTCTGCGGGGCGATGTATCTGCTGAAGGCGGCGATACAGCCGATCCAAGCGCGCAGTGTCAGCGATCTGACGCGGGCGGCTGAAGCGGATTGCTTCCGGCCATACCCACATGAATCGTGCCACGAGGCCATCGTCCGATACGCCAAGTAGAGCGTCCCGCAGCTTGTCCGGCTGAATGCCGCCTAGGACGCTGACGCCGTTGAACGGTACGACGAGTGGCTTGGTCTGGCTTTTCCGGTCGACGACGAAGTGCCGCCCGCCGTACGCCTCGAGCCAGAACGCCCGGCCACCAGGCGAATAGCGTTCGAAGCTGTCCAGCCATCCGGCCAGCTCGTCACGCAGGTGCAGCGTCCCGTTGACGTTACCGGCCAGGATCGATGCCATTTCCTCTGGCGTCGAATCCTGAACCATCAGGCGCGGGCGCTGCGGCGCCTCTGGGGCTTCGGCTTCCTCGGGCATGTCAGGGGTTTCGGCATTGTCCTTGGTCGCCTGCTTGACCCTGTCCTCCCACTGCTTCCGCTCTGCCTTGGCGCGCTCCGCGACGGTGGCATGACTCATCAGTACCATGCGGTGCTGCTCGGCCAGCTCACCTTCCATGGTGCGCAAGGGGAGGGTGGCGGCATCGATGCCGGGTGACTTGTTGGACGATGGGTCACCGACAAGACCGCCCCACAGGATACAAGGCTGGTCAAAGCCCTCCCATGCGGAAACCCAGCGCTTGCCGCCGATCAGTGATGCGGCCACCGTCAGGACGCCGATCGCGACATAGTCGACGGGCGCACCCTTGCCCGCCGCCAGATCCCGAACGAGCGGCATCAGGTCGCCCAGCACATCGCCGGGGAAAAGTGGAGCGGGCGCAAGGCTGGCGCGCGTAACCGACATGTCGGGCATCGACCATCCAGCAGTGCGACCCGAGGTCGCGTACCCTTCGAAGGGCATCGAGGTGAACGACTCTGCATCGTCGAACCGCGATTGCATGGATGCCGCGCTCATGACCGCGCCCCCATCAACTCATCGTTGAAGTCCTTAAACGGCGGGTTTGGGCGCATGATGCGTACCGCCAAGCCCGTTGCTGCGAACGCCTCTGCCGCTTTACCCGCAGCGACAGATCCAGCAGCGTCGCCATCGGCACCAATGACGATCGCCCGCGTCACGTCTGCGAACGTCATCTGCGGCATCATCGATGTGCCTGCTGCCACCCACACAGACCGCCCCAGTGCCTGTGCAAGCGTCAGCCCGTCCTCAAGCCCTTCTGTTACGAGCATGCTGGCGGCGGGCGGCCCGAGTTGGATCGCGCCACCGATCACCTGACCCAGGCTATATTTCACCTTCGGCTTCGGGTCGGACTCGGTTGGTGTGGTGGCTGCCTTGCGCCCATTCTCGGTCAGATAGGTGCGCTGGACACCGACCAGTTGCCCGGCCGGGTCGGTGACGATGGCGACCAGGGCTGGAAGCGGTGCGGGGCCGTTCGCAGCCAACAGGCCGTTGCCGTCGATTTTCGGGGGAATGATCCGAGCGAACCGCAGAGTATGCGGCAGCGGCATCGAGATGCCACGCGAGCGCAGGTACGCTTCCGCCGGAGTGCCATCGATCGAGACAGACGCATCGACGATCCGTTGGGCTACGGCCCGCATGTCGGTTTTCGGCTTGGCCGGAGCGCGCTGCTGTTCCAGTTCCCGCAGGACGCCCCCGTCGAGCATGTCGATCGCCTCGATCAGCGAAACCCTGTAAGAGGCCTTCACGAAGTCCAGGACATCGCCGGTCCAGCCGCATCCGAAGCAATGGGCGCGTCGGTCGTCCTGATAGATTGTAAACGAAGGCGTCCTGTCAGGATGGAACGGGCAGCATGCTTTCCATTCCCGGCCTGCACGCTGCAGCTTCACGCCCGCCTTGGCAGCAACCCCCGACAATGGGAAACGGTCGCGGATGCTCGCAACGACGGAGGCGAGCGCGCTGGTATCGAGCCGCCGGGTCATGCGTAACGCTCCACGATGGGTAGATCATGCTCGACCGACAGGCGGTGGGCATAATCCGATGCCTGATGCGACTTGGTGAAGCGCACGCCTACGCCGCCGCCGCCCATTGGGGCCTTCACCCCGACGATATAGCCGCCCGCGATCGGAAAAACGCAGATCGACCAGCGCTCCGACTCATCACCCAGCCCGCGCAGTTCGATGAGTTCAGCAGACGGGCGCAAGCCGTACAGCCGCTTTTCGTCCGGTGACAGTCGCAGTCGCGCGCCCAGCCGCCCCTTCGGGACGGGCTGAGCACGATACCAGGCGTCAAGCGTCGGATAACCGACGATCCCGCGATCCACGCCAAGGACGCGATCAAGGCTGCGTGGCTCATTCGCCTGCTGCCGCAATGCGGTGACAGCGACTATGGCGCGGGCCTGCACTTCGGGCGTCTGACGCGACGCGATGGGAATAATGGTGCCGCTCATAGGTCGACCACCATCATGCTGATTCCGGTGCGCTTGGCGATGCGGCGCAGGAACTCGTCACGGGCTTGGAGGTAGGCCGGGAGGTACTTTCGACCGCCAGGCCCAACCGGTACGCGTGGGGACCAATCCGCCTCAAGCTGCTGATTGGCGAACCGGAAGGAGACGGTGAACCCGTCCCCGACCGGCGTCGCGCCGCTGAACATCTCGACGTTCATCATGCGGCACCCCCTTTCTTTACCGCCCGGGAGATCATCGCTGCCGCCGTCTCGCGACAATCGACTTCAACCGCAGCATGGCGCGTCATCAATGCGCCGATACCGACAAGAAGCGTCTGCTGCTCGGGGGTGAGAACAAGAATGGTTTCCGCCATCACCACCGCTAGGTTGGCGATTGCGGGCGCCCAAAGATCAGTTTCTTGGCCGGTAGACATCTGGCTGGCGCGCAGAGCAAACAGGTCGATCAGCTTCGTGACCATCTGAAGGTCGTTCATGCTTGCGCCTCCTTGTGGTTTTCTCCAGTTCGCGCGGACCGCAAATTGTTCGAGGCGCAGAGAGCATTGATCCGCCAGACGATCGCCTTCGCGCCGCTGACGTTGCGACGGCGCAAGCCAGTATCGAAGATCGCCTTGCGGTCCTTCAAAGCTGTGAAGCGTGGTTGCAGCGAGTATCGAGGATACCCGGCAGCTGCGCAGGTCTCGTCGACCGTCAGGCCATCAGGATTGGCATGCAGCGTCTTCATCACGATGCGCTCGAGATGACCGGTAGCGTCTGCGATTGCCGCCCAGGCTGCGGCTGATGTGTCGGGCTGGCGCATTACCGCATCCCCTCATTGTAAGAGGGAAGGGCGCCCCAATGTAGGGATGCGATCAGTTCAGCACGCAAACCGGTGACGCCAAACACCGCATTGAGCCGTTGAAGCTGGAGCGCGGAGGTGCTATTTCCAAACTCGTCGCAGGCAAGCTGACAAGTTTTGGAAAGCCGCACGGTGCCAGCCGGGCGGCTTTCTCGCTTAATGGGGCGCGAGTGCCCCTTTGCAGTTGCCATGACCGATCAAGCAGCTTCGACCAGTCGATGCAGGCTGGCTGCTTTTACAAGCCGGCGACGCCCGATTTTAACTGTTTCTACGCGGCCCCCTGTGATTAGCTCGTAGAGTCGCGTGCGCCCAATTGACGTGACGCGGCAAGCTTCCGCGATACTGTAAGTCAGCGTTGCAGGATTTGGATTGTGAATATCCATCATTTACCGGCTCCGTTCGTTGGTGTCCGGCAAATCAGTTATGGTAATCGTGCTAAATCTGGAAATGGTCAGTGGTGCATTGCTCCACCGGAATGACTGCACCTATCGAGGTTTTACTTTTCCTCCCAAGCCATTGGCGCGCATGACACGGAGGAACGTTTTGTGCTTTGCCCAATGCGCCTTCACTTGCCGTTCTTGTAGGCCAGTCGCGTCCATGGCGGCTTGGAATGCTCCCGCAGTTTGGCCAGGTTCGAACCCCCCATTTTGAGCAACGATTTGCGCTGTGCGGAGGGTCGACAATGCAGCGATGCGCTGATGTCGCAGGCCGTCAGTAACCCTGGGTAGGTCCGGATGCTTGTTAGCCGTTAGGCGATAATCGGTATCTATTGCTGAGCCTTTGATCAGCTTGACCAGCCATCTTTGGAGAATTGGGTGAATAATGCCATCTTCCGTTTCCATGAGATCGGCGAACGGGGTTAAATCACCCGCCATCAAACCATTCCAAGCCGCAAGCTCATCTCGGGTCATGTCTCTCATAAACTGTACGTCGCTCTTAGCCAGATGTCGAAATTGAGGTTGCACGCGGCTGGACATGGCTACCCCACGCTTCTAGCAACCCCCGCCGCATGTCTAGGAACTTGGCGCGCTTGTACGCGCGGATAACCTTGTCCGGCACGACGTGAGCCAGAGCGGCTTCGGCAACCGCATCGGGCACCTCGGGCATCTTCTCGGCTGCCCAGTCCCGGAACGAGCTGCGGAAGCCATGCACGGTATAGGCGTGTCCTGCGTCCCGCAGGGCCTTACTCAACGTCATATCAGAAAGCTGCTCGCCTTTACGGTTGGGGAAGACGAGGTCGTCGGGCTCGTGGCCACCTTCCTCGAATATCTGCTTCAGCAACGCCACTGCGGGTTTGCTCAGCGTGACGGTATGGGCGGTCCTGGCCTTCATCACCTCGGGCGGCCGGTGCCACTCTGCCTTATCAAGATCGAAATGCTTGCGCCGTGCCGACCGTACCTCACCCGAGCGGGCGGCCGTCAGGATCGTCAGCAATAGCGCCTGGCGTCCTTTGGTCGGTGCCCCGGCATTCAGCTGCGCCACGACGGCTGGTACCTGATCGTACGGCATGGCGGCGTAATTTCCGCCCTGGGCCTGCTTGGCTAAGCCGACCGTCACCGACTTGCGCGGCGCCTCGCTCTTCCGCCATCCCTTCGACTTGGCGAAGTCCAGCACCTTACTGATGCGGAACCGCACCTTGCGCGCCATGTCGGTCTTGCTCGTCCAGATAGGTGCCACCGCGTCGCGGATGTGTTCGGCATCGATCCGATCGACGCGCATCTTGCCCAAGGACGGATAGGCGTGGTTCTTGAGCGAACTGAGGAAGACGGTCGCGGTTTTTTCCGACCAGCCACTCTTCAGCGCTTCGTGTGTCGCTTTCGCTGCTTCCTCGAATGTCGGAACCTTGCGGCGCTCGCGGTCACGTTCAGCGATCGGGTCGAGCCCGGACTTGGCGGCCGTGCGCAACAGCCCGGCCTTCTCCCGCGCCTCGCTGAGCGTCAGAACCTTCTTATGTAGGATTGGAATAGCGATTGGGGGAGGGGTGTTGCGATCCGCTCCGACGCGACTGGTCGTGTCAACCGAGCCCAAGCCAATGTCCCGCCGCTGCCCATCGACCTGCACGCGCAGCAACCAGGACTTACCCCCGGTCGGCTTGGCAAGCAGGTACAGGCCATCACCGTCGGCATGGCGTCCCGGCTTGGCATTCTTGACCGACAGGGCTGTCAGCTTGCCCATAATTCTCCCTCAACCGTTCCCTCACTATATCGCGGCTTATAGCGAACGTCCACGAACGATTGCGGAACAAATGGCCTTTATCTGTTCTTACCATAGGAGTGGAAGCGGTCGGGAACGAACGGTAGCGGTCAAATAGTTAGATACCGGCCAGGGGCACCATTTCCGGTCAAAACGGGGCATCGCTCCTTTTTCGGCGGGAAGACTAACGGCAGGGCCGTTTTCGTGCGCTGACGGTGGTCCCGAGATGAGGATCTCGCTGGCCCTCGCGCACCCCGTCGACGAACATCCTGAGATAGACCGAACGCAGGCGGTTGTCCGTATCCCCGCAACGCGAGCCACGGTGCGCTCTTCGATCCGACGCGTCTGTGGCCTGCTGCGCCTCGACGATATCGATGCGGCGGGCGCGGACGTCATGAGCGGTGCCCGTCGAGGCCCAATTCTTTTTCGCTGAGGAAAGACGGCTGTCCAGGACAACAGAAAGCCCTTGGCTTTCCCGCGCACGAAGTCAGCTCACCATGGCCACAAAGATGGGCAGTTCATGAACAAGATGACAGGACCATATTCATATTTATGAAAATATGAGCGGTGGGCGGGCAAATCTAACATTTGCCGTTTGCAAAGTACCTTTCAGTAACTAACAAATTCTTCATATTCCGTGGCGGTAACGCAACATTGGCGAGACTTTTCAATTGTGAAATATTAGCGTCATTTACATCGAAAATGCGTCGCCAATACAAGTCCACCCCTATGAATTGCCTGGCCGTCCGGCCACGGAAAAAGGGTGGAGTATCGAGTTATGACCAGTGCGTCCGTCATCCGCGCAGCCTTGTTGCGGGAAACCGCCGCGTCCGCCATTCTACCTGTCGCGCTGATGGGCGGCCTGCTGATCGCCAGTCCTGCCGCAGCGCAGGACAATGGCAGCCCAGCCCAAAGTTCGGCGGCTCCAAAGACGAGCACGGATTCCGCCGATACGAACGGGAAGGACATCGTCGTCACGGGCACGCTGTTCCGTCGTACCGATACCGAAACCCCCTCGCCGGTGACCATTTTGTCGGCCGACACGCTGAAAAAGGCGGGTATCAACAATGTCTCGGATGCCGTCCGCTCGATCTCCGCGGACAGCAGCGGGTCGATCCCGACCGCCTTCGCCAATGGCTTCGGTGCCGGTTCGTCGGCGGTGTCTCTGCGTGGGCTGACCGTCAACTCCACCCTGACGCTGATCGACGGAATGCGCACCGCGAATTACCCGCTGTCGGATGACGGTCAGCGTTCGTTCGTCGACCTGAACACCATACCCGATGCGATCGTCGACCGGGTCGAGGTGCTGAAGGACGGCGCCTCGTCCAGCTATGGCGCCGACGCGATCGGTGGCGTCGTCAACATCATCATGAAGAAGGAGATCACCGGTGTCGCGGGCACGCTGGAAGGTGGCGTTACCCAGCGCGGCGACGGTGGCGAGCAGCGCTCGACCCTGACGCTGGGCACCGGCAAGCTCAAGGAACGTGGCTTCAACGTCTATATCAGCGGCGAGTATCAGCATGACGACCCGATCTGGTCGCGCAATCGCGGCTTTCCGTTCAACACCGCCGATCTGACCCGGATCGGCGGCGACAACAACCAAGCCGGTTCGGTCGTGCCGGGTTCGACGACCAGCGCGCTGGTCGCTCCGACGACCCAGATGACGCCGGGCAATATCCTGTCGGGATCGGGCGCGGCAACCGGGCCATTCCAGATTCTGAACCCCAATGGCTGCACCGGTACCACCTCGCCGGTCAGCGGAGCATTGGGCAGCGGCTGCACCCAGAACACCGTTGCCGATTACGGCCAGATTGCGCCCGAGCAGACCCGCTTCGGCGTGACGGGCCATGCGACGGTGCAGGTCAACGACCAGACCCAGGCCTATCTCATGGCCTCCTATTACCAGAACGAGGTTCTGGCGGCGGGTGGCCCGGCCAATATCCGGTCGATCAATCCGATCAACACGCAGAACATCATCCTGCCCGCCATCCTCGCCAATGGACAGCTGAACCCGAACAATCCCTACGCGGCGTCGGGCCAGCCTGCGATGATCCGCTATCTGTTCGGGGATATCCCTGCCTCGTCGGACTACAAGAACCATGTCCTGCGTGCCGCCGCCGGAATAGACGGCGCGTTCGGCAATGGTTGGACCTATTCGGCGTCGGGCACGATCGCGCATAGCTGGCTCGACATGACGCAGAACGGCTATCTGAACCTTGCCGCACTGACCAACGCGATCAACAACGGTACGTACAATTTCGTCGATCCGACGCAGAACAGCGCCGCCGTCCGCAGCGCGCTGTCGCCGGCAGTCCACACCCAGGCGACGACCGATTTGGATATGATCCAGGGCGTCATCACCAAGGAAGTGGTGCAGTTGCCGGGCGGGCCGCTCCAGGTCGGCGTCGGCGGTTCGTTCCGCTACGAGGCTCAGAACGATCCCAATCAGAATCCGAACCTGACGACGCTGGGGCTCAACCAGTTCTCGGCCGTCGGCCACCGCACGGTGGAATCGGGCTATTTCGAGATCAATGCGCCGATTCTGACCAGCCTCGAGATCGACGGGTCGGGGCGCTATGACCATTATCAGGAAGGCTATAATCGCTTTTCGCCCAAGATCGGCGTCAAGTTCATGCCGTTCAAGCAGCTTGCCCTGCGCGGCACCTTCTCCAAGGGCTTCCGCGCGCCCAGCTTCGCGGAGACCTCGGGCTCGGTTATCGGCTTTACCTCGTCCAAGGCGCCATGTTCGGTTCAGGTTCAGCACGGCGCGACCGCGTCGGGCACCAACTGCACCGGAGGCAGCGCGTACAACCAGAGCTATTCGATCGGTTTCAACACGGTCGGCAATCCCAACATCAAGCCTGAATTGTCGCAGAGCTTCACGGCGGGCGCGGTCGTCCAGCCGACGCCCTGGCTGAGCTTCACCGCAGACTATTACAACATCAAGAAGACCGACGTGATCAGCGGCGGCCCGCTGTCGAACCAGGCGCTGGCAGCCTTCTACGGCAACGGCACGATGCCGGCAGGCTATTCGGTGACGCCCGACGTGATCGACCCTGCCTTCCCCAACGCGCCGCTGCGCGCGCTGTTCGTCAATTCGCCCTTCGCGAATGCAGCGGCGCTCAAGACGTCCGGCATCGATGTGTCGGCGCAGGTGCAGCTACATCGCGATGACCTGCGGTTTACCAGCCGCGCCGAGGCGACCTACATCCTGCACTATCTATTCAAGCCAAGCGCGGACCAGCCCTATACCGACTTTGTCGGCACCCAGTCGCCTTACGTGACGTCGTCGGGCGCCGGCACGCCGCAGTGGCGCGGCAACTGGCAGAACAGCGTCGACTATGGTCCCTACTCGCTGACCGCGACCACCTATTATGTGTCGGGCTATAAGGCGGTCGGGTTCGACCAGTTCGGCACCATGGATTGTAATGGCGGCAACACCTATCAGGGAAGCGATCCCAACTTCAATTGCCATGTCCGGCGCTTCATCGACGTCGACCTGACGGGCAGCGTCAAGGTCAACGACAAGTTCACCTTCTACGCGAACGTCATCAACCTGACCGATGCCAAGGCGCCGCTGAACGCGGGCAATTACGCCGCGACGAACTATAACCCGACCTATACGCAGATCGGCGCGGTCGGCCGGACGTTCCGCTTCGGCGCGAATTTCCGGTTCTGACGATCCGGGACTGCGGGCACGACGCCACGCGTCCCGTTCCGTGAAAGTAGAGGCCAGCGTCTCGCATGTTGAGACGCTGGCCTTTCCTTTGTGGAATAGGGCCGAGCCAATCGGCCCGTGCTGAGGGTTTCAGTCGCATCGGGTGCAGCTTTGGTTGGTTGGAATACCACCGATATAGGGCGAAATAGCCCGATGACGCGCAGCCCGACATGCCGCTCATGCTTTTAGATGTCGGACAATACATTCGGCTCATCATGCCACTGGTAATTCTACCATATGGCAGTGCGTGGGGATGCGGCCCTGCATCAACTGGCATGATCGCGTTACGCCGTGCTGATTCCTGAAGGCGATCCCCATCAGTTCTATGAGTTACGCCCACGGTTCCGCACGCGGCATTTGGAGCGGGCCTTTGACGGCTTCAGGGATATATCCTGTTCGCCGGGGCTGGTCGGCACGACCGTGACGGTCGCGAAGATCGATCCACCATGCTCATGACGCCATCGCAACCACCGGATAGCGCGCCGATTAAGCCGCCAGGAAGACGGCGTCCGTCCCAGGCGACGATTCGCAAATGGGCTGATCATCTGTCAGGTTTGACGTACTCGGAATTTCCTGTGACCCCATTAGCCTAATCGTACGAACTCGCGCATTTCCGACACGGCGTCCGATTAAGACCGACAAGTGGCGATCCATGTCGGTGGCAGCGCAGCAGGGCGTTACTGCTTGAAATGCAACGAAATTGGATTTTTGTTTACGCTAACATTATTGCGGCGCCATAAATGCGGGTGTGACCAAAAATCCACGGCATGGTGAAAGCGTCATTATTTCGTCATGTCTCTCTTGACGTCGATCCGTGATAGTCAGACAAATAACCCAGACGGCACCGAAAGCTCGGGCCGGTCGGAGGGGAAATCTGATGAAGCATCACGTCCTTTTGCTGTCGGTTGCGCCATGGGTGCTGTTGGCCGCGCCCGCCATAGCCCAGACGGCAACGACGCCGCAAAAGGCTGGAGCCGCCGACCCCAACGCTCCGATCGAGGCGCAGACCGCCGCCGGCATCGGCCAGGAAGTCGCCGAAGTGCCGGATCGCAGCCCGGTTCAGGCCTCGACCACCGGCCTGCCCGACCAAGATGCGGATCCGCGCGACATCGTCGTCACCGGCTTTCGCGCCAGTCTGGGGTCGGCGCAGGCGATCAAGCGCAATTCCGACGCGATCCTTGACGCCATCGTGGCGCAGGACATCGGCAAATTGCCTGATAACACGGCCGCGGAATCGCTGGCCCGCGTGACCGGTGTTCAGGTCAGCCGCTACAGCGACGAAGTGAATCAGGTACTGGTGCGTGGCCTGCCCGATGTGGCGACGACCTTTAACGGCCGCGACATCTTCACCGCCGAGAACCGCCGCGTCGCGCTCCAGGATTTCCCGGCGGGCGCGCTGGCGGGCCTGGAAATCTACAAGTCCGGCACCGCCGACCTGCTGGAGCCGGGACTGGCGGGGCTGATCAACGTGCGGACGCGCCGTCCGTTTGATTTCGAAAAGGGCTTCACGATCGCGGGCGGCCTGCGCGGCACCTATAACGACCAGTCGAAGAAGTTCGACCCGATGGGCAATCTGCTCATCAGCCAGCGCGCCGACACCGCAATCGGTGAGATCGGCTGGCTCCTCAATGCCTCCTATACCCAGGCGCAGTATCGCAATGCGGTCCGCTGGGGCGAAGGCAACACGAACAGCCCGACTGCGGGCACGACCGTGCTGCCCACCTCGGTCGGTCGCAACTTCCAGATCCCGACTGCGGTCGGCGTCTATAACGACAGCGGCAAGCGCTGGCGTCCGGCGGTCAACGCCAGCGTCCAGTGGCGCCCGGCGCACAATCTCGAGCTCTATTACGACTTCCTTTACCAGGGCTATCGCGGCGAGATCGCAAACGACTGGTTCCGCGTTCCGCTGCTCGACAACAATCCGACGCTGAGCGACGTCGTGCTGCGCCCCGGCGAGCCGCTTCAGGTGCAGAGCCTGACCAAGACCGGCGGTTATCGTCCCGAGGCGTATCGCAGCACCGCCAAGGGCTATACCAACACCTATCAGGCGGCAGGCGGCGCGAAGTGGGATATCGGTCGCGCGCATCTGTCGACCGATCTGGCCTATACCAACTCGGAATATGGCTCGGACGAGTGGAGCTTCGACACCGCCTTTTCCAAGGCGCCGGTCGCCAACGTCAATTTCTTCGTCGATAACGGCGTGTCGTTCGACCTGCCCGGCTTCGACAACACCAATCCGGCCAACTATATCTGGCGCGGTTATTATGAAGCGACCTACCGCGTGCAGGGCAAGGGGTGGCAGTGGCGCACCGACCTGGACCTGGAAACCGACCTGTCGCTATTCCCCAAGCTGCAAATGGGCATCCGCTGGACCGACCGCGATGCGTCGCTGAAGCGCGGCAACCGCTATGCCTACACCGAGCCGCTCGCAATCCCGCTGGCCGACGTCCCGGCGGGCCAGCTGGGGCTGACCCAGAACGCGTTCCGCGGCAATCAGGGCTTTACCAGCTGGCTGATGCCGTCGCGGGACGGCATCGCGGGCAATGCGCCGCAGCTTCGCGAATATGCTTTCAACGCGCTCCAGAGGCTGGTCGCGGCCAATCCGGCCGATCAGGGCTATCGCGACGCGCTGAACCGCTTTGCATCGCCCAATGTCCAGCTGGACCCCTTGGCCGCCTTCTATGCGACCGAACAGACCTATGCCTTTTACGGGCAGGCCAAATATGAGTTCAACATCGGCTCGGTCCGGTTCGATGGTATGCTCGGCACGCGGGTCGTCAACACGGTGGGCGAATATCGCGGCATCTCGACGGTGCTGTTCGACGGCGTCCGTCGCAGCGAGGTGCGCACCACCCGCGCCAATTATGTCGACATCCTGCCCAACGCATCGCTGCGTATCCGGCCCGACGACAAGCTGCAGATCCGCTTCGGCTTTACCAAGACGCGGACCAAGCCGGAGTTCGGCCAGCTGAACCCGGCGCTGAATATCGAGCAGAATACCCAGGCGGTCATCCCGAACCAGCCGCTCGACCCGCGCTTCCCGGCGGGCCTGAACACGCGGCCCAACGCCTATGGCAGCGGCGGCAATCCGGACCTGCGCCCGCTGACCTCGACCAACTATGACGCGACGGTCGAATATTATTTCTCGCCGACCGCCTCGCTGACCGCCGCCGTGTTCTATCGCGATCTCGACGGCTTCATCAGCAACTACGTCAACCGCACCATCGATCCCTTTTACGGCCTGATCGAAATCAACCGGCCGGAGAATGCGGGCAAGGGCCGGATCAAGGGCGTGGAAGTCGGCGGCCAGACCTTCTTCGACTTCCTGCCGGGCCTGTGGAGCGGCTTCGGCGTGCAGGCGAACGTGACTTATCTGGAAGGCAAGCAGCGTTACCCGGCCAACCTGTTCGCCTCGGCCGGTGGCACCACCCCGCCGCCGTTCGTGCCGATCACCGGCCTGTCGAAGTGGACGTATAATGTCGCGCTCTTCTACGAGAAGGGCGACGTGTCGACCCGCCTGTCGTTCAACAATCGCGATGCATTCCTGAACGGCAACTTCATCAACGGCGACGGTTTCTACAATGGCGAAGGCACGACCCGCATCCAGCGGCTTGACTTCGGCTTCAACTATAACCTGACCAAGGAAATCACGATCGCGTTCGACGCGGCCAATCTGCTGGCCAAGCCGTTCAACAACTATCGCAGCTATGGCAACGGCCTGTCCTACCCGCGCGACGTGCGTGACGAGGGCCGCTATTATGGCCTGGGGGTGCGCTTCCGCTTCTGACCGATCGGCGGGCCGCCGAGGGTCCAGCGCATGAAAAACCCCGCCGGTCCAATGACCGGCGGGGTTTCTGTTTCGCCTGGCTGCGAAATCAGACCAGCGCGTTGCGGCGGATCAGTTCCTTATACCACTGGGCGCTCAGCTTGGGCGTGCGCTTCTGGGTGGCGAAGTCGACATAATGGATGCCGAACCGCTTGCCATAGCCGTCGGCCCATTCGAAATTGTCCATCAGGCTCCACAGGAAATAGCCCTTGAGCGGGTATCCCTCGGCCGCCGCGCGGCGGAACTGGCCCAGATAGTTGCGCAGGTACATGATCCGGTCGCCGTCATCGACCGTCCCTGCGCTGTTGAGGGGGTCGTCGGCCGAGGTGCCGTTTTCCGAGATGTAGATGGCCTTGGGCTTCCACAACTCGCTGACCGCGCGCACGCCCCAATAGGCGGCTTCTGGCCCGACATATAGCCAGGGAGAGGCCATGCGCGGCGACTGGGGCAGATGGGGCAGGGGGGTGTAGCCGCGCGGGTCGTTGGCGTTCGCCTTCACGAAGGTCGGCGTGTAGATATTGAGCGCCACGAAATCGAGCGGGCTGCCGATCGCCGCCATGTCGCCCGCCTGCACTTTGGGCGCGTCCTGGCCCGCGGCCGACAGATAGCTGTCGAGATATTTGCCCTCCATGACCGCGGTCAGGAACATGGCATTGTCGTCGCGCATCGCCTTCTTCGTCGCCTCGATATGCTCAGGCGTCTCGATGACCGGGACATAGATATTGGCGTTGTCGGCGATGCCCACCTCGGTGCCGGCCTTGGCATTAGCGCGGATCGCCTGGACGCCCAGGCCGTGGGCGAGGCAGCCGTGATGGCGGACCTGGTTCACCTGACCCTGCGGCAGCTTCAGGCCCGGCGCATGGGTGCCGACCATATGGCCCAGATCGGTGAAGCAACGCAGTTCGTTGACCGTCATGAAACGGTGGACGCGGTCGGACAGCTTGCCCGCCATGAAACCCGCATAGTCGGCGAAGGCCTTGGCGGTGTCGCGGTTCTGCCAGCCGCCGGGCAGCGCCTGCGGCAGATCCCAGTGGAACATGGTGACGTTGGGCTGGATGCCCGCCGCCAGCAGTGCGTCAACGACGCGGTTATAATAGTCGATGCCCTTCTGGTTGGGCTTGCCGCGCCCCTCGGGGAAGATGCGCGACCAGGCGATCGACATGCGATACGCCTTCACGCCCAGATTTTGCAGAAGCGCGATATCGTCCTTGTACCGATGATAGCTGTCGCAGGCGACGTCGCCGGTATCGCCGTTCGCGACCTTGCCCGGCGTGTGCGAGAACACGTCCCAGTTGGTCTGGCCGCGCCCGTCTTCCTTCACCGCGCCCTCGATCTGATAGGCGGCCGTGGCGCAACCCCAGAGGAAGTCCTTCGGAAAGCTCAGGTCCGAACCTTGCGCGGCAGCACGTGCGGCGGCCAGCGTGCCGCCTCCCGTGGCAAGTGCGGCACCGCTCATCGCCACACCGGTCTTCATGAAATTACGACGATCCATCTCTTGTCCTCTCGTAGAATTTTCGTGACGATATTTCGGGTGAACAGGGGCCGCAGCGGCCTTCAGGGCTTGGCGCTCAGCGGTCGGGTCAGATCGGTGGCCAGCCACACCAGCGGCGCATTCCAGTTGATCGCGACTTCGTTATGCGCATAGGCGCGCGCGTCATCGATCCAGCAACGCTGGCCGACGCAATGCCCTTTCATCGGCGCGGAGGCGGGTTCGGGAAAGCTGGTGCTGTTGGCGCCGCCGCTCAGCACGCCGGGCGGCGGGCCGGGCATTTTCGCGTCGAATTGATGCGCCCAGAAACGGTGATGGGGGTTCCGCATCGGCTTCCACCCGAAGCCGCTGACATAGCTCTGGTCGAGCGGGTTGCGGCCCAGCACATAGTCCATCGCGTCGACCGCGCCGTCGCGGTAGCGGGCCTCGCCGGTGAAGCGCGCCGCCAGCGCCAGAATCTGCCCGCGGCCCAATATCCCGCTGTTCGACCCCCAATGATACGCGGTCGAGGCATAAGGGATGTGATAACCCGACTGCGTTTCCTCGGCGAGAAACCGGTCGGCGAGTGCGATCAGCTTGGCACGCGCCGCCGCCCGCTCGGCGGGCGTGACGCCGGTCGCAGTCGCCAGCGTGATCGTGCCCAAAGCGGCGACGCTGCCCCAGCTCGGTTCGCCGGTCAGCGCGGCGGCGTGCAGCGGCATCTTGTGCAGCGCCTCGGCCAGCTCGGGCATTCCGGTCGCGGCATAAAGCTCGGCGGTGGCCCAATAAAGTTCGTCGGACAGCTCGCCGTCACCGTACCCGCCGCTGCCGTCGAATCCTTGCGCGGCATAGACGTCGGGGTTGCGCCGTGCCGCGCGATACGCCTTGCCCGCCGCGATCAGGCAGCGTTTGGCGAAGGCATTGTCGATCCCGCGCCAGATGCGCGCACATTGCGCGGCGGTGGCGGCCAGGTTCAGCGTCGCCGCTGTGCTGGGCGGGAAGAGCAGCCGTTCCTCGCGATCGTCGGCGGGCGCGGTGGGCAGCTTGGTCCAGTGGCGATCGGCGATCTTGTGATGCGCCATGCCCGATGCGTCCACCGGCGTCAGGCGCAACGGTCCACGACCTTGCCGTCCAAGCGGCAGGGCCATCGTCTGGCCGTCGGGCACCTGCATCGCGAGCAGGAACCGCATTTCGAAGCGCGTTTCGTCGAGCAGGTCGTTGATCCCGTTCCCGGCCTCGGGCAGCGCGGCGCTGCCATCCGGGAAGGGGGGCGAACCCGTATCGATCTCATAGAGATTTTGCAGCGTCCACAAAGCGATGCCGCCATTGACGACATATTTGCCCTGGTCGCCTGCGTCATACCACCCGCCGGTTACATCCAGCGTATAGGGACAGCCGGGCCAGTCGGTCCCCGCCAGATCGACGCCCTTGAAGCAGGTCACGACCTCATGGACATGCCCCGCCGCGCGTGCCCATTGCGTGCCCCCGGCGAACCGCGCATCGATCGCCACCCCGGCACGCTGCTGATAGAAGAAGTTGAGCGAGGCGTGCGATAGCGGTTGGTAGACATCGGCCGCGATGATGAACGGATGGCTGGAACGCCCATCGACCTTCAGCCGATAGGTCCCAGGCGTGCGGAACGCGCCGAAGTCGATCTGCTGCACGCGATCACCCGACGCGGCGTCGGGACCGAAGGTTGTGCTTTTCCCCTCGGCCACGGTGCGGCCCCGTTCATTGAGCAATTGCCAGGGCAGAGGCGTATCTTCACCGGCGACGATGGCGCGCTTGGCGGTGTCGGGCCGGAACCCGATCTGATTGAGATGCGGCCCAGGCGTCTCGCTCGCGCCCGTCGCCACCAGCGCGAACAGGGGAAGAACCACGCGTTTCACAGCAACGGTCCCTTGGTCTGCGCGCTGTTGCCAGCATGAATGAAGTCGAAACTGTCGCTGCCGCTAGGCGCCGCCATGGCGGGGGCTAGCGGGGAGGGGGCGGTCATGCGCAGGAAATCGCCATGGCTGGGCATTCGCATGGCGGTGTCGGCATAACCGGCCCGCATCTGTTCCAGCGCCTGCGCGACCAGATCCTCATCGAGCGCGTCGACGGCGGGCTCCCAGCGTTCGGGCATCAGGCCTTGGCCCAGGCAGACGGCGACCCAGCTGGGGTTGCTGAACAGGTCATAGCCTTCGCGGAACAGCCGTCCCTTGCCCGACCACAGCGCCATCTTGCGCGCCAGGCTGTCGGGCACCTCCATCGTGCGCACCCGGTCCCAGAAGGGCGTGTCGTCGCGCCGCGTGGCCTTGTAATGCAGGATGATGAAGTCGCGCACATCCTCGTACAGGTCGCGCATCTGGCGGTTGAACTCGTCGCGCTCAGTGGGGTCGAAGCGCTTGTCGGGGAACAGCGCGATCAGCCGCTGAAGCGCCGCCTGGACGAGGTGGATGCTGGTCGATTCCAGCGGCTCCAAAAATCCGCTCGACAGGCCGAGCGCGACGACATTGCGGTTCCAGCTTTCGCGCCGCCGCCCGGCGGTGAAACGCAAGTGCCGAGGATCGCCGAGCAACTCACCTTCCAGGCTCCCCAGCAACTGCGCCTCGGCCGCCTCGGCATCGAGATAGTCGCTGCAATAGACCAGGCCATTGCCCATCCGGTGCTGAAGCGGAATGCGCCATTGCCACCCAGCGTCGCGCGCGGTGGCGCGGGTGAACGGATCGGGTTCGGTCGGCTCGGGCAGCGCGCAAGGGGCCGCGACCGCACGGTCGCAAGGCAGCCACCGGGCATAGCTTTCATAGCCCGTTTCCAGCGCCTCCTCGATCAGCAGGCCGCGAAAGCCCGAGCAGTCGATGAACAGATCGCCTTCGATCCGCCGCCCATCGCTCAGCGTCACCGCCTCGACATAGCCGTCCTCGGGACGCAGGTTCACTGCGTCGATCCGCCCCTCGATCCGAGTCACCCCGCCGCGTTCGGCATAGCCGCGCAAATAGCGGGCATAGAGCGAGGCATCGAAATGGAAGGCGTAGAACAGCTCGCGGATCGGCGAGCGGGCATCGGGCTTTGCGCGGCCGAACTTGCCTGCCTTGGCCGCCACCGCGCTCATCGACCATTCGGCGATGTCGGGCAACGCGCGGCGGCTGCGTTCGCGCAGGTACAGCTGGTGGAAATGCACGCCCTGCAAATCCTGGGCATGGCGGCCGAACGGGTGGAAATAGCGTTCGCCCTTGTCGCCCCAGTCGACGAATTCGATGCCCAGCTTGAACGTGCCGCCGGTTTTGGCGAGGAAGTCATTCTCGTCCAGCCCGAGCATCTGGTTGAAGGTGATGATCGGCGGGATCGTTGCCTCACCGACACCGACCGTGCCGATCTCCTCGGATTCGACCAGCGTGACATGCGTATAGCCATTGTTCAGCAGCCGGGCGAAAGCGGCTGCCGCCATCCATCCAGCGGTGCCGCCGCCGACGATGACGACCCGGCGGATCTGATGGTCAGGGGAAGGTGTCATCGGGCAAGGCGCCTCATCTGGGCCGCACGCCACTGCGCATGGGCCGGAACATGGGGAAGGGCGGCGGCGATCGCGTCGGTCATCCGCGCCATGGCAGCGTCCGCCTCGGCCACCGGGATACCGTGGACCAGTGGGTCGATCCGGCGGGGCAGATATCCCTGGCCCAGCAGGATCGCAGCCCAGCCGTCGCGGGTGAAGGTTTCTTCCTCGTAAAAGGGCAGGCGGCCGCGCTCGCCGAACTGGCCCAGCGTGTGTGCCAGCGTCGCGGGCGGCTCGGCTTGCGCCACACTCTGCCACATCGGCTCGGGACGGCGCGCGGTACGATAATGCGCGGCAAGGAAGTCGCGCATCCGATCCGCCTCGGCCAGCGTCTGGCGGTTGAAATCGGCGGCCTCGACCTCGGCCATGGCGCTGTCGGGCAACATGGTGACGAGCCGATCGATCGCACTAAGCGCCAGATGCAGATTACACCATTCCAGCGGCTCAACCTGCGTCGCGGCGTCGCCGATCGCGATGCAGTTGCCGCGCCAGGCTTGCGTCCGGGTGCCGGGGCGGATGGCGATCGGCGCATCGACCATGGTCCCGTCGCAGGCCAGCATGGTGGCGGCGTCGGCATCGGACAAATGGGCACTGCTATAGGCGATGCCGACCTGCTCGCCGCTCGACCAGTGCCAGCCCGCGCCATGGGCGGTCACGGGCGTCAGCACGGGCGCTCCTTCACCCGAAACTCGCGTGCCCAGCAGCACGCGATCGCAGGGCAGCCAGTCGTGCCAGTCCTGCCACACATTTTCGATGCTGCCGCGCAGCAGCGCAGCGGGTCCGGTGGCATCGATATAGAGGTCCGCCGTCAGCACCGGACCATGCTGCAATGCGGTAGCGGTCACACGGCCTTGGTCGTTAACCTCTACTCGGGCGACCGATCCGGATGTTTCACGCACCCCGACGTGCAGGGCAAAAGCCCGCATCATCGCGACATGGCGGGCGAGATCGAGCGTAAGGCCATATTCATGGCCAGCAAACGGCGTGCCCGGCGAAGACGGCACGAAGCCGCCTATGCGTGCGAGTTGCGCGGCCGGGCAATAGGCGTCGAACGGCGCTGCGCGGCCCTCTTGTACGGCGCAGACCCAGTGGAGGTGGAACGCCGCCGGGCCGATCGCATGGCCATAGCCGCCATAGGCATGGACATAATCGGGCAGCCCGTCCGCCCAGCCGGAAAAACGCGTGCCCAGCCGATAGCCTGCGCCGGCGCGCGTGACCCCGTCGTCCTCGCCGATGCCCAGATCGGCCTGGAAACCGGGCAGCGAGGGCAGGGTGCAGCTGATCCGGTCGGCCAGCGCGTCGCGCGCTGGCGGCGTGGCGAGCAGCGTCACCTCCAGGAACGGTGCGCGGCGCTTGAGCGCGGCGGCGGCACACCAAGCGGTCAGCCCGCTTCCGGCGACCAGCACATGGCGAATGGGCGCGCTCATGCCGCCGCCACCATCGGGCAATAGCGTTCCAGAAACGTGCGGTGATCGGGGCGCAAAGCGACATCGGCGGCAATTTCGGCGCGCAGGGCCGCAACGGCGTGGAGCAGATCATGGGTCCCAGCGACATCGGCGCGGGGGTCCCAGCCTTCGGGCAGGACGCCCTGGCCCAGATAGACCGCGATCCAACTGGCATCGAGGAAGACGCCTTCGCGATACTTCACCACCCGTCCGCGCCTGCGCCACAGCTCCAGCTTTTCCGCCAGACTGTCCGGGATCGGCATGGTGCGGACATAGTTCCAGAAGGGCGAATCGTCGCGAGAAGTGGCGTGGTAATGCAGGATCAGGAAGTCGCGGATCCGGTCATATTCCAGATCGATGATCCGGTTGAATTCGTCGCGGTCGGACGCTTCCATCCGGCGGCTGGGGAACAGCTCGATCAGCGCGGTGATCGCCTGTTGCACCAGATAGATGCTGGTCGATTCGAGCGGTTCGAGGAACCCGCTGGCCAGCCCTATGGCCACGCAGTTGCCGACCCAGCTACGCCGACACCGCCCCGCCTTGAAGCGCAGCAGGCGCGGCTCGGCCAGCTTCTCGCCCTCGACCGCATCCTCCAGCGCGCGGGCGGCCTCGGCGTCGCTGATGAAATCGCTGGCATAGACATAGCCATTGCCGGTGCGATGCTGGAGCGGGATGCGCCAGCGCCACCCGGCGGGCATCGCGATCGCGCTGGTATAAGGCGTGACGGCGGTTTCGGTCCGGCACGGCATCGCCACGGCGCGGTCGGTCGGCAGCCATTTCGACCAGTCCTCGAACGGTTCGCCCAGCGTCTGGCCGAGCAGCAGCGAGCGAAAGCCCGAGCAGTCGATGAACAGGTCGCCCTCGACCCGTTCGCCGTCCGCCAGCGTGACCGCGCGGATCAGCCCGTTTTCGCCATCACGCTCGACATCGACGACCATGCCCTCGGTCCGCACCGCACCGGCCTCCTCAGCCAGGCTGCGCAGATAGGGCGCGAAGAGCAGCGCATCGAATTGATAGGCATAGCCGAAGGTCGAACTGAGGCCGCCTCGGGCATGATCGGGATGCTCGAACCGCGCCTCGCGCGCCAGCGTGCAGGCATAGGACAGCTGGTCGAGCGGCGGCAGGTCCTTCCCCTCCCGCGCCAGCCGCGACCAATAGTGATGAAAATCGATCGCCCCCGTGCCGCGACCGAACGTCCCAAAGGGGTGGATATAGCTGTCCCCGATTCGGCCCCAATCGCGAAACTCGATGCCCAGTTTGAAGGTGGCACGGGTGCGCGCCATGAACTCGGCCTCGGGAATGCCGAGCCGTTCATTAAAGGCACGGATATGCGGCAGCGTGGCTTCGCCGACACCGACTACACCGATCGCTTCGGACTCGATCAGACGGACCGTGCATTGATTCGAAAGAAGACGAGTCAGCGCGGCGCCGGCCATCCAGCCCGCCGTACCGCCGCCCACGATGACGACCCGCACCACGTCGTTTGTCACTTTCGTCATCCACCCCCGGCCCGGTGATTCCGGCCCAATTCGTCATTTCATGCCGCGTGCCCGGCCCCGCCGCAATCCACCGAAAGGCGAGCGTGGCAGGAATGTCGCACCTTGTCCCGGATCGGACATTTTTTAAGTTAAACATCTTGTCGAATTGTAGCTGGTAGCGCAATCAACAGTCTGTGAAGCGTGTCGACAGGCACGATCGCGACCTAACTGCGTGACGCCAATGGGGCGCGCGAAAAGGGGGGGATGACCATTATGCGCAGCGCTGCGCCGCTCACTGCCAATGCCAATCGTTTTAATCGACTCCTGCTCGGCGCGTCCGCCGGTGCTTTGTGCATCGCCGCGCTGACCACGCCCGCTTTCGCGCAGACGGCCAGCGACGCGGACCAGAGCGCCAATTCGCCAACCGGTGCGGTCGCGGGCCAGGGAACGGCCGGTTCGGCCACGCCGCGCACCAGCGCCAGCGTCGAGGCCGCCGGTACCCAGCCGCCCGCTGGTGAGGAAGGCGACGGCGGCAACGATATCGTTGTCACCGGCATCCGCCAGAGCCTAGCGAATGCGCAGAACATCAAGCGCAACTCCGACACCGTCGTCGACGCGATCACCGCCAGCGACATTGGCGCGCTGCCCGATCGCTCGGTCACCGAAGCGCTCCAGCGCGTTCCCGGCGTGTCGATCAGCCGCTTCGCCGCCGCCAACGACCCCGACCACTTCTCGGTCGAAGGCTCGGGCGTCGCGGTGCGTGGTCTGACCTTTGTCCGCTCCGAGTTCAACGGCCGCGACACGTTCTCGGCCGGTATCGGCGGCCAGGCGATCAACTTCTCCGACGTCCCCGCCGAGCTGCTAGGCTCGGTCGAGGTGTACAAGAACGCCACGGCCGAACTGATCGAGGGCGGCCTGGCCGGTACGGTCAACCTGAACACCCGCAAGCCGTTCGACAACAAGGGCTTCCACCTGGGCTTCACCGCCGAGGGCAATTACGGCGACTTCAAGAAAAAGTGGTCGCCGACGGGTTCGCTGTTCGTCAGCGACACCTGGGATACGGGCATCGGCCGCTTCGGCCTGCTCGGCAACATCTCGTACTCGCGCGTCCAGAGCCGCGCGGACAGCATCCGCATCACGAACATCCAGACCCGCGATAACACGCTGGCACTGGCGGCCAATTCGACCACGGCACAGAACTGCCGCAACCCGCTGCCGGGAACGGCCGATCAGACCACGCTGCCCGTGGGCGGTACGACCGGCTTTGCGTGCGCCGCGGCCAGCACGCCGGGCGCGGATGGATTCCTTGATCCGGCATCGTTGCGCTACGCACCCATTGGCGGCCAGTTCGCGACGCAGGAATTCGACCGCAAGCGCGACGGTATCGCGCTGGCCGGCCAATGGCAGAGCACGGACGAGCGCACTGTCCTGACCGCGCAGTTCCTGCGCACCCACACGGTCAACAACACCTCGGAGCGCACCTTCGAGACCGCTCCCGATCTGTCGGAATACAATACCTATCCGATCGGCTGCGTCCAGAACAACGCCGGTCCCGCCAACTCGACGATCGCGCAGTGCCCCACCGGCACGACCAAGAACTATGTGTACGACGGGGGCGGCCTGTTCCAGTCGGGCTACATCACCGCGCCGGGCAACGGCTATCGCGCGTCGTGCAGTGGCAACGCGACCTGCTGGGTTCCTACCGGCGGTACGCAGCAGTCACTGGCGCGTGGCATGACCCGTGACGAGAACACCGTCACCGATTTCGGCTTGAACCTGAAGACCCAGCTTGACGATCACTGGTCGGTCAACCTGGACGGCGACTATACCCGCGCTAAGAAGACGAGCACCGATTTCCGCGTGTTCGGTTCGACCTTCGCGGACTCGGAACTCGACCTGTCGGGCAACCTGCCGGTCGTCATTCCGCACAAGCCCTCGACGCTGCAGGCGAGCTGGGCCACGCCCAACCCGACGCTGAACCAGCAGACCGACGCGCAGTACTTCGCCAACCGCAACGTCCAGTTCTGGCGCGCGGCGATGGACCACCTGGAAGACAGCGTAGGCCGCGAATATGCGTTCAAGGCGGATGTCGACTATAAGTTCGACGATGGCGGCTTCTTCACCCATGCCAAGTTCGGCGCGCGTTATGCCGACCGTTCGTCGCAGGTCCGCTACACCACCTATAACTGGGGTGCGCTGTCGGAAGTGTGGTCGGGTTCGAACCCGGTGTCGTTCGCGCAGGCGCCCGGTCAGACCGAGCTGTACACCTTCCCGAACTTCTTCCGTGGCGCGACCAACGGCGCGCCGTCGGCCTATTACTACACCGGCAACCTGAGCGGGAATTACCAGCAGTCGGCGGCGTATCTGCAGTCGATCGGCAATCTGTGGAAAACCGCCAACGGTTCGACCGCCACCACCTGGGCACCGCTGGCGCAGCGTGCGGGCGTGGTCGCAGGTACGCCGTACCTGCCGTCGGAAATCCAGGACGTGTCGCAGCAGGACAAGAACCTGTACGGCCAGCTGAATTTCGCCACGCCGGGCAACCTGTTCGGCAATGTGCGGATGAGCGGCAATATCGGCGTTCGCTACGTCCTGACCGACCTGACCTCGGCCGGGTCGATCGGCGCACCGACGCAGCAGCAGACCGGCACGAGCGATCCCTTCGGCACCCGTTGCGCGCCGCAGCCGGTGACTCAGAATGGTCAGCCCGTGCTCCAGAACGGCGTGCCGCTGGTCGCGGTGCCCGCAGGCATTTGTCAGCTGGGCCAGGCCGGCTATAATGCGATCCAGCAGTTCTCGACCGGCATCACGACGCCCGATACCGCCCGCAATCAGTATCATTACTTCCTGCCCAGCGCGAACCTGAAGTTCGGCGTTGGTCGCGATGTGGTGCTGCGTCTGGCGGCGTCGAAGGTCATGACCCGTCCGGACTTTGCGAACATCCGCAACTTCCTGCAACTGGGTTTCGACACCAACAGCGGCCAGATCACGGCAACGGCGGGCAACCCCTATCTGAAGCCCGCGACCGCGTGGCAGTTCGATGCGACGGTCGAATGGTATTTCGCGCGCGTCGGTCAGCTGTCGGTCGACGTCTTCTACAAGTCGGTGAAGAACTTCTTCTACCAGTCGGTCACCAACCGCTCGATCACCAGCAACGGCATCACCCAGTCGGTCTTGGTCCGCGGCCCGGCGAACTACGACGGCACCGGCAAGATCAAGGGCGCCGAGGTTGCGTATCAGCAGACCTTCGACTTCCTGCCGGGTCTGCTCAGCGGCCTAGGCGCCAGTGGCAGCTACACCTTCATCGAGAGCTCAGGCCTGCCGAACTCGTTCCTGAACGGTGGCACCCCGGTCAGCACGTCGAACATCAAGCCGGGCAATCTGCCGCTGGAGGGTCTGTCGAAGCACACGGTCAATGCGGCCTTGTTTTACGAAAAGGGGCCGATCTCGCTGCGGGCCGCCTATAACTGGCGGTCCAAGTATCTGCTGACCCCGGCGGACGTGATCTTCCCCTACACCTCCATCTATCAGGATGCGGGCGGGCAGCTGGACGCATCGGCGTTCATCAACCTGAACAAGTACCTCAAGATCGGTGTGCAGGGCGTGAACCTGGCCAATCAGGTCATCAAGACGCAGCAGGCCTATATCAGCGGTTCGACCGCAACCGCGCCGCGCTCGTACATCGTCAACGACCGCCGCTTCTCGTTCGCGATCCGCGGCACCTTCTGATCCGGCTTTGCGGCCGAACCGTTGGGGGTTCGGCCGGGCTGACGGATGCAAAAAACCGCCCGCTTCCTATTCGGAGGCGGGCGGTTTTTCGTTGCTGGAAAAATGGGCGGCAGAACCGCTCAGTTATGCGGCAGCTTCGACCGGTCGAACCCCGGTCCCAGGTCGATCAGGAAGGCCGGGCCGACCTCGATCAGCTGCTTGGCACCCGCCAGCTGCACGGTGATGTTCGCCTTGCCCGCCGCATAGGCTTGGGTAGCGATGCCCGAGACATAATAGCGCTTCCAGGTCGGACCGACCTGCACCGGCTCGGAGGCGATGGGCGTGTAGGGCGGTTCGGAGCCGCCTGCGCCGACCGGGATGGTCACTGGCGCGGCTTCGGTCGCGTTCGGTGCGCGCAGGAAGACCATGACCAGCATGGTGTCGCCCGCCGCGATCGGCTTGATCGTAGGATAGGCAGCCCCGCTGTCCCAGGGATTGGCGCCCGCCTTGCTGATCTTGATCTGCACGGCATTGCCGCCCGGAACGTCGGGGGCGGGAACCTGCTTGACGCTCTGGTTGGGGCCGTAGGGCGCCCAGCCGATGCCGGGGGCGTTGACCGCCTTGTCGAAGATGCTGGGCTGGGCCGCCGCGCCGGGGGCGGCCTGTCCGGCGCCTCCCAATGGCAGGGCCGCAATCAGCAGGGCCACAAATCCGATCATGATCCTTCTCCTCCTCTATCGGCCGGTCTGTCCGGTCCGTTCACAAAAACGATTGTATTCGGTGGTTTAAGAAAAACCCGGCCCTTGAGGGACCGGGCTGATCTTACTGGCCGACGATCTTGACGAGCGGTTCGACGGACTGGCCGGTGGGCAGGCGGCCGCTGGCGGTCAGCCGCCGTCCGGTGTCGTCCCAGCGCAGGGTCGCGCTGCGCCCGCCCGTCTTGCGCCAGGCGTTGGTCGTGCCGTCATCGTCGTACAGCGTGAAGCTGGCATCGCGGCCTGGATAGACGCGGATGCTCTCCAGCCCTTGCGCGGTTGCGGTGCTGGGGACGGCCGTGCCCATCGGCACGATCGAGCCCGCCCGCACGAACAACGGGATATGGTCGATCGGGGCGGCCGCCTGGATCCACTGGCCGCCGGTGTAGCGCTTGTCGGACCACCAGTCATACCAGTCCGCCCCGGCGGGCAGGTAGACGCGGCGCTTGGTCTGCCCCTGTTCGGTGACGGGCGCGACCAGAAAGGCGGGGCCGAACATATATTCGTCGCCCAGATCCTTCACCGCCGGATCGTTCGGAAAGTCCATGAACAGCGCGCGCATGAAGGGCGCACCGCTCTGGCTCGTCTGCCGCCCCAGCGCATAGAGATAGGGCATCAGCGCGTAACGCAGCCGCAGCGCGCTCGCCAGGATCGGCTCGGCGGCGGTGCCATAGTCCCAAAGCGCCGTGCCCGGCCGCTGGCCATGGATGCGCAGCGTCGGCGTGAAGGCGTTATACTGGAACCAGCGGACGAAAAGCTCGGGATAGTCGCGATAGGAAGGCGACATGGCGGTCGCGCCCGCTGGATCGACCAGCACCGGATGCTGCGCTTCCGGCCCATTGGGCCATTGCCAGCCGCCCGTGTCGCTCGACCAGTACGCGATGCCGCTGGCGGTCATGCCCAGACCGGCGGGCACCTGGCGGCGCAAGGCCTCCCAATTGGATTGCACGTCCGACGACCAGAACAGGCAGCCATTGGCCTGCGTACCCAGATAGGCGGCACGGCACAGGATGAGGTTGCGCTTGTCCGGCCGGTCGCGCGCCGATCCTTCCGCGACGCTGGAGGTGTGGAGCAGGGGATAGACGTTGCGATAACGGTCGCCCGAGCCGATCGAAAAGAAATGCCCTTCGGGCACCAGATCAGGCTCGGTCTCGTCCAGCCAGGCATAGTCGAAGCCCTGGGAAAAGATGTTGTCGCGGATCCTGTCCCAGAACCAGGCGCGCGCCTCCGGGTTGGTGCTGTCGATCAGCGCGCCCGCCCGGTCGGAGCGGATGGGCAGGCCATCGACCGGATTGCCGTCCTTGTCCTTCATCAGCCAGCCCTTGGCGGCCAGCGTGTCGAACCACCGGCTCTCGCGCTCGAAGCGCGGCCAGATGCTGATGATGCTCTGCATCCCCATCGACTTGAGATGCGCATTCATGCCCGCCGGATCGGGAAAGGCCGTGCGGTCGATGTCGAGCTGCCCCATCCGCGTCCAATAGAACCAGTCGAGCACCATGATGTCGAGCGGCAGGCCGCGCTTGCGATAGCCGTCGGCGATCTCGGTCAGTTGGCCTTGCGTCTCGTAGCGTGCCTTGCTCTGGATGAGGCCGAAGGCGGCCTTGGGCGGCAGCGGCGTCGCCCCGGTCAGGCGTGCGTAACCGGCGTAGAGCTCGTCGGTCGTGCGCCCCGCGATCACGAAGAACGACACCCGCTCGCCGACGTTCGAGGCGAATCTGGTCGCGTTCAGCAGGCCCGGCGAGACGGTGGTTGCGGACGGGTTGTCCCACAGGATCGCATAACCCTTGTCGGTCACCATGAACGGCACGCAGACCGACTCGCCGCCGGGGCGGTCATAATCGTGGCGGCAATCGATCGTCCGCCCGCGAAGGTCGAGCACCCCGTCCTGATACTGGCCCAGCCCATAATAATGCGTGTCGGGCGTGTCGGCGAAGTTGGCACCGACGCGGAAGGTCTTTTCGCCAGAGACGATGTGCGGCGCCTTTTCCCAGCCGTTCATCCGGGTCAGCGGCTTGCCCTCCGGCCCGGCGAAGCTGATCGACACGGGCGGAAGCGAAGGCGCGAAGTATCGCTCCATCTGGCTGGGCGGCTTGGGCCAGGGTTGCGCAGCGACGGTCACGGTCAGGCCGGACGAGGCGAAGATGTCGCCGCTCGCATCCGTGCGGTGGGACCAGCCTGTGGCATCACGCTTGGCGATCAGGCCATAGCCGGGCTTGGCCTCCGCCTCGGCACGGTCGGTGGCGATGGTGACGCGGACGATGCCGGGGGCGTAGGGCTCGACCGAGACCAGCGCGCCGTTACGCTCGACGGTGCCTAACGGATCGGCCGACAGGGCCAGGGGCGCGACGGCCGCGAGCAGCGCGGAGGCGGCGCAGGCCCACCGCCAGTGACGACCGGACACCGTGGCGCGCGCTTTGCCCCGCATGAAACATCCCCCCTATTAAGCAAACTGTTTTGCGTATTGGCTACCCTATCGCTGGCGCCGTGGGTGGGGAAGGGGGAACGCTATCCGGCGCGAAACGGATCGCTGACCGTCGGACGGGATGGTCGATCATGCCGCCCGGCCAGCCGCAAGCGATAGCGCGGGTCGCTCGCGCGGGTCAGCGTCACATCGTACCAGCCGAGCGCATCGTCCAGCGACCAGCGATGGCGGCCGGGCTTGAGCGGGCGCGGAAAGGGCACGGCCTTGCCCGGTTCGAGGCGCACGATCGACAGGTCATGCAGGCCGGGCGGGACGGTCAGGACCAGCCCGTCGGCATCGACCGAGTTCTGCACCTCGGGAATGTCCATGTGCGCCGCGAAGTGGCGATGAAAGCCGTTCGGGCCGAGCACCCACAGGTCGTGGCCCGTCGTCGGATCGGACAGCCAGACATCCTCGATCTGCGTGCCCGCAGCCAGCGAGTAACGGCGCGGCGTCCGCTCGAGCGCCTGACGGTCATAGACATGAAAGACGGCACCGGCTCCCTCCGCGCGGAAGCGCAGGCGAACCCCTTGGGGATCGGCGATCCGCTGTACCTCCAGCCGGTACGGCAGGGGACGGGCGCGGCGGATGCCGGGTTCCTGTCGGGGCGCTCCCGACGAGGCGGGAGCCTGCGGGCTGATCTGTCCCTTGATCGCGGCGGCGCGGATCGCCTGGGCGTGGGGATCGGGCAGGCTGGGCGTGGCGGCGTCGCTCGCGGCAAAGTCGAACGCGCTGGTCAGGTCACCGCATATCGCACGCCGCCAGGCAGAAACGTTGGGCTCGTGAAAGCCGAAGCGCGCCTCCAGGAAGCGGATGACGCTGGTATGGTCGAACGTTTCCGAATTGACCCAGCCGCCCCGGCTCCAGGGTGACACGACATACATGGGCACGCGCGGGCCGAGGCCATAGGGGCGTCCGCGATAGGCGGGCGTGTCGGCTTCCGCGTCGCCGGTGGATGGCACCTCATGATATTCGCCCGCCAGATCGACCGTCGATCCGCCGAGCGGTTGGCCATCGGCCCCACGGGACGGCGGGGCGGGCGGGGGGACGTGGTCGAAAAAGCCGTCATTCTCATCGAACATCACGAACAGAGCGGTGCGCGCCCAGACCTTGGGATCGGCGGTCAGCGCATCGAGCAGTTCAGCGGTATAGGCCGCGCCCTGCGCCGGGCTGGAGGGGCTGGGATGCTCCGACCCGGCGGCGGTCGCGATGACATAGGACACCTGCGGCAGCCGTCCGGCCAGCACATCGGCCTTCAACACGTCCAGTCCGCGTGTGGTTAGTGCCCGGTCCTTCAGTTCGGGATCGCCGCGCCCGTGATGCGCCTCGCGATAGGCATGAAAGCCGACCAGCGGATTGTCGGTAAAATTGTCCGCCATGTCCTGATAGATGCGCCAGTCGATGCCCGCCGCCTGCATCCGCTCAGGGGTGGTGGTCCAGCGATAGGGATCGGCCGCGCCGCCATTCTCAACGAAGCTGTCATGCGAATTGCCGATCGCCGGACCGCCCGTCTGGCCCGTGGGATCATTGGTGCCGCTCCACAGGAACAGGCGGTTGGTGTTGGTCCCCGTCTGCACCGCGCAGTGATAGGCGTCGCAGATGGTGAAGGCCTCGGCCAGCGCGAACTGGAAGGGCAGGTCGGCGCGGGCATAGTGGCCCATGGCGCGCTGGTGCTTCGCCTCGGGCCAGTGGGCCATGCGGCCTTCGTCCCAGGCGGCTTGCGCATCGGGCCAGGTGTGCGGCGTGCCCTCCATGCGCATGAGGGCGAACTGCTTGTCGGTGTCGAGGTGGAAGGGGGAGACGAGGCGCGGGCTGCCGTGTGCCTTGCGATCGAGCTGTTGCCAGACGGAGCGGGGCGCTCCGTACGATGACGCGACCGGGATGGGGAAGCGGTCGCCGAAGCCGCGCACCCCGCGCATCGTGCCGAAATAGTGATCGAAACCGCGATTTTCCTGCATCAGGATGACGACATGCTCGACGTCGCGGATCGTGCCGGTACGCCAATCGGGGGCAATCGCGGCGGCGCGGGCGATGGCCGGGGGCAGGGCGGCGGCTCCGGCGAGGGCCGCACCGGCGGAGAGTAGGGAGCGGCGGGAGAATGTGACCATCGGCTCGCCATGGCCGAGATGGTTGACGTTTTGGTGACGCACACAATCCTCCCCGGCACGGGGAGGTGGCAGTGCGAAGCACTGACGGAGGGGGGCTTCCCCATAAGTCGACCTTTGCGGCTATCCCCCTCCACCATGCTTCGCATGGTCCCCCTCCCCGTGCCGGGGAGGACCGTGCACCACTATACGTCGTCTATATGCGAAAGCGGGGGATCGCCCTCGAATTGCTACGCGCCCCAAGCCTAATTGCTCGGCCCTGGAGGTCGCCCAACTCACTCGTGGCGGCCTGTCCATAGGGGCAGATATGAAGACCATGAAGTTGAGCGCCGCTGCGGCGCTGTTCGTGTTTCCCGCAGCCGCATCCGCTCAAACCGCCGAAACCGCGCCGCCGCCCGTGACCGTCAGCGGTTCGGTCGCCATCGCATCCGACTATCGCCTGCGCGGCATTTCGCAATCGGACGAGCATATGGCGATCCAGGGTGGCCTGACCGTGGCGCACGAAAGCGGCGCCTATGTCGGTGTCTGGGGCTCGAACCTGGCGGGGTGGGGTACCTTCGGCGGCGCGAACATGGAGCTGGACCTGATCGGTGGTTACAAGACCAGGATCAGCCCGACCGGCACGCTCGATGTCGGGCTGACCTGGTACATGTATCCGGGCGGCGCCAACAAGACCGACTATGCCGAGCCCTATGCGAAGCTGTCGGGCACGACCGGCCCGGTCTCGCTGACCGCCGGTGTCGCCTATGCGCCCCGGCAGCAGGCGATCGGCAAGTGGTACAATAACGGCACCAGCGCCGCCGCCGGTGTTTATGACCATCCCGGCGCCAAGAGCGACAACCTCTATCTCTGGGGCGATGGCGCGGCCGCGATGGCGGGCACGCCGTTCACCGCCAAGGCGCATATCGGCCATAGCTGGGGCATGGACGGCCTCGGCCCCAACGCCACCGCGCCGACGCCGACCGGCGACTATTGGGACTGGTCGCTGGGTGCGGACACCAGCTGGCACAATCTGACGCTGGGCGTCGCCTGGGTCGATACCAGCATTTCCGACCGCAAGGCCGCCTATCTGCGCCCGAGCTTCAGCAAGGGGCAGGACAGCAGCGGCAATATCGCGGGCAGCACGCTGCTCGTCTCGCTCACCGCCGGTTTCTGAGGAGCATAAGCCATGGACGATCTGATCTGGTTGCTGGTCATGGCCGGGCTGGTGGCGGCGACGCTCGCCTATGCCCGCCTGTGCGACCACGCGTGAGGGAGGCCAGGCCATGACCCTCGACCTCTGGCTGGCGGCGCTGACCGCGCTCGGCCTTCTCGTCTATCTGGTGGCGGTGCTGATCCGCCCCGAACGCTTCTGAAGGGGGCGGCATCATGACGCTTCAAGGATGGGCCTTGATATTGGGCTTCGTCGCGATCCTGCTCGCGCTGACCAAGCCGGTCGGCGCGTGGCTGTTCGCGCTTTACGAGGGGCGGCGCACGCCCCTGCATGTCGTGCTCGGTCCTGTCGAGCGCGGCTTCTACAAGATGGCGGGCATCGACCCGGAGGCGCAGCAGGGCTGGCGGCGTTACGCGCTGCACATGCTGATCTTCAACGTCGCGTTGATGGTCTTCACCTATGCGGTACTGCGCCTGCAATTCTACTTGCCGGGCAATCCGCAGGGGTTGGCCGGGCTGACCCCGCATCTGGCGTTCAACACCGCGATCAGCTTCACCACCAACACCAACTGGCAAAGCTATGGCGGGGAGTCGACCATGTCGAACCTCTCGCAGATGCTCGGCCTGACCATCCACAACTTCCTGTCCGCGGCGACCGGCATCGCGCTGGCCTTTGCGCTGTTCCGGGGCTTTGCGGGCCGTGAAGCGAAGACGATCGGCAACTTCTGGGCCGATGTAACGCGCATCACCCTGTACCTGCTGCTGCCGATCTGCGTCGTCTATTCGATCTTCCTGATAGCCAGCGGCGTGCCGCAGACGATGGCGGGCGTCGTCAATATCGATACGCTGGAGGGCGTGCGCCAGTCGATCCTGCTCGGCCCCGTCGCCAGCCAGGAAGCGATCAAGATGCTCGGCACCAATGGCGGCGGCTTCTTCAACGCCAACAGCGCGCATCCGTTCGAGAACCCGACCGCGCTGACCAACCTGGTCGAGATGCTGTCCATCTTCACGATCGGCTTCGGCCTGACCTGGTGCTTCGGCAAGGCGGTCGGCAACACGCGCCAAGGCTGGGCGATCCTGTCGGCGATGATCCTGCTGTTCCTGGGCGGCGTCAGCGTGGCCTATTGGGCCGAAGCGGCGGGCAACCCCGTGCTGCACCAGCTGGGCGTGGCGGGCGGCAACATGGAGGGCAAGGAGGTCCGCTTCGGCGTCGCCGCCTCAGCGCTGTTCGCGGCCGTCACCACGGCGGCATCATGCGGTGCGGTCAATGCGATGCACGACAGCTTTAGCGCGCTGGGCGGCATGATCCCGCTGTTCAACATGCAGCTGGGAGAGGTCGTGATCGGCGGCGTCGGTGCGGGCATCTATGGCTTCCTGCTGTTCGCCATCCTGGCGGTGTTCGTCGCTGGCCTGATGGTCGGTCGCACGCCCGAATATGTCGGCAAGAAGATCGAGAGCCGCGAAGTGAAACTCGCCGTCCTCGCCATCGCCGTGCTGCCGCTGTTCATCCTCGGGCTGACCGCGCTGTCGTGCGTGACGGGGCAGGGGCTGGCCGGGCCGCTCAACAAGGGGCCGCATGGGTTCGGCGAAATCCTTTATGCCTTCACCAGTGCTGTGGCGAACAACGGCTCGGCCTTTGGGGGCCTGACCGCTTCGACCCCCTGGTATGACGGCTTGCTGGGCGTCGCCATGTGGGTGGGCCGCTTCTTCATCATCGTGCCGATGCTCGCCATCGCTGGGAGCCTCGCCTCCAAGAAGCATGTCCCCGCCTCGGCCGGGTCCTTCCCGACCACGGGTGTGCTGTGGGTCGGTCTGCTCGTCGGCATCGTGCTCGTGCTGGGCGGCCTGACCTTCCTGCCCAGCCTCGCCCTTGGTCCCATCGCCGATCATCTCGCGATGATCCGCGGTCAACTCTTCTGATCGGGAGCGCCTGTCATGGCCCATTCCGCTACCAAGAGCCTGTTCACCGCCGAGCTGGTGCTCCCGGCGATCAAGGCGTCGTTCGTCAAACTTTCCCCACGCGATCTGATCCGCAATCCGGTGATGTTCGTGACCGCCGTGGTCGCCGCCCTGCTGACCATCCTGCTCGTCGTCGGGCATGACGGGCTGACCACCGGCTTCAAGCTGCAACTGGTCGTCTGGCTGTGGCTGACCGTGCTGTTCGGCACTTTTGCCGAGGCGTTGGCCGAAGGGCGCGGCAAGGCGCAGGCGGCCTCGCTTCGTGCCGCCAAGGCCGAACTGACCGCCAAGCGGCTCAAGGGCGCTGGCCAGGATTGGGAGAATGTCCCCGCCAGCGCGCTGAAGATCGGCGATGTGGTGCTGGTCGAGACCGGCGACCTGATCCCCTCGGACGGCGAAGTCGTCGCCGGTGTGGCCTCGGTCAACGAAGCCGCGATCACCGGCGAGTCAGCGCCCGTCATCCGCGAGGCGGGCGGCGACCGTTCGGCGGTGACGGCGGGCACGCGCGTCATTTCCGACGAAATTCGGGTGAAGGTCACGGTCAATCCGGGCCAGGGCTTCCTCGACCGCATGATCGCGCTGGTCGAGGGCGCCGAGCGTCAGAAGACCCCGAACGAGGTGGCGCTGACTATCCTGCTCGTCGGCCTGACCATCATCTTCCTGATCGCGGTCGGCACCATTCCGGGCTTCGCGGCCTTTGCGGGCGGCAGCATTCCGGTGGCAATCCTGGCGGCGTTGCTCATCACCCTGATCCCGACGACCATCGCAGCCTTGCTGTCGGCGATCGGCATCGCGGGCATGGACCGTCTGGTCCGCTTCAACGTGCTCGCCAAGTCGGGCCGCGCGGTCGAGGCGGCGGGCGACGTCGACGTGCTGCTGCTCGACAAGACGGGCACCATCACCATCGGCGACCGTCAGGCGAGCGAGTTTCGCAGCATAGGCGGCTCCGATGTGGATGCGCTGGCCGACGCCGCGCTGATGGCCAGCCTGGCCGACGAAACGCCTGAAGGCCGCTCGATCGTCGTCCTGGCGCGCGAGCAGTTCAAGGTCTCGATCGCCGGCCTGCCGGCGGATGCCGAGATCATTCCCTTCACCGCGCAGACCCGTATCTCGGGCGTGAGGCTCGGCGATCGGCTGATCCAGAAGGGTGCGGTCGACTCGATCCTTCGCGCCCACCCGGGCGTCGGCGAGACGGCGGCGGCGACCCAGTTGCGCCGCATCACCGACGAGATTGCGCGGGCCGGTGGCACCCCGCTGGCGGTGGCCGAGAATGGTCGCCTGCTCGGCGCCATCTTCCTGAAGGACGTGGTCAAGGCGGGCATCCGCGAACGCTTCGGCGAGCTGCGGCGCATGGGCATCCGCACGGTGATGATCACTGGCGACAACCCCCTGACCGCCGCCGCCATCGCTGCCGAAGCGGGCGTCGACGACTTCCTCGCCCAGGCGACGCCGGAGGACAAGCTGGCCCTGATCCGTCAGGAACAGCAGGGCGGCAAGCTGGTTGCGATGTGCGGCGACGGCACCAATGATGCGCCAGCGCTGGCGCAGGCGGATGTCGGCGTTGCGATGAACACCGGCACCCAGGCCGCGCGCGAGGCGGGCAACATGGTCGATCTGGACAGCGATCCGACCAAGCTGATCGAGGTCGTTGGTCTGGGCAAGCAGTTGCTGATGACGCGCGGGGCGCTGACGACCTTCTCGGTCGCCAATGACGTGGCGAAGTATTTCGCGATCATCCCGGCGATGTTCGTGGCGCTCTATCCGGGCCTTGGCGTGCTGAACGTCATGGGTCTGGCGACGCCGCAATCGGCGATCCTGAGCGCCATCATCTTTAACGCGCTGATCATCCCGCTGCTGGTGCCGCTGGCGCTGAAGGGCGTCGCCTATAAGCCAATGGGGGCGGGGCCGCTGCTGGCGCGCAACCTTGCTGTCTATGGCCTGGGCGGCCTGATCGCGCCGTTCGTCGGCATCAAGATCATCGACCTTGTGGTCGGTGGCCTCGGGCTGGCGTGAGTTCAGGATAATCGCCCCTCCCCTTCAGGGGAGGGGTTGGGGTGGGGCCTTTCCCCAAGCGTTTCGTTTGCGGCGGCGCCCCACCCCCAACCCCACCCCTGAAGGGGAGGGGCTAAAGGAAGGAAGCATCATGAACACGGACATTACCTCCGCATTTCGGCCCGCGATCGTCATGACGATCCTGTTCGCGGTCCTGCTCGGATTGGTCTATCCTCTGGCCATGACCGGCATCGGACAGACGATCTTCCCGCATCAGGCGAATGGCAGTTTGGTGCGGGTTGGCAACCGCGTGATCGGTTCCGAGGTCGTCGGCCAGGCCTTCGTCAGCGATCGCTATTTCCAGACGCGACCCTCGGCGGCGGGCAAGGGCTATGACGGGCTCGCCTCGTCGGGCTCGAACCTGGGGCCGACCTCGCGAGGACTGGTCGACCGGGTGAAGGCCGATGTCGCCAAGCGTCGTGCCGAGGGCGTGATGGGGCCGATCCCCGCCGATCTCGTCACCGCCAGCGGCTCGGGCCTAGACCCCGATCTGTCGCCCGAAGCCGCACTGGCGCAGTCGGTGCGTATCGCCCGCGTCCGGGGCCTGGGCGTCGAGAAGGTTCGCGCCTTGGTCGTCGCGCATACCGAAGACTCGGTGCTGGGCGACAGCCATGTCAACGTCCTCGCCCTCAACCGCGCGCTGGACGCTGCGTCCAAGCGATGACGGCAGGCGAGCCGCGCCCCGATCCCGACGCCCTGCTGCGCGCTGCCGAGCGTGAGGGGCGCGGCCGCCTGAAAATCTTCCTCGGGGCCGCGCCCGGCGTCGGCAAGACGTTCGAGATGCTGTCCGAGGGCGCGGCCCGCCGCCGCGACGGTGTCGATGTCGTCGTCGCGGTCGTCGAAACCCACGGTCGGGTCGAGACCGAGGCGCTGGTCCGGGGGCAGGAGGTCATGCCCCGCCGCGCCGTCCCCTATGAGGGGCGGACGCTGCACGAGATGGACATCGATGCGGTGCTTGCCCGCGCACCCCGCCTCGCGCTGGTCGACGAACTGGCGCACACCAACGCGCCGGGCAGCCGCCACCCCAAACGCTATCAGGATGTCGAGGAGCTGCTGGCGGCCGGGATCGACGTCTATTCCACCGTCAACATCCAGCACGTCGAAAGCCTGAACGACGTCGTCGCCAGTTTCACCCGCGTCCGGGTGCGCGAGACGGTGCCCGACCGCATATTGGAGGCCGCCGAGATCGAGGTGGTCGACATTCCCCCCGACGAGCTGATCGAGCGGTTGAAGGCGGGCAAGGTCTATCTGCCGCAGGAAGCGACGCGGGCGCTGTCGCACTTCTTCTCCAAATCCAACCTGTCGGCATTGCGCGAACTGGCGCTGCGAAGGGCAGCACAGGCGGTCGATGCGCAGATGCTCGACCATGTGCGGTCGCTTGGCGTCGGCGGGCAATGGGCGGCGGGTGAGCGGCTGGTCGTCGCGGTCAGCGAATTGCCGGGCGCCGACGAACTGGTCCGCGCCGCCAAGCGCACCGCCGACGCGCTGCGCGCGCCCTGGACCGCGCTATTTATCGAAACGCCCCGGACCGCGACGCTGGGCGAGGCGCAGCATCGGCGGCTGGCGGCGACGATGACGCTCGCGACCCAACTGGGCGCGGCGGTCGCGACGGTGCCCGCGCCGAGCGTGGTCGAGGGCATCCGCGCCTTCCTGACCGATGCGCGCGCCACACAACTGGTCGTTGGCAAGGCCAAACGCTCGCGCTGGTTCGAGCTGCGCCACGGCTCGGTCGTCGACCGGCTGGTGCGTGAAACGCCGGGCGTCACCGTCCATGTCCTGCCGGTCGGCGAGGCTCCGGCCGAGCGGGACCGTGTCAAGCGGCGCGGGCAATGGGGCTCGCCGACCGGCTATGCCCTGACGCTGGTGGGGGTCACGGGCGTCACCGGGCTCGCCAGCGCGCTGTTCCATATCCTGAACCTGGGCAATGTCGCTTTGCTCTATCTGCTGCCCGTCATGGCGGCGGCGAGCCTGTATGGCCTGCGCACCGGCCTGTTCGCGGGGATCGCGTCGAGCCTGGCGTACAACTTCTTCTTCCTGCCGCCGGTCGGCACGCTGAGCGTCAGCAATCCCGAAAACGTCATCTCGATCTTCGTCCTGCTGGGAGTCGCCGTCGCGACCAGCCAGTTGACCTCGCGGGTGCGCGCGCAGGCGGACCTTGCGGCAGCGAGTGCGCGCGACAATGCGACGCTCGCGGGGTTCCTTCACCGCTTGAGCGGGCTTGCCGATCCGGCCGAGGCGTCGCGCGTGATCTGCGAGGATATCGCGCGGCTGTTCGAGGTGCAGGCGGTTCTGCTGGCTCCGTCGCCCGCTGGGCTGGCGGTACAGGCGGCGACCCGGCCGGACTATCGGCTGGAGACGATGGAGATGGCCGCCGCGCACTGGGCGTTCGACACCGGGGCGCCCGCAGGCAAGGGGTCGGCGACGCTGGCCGCGTCCGAATGGCTGTTTCAGCCGCTGAAGGCCGGAAACCGGACACTCGCGGTACTGGGCCTGGCGAAGGACGCAGGGAGCGAGCCGGTGCGTGCCGATCGTCTGCCGCTGCTGACCGGGCTGATCGACCAAGCCGCGTTGATCCTAGAACGGCTTCGGTTGGAGGCGGAGGTGCGTGATGTGGACGCGGTGCGCACCCGCGATCGGCTCCGCGCGGCGCTGCTGTCCTCGGTCAGCCATGACCTGCGCACGCCGCTGACCGCCGTGATGGCCGCCGCCGCGCAACTGCGGCAGGGGGCGACGCCCGAGCTGATTGCGACGATCGAGGGGGAGGCGGTGCGGCTCAATCGTTTCGTCGCCAACCTGCTCGATATGGCGCGGGTCGAGGCGGGGGCGCTGAAGCTGAAGATCGAGCCCATTGATCTCAGCGATGCGGTGACCGGCGCAGCGCATGACGCCCGCCGCGCGCTGGAGGGGCATTCGGTGCGGCTCGACGTGCCGCCCGACCTGCCTCTGGTCCGCGCCGATCCGCAACTATTGCACCATTGCCTGCTCAACCTGCTCGACAATGCCGGGCGCTATGGTGATCCAGGGACCGAGATCGTGATCAAGGGCCGGCATCGCCACGGCACGCTTCGTCTCTCGGTGCTGGACCACGGCCCCGGCCTGCCGCCGGGCCGCGAGGCGGAGGTGTTCGAGACGTTCCGGCGGCTCGAGGGCTCCGACCGGGTGGCGGGCGGCACTGGCCTGGGCCTCGCCATCGTCAAGGCCTTTGCCGAGGCCATGGGTCTGAGCGTAGAGGCGTGCAATCGCGAGGATGGTACGGGCGCGGCATTCGCGCTCTGCTTCCCGCGCGACCACATCATGCGCGACGGCGCGCCGGAGGGAATGGCCTGATGCCCGCGACAATCCTGGTGGTGGACGACGAAGTCGCAATCCGCCGCCTGCTGCGCAATACGCTGGAACAGGCAGGGCATCTGGTGGTCGAGGCCCGCGACGGGCGCGAGGCGCTGGCGCGCGCGGCGGCGGACCATCCCGACGCGGTGCTGCTCGACCTGGGGCTGCCCGATCGCGACGGACTGAGCCTGATCCCGCTGCTGCGCGGAGCGGAGCGGGTGATCCTGGTCGTTTCGGCGCGCGAGGCGACCGAGGAAAAGGTCGCCGCGCTCGACCTGGGGGCGGACGATTATGTCACCAAGCCGTTCGACAGTGAGGAATTGCTGGCCCGGTTGCGCGTGGCGCTGCGGCACGCCCGCGCGGCGGAGGCGGTGCCTTCGGTTGTGCGGACCGGCGATCTGGCGATCGACCTCGACCGACGGGTCGTGACGCGTGGCGGCGAGGCGCAGCATCTCACCCGCAAGGAATATGACGTGCTGGCGGTATTGGCGCGCCATCCCGGCCGGGTGGTCACCCACGACAGGATCATCGACGCGGCCTGGGGCGGGGACGAGGACCCGCGCATCGATTACCTGCGCATCGTCGTGCGCAACTTGCGCCAGAAGCTGGAAGCGCCGCAGCCGGTCGGGAGCGTGATCGCGAACGAACTGGGCGTGGGGTATCGGTTGCGGGTGGAGGGCTGAAAAATCCTCCCCGGTACGGGGAGGGGGGACCATCCAAAGGATGGTGGAGGGAGCGTGCCACAAAGGACGTACCCAGCGGCCCGCCCCCTCCGTCAGCGCTCCGCGCTGCCACCTCCCCGTGCCGGGGGGGATCGTGGGTCAGCCCGCCTTCTCGCCCGTCCGCAGGGTCAGCACCTCGACGCCGGTCTTCGTCACCGCGACCGTATGCTCGAACTGCGCGGAGAGCTTTCCGTCATCGGTCACGACCGTCCAGCCATCGTCGCTGGTCGAGACCTTGCGGGTGCCCTGATTTATCATCGGCTCGATGGTGAAGGTCATTCCCTCGCGCAGCACCGCGCCGGTGCCCGGCCGCCCGAAGTGCAGCACATCGGGCGCCTCGTGCATCTCGCGCCCGATGCCGTGGCCGCAATAGTCGCGGACGACCGAATAGCCGTTCGCCTTGGCGTGTTTTTCGATGGCGGCACCGATGTCGCCCAGCCGGGCGCCGGGGCGCACCTGGCGAATGCCCTTCCACATCGCTTCCTGCGTCACGCGGACCAGCCGCTTCGCACCCGGCGACACCTCGCCGATCATATAGGTCTTGCTCGAATCCGTGATGAAGCCGTTCTTCTCCAGCGTGATGTCGAGATTGACGATATCGCCGTCCTTCACCACGTCCTCGGCGCTCGGCACGCCGTGGCAGACGACCTGATTGATCGAGCTGTTGAGCACATAGGCAAAGCCATATTGCCCCTTGCTCGCCGGGCGCGCGGACAGATCGTGGGTGATATAGCGCTCGACGAGGTCATTGATCGCCAGCGTCGACAAGCCGCTGAGCGTCAGGCCGTCCAGCATCTCGAACACCTGCGCGAGCAACCGTCCGGAGACGCGCATCAGCGCCAGGTCATCGGCCGTCTTGACCATGTCAGGCAACCAGCGGCTGGGGCAAAGGCAATTCCGCTGCGGCCATCTGCGCCTTGATGATGTCGTGGAAGCTGAGCGTGGGATTGGCCTCGGCCAACATGCCCATCTTTATCCAGAATTCGGCTTGCGCGTTGATCGAGCGGCACATGACGGTGCTGGCGCGGCGGACCTCTTCATGCAGCTGGTCGTCGATTTTTACGATACCCATATATAAAGCATATACGGTTCGTATATGGCGCGCGCAAGCCGGATCAGGCGGTCGGCCGGGTCAGGACAAAGGCGGCGCATCCTGCCATGGCGGCGGCGATGAGCAGCGCCAACGGCCAATGCGGCTTGGCGCCGATCAGGAACATGCCATAGCCCAGCGTCATTCCGCCGCACGCCATCGCCTTGCCCCGCCGCCCGATCGCGCCATGCTTTCGCCAGGCCCGCAAACTGGGGCCGAAGCGCGGATGGTCGAGCAGCCACGTCTCCAGCCGAGGCGAAGACCGCGCGAAACAGCCCGCCGCCAGGATCAGGAAGATCGTCGTCGGCATCAACGGCAGGATCGCCCCGATCACGCCAAGCGCGACGAACAGGCATCCCAAGGTGAGCCAGCCGAGCCGTATCATGGGGGTTGCGTAGCGAGGTGTGGGGGGCGGGGGAAGGGAAGTTTGGGGCGCCTCGGCGTAACCTCTTCAAACCATCATTACATCAGACCGGGGGGAATGCTGATCGGCGCTGGCAAAAGTTCGTCACGGTCTTGATCGCTTGGGCGGCTATCGCGTTCTAGGGGATTGCGGATGCGTGATGAACGAATGGAACGACATGCGGTGGCGACGGCGTAACCTGGCCTCGATGAGTGCGGATGTGAATGACGGCCTGGCCCCCGGTGTCGAGGCGGTGACCAGCGGAACCCCCCGGTCGGACGAGCCGGTGCAGACCCGCGGCTACCGCGTCATCGCGCTGGTCGTTGCCTCGGCGCTGTTCATGCAGCAACTGGATGGCACCGTGCTGACCGTCGCGCTGCCCACCATGGCACGCGACCTCGCCACGCCCGCCACCAGCCTCAGCCTGGCGCTGACCAGCTATCTGCTGGCGCTGGCGCTGTTCATTCCCGCCAGCGGGACGCTGGCCGACAAGTTCGGGTCGCGCACCGTCTTCTGCTCGGCGATCGGGGTGTTTCTGCTCGGCTCGATCCTGTGCGCCCAGTCGGGATCGCTGCCGACCTTGGTGGCGGCGCGCTTCCTGCAAGGGATTGGCGGCGCCATGATGGTCCCGGTCGGGCGGCTGGTCCTGCTGCGCAGCGTCGCCAAGGAGGACATGGTTCAGGCGCTGTCCTGGCTGGTCATGCCCGCGCTGATCGGACCGATCCTGGGGCCGCCGCTGGGCGGGTTCATCGTGACCTGGCTCGACTGGCGCTGGATCTTCTATCTCAACATTCCGATCGGCGTCATCGGCATGGTGGGGGCCTGGATGCTGGTGCCCGAGGTGCGCGGCGATGCGCGGGCGCGGTTCGACGTATCGGGTTTCCTTCTGTCGGGCGTATCGCTCGGCTGTCTGTTGTTCGGGTTCGAGCTGGCGAGCCGCCCCGGCACCGGCTGGGTCGCCTTGGTCCTGCTGATCGTCGGGGCGGTCTTCGGATGGCTCTATATCCGCCACGCACGGCACACGACCGACCCGATCCTCGATCCCACGCTGATGCACGTGCCGACCTTTCGCCTCTCGGTAATCGGCGGTTCGCTGACCCGGATCACGCAGGGCGCGCAGCCCTTTCTGCTGCCGCTGATGTTTCAGCTCGGTTTCGGCCTCACCGCCGCCAAGACGGGGACGATTACCATGGCGGGGGCGGTGGGCGCGCTGGCGATGAAGGCGCTGGCCCCGCGCGTGCTGCGCCGCTGGGGCTTTCGTCGCAGCCTAATCGTGTTGGGACTGGTCAGCAGCGCAGGGTACGCGACCTGCGCGCTGTTCCGCCCCGACTGGTCGATCGCCGTCATCACCTTCATCCTGGCGCTTTCGGGCTTCTTCACCTCCTTTCAATTCACCGGATTCAACGCCATCGCCTATGCCGATGTCGATAAGGACCGGATGAGCGCGGCGACCAGCTTTTATGCCACCTTTCAGCAACTCACCCTGTCGCTGGGCATTTGCACCGCCGCGACCGTGCTGGAGCTGGGCTCGCTGATCGAGGGGAAGGGCGGGCCGACGCTCGACAGCTTTTCGGCGGCGTTCCTGGTCGTTGCGGCCATCTCCACCTCGGCGGTCATCTGGAACCGTCGCTTCGCCCCCGATGCGGGCGCGGCGATGAGCGGACATCATGAACGCGCGCACAGCGACGAATGACGGATCGGTAATGTCGTTGTCGTTCAGCAACGATCCAGGATAAGAATCGTTACCGGCTTTCATCCATGAAAGGAGCAAGCCAGTGGCATCGCAGACGGTGATCGTGACGGGAGCGGAGTCGGGAATAGGCGCGGCCTGTGCCGAGGCATTCGGCGCGACCGGGGCCAGGGTCGCAGTCCTGTTCCACAGCGATCAGGTCGCCGCCGATGTGACCGCCGGGGCCGTTCGCCAGGCGGGCGGCGAGGCGATGACGGTGCAGGTCGCGGTCGATGACGAAGGCTCGGTCGATCAGGCCTTTGGCACGGTCGAAGCGCAATGGGGTCCGGCCGATGTGCTGGTCAATTCGGCTGGGCTCAACATGTCGGGCGTGACGGTGCGCGACATGACGCTGGCCCAGTGGCAACGGCTGATCGACACCGACCTGACCGGCGCCTTCCTGACCTCTCGCCGGTTCCTGACCGGGCGCGGTAAGGCAAAGGGCGACGCGACGATCCTGCAGATCTCGTCGATCCACGCCTATGCGATGCGGGCCGGGGGCGCGGATTATTGCGCGGCCAAGGGCGGGCTGACCAACCTGGTCGACACGCTCGCCATCGAGGAGGCGCGGCGCGGCATCCGCGTGAACGCCATCGAGCCGGGCATGATCCTGACCCCGATGAACGCCAAGGCGCAGACCGATCCAGCCTACCGCGCCAGCCTGGAAAAGAACATCCCGATCGGTCGCGCGGGCAAAGCCTCGGAGGTGGCGGACCTCGCCGTCTTCCTCGCCTCGGACAAGGCACGTTACATCACCGGCGCGCGGATCGTCATCGATGGCGGCCTGTCGCTGATGCAGGCGCTCGGCGCATGAACGGGTCTGACGTGGACAGCCGGATCGCCGATCCGCATCGCAAGGACCGGGTGGCCGACGCGCCGCTCGACCTGGACTTCAACGTCAAGCGGATCGAGGACGTGACGCTCGCCGGGCCGCCCGGACTGATGGCGCGCGACCTGATGAGCCCCTATGTCTGGCGCGAGGCGGACGGCCGCTGGGGCATGATGGTCCGTGCGGTAGTGCGGCCGGGCGAGACGCTGACCGATACCGGCGTGATCTGGGCGGGGTGGAGCGAGGACGGGCGGCATTTCACCATGCTCGACACGCCCTCGATCGCGCCGGGGCCGGGCGAGCATGACGCGGGCGGGGTTGAGGACCCGACGGTGGTGCGCACCGACCAAGGCTATATCGTCTATTATTCGGGCGTGCTGGCCGATCACGCGCATGGCGAGCTGTCCTATGCCGCCGGGCCATCGCTCGACCGGCTGGAAAAGAGCGGCGTTGCGCTGGCGTCCTCTAAGTCGGAGGGCAATACCAAGGAGGCGACGGTCGACCGCACGGCGGACGGGCGCTGGCGGCTGTTCTATGAATATGCCGCCGACGACGCTTCCCGCATCGGCCTGGCGATCGGTGAGGATGTCGCGGGGCCGTGGACCGAGCAGCCGACGCCCTTCATGCCGCGTGAGGACAGCTGGGACGACTGGCATCTGTCGACCGGACCGCTGCTGACCGACGACAAGGCGTGTCCGGTCATGTTCTATAACGGCGCGACACGGGATGCGCGCTGGCGGATCGGCTGGGTCGCGTTCGACGAGCATTATACCCGCGTCGTCGCGCGTGGGATCGAGCCGCTGATCCTGCCGCCGCCCGCCGATGATCGCGGCGCGACCGACATCGCCTTTGCCGCCTCGGTCGTGGTCGCGGAGGATGGTATCTGGCTTTACTATTCGCTGGAGGATCGGCGACTGTCGCGGGCGCTGATCCGGCACAGCTGAGCCGTTCCGTTCCTATTCTTGCGTGAGAAGAAAGCCTGTTGATGCTCGGAGATACCGAAGCCCCCCTCGCACCGAGCATCCATGCCTCGATCGCCCCGGCGCCTGCGCTGCGACCGGGGCGTCCCTATGCCCGTGACGAGTTGCTGCACGAGTTGTTCGACGCGACCGTGCGCGACCATGGGGCTGCGGTGGCGGCCAAGCTGGTCGGCGCGGGCGAGGAATATAGCCGACCGACATCCTGGACCTATGGCATGCTCGCGCGGCGCAGCCTGTCGATGGCGCACCGGCTGCGCGCGCTGGGCGTGGGGAAGGGCGACCGCGTCGTCCTGTGCCTGCCGCGCGGGCTGGACCAGTATATGGCGATCCTGGGCGTGCTGCGGGCGGGCGCGGCCTATGTCCCCGTCGACTGGGGCTATCCGCAGGACCGGATCGCCTACATCATCGAGGATAGCGGTGCGGCGCTGACCATCACCACCTCCGCGCGGGCAGGCGAGATACCGGGCAGGACGCTGTGCCTGGATGCCGAACTCGGCGATCTGGCCGCCGAACCGGCCGCGCCGCTGGGCCGCGACGTGACGGGATCGGACCCGCAGGATCTGGCCTATATCATCTATACCTCGGGCACGACCGGGCGGCCCAAGGGGGTGATGATCACCCATGCCAATGCCTGTCACCTGGTCCGTTCCGAAAGTGCGATCCTGGCGCTGGAGCCGAGCGACGTGGTGTTCGGTGGGTTCAGCCTGGCCTTCGACATGTCGGTCGAGACGATGTGGAGCGCGTTTTTCGTCGGCGCGAAACTGCTTGTCGCGGCGGAGGCGCTGGCGGCGAGCGGTCCCGATGTCGCCATTGCGCTGGCGGCGGAGAAGACGACGATCTGGCATGTCGTGCCCTCGCTGATCGCGCTGGTCGAGCATCCCGTACCGACCCTGCGCCTGATCAACATGGGCGGCGAGGCGTGCCCCGCCGACCTGCCGCGCCGCTTGGCGCGACCGGGCCTGCGGTTGCTCAACACCTATGGCCCGACCGAAACCTCGGTGACGGCGACCTGGACCGAGGTGCAGCCGGGCAAGCGCATCACCATCGGCAAGCCGCTGCCCGGCTACACCGCCTGGATCGTCGACGAGCAGTTGCAACCGGTCGAGGCGGGGCAGGAGGGCGAACTGGTCATCGGCGGCCCCGGTGTCGGCGTCGGTTACGTCAACCGCCCCGACCTGACTGCCGAGAAATTCACCATGACCCCGTTCGACACCGTGTCGGGCGCGCCGGAGCGAATCTATCGCTCGGGCGATCTCGTTCGGCTGGACGCGGCGGGCGACATCGATTTCGTCGGGCGTATCGACACCCAGGTGAAGATTCGCGGTTTCCGCGTCGAACTGGCCGAGATCGAGGCGGTGATCGGCGAGGCGCCGGGCGTCGCGCAGGCCGTGGTCCACTTGTTCACCGATGCCGATGGTTCCGAATTTCTCGCCGCCTTCCTGGTCGCGCGGTCGGGCGAGACGATCGACATCGCCGACATCAAGGCCCGCGTCACCGAACGCCTGCCCAATTACATGCGTCCCGCCGCCTATCAGCAATTGGCCGCGCTGCCGACTTTGCCTGCATCGGGAAAAGTCGACCGCAAGGCACTGGTAAAGCCGGAAATCACCGTCGACACCGGTCGCACGATCGCGACGCCCGCCACGCCGATGGAGGAAAAGCTTTACGCCATCTGGGCCGAGGCGTTCGCGCCGCAGCCGGTGTCGGTGACGGACGACCTGTTCGAGGATCTGGGCGGTCACTCGCTCAAGGCGGCACGCCTCGTCTCGGCGGCGCGCAAGGTGTCGGGGCTTCAGGGCCTGTCGCTGGAGGATCTTTATGCCGCGCCGACCATCCGTGCGCTGGCCGCCCGGATCGGCGGCGCGGCGGCGGTTGCGGTCCAGACCGAGGAAAGCTTCCACCGGGTTCCCGAATGGAAGCGCTGGCTGTGCGTCGCCGCGCAGACGGTCGCGCTGCTGCCCGTCTATACCATTGCCGGGTTGCAATGGTTCTTCCCCTACGTCGCCTATACCCATCTGGCCGGGCGGATGCCGCGCATCGACGCGCTGATCCTGAGTGCGCTGTTCTTTACCATCGTGCCGGTCGCCTCGATGCTGTTCTCGATCGTGGCGAAATGGCTGATCGCGGGGCGGTTCAAGGCGGGCGACTATCCGCTATGGGGCGGCACCTATTTCCGCTGGTGGCTGGTGCGGCGGATTATCGCGGTGACGGCGACCCCCTATCTGGCGGGCACGCCGATGATCCGGGGCTATTACCGGATGTTGGGCGCGAAGATCGGCAAGCGGGCCTATATCGGCAATGGCGTCATCGACACTGCCGACCTGTTCGCCTGCGGGGATGATGCGATTGTCAGCGACCAGGCGGTGATGGCGACCAGTTCGGTCGAGCGTGGCCTGCTGCGGCTGGGCACGGTGACGCTAGGCAACCGGGCGTTCGTCGGCGGACAGTCGGTGGTTGGCCGCAATTCCGCGCTGGAGGATGACGCGATCCTCGACGACATGGCCGCACTTCCGGCCGAGACGGTGATCCCTGCGCGGCAACGCTGGACCGGATCGCCCGCCGCCTTCGACCGGATGGTCGAGCCAGGCGAGGCCATTACGACCGGCAGGCGGGCCGGACCATCGATCGCGATCTTCATCGGCGCGCTGCTGCTGCCGATCATCGCCATCCTGCCGATCGCGCCCGGCCTGATCGCGCTGATCGAGCTGGACTGGGCGACGACCGGCTATGGCTATATGCTCGTCTCGCCGCTGCTCGCCGCGACCTATATCGTGATGATGTGCGTGCTGACGGTGCTCGCCAAGCGGCTGATCCTGGGCCGCGTGACGCCGGGCGTCTATCGCCTGGATAGCTGGTTCTATGTCCGTTACTGGATGGTTCGGCAGATCAACGACCTGGCGCTCAGGCTGCTGCACCCGATCTTCGCCACGCTCTATGTCATCCCCTGGTACCGCGCACTGGGCGTGAAGGTCGGGCGGCGGGCGGAGATTTCGACCGCCAGTGCGATCGTCCCCGACCTGGTCGAGATCGGGCCGGAGAGTTTCATCGCGGACTCGGTCATCTTCGGCGCGGCCAAGATCGGCCATGGCACCATCGAGCTGGCCCATACCAAAATCGGCCGTCGCAGCTTCATCGGCAATTCCGCGCTGCTGCCCAGCGGCGCGCAGATCGGCGACGAGGTCCTGATCGGCGTCCTGTCCAAGCCGCCCGAAAACCCGGCGCTGGCGACCGAGGCGGGCAGCACCTGGTTCGGCTCGCCCGCGATCAAGCTGCCCGTGCGGCAGGTGGCGACGATGTTCGACGAGGGCGCGCGCTTCAACCCGTCCAAGGGGCTGATCGCCACCCGCCTGTCGATCGAGGCGATCCGCACCATATTGTCGCTGACCGCCTTCCTGGTGTTCTTCAGCGCGCTGCTGTCGGTTGTCGGCGATCTCGACGATCTGGAGCGGGGCGGGCTGGTCATCATCTCGGCCTTCCCGTTCCTCTATGTCGCCTTCTGCCTGGCCTGCGGGTTGTTCGTGCTGGCGCTGAAATGGCTGGTCGTGGGCCGCTACAAGGTGACGACCGCGCCCTTGTGGAGCACCTTCGTCTGGCGCACCGAACTGGTGACGGCGACCTATGAGAACCTTGCGGTCGCCAACCTGCTGGAGCCCTTGCGCGGCACACCCTGGCTCGGCCTGTATTTGCGGCTGATGGGGGCCAAGGTCGGCAAGCGCTGCTATATCGACACGACCGACCTAACCGAACATGATTTGGTGACGATCGGCGATGACGTCGCGCTCAACGACTATGCCGGGCTTCAGACCCATCTGTTCGAGGATCGGGTGATGAAGGTCGGTGCGATCAAGGTCGGCGACCGGGCGACCATCGGATCGCTCGCCATCGTGCTCTATGATGCCGAGATCGGGGCCGATGCGCAGCTGGGCGACCTGTCGGTGGTGATGAAGGGCGAGACGCTGCCCGACGGCACCAACTGGGAGGGCAGCCCGGCGCGGATCGTAACCGGCGAATGACCCCGGTCTGGCATGACGCGCCGCTCGACCGGCTGGACTGGAACGGCGCCTCGCCCATGGTCTGGCGCACCGAGGATCCGGGGCGGGGGCGAAGGGCTCCGCTGGCGGAGGCGCTGGTCGCGCGGCTGGCGGGTGGTCCGGTCCGGCTGGCGCGACGTGCCATGGGGGCGCCACAGGTGGCGTCTCCCCCGGGCTGGTATCTCGGCATCGCCGGGCGGGGCGGGGCGTGCCTGATCGCGGCGGCGCGGCACCCCATAGCGGTGGACCGCGAGACGATCGACGATGCGCCGCCGCTCTGGGACATGCTGACCCCGGCAGAGGCGCGAGACGTGCGCGCTGCCACCGATCCGTCGCGCGCATGGTTGCGGCGCTGGACGATCAAGGAAGCCCACGCCAAGCTGATCGGCGATCCCCGCCGGATCGCGGCGGAGACGATCGAGACACGACTGATCGACGGACAGGAAGCGACCGCCCGGCGGGGCAACGAGCGGGCCTCGCATTGCTGGACCCGCGATGCAGGCGGGGCCATCGAGACGGTGGCGCTATGGCTATGAGCGACATCACCGTCCGTCCCTATCATGAGGCCGACCGCGCCGACGTGCTGGCGATCTTCGACGGCAACCTGTCCGATTATTTCGGGGCGGGGGACCGCGAATGGCTGATCGAGACGCTGGACGCGCCCGACGGCCCCGCCTTCGTCGTTACGATCGGCGGACGAGCGGCGGCGTTCGGCGGTTATGAGGTGTGGGAGCATTACAACAAGGCGCTGCTCTATTGGGGCATGGCGGCGCAGGCTTACCATGGATGCGGGCTGGGCCGACTCTTGCTGTTCGAGCGGCTGCACCATGTCGCGCGCCACGCCCGGCCGGTGACCCGCTACGTCACGGTCGACACTTCACCCCGGGTGGCGCCCTTTTTCCTGCGCTGCGGGTTCGAGCAGACGGCGGTTTGGCCCGAAGGCTATCGCTCCGGCATGACGATGCACGAGCTGCGTTTCGACCTGGCGAAGGTGTCGGCCGAGCAATTGGCAAGCTGCCGCGACGATGCGCTGGCGGCAGTACGCGCACGACTTTCTTCAGCCGGAAAGGCCGGACTTACGGGGTCGTGATCTCCGCCGGCTAGGACCGACGCGCACCGGATATTTGCGCTGCCGGTCTCGATCATCGAGCGATTCACCGATCACCGGACCCGGTCCGACCCGGAGCGGTGGACCGGCAGCGCGCGATGATGGCCTGGTCCGCTTTCCCTTACGTTATCGGTCATCGTGTCAGAGGCGAAACGGGAATCTCAACTCGTCTTGGAGGTCGATCCGTTATCGGAGTTGACACCGTCCAGGCATCATGAACATCCTGTCACCCATAAGATCAAGCAATTGATGATAAGGGGGAAGTATCGTGGGGGTTGGCGTTTCTCGCGTATCGTTGTTGGCGATCGCTGCATTTGGTCTTGTTCAGGCCGGTTCTGCTGCGGCGCAGAGTCAATATGTTCCGCCGGCGCCCACGGGCGGCTATGTGATGGCCAATGGCCAGCGGACGGCGGATTATAACGCGGCGCTGGCATCCTGGCGGCAGGACAAGCAATTCACGGTCGACTACACCAAGGGCTATCTTGGACTGGAATATGCCTATGTCCTGGGCCTGTCGGGCAAGGGACAGACGATCGGGATTAACGATGCCGGCGTGGTGATGAGTCATCCGCTGTTCGCCGGGTCGGGCAAGATTTCGGGGCTGCGCACGCCCATCCCCTCGACCTATGGCAATGACGGCATGGTTAACCCCCGACGCCCCTGGGAAATCCATGGCACCCATGTCGCGGGAACGGCGGCGGGCAACCGGATGGCGGACGGGGTGATGTTCGGCAACGCCTTCGGCGCGAACATCCTGTCGGCGACGACCAATTTCTCGGCGGGCGACTTTCTGTGGTGGCGCGACCAGATCCTCGACGACGTCATGGTCGCGACCGCGCAGGAGAATATACCGGCGCTCGCCAATACCGGGCGGGTTCGGATCATCAACAACAGCTGGGGTTCGACCGCGACCCAGCCCTATACGCTGACCCCGTCACAGGCGCGCGCGGCGTTTCAGCAGACGCTGGACGGCTTTTACGATCCGGTCCTGAAAAACGACGTGCTGGTCGTCTTTTCGGCGGGCAACGGATCGGGCGTCCATGCCAGCATCGATGCGGTGACGCCGCTCAACGACCTGCGGCTGCGCTCCAACTGGCTGTCCGTCACCAATTATCTCGCGAACGGCACGGCAGCCGCCAGCACCAGCCTGTGCGGCCAGACCGCGACCTGGTGCGTGTCGGGGCCAGGCAGTTCGGTCGTGTCTTCGGCGGCGACCTACACGATCGACGGCGCCGCGATTCGCGCCAAATATACCCGTGCCATGTATCCGGGCATCTATGCCGCGACCACGCTGGCCCAGTTGCAGAACGCGGCGGTCAACGCGTGGCTGGGCGTGCTCAACGACTATCTCAACCGGCGTGAAGCGGCCAAGGCGTCGGGGCGCTTCTTCGACGAGGATGCCGAGCGGACCAAGGTGGCGCAGCAGGCGGTCGGCATCTCGCTGGCTTATGGTGCGCGGTTCGTCACGCCCGACCCCGATGGCTATACCAGCCGTCTGGCGCAAATCCTGACGATCCCAGGCAATGTCGCGCTGGTCGGACGCGATTTCGCCTCCTCTGTCCTGACCCAGGCCAATGCCATCATCACGGCCGAGCTTCAGCGCTACATCACCTTCACCGGCCCCGGTTATGCCGCGCTGACCGGCACGTCGATGGCGGCGCCCAATGTGTCGGGCTTCGCCGCGCTGCTGATGGAGTATTTCCCCGAATACAACACCGGGCTGATCTCCGACATTCTTGTGTCCAGTTCCAAGGACCTCGACACGCCGGGCGTCGACCTGCGCTCGGGCTGGGGCGCGCCGCAGATGGCGGTGGCGCTGCGGGGGCCGACCGCGTTGCGCGACACGCGCGAGGTCACGGTGGCGTCGGGCACGATCGACATCTGGAGCAATTCCATCACCGATGCACGCGATCGCTATTCGGCCGAGGTGCTGGCGGGCTTCCCCAACGATATCGGCGGCCTCGTCAAGCGGGGCGGCGGCGAGCTGATCCTGACTGCGGCCAACAGCTATAGCGGCCCGACCCGCGTCGAACAGGGGCAGTTGACCGTCGACGGTAGCCTGACCCGATCGGCAGTGACGGCGGTGGCGGGCGGCATCGTCGCCGGCAATGGTACCGTCGCCACACTGACCGCAGGCACCGGTGGCATCGTCTCGCCCGGCAGCACCGGGGCGATCGGCACGCTGAACGTCGCAGGGACCGCCACGCTCGCCTCCGGCAGCCAGCTCGTCGCGGATATCGGCCCCAGCGGTACCTCGGATCAACTGAGTGCGCGCAACATCGTGCTGGGCGGTGGCACGCTCACCCTGCGACCGGTCAACCGCGTGCCGCGCTATGGTGACAGCTACACCATTCTCACCGCGTCTGACGGCATCACCGGCAGCTTCGGCAACGCCACTGCGTTCAGCGCCATCCTCTATCCCGAGCTGAGCTATGGCGCGGGCCGGGTGACGGCGGCGGTGGGGGCAAGGCCCTATGCCAGCGTGGTGGCGGCCACGCCGGTGCAGACCGCCTATGCGCGGCTGCTCGACGCCAACCGCTCGGCCTATGCGAATCTGCGCGGCACCTATGACCTGCTCGACCTTCAGGACGTCGGCACGATCCGCGGTGCGCTGGAAGCGATCGCGCCGCGTGCCGAGACGACACGCCGCGCGATCGGCACCACCGCGACCGACAATATCGCGCGCTTCTATCGCGATCGCCTTACGGCCATGACGCCGGACGGTTTTGCGGGCGGGACGGTTGCCATGATCGGCAAGCCGCTGGAATTCGCCGCCAACGCCATCGCCGCACCCGGCCGTCCCCAGACGGTCAGCGACACACCGACCAGCATGGTTCGCGAAAACATGCTGCCCGACAATGTCTCGGCCTATCTCGCCGGGGGGTATATCGACGGATCGGGCGCGACCATGCCCGGCACGGTCGGCGGCCGCGACCCGTTCGATGGTTTCTACATCGCCGGCGGTGTAGAGGCGCGGGTGTCGGATACCGCCGCGCTGGGCTTCGGCCTGTCCTATTCCGACATCGATGGCGACCAGCGCTTCGGCCAGTCGGCCAAGGGCGAGCTGATCCAGGGTACGCTCTACGGACGTCTGGGCGGTACGCTCGGCCCGGCGCTCGACGCGCAGTTCGGCGCGGGCGTGTACCAGTCGTCGACCCGGCGGCAGGGCAATTTTGTCGGCACCCCCTTTGACCTGCGGGCACGCGACAACGCGCTGACGCTGTCGAGCGAGGTGGGGGCAAGCTATATGAAGGGCAGCGGGGCGGTCCGCTTTGGTCCGCGCGTGGCGATCCGCACCAGCAGCATCGACTTCACGCCTACCGGCGAAACGGGTACCGGCCCGGCGCTGATGTACGGCCGCGATCGTTTCCTGAGTGTGCAGGGGCGGGCAGGGCTTCAGGTCGATGCGACCGAAGGCGGCTTCCGCCCCTTCGCCGCGGCCTATTTCGTCCATGATTTCGAGGGGCAGCCAGGTTATTTCAACGCCGGTTTCGCTGGCGGCACGCGGGCGCAGGCCCGGTTCCTGACAGCGCGTCAGGACAGCGACTGGGGTGAGATCAGCGCCGGTATCGCCTATCGCTCGGGCCGTGCCACCGTCTCGCTGGCGGCGGACTCGACGGTCGGGCGCGACGATGTCCGCAACCAGTCCTATCGCGCCGGGCTGAAGCTGGCCTTCTGATGCGGCGGGCGGGGCCGACGACATGATCGCGTCGGCCCTGCTGGCGATGGTGGGGGCGGGATCGGCCGTGGCGGCCGACCCGGTGCCGATGACTTTCTACAACCGCCCGGGCGCCACGCTGGCTGAGGTCGAGCGCGATCTGCGGCGATGTCGGCTCATCACCACCGGTCCGGCGGCGGGCTCGGAACGCCCGGACGGTGCTGCACGGCTCGACAATGGCGGACAGGGCGCCGCGCCGGATGAGACGATCGAGGCATGCATGGCGGCCTATGGCTGGCGAATTTACGCGCTTTCGGCGCGGGAACGGCGGATATTCGCGACCCTCGACCCCGCCGCGCGTCGGCGAGCCTGGGCACGGCTGGTCGGGAGGCGTGCGCGGTGAGGGGTGACTATTGGTCTGCGGGGGCGGGGCTTCGCGGTAAGGACAGTTAATCGGTTGTGCTCTGCGCATCGGGGGCTCGGCATAGGACGTCGTGGCGACCGTCAAGCGCCCCCCGGGTCGCACCCAAGGTTGGGCCGGTGGCGCTCTCAAATTTCCGCAGATGGCGGAAAGCCGCGGTGCCATTCGTGTCCGATCTTCACGAACAAAACGCCGATATCCGATTGCCTCTTCGCGTGGGGGGGCCTGCGTGCCGATCCCGACCGAGCGTATTGGCGAGGGACCATCCCCGCGTGTGCGGGGGAGCCATAGGCGGTCTTCAGCTCGTCCCATTCGAAGCGGGACCATCCCCGCGTGTGCGGGGGAGCCCGCTGGCGCTACAGCGACGCCCCGCAACTCGGGGGACCATCCCCGCGTGTGCGGGGGAGCCGTAGAAGCCGTTGACGAGGATCGAATTGACCAGGGACCATCCCCGTGTGTGCGGGGGAGCCGTCGGCCACACTGCTGACGACATCGCCGAGCTGGGACCATCCCCGCGTGTGCGGGGGAGCCCCGACCGACTGATCCGCCAACCCCTGCGACTGGGGACCATCCCCGCGTGTGCGGGGGAGCCTCTGGGCGGAGTTCGGCATCCTACAGATGCGAGGGACCATCCCCGCGTGTGCGGGGGAGCCGATCTTCACCGCCGACGCATCGCGCAGCGCCGGGGACCATCCCCGCGTGTGCGGGGGAGCCCCCATAGCGGGCCGCCCGATATCCGGAAATGAGGGACCATCCCCGCGTGTGCGGAACTGTTTACACGGGCCGCATTTGGGATTCATGTCTGTCGCTGTGATTTGAGACGGGGAGGATTGGATGCGTTGTCCGAAGTGTGAGGGGAGCGATCTGATCAAGCGGGGCCGGAAGGCGGGGCA